>MRWG01000529.1_pt1 | contig 40494 bp, 36 predicted proteins | sample 1013341 | NCBI WGS metagenome assembly MRWG01 (sample SAMN06117577, study PRJNA244670) | biofilm metagenome | biome: Water; feature: Cathode Biofilm; material: Biofilm; isolation source: microbial consortium enriched at the cathode of a solar microbial fuel cell | place: USA: District of Columbia ... | reverse complement strand
GGCACGAAGAGCGTAGTTTAGCCGGGCTAAATGAGCGATGAGTAACGCCGGAGTGCGCAAAAATGGCCCCGGCCCGAAGGGTTACACCCAGAAATCGGCGCTGACGGCGTTACCGTACTTGGAAATGGAACCACCATTCCCTGCGCACGGCGTCTTGTCATCACCGATTTCTGGGTGCAACGCGACACCCTCTATTTTTAAGACCGCTTCTAATCGAAACGAACGGACCCCAGTGTAACCGCGGGCGCGGACCGCCGCGCTTACGCGCGGTCCGCGATGTAATCACTCTTGATCGTCACGATCGAATTGAACCACGCTTCCATGTCGCGGACGTTCATCGTCGACCAGTCCGGGATGTCGACCACGAGCGCCTGGCCGAGCTGGTTGCCGAAGTGCACGAGATTATTGTTCACCTCGGTGCGCTCGACGTTCCAGGCCGCGAGCGCCGCGTCGACGTCGCCGGCAGGCGTGAGCGCATCGCCGAGCGCCATCGCATCGTTCAGCCCTTTCAGGGCGCCGGCCGCGCTGTGCGGCCGCGCGAACGCGCCGGCGTCACCGGCGAGGCAAATGCGGTCGCGGCGATAAGCCGGCACCGGGCAATCGTAGATGGCGTAGGCAAACGTATCGGCACTGCGTTCGGCGATCTCCGCGTAATACGCCGGCAGCACGTCGCGTGCGAGATCCTTCATGCGCCGCTCCGTCACCAACGGCATCGCGCCGGGTGGCAGGGAACCGACGTGCTGCACCCCGTGTTTGTCGCGCATGAACGTTTCGAGTTCGTCATCCGCGATCGGGACGTACAGGCCCCAGTTCACGAGGCGCTCGCCGCGGGCGATCGAATCGTTCGCACCGGGCACGAAATAAAAGATCCCGTGACCGCCGGGGTAGCCGACGCAGCGGATGCCCTGCTCCAGCGGCGGCGATTCGCCGAGCGTCGCCTCGTCGATGAAACCGCGCCACAGCACGTAGCCGGCGTAATTGACGTCGATGTCCGGAAACAGCGTGCGCCGGCCGAGCGACGCATAGCCGTCGGCGCACACAACGAGATCGAATTCATGGCGGGAACCGTCGATGAGTTCGAGTTGCACGCGATCGGCGCCGCGCTGCGCGAGCCGGCACACCCCGGCGTGCGTCCGGTAGATCGAATCGGGAACGCGTTTGCGCAGGTTGCGATAAAGCCCGCCCCAGTTCAGCGCGGCGAGTGAGGCCGGCTGATCCCAGGCCAGATAGCCATAGCGCGGTTCCGCCGGGGTGCGGCAAATGCGTGAGAACGCATGCACCGGGAAATACGGAATGTCGGCGTCGATCAGATCGCGCGCGATGAAGTCCTCGATCGCCGCGAACGGAATACCGAGCCCGGCGCCGCGGTCTTTCAGTTCGTCGCCCGAGCGCTCGAACAGGGTGACGTTCGCGCCACAACGGAGCAGTTCGATCGCGACCGCGCAGCCGGCGATGGAACCGCCGATGACCGCAACGTCGAGATCCGCCGCAGAATTTTTCTCGCCTCGGCCCATGTTTCGTCACCCACCCGGCACGTCGTCGCGCGCGAAGAATTTCGTCCGCCGTCCATTCTAAGGCGAGAGTCACGCGAGGCACAGCGGCGACCCCGGCGCGCACCCGTACGCACCTGCTTTCCGATCGGATCGCCTGGCACGCTGATCTCGCGCGACCGGCGACACGTACCTTTCAGGTGGCAACATCGAATGAACAAAACCGCGCCGCGGTGATCCAGGGTGCGAGCCGTGGCATCGGTCTCGCGCTCGTGCGCGCGCTGCTTGCCGATCCCGACAGCGGTCGCATCGTGGCGAGCTGCCGCGATCCGGCGGCGGCATCAGCGTTGCGCGACCTGCAGCGTGCAAACCCGCAGCGTCTCGACATCGTCGCGCTCGACGTCACCCGCGAAGACTCCGTGCGCGCGGCGGCGGCGCGCACGGCGGAACTCGTCGATACGGTGTCGTTACTGATCAACTGCGCCGGCATACTGCACGGCGATAACTTCGGACCCGAGCGCCGGCTTGCCGATGTTGACCCGGAACACCTGCAACGGCTCTTTGCGGTCAACGCGTTCGGCCCGCTGCTCGTCGCGAAACACTTCGCTTCGCTGTTCCCGCGCCAGCAGCGGGCCGTGCTCGCGAACCTGTCCGCGCGCGTCGGCAGCATTGGCGATAACGCACTCGGTGGCTGGTACGGCTACCGTGGGTCGAAAGCCGCGCAGAATATGTTCACGCGCAACCTTGCGATCGAACTGAAGCGCAGGCATCGCGGTATCATTTGCGTCGCGCTGCACCCCGGCACCGTCGATACCGAGCTGTCGCAACCGTTCCAGCGCGGCGTGCCGGCGCACAAACTGTTCCCGGTGGCGCGCGCCGCGGCGCAGCTGCTCGGCGTAATCGACGGCCTCGGTCCGTCCGCTAACGGGGGTTTCTACGCCTGGGATGGATCGGAAATCGCCTGGTAGGCCGACCCGCTACGCAGCGCCGCGACCTTGCAATGAACCGCGAACCCGGGCACCGGCTGCGCCAGCCCGTGCGCAACCTCAAAAGGAGCTTCAAGTGAATACAGCAGATGTTGCGGCAACCAGCGCCTGGCCGCTCGCGCAAATCGAAACCTACCTCGCCGAGACCACGCTGCCGTGCCGCCTGGCCTGTGTCACCGACGCCGGTTTTCCGCATGTCACCTCGTTGTGGTACCTGTATCGCGACGGCGAACTGCTGTTCAGCGTGCAACGCAGCGCCATGGTTTCCACCTGGCTCGCGGAAAATCCGAAATGCGGCTTTGAAGTTGCCGTCAACGATCCCCCGTACCGCGGCGTGCGCGGGCGCGGCACCGCGACCGTTGCGCCGGCCACGGACGACACCGTGTTACGCAGCCTGATCGAGCGCTTTCTCGGCGATGACAACCCGGGCCTCGCGCGCTGGTTGCTGTCGCGCACGGCGACGGAGTTGACGCTGCGGGTTCGCCCGCAATGGCTCACGGCCTGGGATTACGGCAAGCGCATGACGTGACCCGGCGACCGCCGGCTCACGACTGCCGGGGCTGCAGATCGGCCGGCAACGCGATGCCCTCGTACTCGGCGACTTCGATCAGGGCGTGTTCGAAGATCTCGCGCGCCGCGCTCGTCGTGCGGCGCAGCTTCGCGTGCAACACGGCGTCCTCGTCATCGCGGTTCTCACACTCCGCGCTGTACGCCTCGAATTGCGTCAGGGTGCGCACGATGTCCACGAGATGATGCGGGCACTCGCATTGCACTGCCGGCGCCGCGTTCGCCAGCATTTCCAGTAGCGCATCGTCGAGAATCCGCGGCACCACGGTATCGGGCAAGCCGCGGTCGGGCGCCGTCCGCGGCTGCAGCGGCCGCGAGAGTTCCCGCCCGAGCTGGTAGCTGTCGGCCGGCGAGCGCAAGGTCACGATCCCGTCGCGCGCGAGGTCGGCGAGCACGTCGGCAGGCGCGAAGCCGTAAATCACGATCGTCCGCTTCGCCGCCGTCTGCGTATGCAATTGCCGAATCTGTCGCGCGCGGTTGCGCAGCAATGCGGCGACGTCGATCACGAGCGCGTCGGGCAGCGTGCGCAACGCTTCGGCTTCGAATTCCGGCCAGCTGCGACAGTGCGCTTTCACGCTGATGTCATCGAACGACGGGTGCCCGGCCGGCACGAGCGATTCGCGAGACTCACTGAACACGACGGCATCCGCCAACCCGGGCGACCCGGCGGCGCCGTCGCTGTGCTGGTCCTCGTGATGCAACTGCGTCAGTTCGTCGAGTTCCGCCCGGCTCAGATTCGCGACCGAACTGATCGCGTGACCGCTGCCAATGAGCCGTTTGATCAGCTTTAAACGTTCGACATCGTCACTGCTGTACAAGCGCGCCGCGCTGCCGGTGCGCTGTGGCGAGACGACCTGATAACGGCGCTCCCACGCCCGCAACGTGTCCACCGGGATCTGCGTAATGCGCGATACGGCGCCGATTTTGAACCGCGAACCGTCCTCCGGTTTTTCGTTCTCCGTGTCTTTAACCATGTTGTTCATTTCCTCGGCTTGTCCCGCGCTGTCCGGGACCGCGGCGGTGTGCGTCGCGAACCCGCTGCGGTTATCACTCAATGACTCGTGCGGATGAATATAACGACCTAACTACTAATTGAACAGTGCAAAGTGTTGACATATCGGTCGATGATGTCTATATTTTGCACTGTTCATAACATATACAAAAGGACACGCACATGAAGACCGCTCTGCAAACGACCCGTCTCAACATTGTCAGCCTCGTCGCGATCGCCCCGCTGGGCGTGCTTTCGGCGTTCGCCATCGTTGGCACCCTGTAAACCCATCAAGCAATATTCCGGGAGGAAACCCCAATGATAGACAAAACCCGTACAACCGCATCGACGACGACGTTTCGGTCGCGCCGCGACGCGTTGAAGAAAACAGCCGCCCTGGGCGCCGGACTCGTGCTCGGCGCCGGCCTTGTGACGCACCGGCGCGCCGCGGCGACGGAGCTGCCGCAGCTCGCCGAAGACAACCCGCAGGCCATCGCGCTCGGCTACCGGCACGACGCGGCAAGCGTCGACCCGGTGAAATACCCGACAGCCGATGCGGCGACAAAGAACTGCGCGAACTGCCAGTTGTTCCAGGCCGACGGCGATGCCGCCTGGGGCGGGTGTCCGCTGTTCGCCGGCAAGGCAGTCAACGCGCAGGGCTGGTGCACAGCCTGGGCCAGGCGGGTCAGCTAGGTGAGCAGCATGGAATCGCTTACGCCTGTTCGTGATTGCGGCGCTGCCGCTTGGCAATGGCTGCAGCGGCTCGCCGGCCCGCATGAGCGGATCTGTCGCCATCGGGAGTGGACGAAGTTCGGCACGTACTCGGAGCAGATGCTGTGTCGTCTGCTCGATGATCTGTGCTGATCTGCGTCGCGATCGCAACCGTACCCCGGATAATGAACCCATCACCCCGCACGGCTGCACACCCGGTCACCGTCTACTTCGACGGCGACTGCCCGGTGTGCAGCCGGGAGATCGGCTGGTACCGGCGCTGCCGCGGGGCGGACTCGGTTGCCTGGGTCGACATCCACGGCAATGCGTTCGCACCGACCTGCGGCCTCACCCGTGACGAGGCGCTCGCCGAACTGCATGTGCGCCGGTCGGATGGTTCGGTCGTTACCGGCGTCGATGCCTTCGTCGAGTTGTGGCGCGAGTTGCCCGGCTGGCGCTGGCTCGCGCGCCTCGCGGCCCGCCGCGGGGTAAACCGGGCGCTCCGGTATGGTTACGGGGTCTTCCTGCGTTGGCGCCGGCGCGACGACGCCCATTACCCGGCGTTTTCGGCGCTGCCGGGCGCCGTGCAGCGTGACTTGCGTTCGAATCATGCCGGCGAACTCGGCGCGGTGTGGATCTATCGCGGCATCCTGACGGTAAGCCGCGATGCGCAACTGCGGCACTTCGCCCGACGTCACCTGGCAACCGAGCAAACACATCTCGCGCTGATGCGTGCACGTGTGCCCTGGCGCCGGCGGAGCGTCTTCGGGCCGGTCTGGATCCTCGCCGGCTACGTCACGGGACTGCTCCCCGCGCTTGCCGGCAAGCACGCGGTCTACGCGACCGTCGCAGCGGTCGAAGCGTTCGTCGATGAACACTACCGGCAGCAGATCGAACAGCTGGACAGTCACCCCGAATGCGCCGACCTGCGCGCGTTGATCTCGCGCTGTCACGCCGACGAGGTCAGCCATCGCGACGAAGCGCGCCGCGCGGCGGGCGAGCCTGCCGGGCGGTGGCTCGACGCGTGGATCAAGCTCGTCACAAACACCTCACGCATCGCGGTGCGCATCGCGCGCCGCGCGTGAACCAACAGGAGCACCACATGGCCAGTGTAGCGATAGCAGGCGCCGGCATCGCCGGTATCAGCGCCGCCCGGGCGCTGCGACAGGATGGATTTACGGTCACTTTGTTCGATCGCGGACGGCGTCTCGGTGGGCGCGCCTGCTCGCGACGGGCGGGTGGCGGTTACGATCACGGCGCGCAGTTTTTCACCGTCTCCGACCCGGCGTTCGAACGCGCACTCGCGCCGCACATCCGCAGCGGCGCGGTCGCGCCGTGGCACGGACGCATCGTGCGCAGCGTCGCCGGGCAACTGCTGGCGTGCGACGCGCGCCGCTATGTCGGGGTCCCGGGTATGGGTCGCCTCGCCGAACTGCTGGCGCAAGACTGCGAAGTCTCCACCGACACGCGAGTCACCGTGGCCGAACAGGGCGCACGCGGCTGGACGCTCGGCGACGCGGACGGATCGGAACTCGGCGAATACGATGTGCTGCTGCTCGCGATGCCGCCGGAACAGGCGAGCGCGCTCACGCCGCGCGACTGCCCGTTGCGCGAGACGTTGCGCGCCTGTCGCTCGCAACCCGCCTGGGCCGCGCTGCTTGAATTCGCCGACCGCCTGCCGCTCGATTTTGACGGCGCGACGTTCGATCGGCTCGACGTCGCCTGGGCGGCGCGGGACTCGAGCAAACCGGGCCGTGAGCCGGGTGAGCGCTGGGTCGTGCATGCCGCCGCGGAATGGTCGCGGGAGCGATTCGGGGCCGCACCCGAGCGGGTGGCGGCAGAACTCGCCGGCGCATTGTTCACCGCCACCGCTCTCGATCCTCGCGAGACGAGAGCGATGTCCGCGCACCGCTGGGGCTTCGCGCGGGTCGAGAACGGACCGGCTTGCGGCGCGTTATGGGACGAACACCTGCGCCTCGGGATTTGCGGCGACTGGTGTGTCAGCCCGCGGATCGAAGGCGCCTGGCAGAGCGGGGTCGAAGCCGCCGCGCAAATCCGTGCAAGCGTGGGTCGGCCGCGACGGCGACGCGCGACAATCGCCGCCATCACGCCTGGCGACGAGGCAGCGCTGACATGAGCAAGGCAGAAACGAAACCCTTCTCCGCCAGCGTCGATATGCACGAAGTGGCGTACTACGCGAAGCGCGCGCACACGTGGTGGGACGAACACGGCCCGTTCTGGCCGCTGCACCGACTGAATGCGCTGCGGGTCGACTACCTGAAGCGCGAACTCGCGACCGCGTTCGGGCGCAACCCCGATGCGCCGCAACCGTTGGCTGATCTCGATGTGCTCGACGTCGGCTGTGGTGGCGGCCTGCTTGCCGAAGCGATGGCGGCCCTCGGTGCGCGCGTGCACGGTATCGACGTCGTCGAGGGCAATATCCTCACGGCGCGGCATCATGCCCGCTCCCGGCCGTACCGCATCACCTATGAGGCGACGACCATCGAGGAACTCGCGCGCGGGGCGCAACGCTACGATGTCGTGTTGACGCTGGAAGTGGTCGAGCACGTGGCGGACCTGGCGAGCTTCATGGCCGCCTGCACGAGTGTCGTTAAACCCGGCGGCATCCTCGCCGTCGCCACGATAAACCGCACGTGGCGGTCGTGGCTGTTCGCGATCGCAGGCGCGGAATACGTCCTGCGCTGGCTGCCCCGCGGGACGCATCAATGGCGCAAATTCGTGCGTCCCCGGTTCCTGCGGCAATTGCTCGACGCACACGGGTTCGAGGTGTTCGCCGAGCGCGGCGTGCGCGTCAATCCACTGAACCGGCGGTTTTCGACCACCGGCGACCTCAGCGTGAACTACATGCTGCTCGCCACCCGCACGAACGCGCCGGATGCCCCGGACGCTACCGGCGCGTCGATCTGATCCGTATTGCACGACCGCACGTATCTTGAACAGTGCAAAAATTGTTCACGAGAATTGAACCGTTTTGCAACGATAAACCGAACCGGCCAATGCCGGCCCGGTACGCCAACTGACCTTAATGAATGGAGTTTGCAAGCCTGATGAATATGAAAGCCCTGATCACCACCGCGTTCCTCGCCGCCGCCACCGTGACGAGCGCCCACGCGGACAACCATGGTCACCATCATATGGCGACCCCGGCGCAGCAGAACATCGTCGAAATTGCCGCCACGAACGACAGCTTCAAGACGCTCACCGCCGCGGTCACCGCCGCCGGGCTTGCCGACACGCTGCAGGGCGCGGGACCGTTCACGGTCTTCGCCCCAACCGACGCCGCGTTTGCCGCACTGCCGGCGGGCACGCTCGAGAACCTGTTGAAGCCTGAGAACAAGCAGCAGCTCGCGGCGATCCTCACCTACCACGTCGTGCCGGGTGCCGTCATGGCGCAAGACGTCGTCGGCCTCAGTGAAGCGGCGACCGTCCACGGCAACAGCCTTGCCATCAGTGTCATCGACGGTGCCGTCGTGATTGACGACGCGCGGGTCGTGTCTGCGGACATCAAGGCATCGAACGGCGTCATTCACGTGATCGACAAAGTCATGCTGCCGAAATCCTGATCTCCCCCAGCGAAGCTGAGTTGGGCCGGCCCGTTCGCCGGCCTTTTTTTTCGAGGATACCGTTATGAAATACCGCGACGTTTGGGTCCGGGCACTTGCAACGCTGTGCGTTGCGCCACTCGTTACGGGCTTGCTCCGGCAGCCGGCCAGCGCGCAGGAATTCGACGGCGCCGCGCTCGCGGCCCGGTGCGCAGCGCAGGACTGGACCACGTACATGAATTGCCAGCGTGAATTGCTCGAGGTGCGTCGCGCCGGCGATTACTGTGTGCCCGGGGCCGACAATGCCGCGCGCTACCAGCTGGAATTCGTCCGCTTTGCCCGCGACAACCCGGCCGACGTGAACGGCGTACCCGCCGCGGTCGCTGCCGCCACGTACTTCAGCCGCTACCACGGCTGCGGGTGAGCCGTTCGTCGCCGCCGTGACTGGCGTTGCTGCGGCGCAGCGGTATACTTTGAAGCCTATGCCGCAATCTTCCCGATCCGCCACGACACCCCGCGACGCAGTCCGGCACCCGCGTCCGTTCCCTGCCCTCCCCGGCGCCCGAATCCGCACCGCCCCGGATAACACGCGCCGCTACCCGGCCGCCGCCCAATGAGTTACATCGTCGCGACGGATGTGGGCGGTACCTGCACCGACACGGTGATCGCATCCGACGACGGCCACATCGAGATCGGCAAAGTGCTGTCGACCCCGCCGCAGTTCGCGAACGGGGTGCTCGATTCCGTGCGCACGACGGCCGCCGCGATGGGCCTGACGCTCGAGCAACTGCTGGCCGACACGCGGCTGTTCGTCCACGGCTCCACCGTGGTCGACAATATCCTGCTCACGCACAGCGGCACGGCGACGGCGCTGCTGACGACCGCGGGCTTCGAAGATACGCTGCGCGTCACCCGCGGCGCCTACGGCCGCTGGGCCGGTCTGCCCGAAGACCAGGTGAAGCATCCGGTCGCCACGGATCGCCCGCCGCCGCTCGTCGATATCGCCGATGTAGTGGGGATCCGTGAACGCATCGATTACCAGGGCGCGGTGGTCGAAGCGCTCGATGAAACCGCCGCGGAGGCCGCGATCCGCGAATTGCTCGCCGATGAACGGATCGGCGCAGTCGCGATTTGCCTGTTGTGGTCGTTCCGCAATCCGGCGCATGAAACGACGCTGCGCGACCTCCTACGGCGGATCGCACCGGATTGTTTCGTCTGCACGTCCGCCGACATCGCGCCGCTGCCGGGCGAATACGAACGCACCTCGACGACCGTGATCAACGCCTACGCCGGCACGGAAACGCAGCGCTACGTCGAACAACTGCAGGCGCAACTGCAGGCCGCGGGCTACGCCGGACCGCTGCTCGTGATGCAGGGCCACGGCGGACTCGCGAATGCCCGCGACGCCGCGGTCCGCGCCGTGTCGATGATCGAATGCGGCCCCGTCGCCGGTCTCATCGGCAGTCGCCATCTCGGCGAGTTGCTCGACGATCGCAGCATCATTGCCGTCGACATCGGCGGCACGACGTCGAAAGTCGGCGTGATCCGCGACGGCGCGCTCGAGTATGCGCGCGAACCGATGGTCAACCGTTACCACTATCTCGGACCGAAAATCGAAGTCGCCTCGATCGGCGCCGGCGGCGGCAGCATCATCACGCTCGAGGCGGATTCGCTCGCGCCGCGGGTGGGACCGAAAAGCGCCGGCGCGAGTCCGGGCCCCGTGTGTTACGGCCGCGGCGGCGAACAGATCACGCTGACCGACGTCCTGCTGCTCGCCGGTTACATGGATCCCGGGCAGTTCCTCGGCGGGCGCATGCGCCTCGATCTCGAGCGTTGCCGCAGCGAGTTCGCGCGCCAAATCGCCGACCCGCTCGGCATGAGCATCAGTGAGGCCGCGTTCGGGATTTTCCGCGTCGCGGCATCGCAGTTGACGGATCTGATCCACGAGATCACGGTCGAACGCGGCCTCGACCCGCGCGATTATTCGCTGCACGCGTTCGGCGGGACGTGTCCGATGCTCGCCGGCGTGTTCGGCGCGGAGCTGAACGTCGCGCGCATCGTCGTGCCCTACACCGCCGCGGTGAACTGCGCATTCGGCCTCGCCGCCTCCGACGTCGTGCACGAAATGGCGCTCCCGGTGCTCGTGCCGTTACCGGCCGATCCCGACGTGTTGAACCGGGAATTCGCCCCCCTGATCGAACGCGGACGCGCGGCACTCGCGAGCGAAGGATTCGAGCCCGAGCGGATCCGCATCGAATGTGCCGCCGCGCTGCGCTACGGTTTGCAGGTGCACGAAATCATCACCCCGCTCGACGTCACCCCGCCGCTCGATGGCGCTGCGCTCGAGCGCCTCGCGGCGACGTTCGAAGCGCTGTACGAACAGCGCTACGGCGCCGGTTCGGCCTACCGCGAAGCGGGGATCGAGATCACCGGGCTGCGCGTGACCGCGCGCGGCTTGCTGGAACGTCCGCAATTCGTCACCCGCGACCTCGCCGGGACGGATTCCGCCGCCGCACAGATCGGTCGGCGCAAGATCTTCGTCGAGGCGGTCAACGATTTCGTCGACTCGCCGATTTACGATTTCACGCAGTTGCTGCCCGGCAACGTCGTCGCCGGCCCCGCCGTGATCCACACGCCGGTGACGACGATCGTGGTGCAATCCGACCAGGTCGCGCGCATCGATGCGACCCTGAACACGATCATCGAACGGGCCTGAGCACATGGATCCGATCACGTTTTCGATCATTCGCCACCGCCTGTTCCGCATCGTCGACGAGGCCGTGATCACGCTGAAGAACGTGTCCGGCAGCGCGATCACGAACGAGGGTCACGACCTGATGGTGTCGCTGTACCGCGCGGACGGTTCGCTGCTCATGGGCGGGGTCGGATTCCTGCACCACCTCACGAGCGCTGCCGAGGCCTGCCAGTCGATCATCCGTCGTTTCGCGGGTCGCATCGAACCCGGTGACGTCTACCTGCTGAACGATCCGTACACCGCGGCGCTGCATACCTCGGATGTGTATCTCGTGGCCCCGATCCACGTCGGCGACGAACTCGTCGCCTGGAGCGCGTGTTTCGTCCACGTCTACGACATCGGGGCGAAGAATCCCGGCGGCTTTTGTCCCGATGCCGACAGCATTTATATCGAGGGCTTCAGCTCCCCGGGTATCCGCCTCGTCCGGCGCGGCGAAATCAACCGCGACGTGTTCGATACGCTCATGAACATGGTGCGCTCGCCGGAAATGGTCGCGCTCGACATCTCCTCGATGATCGCGTGCAACAACGTCGCCCGCGAACGCATGGTCGCGCTCGTCGAAAAATACGGCGCCGCGACCGTCGACGCCGCGTGCTCGGCCCTGATCGAGAATTCCGAAACGAAACTGCGCGAACGCCTGCGGAGTCTGCCGGACGGCCAGTGGCGCTCGCGCCAGTACCTGAACGTGGGTGAGGAGATCTCGCGGATCTGTCTCACGATGACGAAGCAAGACGACGAACTGCACTTCGATTTCACCGGTTCGAGCGCGCAGAGCCCGTATGCCGTGAACTGCACGAAATGGGCCTCGCTCGGCGGCCTGTTCGCGCCGCTGTTCCCGCTGCTGTGTTACGACATCACGTGGAACGAAGGCGTGATCCGGCCGATCCGCATGACCGCCCCGGCCGGTTCGATCGTGAACTGCACGCGCCCGGCGCCGGTATCCGTCGCCACCGTCGGTGCGATCCAGTCCGTGAACAATGCCGCGTGCGCGACGATCGGCAAGCTGCTCGCGACGAGCGATGAGTACCGGCGCGAAGCGACGGCCGTGTGGCACGCGAACCATTTCGCGATTTTCAAGTTTGGCCGCAACCAGCACGGGCGTGACGCGATCGGGATCCTGACGGAAACGTTCGCCGGCGCCGGTGGCGCGCGCACGTTCGCCGACGGGATCGATGTCGGCGGCGAGATCCCGAACCCGATTTCGCGCATGGCGAACGTCGAGACGATCGAAAACCTGTTTCCGATCCGCTACCGCTATCGCCGCCTCAGAACCGATTCCGGCGGTGCCGGACGCTATCGCGGCGGCGCCGGCATGGAACTCGCGATCACCCCCCACGATGCGCCGGACGGCGGCATCCACTACGTCGTTTCCGGCAAGGGCGCGGCGTTCCCGATGAGCGACGGCCTCGGCGGCGGTTACCCGGGCGCGCCGAACGCGTATTACTGGCACGCCGCGGACGGCACGACGCAAGCCGTGGACTGGGGCGTGTTTCCGCTGTTCGGCGAGGACACGCTCGAAGTGCGCTGGAATGGCGGCGGCGGGGTCGGCGACCCGTTGCAGCGCGACCCGCGCGCCGTGGCCCGCGACGTCACGGCCGGTCTCGTGTCCGGCGATGCGGCGCGCGAGTTGTACGGCGTCGTCATCGCGGGCACGGACGTCGATGCCGCGGCGACGACGGCGGCACGGGCCGCGATCCGCGCCAGCCGGCTCGGCGGCACCGCGCCGGAGGCGAACGACGCAGCCCCTGATGCCGCGATCGTCTTCGACGGCAGGACGGTTGCCTGCGCGGCCTGCGGGCAGCATCTCGCCGATCCGGGCAGCGCGTGGAAGACCCGTGCGCGGCAGGTCGAACGCACGATGTCCGGCGTGATACCCGCCTACACGACGATCGCGGCGGTGAGCTTGCGCGAATTCGTCTGCCCGGGCTGCGCCACCGTGCTCGACACCGAAACCGTGTGCGACAACGATCCCCCCTTACTCGATTACCTTGGAGCCATTCCCGATGCATGATGCCGATGTCGGTGCGGATATCGTCGAGCGCGTCATGGCGCGCCGCGGCCGCTACCATATTTATGATCAGATCGAGGCCGCGAAATCCGCCCTGATCGTCGTCGATATGCAGAACGCGTTCTGCAAGCCGGGCGCGCCGGCGGAAGTCCCGGCTTCGCGCGGTATCGTCGAGAACATCAACGCGCTCGCGAAGACCCTGCGCGGCGCGGGCGGGCAGGTGATCTGGATCGTCAGCGTGTTCGATGCCCGCAGCGGCCGCAGCGACTGGGAAAACTTCTTCAACCACATCGTCGCCGCGGACGTGCGCGAGCGCACGATGGCGAACATGGCGCCCGGCGGTGACGGCACGTTCCTGTGGCACGAAATGGATGACCACGACGAGGACAGCCTGATCGAGAAGAACCGCTACAGCTGTTTCGCGCCCGGCGCTTCCCAGCTCGAACGCATCCTGCGCAGCCGCGGGGTCGAGACCGTGATCATTACCGGGACGAAAACGAATATCTGCTGCGAGACGACGGCGCGCGCCGCGTTCGACATGGATTTCAACGTCATCATGGCGAGCGATTGCTGCGCGGCCCTGTCCGATCGCGAACACGTCGCCGCACTCGAAAACATCATTCAGCAATTCGGTGATGTGATGACGAGCCAGGAGATCGCTGAACGCCTCGGGTAAGCGGCGCCAGCGAATGCGCGCAGCGCCGCCGGGCACCCCGGGATGCGCGAGCACCCGGCCGCGGGAACGGGGCCGGCGCTTCAGGGCAAACGTGGTGTCACGCCGCCGCCGCGCGGCGCGTCGCACCCGGGATCAGAACTGGTAGATCAGGCCCGTGCTCGCGCTCAGCTGGTTCGCATCACCGAGGCGTGCGGTGAGCGGGCTGTCCGCGGCGTCGCCGAGCAGGCGTTCATAGTTGAGCACGGCAACGAGCGCGAGGCCGCGCCACAGTGGCAGCCTGGACGAGAGCGAAAAGCCGACATCCCGGATCCCGGCAGTCGCCCGGAACGGCCGCAAGCCGGAACGCGCCGCCTGGCGTGCGGTGATCCCGAAATAGCTGCTCGTGTAATCCTGATCGGCCCACGTCGCCTTGCCCATGAGCAGGAACCAGGGCCGGTCGAACGGCACCTGCACCCCCGCCCCCATTTCGACCACTGCGCCGTTGTGGCCGCCGCCGACGTCGTGCACGGCGGTCAGGCGCAAGCGGTAGGGGCCGGTTCGATAGCGCGCAAACCCGCCCACCTCGAGCGCGCGGTCGTCATCACCGAGGCCCCGCAGATCGTCGTTGTCATCCTCGTCGCGCCCCCCGCGCAGGCGCGCGACGGGACCCACGCTGAAGCCCTGCCGATCGTAAATCCGCGCACGGACGGAACGTCCACCGAGCACGATCGTGTCTTTCCAGTTGATCCGGAAGTACGGCGCGAGGCTCGTGTCGTAGTCGTCCGAACCCGCGTAGTCGGGGTGGACGGCACCGAGCAGGCCGACCCGGATGTCCCAGACTTCCGGCTCCAGTGGCGCCTCGATCCCCGGGGTATCGTCGAGTGGATCGACGTTGCGCAGCACCGCGACCTGGTCCGGATCGTCACTTGCCGTGCACGTTCCGGTTAGCAGCAGCAACAGGATCGGATAGTAGCGGAGCCTGGAATTCATTCTAGAATCATTCTGATTTAGCTATGCAAGCATCTGATTGTAATTAATTTCGCGCTACGATTCTTGTGCTACTTAAAGTTGATTCGAGCTTATTCAGGTACCCACCGGGTGCCCGTGGCGGCCCCGGCAGCAAAAATCCCGCCGCGCGGGCTCCGAATCCCGGCACCGGCGCCGCCACGGGGCCGGGCGGCGGCGGCGGAACCCGCGCAGGCAGCGCCCGCTTGCTGCGGGCGATTCACCATTCATCATCCAACACACTGATACAACGGGTGTTCGCGATCCGGGCGAGCCGACACTTAAAGTGGTTTCGAGATCGCGGGCTCAGCCGATCATCGTCAATCCGCCGGAGACGCTGAGCACCTGTCCGGTGATATAGCCGGCATCGTCACTGGCAAAGAACGCGACCGCGCCGGGCAGGTCACCGGGTTCGCCGAGCCGGCCCATCGGCACGGAGCGGCGGAACGCTTCACGCAACTTGTCGGGGTTGCTCACGTCGGCCATGAACGATTCGAACAGCGGCGTCTCCGTCGCCCCGGGGCACACGACGTTGAACGTGATGTTGTGCCGCGAGTGTTCACGCGCGAGTGATTTCGACAGAGCCATGAGCCCGGCCTTGCAACCCGAGTAGACCGCTTCGCCGGACGAACCGCCGCGACCGGCGTCCGAGGCGATGCTGACGACCCGCCCACCGCCGCCGGCGATCAGCAACGGCAACGCGCTATGTAACACGTTCAGCGGCGCGCGGTAGTTGATATCGATCACGCGGGTCCAGAAGTCCGGGGTCGTGTCGACAAACGGGATGAACTGATCCCAGCCGGCGTTGTTGATCACGATGTCGAGACCCTGTGCCGCATGCGTCGCGCCGATGGCGGCCTTGACCGCGGCGTGATCCGTCAGGTCGACGGCCACGGCCCCGGCGCGGCCACCGGCGTCGCGAATCGCGGCCGCGGTGGCCTCGGCCGTGTCGCCGTTGATGTCGTAGATCGCGACCGCTACCCCTTCCTCGCCGAACCGCTTCGCGATTGCCTGGCCGATGCCGCTGCCGGCGCCCGTGATGATTGCCGATTTGCCGTCGAGTCCGCGCATATCCTGTCCCCGTGTGATTCAGTTGCTGTCGTCACGGTCATTCTAAAGACGCGTTCCGGCTTCCGAAACCAGCGGGTGGCGCCCGCGGATCACCGGCGACGTCGCCCGCCGGCTTGCACCCGCCCGGTTCGCGCCGCCGCGGGATCGGATGACCGATCAGCCGCGCCGTGTCGTTCCGCGCCGCGCGGCCGGTTCGGGGCAGCGCTCAGTCGGGGTCGCTGAACGCCGAGACGAGATAATCGACGAAACTGCGGACCTTCGCGGCGAGAAACTCGCGATGCGGATACACGGCGTGGATCGGACGACTCGGCACGGCGCATTCGCGCAGGATGGCGACGAGGCGCCCGGCGGCGAGATCCTCGCGCACGATGTATTCCGGCAGATGCACGATCCCGCGCCCCGCGATGGCGGCGATGCGCAGCGCATCACCCTGGTTCGACACCATCGGGCCGGACACGCGCACGGTTTCCCGCGTACTGCCGCTGCCGAATCGCCAGTCGCCGTGGTTGCGCTGGACGCTTTCCGCGAACACGAGGCACGCATGCCCGGCGAGCGCCGCGGGGGTGTCGGGCTCGCCATGGGCCTCGAGATACGCCGGCGCGGCGCACGTGATCATCGACGCCTCGCCAAGACGGCGCGCGACGAGGCCAGAGTCATCGAGTTCGCCGATATGGATCGCAACATCGAAACCCTCGTCGATCAGATTCACGCTGCGGTCGGTCAGCAGCAGGTGCACGTCGACGTCCGGGTAACGGGTCATGTAGCGCGCGATGTGGTGGGACAAATGAAACAGGCCGAACGAGGTTGGCGCGGCCACCGCGAGCCGCCCGCTCGGCGTCGTCGTCAGATCGCCCACATGGTTCGCGACCTCGGCGAGCGCTTCGAGCAGCGGACTCACCTCGCGGCGATACGCCGCACCGGCATCGGTCAGGTGAATCGCACGGGTCGAACGATTGAACAGGCGCACGCCGAGCGTGGCCTCGAGCGCCTGGACGTGTTTCGACACCATCGCGCGCGACATGCCGAGTTCCTCCGCCGAGCGGGAAAAGCTCCCGTTGCGCGCGATGGCAAGGAAGACCTCGATACTGGTGATGCGGTCGAGCATGACTGTTTTCTCGCAGTAAACGGTGTGTTTCGTCGACGGCCCTAGATGAATTTCTCCGCGGCACTATATTTGATGCATCGCAGCAAAACTACCGCGCAGCTGCCGCAAGGTCACCATTTCAAGTCTTAGGAGAAACCCTGATGAACAAGCGATCAAGCCATTTCGTTGCCGCCGTGCTGGCCACGGCATCCCTCGCCACCGAGGCGACCGACTTCGGTTGTCCCGCCGGTGGTACCGCCGAGCGCCTCGCCGCGGCGACGACGATCCGCTGGCTCGACGCCGCGCAAAGTGGCAACCCGCAGGCGCTGGCCGCGCTGTATACGGAAAACGCGGTGCTGATGCCGCCGACCGACGAGACGATCGTCGGCCGCGCGCCGATCGCCCGCTACCTCGCCGAGGGCCCCGGTGCGACGAGCCTGCATGGTTATACGGTCGACATCGTCGGCTGTGATCTGCGCGGCGATACGCTCGAAATCGCCGGCGTGTGGGGGGTCGACCCCGCGCACCCGGATCCGCGGCCGGGCTTGCGCACGGGCAACGTGATGCGGGTGGCGAACCGCCAGGCGGATGGCAGCTGGGCGCTGAAGTACGAGATCTGGAACTGAACAGGTGTGCGTAAATCTGCAACCCTGTGGCTTCGGGACCGGAACCTGTCGACATCCTGTCCCTGTCCCTTCCCCTCGATTTGAGGGGAAGGGTACCGGGTCCATCAAGGTCGGTGTTGCATCATCTGGCGCACGTATTGAGCCCATCGGGATCGCGCCGCCGGTGTTAGCACCCGCGGGTGCCCGCCGGCCGCGTGCGCTGGCGCAGCGTCGCAACGTTCCGGTCCGCGCCTTGCGGGCACGGGCGGGCGGCGCCTGCGCCGTCCCGCGCTGCCCGCGGCGGTTTACCCCGCCGCGGGCGACACCGGCGCACGACGCAAGATACCGGTCGCCGCGACTCACGCAGCGACGTCGGCGCGCGTGCCCACACCAGCCCCGATGATTGCGGGATCCAGCCCGCGTCATTAGCATCGCCGCATGGACATCAAGCTCACGGCAGTCCGCGCCGTTGTTTTCGATCTCGGTCGGGTTCTGATCGACATTCAACCGCGTCGTTGTCTCGCCCATTGGGCGCGGCACGCGAACGTGGCCGTCGCAGAACTCGAGCGCGCGTTCGTCCACGATGCCGAGTACGAGCGCTTCGAACGCGGCGAAATCACGTTCCGTGACTACGCCGCGCATCTGCGCGCGACGCTTGCCGTGAACCTGCCGGACGACGTGCTCGAACACGGCTGGAACGCCCTGCTCGGCGACGCCTTGCCGCATGCGCGCGATGCGATTGCGGCGGCGACGGCGCGCTATCCGGGCTTCGTGTTCAGTAATTCGAACCTGACCCATGAAACCGTCTGGCGTCGTACGCACGCCGAATTGCTCGCACCGCTGCAGCAGATTTTCGTGTCTTCCTCACTCGGCTTGCGCAAACCCGAAGCGCGCGCTTACCGCGCCGTCGCCGACTCGATCGGCGTCGCACCGGACGCGATCCTGTTTTTCGACGACCTCGCGGAAAACGTCGCCGCGAGCCGCGCGGTCGGTTACCAGGCCGTCCATGTGCGCGGCCCGCGTGATATTCTCGACGTGTTTTGCTGAACCGTCCCGGACCCCGAGTTTTTCATGAATGACCCTGCCACGAACCCGAACCCGCGCATCCTGATCACGAACGACGACGGCATCCATGCGCCGGGGATCGCAGTACTGGAAACAATCGCGCGGGGATTTTCCGACGACATCTGGGTCGTCGCACCGGATCAGGAGCGCAGCGGTGCCGGGCATTCCGTTTCACTCGCGCATCCCGTGCGCATGCGCCAGCTCGATGAGCGACACTTCCAGGTGTCCGGCACACCGACGGACTGCGTGCTCATGGCCGTGTGCGAGATCCTGCGCGACGAGCGGCCGACGTATTTGCTGTCCGGCATCAACAGCGGCGCGAACCTCGCGGAAGACGTGAGTTATTCCGGCACGATCGCGGCGGCGATGGAAGGCACGCTGCTCGGGATCCGCTCGCTCGCGATCAGCCAGTTACGCGGGCCCGACCGACAAGTGGATTTCGCCCCGTGCGAGCGCTACGCACCGGATCTGATCCGGCGCCTGCTGCATCTCGACACGTGGCCGGCCGACTCACTCATTAATATCAATTTCCCGCATGCCGATCCGCACGCGATCTCGGGGGTGCGTCTGACGACGCAGGGCCAGCGGCCGCCCGGCTCGTTTTCCATCGCGCCGCGCACGGACACGCGCGGTCAGCCGTATTACTGGGTGAACGTCGAGTACACGGACGGCGCGAAGGAGCCGGACAGCGATCTGCACGCGATCGCGGAGGACGCGATCTCGGTGACGCCGATCAAGATGAATTACACGGATCGCGCCTGGCGCGAGGAATTGCGCGGCCTCTTCGACGCCTGAGCGCGAGTCCCTGCTCGTGCGCGTTTATTGCCGCGCGGTCGTCCCGCCATCGATCGGCAAGACGACGCCGTTGCAGTAACTCGCTTCGTCCGAGGCGAGATAGAGACAGCCGTAGGCCATTTCCTCGGGGGTGCCGGCGCGTTGCATCGGCGTGAGCACGTCGGCGACGGCCTTGTCGTCGAACAGGTTCATCACGGGGGAGATCATCGGCGTGTCGGTATAACCCGGACACACGCAATTCGAGCGGATCCCGTCCATCGCGTACGTTGCCGACATCGCGCGGGTCAGGTTGATCATCGCGCCCTTGCCGGCGCAGTACGTATGCGCCGTGGTCATGCCCTGAAAACCCGAGATGCTCGCGACGTTCACGATCGAACCGGCACCCTGTTTTTGCATGATCGGGATCACGCCGCGGCACATGTAAAAACACGAATCGAGATTGATCGCCATCACCTCGGCCCAGTGCTCGGGGGTCGTGTTCGCGATGTCCTGCATCGATCCCGGACTCTGGTCCTGACCCCAGCTCCAGCCCACCCCGGCGGCATGCACGAGGATGTCGATGCGGCCATAAGCTTCCATCGTCGCCGCGATAACTTTTTCCGCCCCGGCGAGGGTCGACAGATCACTCGCGACGACAAAGCCGTCGCCGCCCGCGGCGCGCGTTTGCGCCAGCGTGTCGTCGAGCGCGGACTGCGTACGCGACACCCCGACCACCCGCGCACCCTCACGGCCGAACAGCACCATCGTCGCCTCGCCGATCCCCGTACCGGCGCCGGTAATGATCGCTACCTTGTCCTGGACCCGTCCGCTCATATCGCTTCCTCGCTCGCTTGCTTGCTGTGACCGCGGTGGCGCGCCTGCTGCGGCAGGTTCACGCGTGGTGGTTGTGCCGCGGTCGTTTGCAGATAAAATTGTATGACAAAAATGTTTTGTGATGCCCCGGATGACGTCTGCTACGCACGCCACACCATTGTGACTTCCTCATCAAAACGTGTCAGCCGCATGAGTTCGCCCGACAGCGTCGCCGCGGCGCTGCTCGACGGCATCAAGACCGGGCGCTACGTCCCCGGCCAGCGACTCATCGAAGCGGATCTGACCGCCGAACTCGACGTCAGCCGCGGTCCCGTGCGCGAGGCACTGAAACGGCTCGCCGCGGAAGGCGTCGTGCAGTTGATCCCGCATCGCGGCGCCTACATCCGCAAACTGACCCGGCGCGAAGTCATGGACATACTCACGATCCAGGAAGTCCTCACCGGGCTCGCGGCGCGCCTCGCGGCCGAACAAATCGACATTGGCGACAACCGCGACCGCTTCCGCAGCGCGTATGAAAAACTCGTCGCGCTGCGCGACCTGCCGGACGCGGACGTCATGCTCGACGAGCGCGCGCGCTTCTACGAAACGCTCGTGACCCTGAGCGACAACCGCGAACTGTCGCGTTTCGTGCCGATCCCGCAGACGAACCTCCTGCGCACGCAGCTAAGCCACTACGCGGGCGCACGCGAACGCGAGCGCCAGTTCAAGGACTACGACAGCATCGCGAAGCACGTACTCGCCGGCAACGGGCCGGGCGCGGAATCCGTCATGCAACGCCACATCCGCAACAGCCGCCTGAGTATCGATCGCCTCGGCGACGAAGCGTTCGCGAACGCTACGCTCGCCTGATCGGCGCTCGCATAACGACCGCGCGACATTCCGCGCCGCCCGCAACCCTCACGACTTGCCGGCGTTGCCGCGCGCAGGCTCAGACGATCAGCACGGGCCGCTCGCTGAATTCGCCATCGACGTCGAGCGGCGGCACGTGCGCATTACCGCCGCGTTTGCTCGGGGTGTCGTCGTATTCGCGCAGCTCGAGCCGTGCGAGCTGATTGCGGTGCACTTCATCGGGACCGTCGGCGATACGAATCAGACGGGCGTTCGCATAGGCGAATGGCAGCCCGTAATCGGTCGTCACCCCGGCCGCGCCGAACGCCTGGATCGCCCAGTCGATCACCTGGCAGGCCATGTTCGGCACGACGACCTTGATCATCGCGATTTCCTTGCGCGCGACCTTGTTGCCTACCGTGTCCATCATGTAGGCGGCTTTTAACGTCAACAGACGCGCCTGCTCGATCATGATCCGCGATTCCGCGATGCGTTCCTGGGTGACGGTCTGCTCGGACACCGGCTTGCCGAACGCAACCCGCAGTTTCGTGCGCCGGCACATGCGCTCGAGCGCACGTTCGGAGGCGCCGATCAAGCGCATGCAGTGGTGGATGCGACCGGGCCCGAGGCGGCCCTGCGCGATTTCGAAGCCGCGCCCCTCGCCAAGCAGAATGTTCGATACCGGCACGCGGACGTTGTCGAAGTGCACTTCGGCATGGCCGTGCGGGGCGTCGTCGAAACCGAATACCGGCAGGATACGTTTCATCCTGATCCCGGCCGTGTCCATCGGCACGAGCACCATTGATTGCTGTTCGTGACGGTTCGGGTTGTCGGGGTCGGTCTTGCCCATGACGATGAGGATCTTGCAACGCGGATCGGGCGCCCCCGAGGTCCACCACTTGCGGCCATTGATCACATACTCATCGCCGTCGCGTTCGATACTCGTTTCGATGTTCGTCGCGTCCGACGAGGCGACTTCGATCTCCGTCATTGCGAACGCGGAGCGGATCTTGCCGTCGAGCAGCGGCTGCAGCCAGTCGCGCTTGTGTTCTTCCGTGCCGTAACGCGCGATGACTTCCATGTTGCCGGTGTCCGGGGCGGAACAATTGAACACTTCCGGCGCGAGCGGCGAGCGACCCATTTCCTCACACAGCGGCGCGTATTCGAGGTTCGTGAGACCGGCTCCGAGATCGCTCTCGGGCAGGAACAGGTTCCACAACCCGGCCGCTTTTGCTTTCGCTTTCAACTCGTCGAGCAGCGGGTACGGCGCCCAGCGATCGCCGTCGTCGATCTGCGCGAACATTTCCGCTTCGTTCGGATAGATGTGCTCGATCATGAACTCGCGCACTTGCGCGAGCAGTTGCTGGGTTTTGTCACTGTACTCAAAATTCATCGTTTCGCTCCCCCACGGGATTTCGCTCCCGGTTATTACAATCGTTCGATCAATGTCGCGTTCGCCATGCCGCCGCTTTCGCACATCGTCTGCAGGCCATAACGGCCGTTCGTCTGTTCGAGTGCGCGGATCAGGTTCGCGGTGAGACGACCGCCGGACGCGCCGACCGGATGGCCGAGCGCGATCGCGCCGCCGAACCGGTTCAGGCGTTCGGGATCGGTATTGAATTCCTTCTCCCAGGCCAGCGGCACCGACGCGAACGCTTCGTTCACCTCGTACGCGTCGATCTGATCGAGGGTCAATCCCGCGCGTTCGAGCAGTTTACGGGTGGCGGGAATGATCCCGGTCAGCATCATGATCGGATCGTCGCCGCTGACCGCGAAATGCGTGACCGCCGCGCGCGCCTGCAAGCCGAGACGTTCCGCCATACCCGCTTCCATGACGAGCATCGCGCTCGCGCCATCCGTAACCTGGCTCGCGTTCCCGGCCGTCACGGACCAGTTGATCTCGGGAAAGCGCGCCGCCATGTCCGCGTTTTCGAACGCGGCTTTCAGCGTACCGAGCTTCTCCAGGGTCGAGTTCGCGCGGATCCCCTCGTCGCGCTCGACGAGCACCGTCGTGCCGTCGCGCGCCGTTTCGATCGGCGCGATATCGCGCGCCGCGTCTCCCCGATCCGCTTCCGCGCGCTGATGCGAGCGCAGCGCAAAACGATCCTGGGTTTCGCGGTCGAGCTGCCAGCGCGCCGCGATCAGCTCCGCGGAAATGCCCTGGCGCACGAGACCGTCGGGATAGCGCGCATGAAAGCGGCTGCCCTCGTTATCCTTGCCCATGCGGTTCACCCGCATCGGCACGACGGACATCATCTCGACCCCGCCGGCGATCACGGCGTCATACGCGCCCGCGATCACGCCCTGCGCCGCGAAGTCGAGCGCCTGCTGCGCGGAGCCGCATTTGCGATCGAGCGTCACCGCCGGCACGGATTCCGGAAAGCCGGCCGCGAGCACGGCCTGGCGGCCGATATTGCCGGACTGTTCGGCCACCTGGATCACGCAGCCGCTGATCACGTCGTCGACGATCGCCGGGTCGATGCCCGTACGTTCGATCAACGCCGCGAGCACGTGCGCGTACAGGTTCACCGGGTGCAGGCTGGCGAGCGCGCCGTCTTCGCGCGCGCGGCCGAACGGCGAGCGCACGATATCGACGATCACGGCGCGGCGAGTCATCGTCCGCGCCCCGTGGTGCCGCGCGCGGCGGCGGGTTCAGCAACGCAGCGCTGCATCAGTGCAGCGCTTCCGGCGGCCCAGGGAAGTGTCGCCATAGGCGGCGAACACGGTGCGTTGGTTTTCAGCGTTTTGTTCGTTTGTTCAGGCATTTTTTCTCAGCGACAATTCGAGACCTTCCGTTTTCAGCTGCACGACCGGCGAGTTCGCGATGTTCATGAGCCGGCGTACCTGTTCGAGTTCGGGGCTCGACAGCAACGGATAGCTCTGTTTCACCGGGCCCGCGGCCCACATTTTATTCAGATCGGCTTCCGGCACGAGCGCGCGCAGGATCAGTTCGTCGTCGTCGTCCGTGCCGTATTGCTTGCGCAGATCCTCGATGCTCGGTTGCGGCGGCGGGTTTGCCGCGACTTCCTTCGCCCGCGACGAGGACATGATCTTGTCGAGGATGTTCGGATCGATCGGTGCGGCCGGTTCGCCGTAGAACTTGCACGCATACTGCACGACCTCGTCCGGCACGACGGAATAGCGCTCGCCGGTGACGATGTTCAGCACGGCCTGCGTACCGACGAGCTGGCTGAACGGGGTGGCCATGCCGGGATAACCGAGTTCGTGGCGCACGACGGCCGTTTCCGTCAGCACGTCGTCGAGACGATCCATCATGTTCTGCTGCGCGAGCTGGGCCTTCAGGGTGCCGACCATGCCGCCCGGCACCTGGTGCTGGATCGACAGCACATCGTACTCCGCATACTGGTTCACGAGAAAACCCGCGGCCTTGCCCACTTGCTCGAAATGCCGGGAGACCGGCGGCACGAGGCTCATGTCGACATCGTGCGTATGTCCGAGCAGTTCGAGATTGCGGGTCATGATTTCGACGGACGGCACGGACGGCCCGTTCGCCATCGGCCGCACCGCCGTGTGCAGGATCGTGACCCCGAGGTCGACCGCGTCGAGATAGGCTTTCGCGGACTGCCCGAGCAGGTTGTTCGAATGGAACTCGATCGGTTTGCCGCGTGATTTTTCGATGATCGCCGGCAACAGGGTCGTCAGGCGTTCCTTCTCCAGCACCCCGGCCGTGTCGTAGAGCAGGATCGTGTCGATGTCGGGACACACGGACAACTTGTCGGCCTTGTCGGCGTAGTACTCGTCCGTGTGCACGGGGCTCAAGGTGAACATGATCGCGCCGGCGACTTCGGAGCCGAACTCTTTCGCGACTTTCGCCAGCCGGTGCGTCTTGTCGTTATTGAACAGCACGTCGTAAACCCAGAAACTGCGGCAGCCGTGCACGTTCAGTTGCCGCATCCACGCATCCATCAGCGCATCCGGGGTGACCCCGAACGTGACCGAGGCATTCGAGCGCATGCCCGCGCGGATCGGGGTGCGCGGCATCGCACCCACCATCAGGTCGAGACCTTCCCACGGGTTTTCCTGGCAGTGCCGGATCATCACCTCGAACATGGATGAACCCGTCAGGTCGATCACGCGGTAGCCGCTGCGGTCGATCATCGGCGCCACGGGCAATGCCATGCCGGCCTGCATGCGCATTCCCCACAGACTCTGTTGTCCGTCGCGCATCGTTTCGTCGAGCAGTTCGATATGGGCCATTGCCGTCAAGCTCCTTCAGTTTGAAAGCCGCTGAGCACGCTTTGTTCGAGCCAGCGGGTAGAAATTTCGTTAGCGATAAAGTCCGGGTGTTTCACGATGTGCCTGAGCAGCGGCAGGTTCGTCACGATGCCGTCGATCGTGAACGTATCGAGCGCGACGGCGAGCCGTTCGACCGCACTCGCGCGATCGTTCGCGGTGACGATCAGTTTGCCGATCATCGAGTCGTAGTACGGCGGTACGAGGTAACCGTCGGCGCAGTGGCTGTCGACCCGGATCCCGGCGCCACGCGGCGGCTGCCACGACGTGATCCGGCCCGGGCTCGGGCGGAAATCGTGCGCCGCGTCCTCGGCGTTGATGCGGCATTCGATCGAGTGCCGGCTTACCGTGATCGCCGACTGATCGAAGCTCACCGGCTCGCCACCGGCAACCCTGAACTGCAGTTGCACGAGATCGGCGCCGGTGACCTGTTCGCTCACCGGATGCTCTACCTGGATCCGCGTGTTCACCTCGATGAAGAACACTTCTTCATGGTCGACGTCGTAGAGAAACTCGACCGTGCCGGCGTTGCGGTATTTCAGGCTCGACAGCAGATTCACCGCGGCCGCATGCAGCTTGCCGCGCACGTGTTCCGGCATGATCGCGCACGGCGCTTCCTCGATCACCTTCTGGTAGCGCCGCTGCGTGGAACAGTCGCGCTCACCGAAATGCACGACCTGCCCGGTGCCGTCGCCGAGCACCTGCACCTCGACGTGACGCGCGTTGCCGACGAAGCGCTCCATGTAGAGCGTGCCGTCGCCGAACGCTTCGAGCGCTTCGGTACTCGCCTTGTCGAACGACCCGGCGAGATCCGCCGGGGTGCGCGCGATGAACATGCCGCGCCCGCCGCCGCCGGCCGACGCTTTCATGACGACCGGGTAGCCGATGTCCTCGGCTGCCCGTTGCGCGCTCTGCACATCGGCGATCGAATCCGTGCCGGGCACGAGCGGCACCCCGGCTTCGGCGGCGATCGCGCGCGCACGCAGTTTGTCGCCGAGCGCGTCGATCACGTCCGCATCCGGCCCGACGAACGTGATGTCGTGCTCGCGACACAGGTTTGCGAGCGACGCGCGTTCCGACAGGAAACCGTAGCCGGGATGCAGCGCGTCACAGCCCGTTTGTTGCGCCGCGTGCAGCAGCAGTTTCGCATCGAGATAACTCTGTTTCGACTGCGCCGGCCCGATCACGACCGCGCGATCGGCGAGACGCGCGGCGGCGCTGTCGCGATCGGCTTCGGACAACACCTGCACGGTTTCGATCCCGAGCGCCTGCGCGGCACGAATGATGCGCACGGCAATTTCGCCCCGGTTCGCGACGAGCACCCGGTTTATCGGCATGCGCGGATCACCCCGGGGGTTTCGCGGCGAACGTGCGTTGGTCGTCGTTGCTGCATGGGTTCAGGCGCCCGGTTCGATGATCACGAGCAGTTGCCCGAACTCGACCATCTGCCCGTCTTCGATACAGATCTCGCGCACGACCCCGGCGGTACCGGCGCTGACGGGAGTGAACAGTTTCATCACCTCGATCAGACACACTTCCGTGCCCGGCTCGACCGCCTGGCCCACTTCGACGTACGGTGGCGCGCCCGGCTTCGGCGCGCGGTAGAACGTGCCGAGGTTCGGCGCGGTGATCCCGATCATGCCGTCCGGCACCGTGGCGGCGGCGCTCGCGGGAGCAGCCCCTGCAGCGGGCGCCGGCTTACCCGGAGCGGGCGCGGCCGGAGCGGCCGCGGGCGGGGTCGCGGCGATGGCCGCCGGCGCGGCCGGCGCCGCCGGTCCGCTCGCTTGCGGATCGTTCGACAGGAAAATTTCCAGCCCGTCCGTCTTTACATACAGTTCGTCCCAGTCGGACTGGTTGAACAATTCGACCAGGTTGTCGACGTCTCGCGGATCAGGATTGGCCATCGGGCACGGTCCTCGTCATCTGTGTTTGAGCGTTTCAGGTTTGTTCGCGGTGCAGTGCATACAGCAAGACCGGCAGCACATGGCCGGCGACGATCTGCTGCACCCCGGCAGTCAGCGCGGCTTCGAGTCCGGCATCGCTTTCGAGCGCGCCGCCGGTGACGCTCTTCGCCTCGCCGATCAGCGCGCCGAGGCGTTCCGGATCTTCGCCGCCCTCGAGCGTGTTCAGGTCGAGCGTGTCCGGCGGCACCCCGTCGGCTTTCGCGATCACGCGCAACGGACACAGGCGACTCGCCCATGCCGTCAGCATCGCGAGCGCCGGATCGTCGAATTCATTCGGGTGCACGACCGCGAGTTCGCCGTCGTAGACCTTGCCACTGATCCCGTCCACCGTGACCGTGCGCTCGGCGAGTTGTGCCACGCTGCCCTCGCCGCAACCGACGATGCACGGCACCCCGAGCGCGCGGCTCACGACCGCCGCGTGGGACGTCGAACCGCCGTGATCGGTGACGACGGCGACGCTCGCGATCATGCCGTGCACGTCTTCGGGACTCGTACTCGGCCGTGCCAGTACCACCGCCTCACCGGCGGCGGCGCGCGTTTCCGCCGCGTCCGCGTTCGTCACGACGACCCCGGCCCCGACACCCTGGCACGCCGGTTCACCGCTTGCGAGCACGGTGGCGGCATCCGCCGCGCCGGGCGCGAGGTGTGGCTGCAATAACGTGCGCACCTGTTCGGCGGACACGCGCGACAGCGCCGTGGCTTCATCGATCAAACCGTCGGCGACGAGGTCGAGCGCGAAGCGCACCGCCGCGGCCGGCGCGCGCTTCGCGGCGCGTGACTGCAACAGGAACAGCTGTCCCTGCTGCACCGTGAACTCGATGTCCTGGACGTCCGCGCCGTCGCGTTCGAGCACGGCGGCGGCGGCGAGCAGTTCGTCGTGCACCGCGGGCAGCGCCTCGCGCAGGCTCGACAGCGGCTCCGGCGTAAACTTGCCGGACACGACGTCTTCGCCCTGCGCGCGGTGCAGGTATTCCCCGTAAGGCTCGCGATCGCCGTTCAGCGGATTGCGACTGAACAGAACGCCGGTGCCGGAGTTGTCGTCGAGATTACCGAACACCATCGCCTGGATCGTAACCGCGGTGCCGAGGTTCTCCGGCAGATTGTGATGCTTGCGGTAACGCCGCGCGCGGCGCGAATTGCACGAATCGAACACGGCCGTCACGGCGTCGTGCAACTGCTCGCGCGCCCCGTCGGGGACGGGCTTGCCGGCGGCGCGCGCGATCTCCGCGAGCCAGCTTGCCGGCTCGGCGTCGGCGGCGAGCGCCGGCACCGTCGCCTTCATGACGATCCCGGCATACAGTTCGAGGAAGCGGCGGTGCGTGTCGCGCGCGAACGCAGCGCTGCCGGACTCGGCCGCGAGCGCGGCTTCCGTGTCGGCGTTAATGCCGAGGTTGAGCACCGTATCCATCATGCCCGGCATCGAGATCGCCGCGCCGGAACGCACCGATACGAGCAGCGGCGCGGCGCCATGGCCAAACGTGCGGCCGCTCTGCGCTTCGAGCCAGGCGATCGCCGTGTCCAGTTCTTCGGCGAGGCCGTCCGGCATGGCCCCCGTGTCGAGATAGGCGGCGCACGCCTCGGTCGTAACCACGACGGCCGGCGGCACGTTCAGATCGAGTTCGCGCATGCGCGCGATCGACCACGCCTTGCCCCCAATCAACTCGCGCGACGGCAGCGAGCTGCCATCGATCGTGACTATCCATTTTCCGCCTGGCGCCGTCATGCTCCCGTTCCTATTCGTCGCGCACGCGTGCGAGCACGCGCAGCAGGTCTTCGTGCAGTTCGAACCACACCGTGTGGTAACTCTCGATCGTCGCGTCGCTCACCCACGCCGGGTCGCCGTCTTCCGCGCGCTCGAGCGCGTGTTCGAGTTTCTCACCATAACGCGCGAAGCGCGGCGCGGCTGCGGCGAACGTTTGCACGATCGGCTCGAGGCGCTCATGGATAGCCGCGAGCCGGTCGAGGATCGCCGCATCGTAATCGGGATCGCTGTGGTCGTTCGGCATCGCCTGGCCGCCGATATCGACGAGCTGCCAGTCCGTGATCGCCTGTTTCAATTGCGTATTGATCAACTCGAACCGATCGTAAGCCGCGACGAACGCCGGGTCGTCACGCAATGCCGCGCAACGCACGGGATACTGGCCCTCGAGGATCATGTGCCCGGCCGGGGTGAGCAAATACTTGCCCTGCGCCGTGGCCGCGCGCCCGGTGCTGACGGCCCGTTCGAGCAGGGACGCGAGTGCCGCCTGCGGCTGCCCCGTCAGTTCGGCGAGCGCGGCGGCATCGGCGTGTTTCTTGATCGCGATGGCGTGCAGCAGATCGTGCATCGTGTTCATTCGCCGCTCCTGCGCAGGCGTTCGACGTCGTCACGCGAGAGGCCCGCGCCGGCGCCCTTGAGGCGCCGGGAGTGGACCTGATCGAGGCCATACAGTTCGTCCGCGAGTGGCGTGTGCGCGTTGTACTTGACCCAGGTTTCACACAGGTGACGATATTTGTCCGTGCACACCTGCGGCACGAACTCGCGTGCGCGGCGATTGTAGTCCGCGAGCCCGAGCACCCCGGCCGAGGTCGTGTAGCGATCGATTTTCGGCGGCAGGTGCGTGATCCCGGGCTGCAGTTCACCGCACGTGCGCGTGAAGTTGCCGTCGGCAAGGATCGAATACGGGATGTGCGAGTACACGCGGGTCGGCGCGTTCGAATGCTTCATCATGTTGTAGCCGTGCAGTTGCTGCGACGGGTTCGAGATGTAGCCGACGAGTTCGCCGAGCACGGCGTTCGCGTACTCGTCATTGAACAGCGGCCGGAAACGCTCGGCGCGTTCGTCCACCATCATCCAGTCTTCCACCGCGTAGACCCCGGCGACGTGCGCGAGATCCTTGACGATGCCGAAGTACACCATCGCCCCGGCGTCGATCATCTGATCGCGCGACCAGCCGGCGATCCGCCGCCACAGTTTCGACGTCGCGTCTTTCACCCGCACGGTCAGATCCTCGAACGCCTCGGTGAGCGTTTCGCGGGAGTCCATGGCCACGGGGACGTAACCTTCCGTGAGTACATCGGACGTGTACAAGCCCACCCCGACGACGTGGTGTGCCTTGAACTCGGGCTCCGACTCGAACGAACCCCAGTCGTCCATCAGGTAGAAATGACAGCCTTCGACGGCCATCGGCACGGTCAGGTTGTTGTACGGTACGTCGGCGGCGACGTCGTCGAGCCACGGGAAGTCGCTCTCGGACAGATCCATGTAGTCGCGCACGATCATCTCGCGCGTGTCGGACAATTTATACGGCCCGGAATTATGCAGGCTCACCCGGCTTTCGCAGGAAATGAGAAAGCCGTACTGCGACGCCGCGGCCATGAACGCCTGCGCCGCCGTGTGCAGGCGATCGCCGGCCTTGCAGTCGTACATGTCGGCATGAAAAACCTGCAGCCGGCGTTCCGGCAGCAGTTGCGCGCGATGACCGTATTCGCTGTTCGTGATGTGACCGTCGTTGCGGTGCCAGGCAAGCTGGAAGCGCTTCCAGAAATCCATCACCGTAATGAGATCCTCTACCGCGTCCGTCGGCCGCAGCAGACCCATATTCATGAGCAGTTCGCGTCCGAGCAGGTAGAACGACAGACCCCAGCCCATGCTCGGGTTCTGGATCTTGATGCCCATGTTGCGCGCGCGATCGCCGATGTCCTGGGCCGGCAGCGCGCGATCGATTTTGCGCAGCAACTCCGGGTAGCGGTAGAACGCCATCATGTAGGACAGCAACATGTACGGCGACACGGGGAACAGTTTCGACTCCTGCACCGTGCGGGTGAGACACAGCCAGTACGTCTCGTCCGCGAGTTGCTGGATCAGCGTGTTCGTCTCGAGCAGTTGTTCGTAGCTGATGGGCTTGTCGGTCATCGTGGGGTGCTCAGGCTTCGTCGGCGCGCGCGTGACGCCAGATCCGCGCCGTCATCGCGATGCCCTGCTGGTAGGCCTCGGCCGTTTTCGCCGCCGCGGTCGTCTCCATGACGACCGTATCGCCCTCGATGATGTCGGCCACTTTCGCGTTCATGAAACACGGGATGCCGTATTCGCGGGTGAGGATGCCGAGGTGCGAGCGCACCGTGCCGCCGGCGCAGATAACCCCGGCGAACTGCTCGAGGATCGGCGCGGTCAGGGTGCCGCCGGAATCGTCGATGACGGCAATCGTGCCGGGCGGCACGCCGTCGCTCAGGTATTTCAGTACGCGATCGCTCGAGCGCAGGTAGCGCGCCGTGCCCGTCGTGTACTCGGGATAGCCGACGACGTTATCCCCGATCCCGCACAACACCCGGCCGTCTTCGTCGGTTTCCGGGGTCGGCGCTTCCGGGTGGGCAAAACTGAATTGCGTCGCGTCGTCGTCGAGCCCCTCGGCGGGCTTGTACGCCTCGGGTCGCTCGCGAACCGAGGCGAGCGCGGACCAGTCGTAGCGATGGCCGAGTTCGAGCAGGCGCGCATCGATTGCGCGCAGCGCCCCGGCGTCGATCACGGACGGCGCACTGCCGAACACGAACGCGTCCCAGGTTTCACCGCTCGTCGCGAGATGTTCGCGCACGCGGGTTTTGATGGCGGCATGGAAGGCCTCGACGATGGCGAATTCAGCTTCGTCGCCGTACTTGTCCCCATCGTTGTAGTGGCTCGCCATGGCATCCCCATCGATCCGCTTGAACCCGTCCGCCCGGCGCTGCTCGCGGCTCTTGATTGTGCGCGAACGGGGTCCGGCAGGATGTCGTAGTTTGGAATTCGTGTCAAACCTGATAGGACGATATTGTCCTACAATCCTGAGCATACCGGGTGCCGAAATCACCCGCCTCGCGACCCCGCTCGCACCGCTCCCGCGACCCTGGCCATGGCCATGAAGCCGGCGCACGAACGCCGCCAATCACCGCCGCCGGGTGCCTGCCAGCCGCCCCGCCAGCGCGCGCGGGTACCGCCATTGGCACGGGCTGCCGCAGCGCCGCGGTAGCACCACCGGCCACCGCCCCGGCGCAACTTGAACGGCGCGTTCTTCGCCGTGAGAATAGGTGAGCGAAACTTCCAATGGAGATCGAGCACATGGCCAGCAGCGCCGCCGCAACCGCCAGCCCCGCAGTCCCCGTGATCCGCACGGATAACGCCGGGATCACGCAATTGATGCTGAACGACCCGGACAAGTACAACACGCTGTCGCGCGAAGTCATCGACGACATGCTCACGCATCTCGACAACATCGCCGCCGATGAATCGGTGCGCGTGGTCGTGATCGCGGCGCGCGGCAAGGCGTTCTGCAGCGGTCACAACCTGAAGCAGATGCACGCAAACCACGATCGGGCGTACTACGAGGCCCTGCTGACGGACTGCTCGCGCATGATGCAGAGCATTGTTGCGCTGCCGCAGCCGGTGATCGCCCGGGTACAGGGCATCGCCACCGCGGCCGGTTGCCAGCTAGTGGCGAGCTGCGATCTCGCGATCGCGGCGGCGAGCGCCGCGTTCGCCACGAACGGGATCAACAACGGCCTGTTCTGCGCCACCCCGGCGGTGGCCGTCAGCCGCACGGTCGCGCGCAAGCACGCACTCGAAATGCTGCTCACGGGCGATTTCATCGATGCCGCGCGGGCGGCGGACATCGGCCTCGTCAATCACGTCGTCCCCGATGACGAACTCGATGCCGCTATCGACGCGCTCGCGGGCAAGCTCGCCGGTCAGTCGCAGTATGCATTGCGGCTCGGCAAGGCCTCGTTCAATCGCCAGTTGCACGAACCGCTCGACCGCGCGTATCGCGGCGCCGCGAGCGATCTCGTGTGCAACCTGCTCGCCGACGACGGGGTCGAGGGGGTCGCCGCGTTTCTCGAGAAACGCAAACCGCGGTGGAACAATTGATTAAATCGCAATCCGGGGGATCAATGCCGTCGCGTTGAGCGGCGAAATCGGCCCTGCCCGGACGCCGCGCGCGCGGCATACCGGCCCTGCGGCCTATGAAGTGCGCGAGCATAAAACACCGCGGCTCGATGCCACGTCCCCCTACCCCGCGAATCAGGGGGGAGACATCTCCGCGAGGGTGCCAACGGTAATCCCGGCCCGCAAGTCGCTGGCCGCAAGCCGCAGCATGCGGGCGGCCTGTTTCGCCAGCGTGGCGACACCGGCAGCGGCGCGTTCAGGACGCAGGCCGTGGGGTGAGGGCAATTATCGAAGACCTTGTCCTCGCTCATCGATTATTTTTCCGGCTGCAGGTCGCTCCTCGCGAGCCGGAATGCGTAATAATAAGCCCCGGCGCGACATCCGTTATTCATCAGGATCGCCTCTACCAGAATAAAGAACCGGACCGACACCATGAGCACATCAACGAACATCTACGAACAGGACCTGCCGAAGGTTGAAGCGAACTACACCCCGCTGTCGCCGCTGAGCGCGATCGAACGTGCGGCGTCCGTGTATCCAACCCAGCTTGCCGTCGTCCACGGCGATCGCGAGTTTACGTGGGCGGAAACGTTCGCACGCTGCCGCCAGCTCGCCTCGGCGCTGAGCCAGCGCGGGATCGGCCTCGGCGACACGGTCGCCGTACTCGCGACGAATATCCCGGCGTTCTACGAAGGCCTGTTCGGGATCCCGGCCACGGGCGCCGTGATCAACCCGATCAATATCCGCCTCGATGCCGAAGCCATCGCGTTCATTCTCGACCACGGCGAAGCGAAGGTACTGTTTACGGATACGGAATTCGCGCCGGTCGTGAGCGAGGCGCTGAAAATCTGCAAAGTGAAACCGTTCGTGATCGACATCGCCGACGAAGCGGCGCACTGCCACGACCGGATCGGCGAGATCGAATACGAGGATTTCATCGCCGGCGGCGATCCGGCGTTTCCATGGGAACTGCCGAAGGACGAATGGCAGGCCATCGCGCTGTGCTACACGTCCGGCACCACCGGCAATCCGAAAGGCGTGGTCACGCATCACCGCGGCGCGTACCTGAATGCGATTGGCAACATCATGGCGTGGACCCTGCCGCACAACCCGGTGTACCTGTGGACCCTGCCGATGTTTCATTGCTGCGGCTGGTGCTACCCGTGGTCGATCGCGATGCAGGGCGGCACGAACGTGTGCCTGCGACGGATCGCGGCGGCGGATATCTACGAGGCGATCGACCGGCACGGGGTGACGCATTTCTGCGGCGCGCCGATCGTGCTGAATTTCATCGTCAATGCACGCGAGGAAGAAAAGCGCGTGCCGAAAGCACCGATCAACGTGATGACCGCCGGGGCGGCGCCGCCGGCGGCGATCCTGAAATCGATGGCCGATCAGGGCTTCAAGGTGACGCACGCCTATGGTCTGACGGAAGTCTACGGCCCGGCCGTGTTCACGGCGCACCAGCCGTCGTGGGACTCGCTGTCGAGCCTCGAACTCGCGGAGAAACGCATCCAGCAGGGCGTGCGCTACAACGTGCTCGAGGATCTCGACGTGCTCGACCCGGAGACGATGAAGCCCGTGCCGCGTGACGGCGAGACGATCGGCGAAATCATGTTCAAGGGCAATGTCGTCATGCGCGGTTATCTGAAGAACCCGAAGGCGACGCAGGAATCACTCGCGGGCGGCTGGTTTCACTCCGGCGACCTCGGGGTGATGCACCCGGAGAACTACATCCAGCTGAAAGACCGATCAAAAGACATCATTATTTCCGGCGGCGAGAATATCTCCTCGATCGAGGTCGAAGAAATTCTGTACAAACACCCGCACGTACTCGAAGCCGCCGTCGTCGCGCGGCCGGACGACAAGTGGGGCGAGACGCCGTGTGCGTTCGTGGCCCTGAAACCGTCGGCACCGGACGTGAGCGCCGACGAGTTGATCAAGTATTGCCGCGAGCACATCGCGCACTTCAAAGCGCCGAAGACGATCGTTTTCCGCGAACTGCCAAAAACCTCGACCGGCAAGATCCAGAAATTCAAACTGCGGGTTGAAGCCGACGAGATGGGTTCGCTGTAACGCGCGACCACCCGGGATGGATGCGGGCGCGACGTCAACCGAAGCGCCTGCAGGCCACCCCGGGAAGACAACGCAACGTCCCCTCCCCTTTACTGTGAAGGGGAGGCACTCCCCAAAGCTATCCACGACGACTCCGATCCGACCACCGGTTGTTACGGCATCCGGCGCGCATCGTTAACCCGCCCGAGAACGTTGCGCGCGGTGGCGCAGCGTTTCCGCCTCTTCGAATCGAGGGAAGAGACTTCCGAAGGGTATAAGTCACCACCCGAACCCGCAGCCTGGCTGTTACGGCATTCGCAACGATCGTTAACGCGCGCGACAACCTTTGGCGCGGTAGCGCATCATCCCCGCCCCTTCGAATCGAGGGCGAGAAACATCCCACGGGTATAAACCCCGACACGAAGCCCGGCTGTTACGCGATCCGCAACGCGGCGTTAACGCTCACGAAAGCCCTCGTCGCGGTAGCGCAATAACGGCGCGGCGAGGAATTCGATCAGGCGGCGGCGACCGAGTTTGATCTCCACCGTCACCGCCATCCCCGGCGCGAGATTCGCGACCCGCTCGGCGGTCTCGATCGTCGTGCGCTCGAGGCTCACCTGCGCGGGATACACGAGCCCCTGTTGCTCATCCGCGATCGCATCGTGCGCGACGTGCGTAATGCGGCCGTCGATCGTGCCGTATTGCGTAAACGGGAATGTCTCGACCTTGATCTCCGCGTGCTGGCCCGCGCGCACGAAGCCGGCGTCGCGGTTCGTGACGAACGCCTCGACGACGAGCGCGCCATCGAGCGGCACGAGCAACATCAGTTGTTCCGCCGGGGTGACGACCCCGCCGATCGTATGCACGGAGAGCTGGTGCACCGTGGCCGCCTCCGGCGCCCGCAGATTGCGCTCCCGGATCTGCATTTCCGCCTTGCCGATCTCGGGTTCGATCGCGGCGAGTTCCGTTGCGAGCGTTGCCCGCGATTCGATCAGCCGCGAGCGTTCGCCGGCGGCGAGCGCGCGCAAACGCCTTAGCAAACCGGAATGCGCGGCATCGAGCGCGGCGAGGCGCGCGCCGACGATACCGCGCTCGCGCTCGGTTTCGAGTCGCGGGATCTCGAGTTCAAACCAGCTCGCGCGCGACGCGAGCGAACGCGCTTCGAGTTGTGCCAGCGCGTTCGCGCGTTCCGTGAGCAGCGGCAGGGTCGCGTCGAGCATGGCAAGACGCCGTTCGCTGGCGAGACGTTCCGCGCGGTTCTCCGCGGCCGCGTCCTCGAGCGCCGCGCGCTCGGCGTAATGCGCTTCGAGCTGGCTGTCGATGCGGCGCCGGATCGCCATCGGCGTGGCCGCGATGGCCACGTTCAGCGGATGCCCGGGCGCGCGATCGAGGTAGGCGGCCGCGGTCGGAAACGCCGCGAACGCGCGTAACTGCAATTCCAGTCCGCGCAGTTCCGCGACCATCGCATCGCGCGCAACGCGCAGGCGGCGCAAGTCGGCGCGGGATTTCTCGTCGTCGAGCTGGATCAGCGGATCGCCGGCGGCGACCGTCTGGCCTTCGCGCACATGGATCGCACTGACCACCCCGGCCTCGAGCGGCTGCACCGTCTTCACCCTGCCGGTGGGTACGATCCGGCCTTGCGCAACGGCCACGACATCCACCCGCCCGAGCACGGACCAGCCGAGCGCGAACGCAAACAGCGCCATCACGCTCCACAGGATCGCGCGCGACGCCGGCAGCGGCGGCGTATGTTCCACTTCGAGCACGGCCGGCAGAAACGCGCAGGCCTCGCGCGAGCGGGACATCACTCACCCCTTGGATGCGAAGCGTGAACCATCACCCTGCGGGCCCGGCCTGCAGGCGCACGAGTTCAGCGTAATAACCGTCCCGCGACACGAGCTCCGCATGACTGCCACACTCGACGATACGACCGTCGTCGATCACGATGATCCGGTTCGCGGCGCGCACGCTGCTGAGGCGATGCGCGATCAGGAACACGGTGCGACCGCCGCAGATCCGTCGCAGGTTGCGCCGGATCACGGCTTCCGATTCGACGTCGAGCGCACTCGTCGCTTCGTCGAAAATGAGGATCCGCGGATCCGTGATCAGCGCCCGCGCGATCGCGATCCGCTGGCGTTGCCCGCCCGAGAGATTGCTGCCCTGCTCGCCGACGATCGTGTCGTAACCGGCCGGCAGATCGAGAATGAAGTCGTGGGCGCCGGCGAGTTCCGCCACGTGCATGATCCGTTCGAGCGGCAGCGTCGGATCCGTGATCGCGATATTCTCGCGCACGCTGCGGTTGAACAGCCGGTTCTCCTGCAGCACCACCCCGATGCGCCGGCGCAACCACGCGCTGTCGACGAGCGCGAGATCGATCCCGTCCACGAGCACGCGCCCCGCGCCCGGTACGTACAGGCGCTGGATCAGTTTCGCGAACGAACTCTTGCCCGAGCCGGAACGCCCGACGATACCGATCATCTCGCCCGGCGCGACATCGAGCGAGATGTCGCGCAACACGTCCGGCCCGTCCGGGCGATAGCGGAACGTGACCGCCTCGAACGTCACCCGCCCGCGAACGTCCGGCAGCGAAGCGCGGCTCGACACGGCAGCGGGTTCCGCGGGCGCGTTCAGAATGTCGCCGAGGCGGCGCAATGAAATCGCCGCTTGCTGGAAGTCCTGCCACAACTGCACGAGGCGCAGGATCGGCCCGGACACGCGCGCCGCGATCATATTGAACGCAACGAGTTGACCCACCGTGAGCGCGCCGTCGATCACGAGCCGCGCGCCAAACCACAGGATCCCGAGGATCATCAGCTTGTTGGTCAAACCCGCGATCTGGGCCGCCACGTTCGACAGGTTCGTCGCGCGGAAACTCGCGCCCACGTAGGCCGCGAGGCGTTCTTCGAAGCGCCGTTGCGTGGCCGGCTCGATCGCGCCGGCCTTCAGCGTTTCGATACCGCTGACGGCTTCGACGAGGTAGGCCTGGTTGTCGGCCCCGCGATCGAACTTCTCGTTCAGCCGATGACGCAACACCGGGGTCACGAACAGCGCGAGCGCGACGTAGCACGGCAACGTGGCCACGACGACGATGGTCAACACCGGGCTATAGGCGAACAACACGGCGAAGAACACGAGCGTGAACGTCACATCGACGATGAGCGTGAGCGCGGAACCGGTGATGAAATTGCGCAAGGTTTCGAGTTCGCGCACCCGCGCGACGACATCGCCCACCCGGCGCGCCTCGAAATACGCGAGCGGCAGTCGCAACAAGTGCCGGAACAGCTCCGCGCCAAGCGCGACGTCGATCCGGTTCGCCGTGTGCGAGAACACGTAGGCCCGCAACCCGCCGAGCACGGCATCGAACAGCGACACGACGAGCAGCCCGAACGCGAGCAGATCGAGCGTGGTGAGACTGCGGTGGACGAGCACCTTGTCGACGACGACCTGGAAGAACAGCGGCGTGACGAGCGCGAACACCTGCAGAAAGAACGACGCGAGCAGCACTTCCGAAAAATAGCGCCGGTACTTAAGAATAAACGGCGCGAACCAGGCGAGGTTGAACTCGCGCCGCACGCTGTCGAGCCCGGCGCGGCGGGTGAGCAGGATCAGTTCACCGTTCCACAGCGCCTCGAATTCTGATTTCGAGATTTCCCGCGGCGCCGGGTCGCACGGATCCCGGATCAGCAGCTTATCGCCGCCGATCGCCGCGAGCGCAATGAAGCGATCGTCGTCCATGCCAACGATGCACGGACACACCGCGTCGTGGAGACGCCGGCGGGCCGCACGCATCCGGCGCGAGCGCAAGCCAAGCCAGCGCGCCGCGCGCACGATATCGGCACTTGTGAAGCAGCGATCATGCGCGGCGAACTCGTGCTTCAGTTCATGCGGATTCGCGCGCACCTCGAGGAAACGCGCGATCAGCACGAGACTCATCAGTCCGGTATCCGCGTCGAGCGGGTTTGCGTGTGCCTCCATGGCCGATCCGTGATCCTTGCGTGCGGTTTGCAACGGGCGATCGCTGCGTGATCGCGCGCAACCCGCATTCGAACGGGCTGCGGCTTGCGTGGGATTGAATCTAGCGCGCCCCGTTGCGCGACGCCCAGACACGAGGACGCGTAACTATCAATGCGCAAAGCACGGTAATTATCTGAACACCCGACGGAATCACCCGGGCTCCCGTCGCGCCGGTACTGCCGCGCCGGACGCACAAGGACCAATTCCCGGCACCCGTCGTCGCAAACCCGCCCGCAATGATTACCAGCGGGATCCACACCGCCGTTCACGGCACCCGGTAACCCGGCGCGGCCGAACCGGCGCCCGTAGTTCCCGTAACACAAATTTTGTATGCTGCCAGCCCCACCCGCATTGAGGCGAACCGATGCTGGAAATCGATTTTTCCGGTCCCTGGGCGTTGCTGCCAAACACCGACAACGTACCCTACCTGCTGGCAGCACCCGCGGCGTGGGGGCCCGGTATTTATCTGTGGACGTTTCTGTTCAACCAGGCACACCGGATGAACCGGATCGAAGCCGTGGGGGACAGCATCGCGGCGCGACACGAGGAGCACCTCACCGCGTTTCTCGCCGGCGAACGCACCGTGTATCGCGCCGCCGAACTCGACGCGGGCACGTTGATCCCGGCGTATACCCCGGCGGACGATCGCGACGCGTTCATCGCGGCCTACCCCGACGTCATGCATCACGTCTCGAGCCTGCGCGTGTTCTACGCGCCATACGACGGCGACGATGCGATGCGCGAACGGATCGCCACCGCGCTCACCGCGCACTTCCATCGCCTCGGCGGCAAAGCCATCGCGTGGCTGGAGAACGAACCGGCAAGTTACGATGCAAACGCTTACGCCGACCCGATAACGCTGCGCATCGGCAGACCCGCCTTCATCGCCAGCCTGCCGGACGAAATGCACCTGTAATATGCGGCAACGACAATGCGCGCGTTCGCCACGCTGCGCGATGGTGATGAATCAACACGGGGAACGGCGCCTGTGATCCGCCTGACGATCCTGGTGCTCACCCTGGCATCCCTGGTCAGTTGCACCAGCCCCCCGAACCCCCAGCTGAACGCGTTCACCACGGACGGCTGCAGCAGCTTCCCCAACGGCACCGGCGATAACAAAACCCTGTGGCTGCACTGCTGCACGGCGCATGACGTCGCCTATTGGCAGGGCGGCACGCGGGAAGAACGTCGCGCGGCGGATTTCGCGCTGCGTGAATGTGTGGCCGCGACCGGCGAGACGACGATCGCGAATCTGATGCTGGCGGGGGTGTGGATCGGTGGGTCGCCTTATCTGCCGACGTCGTTTCGGTGGGGGTATGGGT
>MRWG01000528.1_pt1 | contig 40601 bp, 34 predicted proteins | sample 1013341 | NCBI WGS metagenome assembly MRWG01 (sample SAMN06117577, study PRJNA244670) | biofilm metagenome | biome: Water; feature: Cathode Biofilm; material: Biofilm; isolation source: microbial consortium enriched at the cathode of a solar microbial fuel cell | place: USA: District of Columbia ... | reverse complement strand
CGAGCGCCGGCACGATGCGATCCACCATGGTGGAGGGGAATGCGACATTGCCGACGATCCAGTCCGCCAGATCGTTCTCGACCGCCCCGGCGTAGGCAATGACGGCTGCGCGCAGGGCCGTCCCGTTTTCCGGAAGGTTATCGCACGCCATCAGAGTCAGCCCACCAGCTCCCGCCTCGCGCCTGCGCCGCAGACCCTCCACCAGAACACCAATTGCCGAACGCGGGGCGCGCGCATTCTCCAGATCGACGCTGATGGCTGGATTGCTCCGGTCAAGCTGTCCGTTGCGCAGGCAATAGCCCTTCTCGGTGATGGTGAGTGTCACGAGGCAGAGCGCCGCGCTGGCGATCAGGTCCGGCACCGCGTCTACACCGTCGCGCTGCGGGTTCAACGTACCCACGACACAACCGATAGTGCGTGCGCGCATAGCTGTGTCATCGGCCTCGATAACCAGATATTCGCGGCCCTGCGCGTCGAGTTCGCTGAGTTCGTCGGCACCGGAATTGAGACGCGCGACCACCGCACCGAAGTCACCGCCCGCCGTGTCCAGCGCGTCGTCAAGATAGCGCAGCGTGTGCGCCCGCGAGAACGCGCCAAAGCCGATATGAAGCACACGCGGCTTCAGCTTCGAACGGTCGTAGGCGTAGCGTTCACGAACGATTTCGGCCATGCGTCAGTCTTTCTCCAGATAGTCGCCCGGGGCGCACGGTCTGCCATTCACCGTAAGCGGGCGCGTCTCGCCCGCGGGCAATGTTATGCGCAGCCTGTCATAATGGGGCTCGAAAGCACCTTCGCTGCTTATGGAAAGCGAGATCTGCTCCCCGGTGCATTTCAGCCGGTAGGTGCTGATACGGAAGGCGTTTTGCGCCGCGTCGATGCCAATACCGTCATCCTCATATTCGCAGCTTTCGCCTTCCCCCTCGCCCCTCGACGGAAAAACAGCCAGCGTTCGCGCCGTGTCGCTGGCGGCGTCGGCGCGGTCGACGGCATCGCCGAGCGGAAGAACGCATCCGGCGCGCACGAAGAGCGGCATGCTTTCCAGTGTTACGGGAATGGTGATTTCCTGCCCGCCCGCATGCCAGTTTCCGGTCCAGAAATCCCACCAGCCAGCGCCATTGTCCGGCAGGTAGATGCAGCGTTCGCACGCGCCCGGCTCTACCACGCCTGCAACGAGAAGATCGCGTCCGAGCATGAAATCGGACGTCTCCTCGAAGCAGCGTGCATCGTGTTCATGGTCGAGAAAGGTTGGCCGGATGATCGGTTCGCGCAATGCCACCGCCGCACGCAACAGCGTGTAAAGATAAGGCAAAAGCCGATAGCGAAAACGGATCGCCGCGCGAATGAGCGGTGTAACCTCAGGGTACATCCACGGCTCGTTGACGGTGCCATCGTCATTCCACGAATGGATCGTGAAACGCGGATGGAAGATGCCGTTCTGGACCCAGCGCACGAACAGTTCGGGTTCGGGCCGCGGGCCGGCAAAACCGCCCACATCGTGACCGATATTGTAGAACCCGCTAAGGCTCATGCCGAGTCCCATGGAGATATTGTAGCGCAGCGTCTCCCAGGATGTGTAATTGTCGCCCGACCAGGTCTGCGCGTAACGCTGCAGGCCCGGCGCGCCGGCCCGGCAAATAAGATAGGGGCGCTCGTGCGGCCTGTCTTCAAGCTGGGCCTCGAAAGAAGCGCGCGTCATCAGAAGTGAAAAGAGCGGGCGGATCAGACCGACCGGTATCGGTTCGCCAAAACCGTGGCAGCGCGCTTCATCGTCCCAGATTTCGTATTCGTTGTTGTCGTTCCAGGTGCATTCGATGCCCTGGTCGAGCAGTTTTGTGGTGACGTTTTCCTTCCACCAGTCGATGGTCGCCGGGTTGGTGAAATCGAGATGCGAGCCCTCGTCGTCCCAGAAGCTGGAGCGCTCCGGCGCATCGCTTTCGCTGTCGCGGATGAACAGTCCGCGGGCGGCGACATCCTCGTAAAGCGGGTGATCCTGAAGAAGACACGGCTTGATGTTGGCCGCCAAGTGCATGCCCGCATCGCGGAAATGTTTCGAAAGCCGTTTCGGCTCGGGCACGCGGTCATGATTCCAGTTGAACACGTAGCGCTTGTGACCAATGGCCGTGTAGCCGGATGACATCTGGAAACTATCGCAGGGGATCGCGTGTTCAGCGCACAGGTCCACGAACCCCTGAAGCTGCTCCTGCGCATTCCCGGCATCCGTATAGGACATGGTCGACCCGGAATAGCCAAGCGTCCAGCGCGGCGGAAACGCCGTGCCGCCGGTCAGCCAGTTCTGCGTCTTGACCACGTCGAGGACGGTCGGTGCCCAGCTAAAATAGAAATCCAGATCGCCATCAAGAGCGCGGTAGGCGCGGAAGCGACCATGGTAATTGTCGTACTCATTGCCAATGTCGAACCAGCTGCCCGCCAGATTGTCATAGAACAGACCGTAGGAACCGGCCTCCGGCGTGCGTGTCACTGTAAAGGGCAGAACCTTGTAAAGCGGATCCGTGCTCTTGGCATCATAGCCCATGGCGTCGAGATTGCGCATCTCGAAACGGCGTCCATTGCGCTTCAGGTCACCCGCCTTCTCGCCGAGGCCGTAGACGAGATCTTCCGGCCGGTAGGCCAGGAAATGCGCGTTGCGACTGTCACGCACACCGGCCATGTAGGCGCTGGTGGCGCGATCGGCAGCAAGCGGGCGATAACCGCCCGCCCCGTCGCTCGCCTCCCACTCCAGCGCCAGCGGCCGGCGAATGGTCAGGCGCAGTTGCGGCGTGGTGAGAACCAGACTTGTTCCGCGCTCCTCGAAAACGAAGCCCGGACAAGTGAAACCGGAGAGATCATCGCGCCTGCGCCCTTCCCACGGGGCCTTGCCCCCGGGCGCGATGCTCCAGCTCCGGTCGAGCCGCCAGACGCCATCGCGCTTGAGCGAAATCCTGAACAGCGCCTCTTCCAGCACATCGACCCTGAAGTGATGCCGGCCATCGACAAGAAGCGTCAGGCCGGTTTCACTCCGTTCGATGAAGGACCAGTTTTTCAGCGTCTTCATCTTTGCGAGCTCAATAATTCAGAAGCAGACGCGGCAGCCACAGGCTGAGCGCGGGAATGTAGGTAACGGCGAGCAGCAGGGCGAAAAGCACGGCATAGAAGGGCAGAAGAGGCCGCAGCACCGAGGCGATCGACGTCTTGCCGACGGAGCAGCCGACGAAAAGCGCCGAACCGACCGGCGGCGTACAGATGCCGATGCACAGGTTGAAGGTCATCATCACACCGAAATGCACCGGGTCCATGCCGAGATCCTTCACCACCGGCAGGAAGATCGGCGTGAAGATCAACAGTGCCGGCGTCATGTCCATGAAGGTTCCGATGACGAGCAGAGCCAGGTTGATGATGAGCAGAATGACGATCGGGTTCTCCGACAGCGCCAGAAGCGCATCCGAGATCATGTAGGGAATGTCGGCAAAGGCCATGGCCTTGGACGTGGCAATCGACGCGCCAATCATCAAAAGGACGATTGAGGTGGTGACGGCCGCCTCGATGAGCACGGACGGCAGGTCGCGAATGGTGATTTCGCGATACCAGAACAGCGCCAGGAACAGCGTGTAGACGACCGCGATGGCGGACGCTTCCGTGGCGGTGAAGATGCCGGCGATGATGCCGCCCATGACGATCACGATAAGTCCGAGCGGCGGCAGCGCGCGCAGCCCCGTATCGACGACTTCGCGCCACGACGACCGCTCGGCCACCGGATACCCCCGCCGCTTGGCGATGATGCCGGCAACCAGCATCAGGGAAAGGCCCATCAGAATGCCGGGCACATAGCCGGCCACGAAAAGAGCGGCGATCGACGTGCCGCCGGTGATCAGCGAATAGACGATGAAGGTCGCGCTTGGCGGAATCAGAAGGCCGGTCGGGCAGGAGGCGATGTTCACCGCCGCCGAAAACGACTTGTCATAACCCTCCTTCTCCTGCAGCGGCGCCATGACGCCGCCCACGGCGGCAGCCGACGCGACGGCGGAGCCGGAGATCGAACCGAACATCATGTTGGCCAGGACATTGCAGTGTGCCAGCGCGCCGGGCAGCCGCCCGCCCAGCACCTTGGCGAAATCGATGAGTCGCATGGCAATGCCGCCGCGATTCATGATGTGACCCGCCAGGATAAAGAAGGGAATGGCCAGAAGCGTGAAACTGTCGAGACCCGAGGCGATCTGCTGGGCGACGATGAAGACCGACTGGTTGAAGGTCATGAACGTCATGAACGTCACCACAGACGCAAGGCCGATGGCAAAGGCAATGGGCACGCCCAGCACCATGAAGAAGGCGAAGGAACCGAACAGGACGATGGCGTTGAAATAGTCTTCCATGATCGTCTCCTAGTCGCCCATCAGCGGGGCAACGTCGTGCCCCATCAGGATGTCGCGCGCCGACAGCCCGCAATAGAACAGCATGACCAGGCCGGAGAACGGTATGGCGCCATAGACGTAGCCCATCTGCACCCGCAGCACCGGCGAAACCTGCCCCGTCTGCAGCACACCCAGGAGAAGCTGCCCGCCGCCATAGACCATGACCAGCCCCGCGAAGGCGGCAACCATGCCGACGATCACCAGGCGCAGGTTGCGCTCCGCAGCGCCCTTCAGACTGAGCGGCAGAAGGTCGATGGCGAGATGCCGTTTCAGGCCAAGCGTGTAAGCCCCGCCGATCAGCGCCAGCCACATGAACAGAAACCGCGCCAGTTCGTCGGTCACCGTGCTTGGTGTACCGAACACGTAGCGGCTGACCACCTGCCAGACCACACAGACGACCAGAACGGTAAAGATGATGCCGATGATCGCGCGCAGCGATGCGTCGACGACACGGTGCATGCGTTCCAGGCCACCAGTCCTGGCCGGCCTTCCAGCGGACTCGTTCATGAATCCTCCCCGACAGTTTCGGCGCCTCGGCGGCGCATTTCCGGTCAGGATTCCCTGTTTTGCAAAATTGGTCAACCAAATTTCAGTTATGGATTGACTTTTGGTCGCCCAATTTGGAAAGTTTGCAACCAGGGAGAACTATTGGCGCACCATTTTGCCGGCTGCTCCCTTGCGTACCTAATTTCAACAGGGAGGGTTTCCTCGATGAAGAAGATGTCCGCTATCGGCGCGCTTGCTGGTGCAATCGCCATGCTCATGGCCGGGACCGCTTATGCCAAGACGCTCAAGCTCAACCACAACAACCCGGACGACCATCCGCTCCACAAGAGCATGGAGTTCATGGGCGACCGGGTCGAAGAACTGACCGACGGCGAGATCAAGATCCGGGTCTACGCCAACGCCCAGCTCGGCACCCAGCGCGAATCCATGGAACTCGTGCAGAACGGCCAGCTCGACATGGCCAAGTCCAATGCCAGCGAGCTCGAGGCTTTCGAGGACTCCTACAGCGCGCTGAACCTGCCCTACATCTTCAAGGATGAAGATCATCTCTTCGACGTTCTGCTCGGCGAGATCGGCGACGAGGTTTTGATGGCGTCGCGCGACAAGGGTTTCATCGGCCTGACCTACTACACCGAGGGCGCGCGCTCCTTCTACGCCAACAAGCCGGTCAAGACGCCGGCCGACCTGAAGGGAATGAAGGTTCGCGTCCAGCCGAGCCCGTCGGCGATCCGCATGGTCGAGCTCCTTGGCGGCAACCCGACCCCAATCAGCTGGGGAGAGCTCTACAGCGCGCTGCAGCAGGGCGTCGTCGACGGTGCGGAAAACAACCCGACCGCGCTCACGAGCGCCCGGCACGGTGAAGTCTCCAAGCACTTCTCCTTCGACGAGCACACCATGATCCCGTCGATTGTCGTGATCTCCACCAAGGTCTGGGACGAACTGAGCGAAGAGCAGCAGAAGGCGCTCAAGCAGGCTGCGACCGAATCCGCCCAGTTCCACCGCGAACAGTGGAACAAGGCCAGCGAAGCCTCCATCGAGCAGGCCAAGAAGGAGCTCAATGTCGAGTTCCACGAGGTCGACAAGGCTGCCTTCGCAGAAGCCGTCGCGCCGATGCACGAGGAAACCGCCGCGAAGTCCGAGAAGGTCTCCGACCTGATCGACCGCATCAAGGCTGCCGGCGAATAAGCCACACCCGACCGACGGAGAAAAGACGTGCTCGAGCGATCTCACCTGGCCGAAAACGCGCTGACAGCGCTGCATGACGAGGACTATGACGTCCCCTTCAATACGCAATCGCTGAACCACACCACCATGATCTTCACCGGTGGGCGGCAGGCGCGCTCGCTCGACGGCGCGTATAATTTCTGCGTCGATCTCCTCGACACGGGGCTGCGGCAGAAATGGTTTTCCATGCTGCCGCAGCCGCAGGAGGAAAAAACCGAGCCCTGGGATTACGATCCCTATGAGGGCGAGACGGTTCCGGTTCCATCATGCTGGGCAATGCTCAAGGATAAGTGGTACTTCTTTGAGGGCAGCGCCTGGTACACGCGCCCGCTCGACATGGAAGAGCTGAGCGCCGATCGCCGTTACTTCCTGCGCGTCGGCGCGGCACAATACGATTGCAAGGTGTTCCTCAACGGCGAATTCCTCGGCAATCATTACGGTGGATCGACACCCTTTTTCCTTGAACTGACCGATCATCTGCGAGAAGGCCGCAACTGGCTGATGTTCTGCGTCAACAACACCCGTACGCTGGACCGCGTACCGATGCGCAACACCGACTGGTTCAACTATGGCGGCATCTACCGCGAAGTGGAGCTCTACGAAACGCCGAAGACCGTCATTCGCGACCTGTTCGTGCGCCTTGCCGGCGACGCGGGTTACGAACGCATCGAGGTGTCGGGCGACGTCGATGGCAACGCCCAAAGCGCGCGGCTGACCATTCCCGCACTCGGCATTGATGCGACCCTGCCAATTCAGGATAGCCGTTTCCACGCGCTTCTCGACGCCCGACCGGAACTCTGGTCACCCGCCTCGCCCCGTCTCTACGATGTCACGCTGGAAGCGGGCGGTGACCTCGTCCAGGACCGTGTGGGCTTCCGGCGCATCGAGCGCAGCGGAACCGACATCCTGCTCAACGGAAAGCCGGTTTTCCTGCGCGGCATCTCCGTACACGAAGATGATCTGAAGCATGGCAAGGTGACGGGTGAGGACGACCTGCGCCGCCGTTTCGAACATGCGCGTGAACTGGGCTGCAACTATCTGCGCCTTGCGCATTATCCCCATCACGAGCGCGCAGCACAGATGGCCGACGAGCTCGGCTTCATGCTCTGGGAGGAGATCCCCGTCTACTGGGCAATCGATTTCGAGAACCCGGCAACCTTCAAGGATGCGCAGAACCAACTTCTCGAACTGATCAAGCGCGACCGCAACCGCGCCAGCGTCATCATCTGGTCGGTCGGCAATGAGAACCCCGACACCGATGCGCGGCTGTCCTTCATGCGCCGGCTCGCCGAGACCGCCAAGGAGGCAGATCCGACGCGCCTCACTTCCGCGGCCTGCCTCATCAATCACGCCAGGCGCAAGATCGAGGATCGCCTCGCCGACCACATCGACGTGATCGGCATCAACGAATATTACGGCTGGTACGATGAGAATATCGACGACCTGGAAGTGATCGGCCGCAACTCCGCGCCCGACCGTCCGGTTGTCATTTCCGAGACAGGCGCCGATGCTGCCATCGGCGAAGGGGCGCCGAAGAAGGGCTTCTTCAGCGAAAGCTACATGGCTGACGTCTATCGCGACCAGATCGCGATGCTGCGTCGCCTTCCCTATGTGAAGGGCATATCCCCGTGGATACTCTATGATTTCCGCATTGAGCGGCGGCAGAATATCTATCAGGCTGGCTTCAACCGGAAAGGGCTGATCCACGCGGACAAGGAAACGCGCAAGGAGGCGTTTTCCATTCTGGCGGCCTGGTATCATGAGCTGGCAGCCGGAGAACGCGAGGAGGACTAGAAATGGCTGCAACGGCCAAACGACGCTATCAGGATGTGGCCGAAGCACTGAAGCAGGACATCGTCGCGCGCGGCTGTGCGGTGGGCGACCGCCTGCGCACGGAACGCCAGATTTCCGAAGACATGGGCGTCAGCCGTTCCGTCGTCCGCGAAGCCGTCATCATGCTGGAGATCGAAGGGCTGGTCGAGGTACGCAAGGGCTCCGGCATCTATCTGGCGCGCCTGCCCCATGCGTGCCCTAATGAAACGGCGGTCGACTTTGGCCCCTTTGAACTGCTGCAAGCCCGCCAGCTATTGGAAAGCAGCATCGCAGCGCTTGCCGCCGTCACCGTCACCAAGGCGGACATCATGCAGATGCGTCAGGCGCTCGCTTTAGAGAACAAGGCCATTGAAGCTTGCGACGACGATTATTCTGGTGATGAACTTTTTCATCGACTGATTGCCGAAGCTACCCAGAACGCCGTTCTCGTCGACATGGTCGAGGAGCTGTGGCGCAAACGCGCGCAAAGCCGGATGTGGGCGCGGCTGCACAATCGAATTTTCGATAAGACCTACCGTTCCAACTGGCTGTCGGATCACCACGCGATCCTGAATGCCCTGCAGATGAAGGACGCCCCGGCGGCGCGTCAGGCAATGTGGCAGCATCTGGAGAACGTCCGCCTCACTCTTATGGCGCTCTCTGACGTCGATGATCCGGAATTCGACGGCTATCTCTTCTCCTCAGAGGCCATCGCCCCGGCATAGGGCCAGACTGCGTTGAAACTCAACGAGTGCGGGTGAATTGTTTCACTCTCTTCTTTCGGCTGCGCGGTTCGTAGGAAAGCGATCTCACTCCACATTTGCATGGCTGTGGTTCTCGGCTCGCGGTGGTGGTGAACCGCTGCGGGTTTGCCGGAGGCTGATTTCGGTTGGTTACGCGTCAATGTTTGAATAGATGGAGTGGTTGCCGACGGTTCTGGCGGCGGCCTTTCCCGCCAAATCACCCGCAGCAGTGAAACAGACAAGGCCGTCCGCGTGAAACCTTAAATCGACTCTGCGTTCATCGAAGATGCTCTAGTTGTGAGCGTTGTTGAGTGTCGGATCCAGTCGATCCCGCAGCCAGTCGCCTGCAAGGCTGATCGACAGCGTTGTCAGGAAAATCACCACGCCCGCAGGCACACCTACCCACCAGGCCGTAGCCAGGTAGGTGCGTCCGTCCCCTAGCGCCAGCCCGAGGCTCGTCTGCGGCGGCTGGATCCCAAGCCCCAGGAAACTCAGCGATGTCTCCAGAAGGATCAGGTCGGGAAAATTGAGGGTCACCTGAACGATCAGGATGGACAGGATGTTCGGCAGGATATGGCGTAAATAGATCTGCACCGGCGGGATTCCGAGGGTGCGGATGGCGAATGCATAACTTTGGCTGTTTGCCTGCAGAACCAGCCCGCGGGTGACACGCGCATATGTTTCCCAGCCATGCAGCCCCACAATGAGGATGAACAGTTCGATCGAGTTTCCGAAGAAAGCCAGAATGGCCAGGACGATTATCAGGAAAGGCATGGCCGCCTGCAGGTCGACCAGGGTCATGATCGCTTCTTCAACCCAGCCACGGAAATGTGCAGCGACAATGCCAATTACCGTGCCAACCGTTGCGCCGATCAGGGAGCCCGCGAGCGCGATGATCACGCTCATCCGTGTGCCGTAAAGCAGTCGGCTGAGGACATCGCGGCCGAGGTTGTCGGTACCCAGTAGATGGGCGGCATCGCCACCTGCGAAGACGGGGGGCTTGAGGCGGGAAAGCAGGCTCTGCTCGGTGTAGGAATATGGCGCGAGGAGGTCAGCAAAAATGGCTACGAACACCACCAGCGCCAGCCAGATGAAAGAGAGCTGAACCATGGGACCGGGAGCAGTTGCGGAACGTTTCGCACGGGCCCTTCGCCGCCAGAAGACGTCGGGACGTTCTGGAGTGAGGGAGAGATCTGGAGTGCTCATCCTGCGTCCTTTCCTGCGGTCGCGATGCGTGGATCGAGCCACCGATAGGCCAGATCCACCAGATAGTTGGCCGTGACCATCGTGAAGGCGATGAGGATGACGATGGTCTGGACCACAGCCAGATCGCGCTGCCCGACCGCAGTCACAAGCAATTGCCCGATGCCCGGCCATGCAAAGACGGTCTCGACAACCACCGTGCCGGAGATGAGCCCCCCCATACGCAGGCCCAGAACTGTGATGACTGGGATCGCTGCATTCGGCACCGCATCGCGCAGAACCCGTGTCCGCACCGGTACGCCCTTGGCGCGGGCGGTTCTAATGTAAGGCTGGCTGAGCACTTCCAGCATGGATGACCGCGTGAAGCGCGCGATCGCTCCTGCCCCTCCAACGGCCAGCGTCAACGCCGGCATGACCAGGTGGGCCGGCGTTCCCATGCCGGCGCTGGGCAGGATCCGCCAAGTCATGGCGAATAGCAGGATCATCAGGATGCCCAGAAAGAAGCTCGGCATTGAATGGCCGAAGATGGAAAAGCTGATGACGGCATGATCCACTGTACTGCCGCGTTTGAGCGCAGCAATAACGCCGGCCACCATGCCGAAGATGGTGGACAGGGCGAAGCTGACCAGCCCCAGCAGCAGTGTTGCAGGAACACGGCTCATGACTGTGTCCAGTGCTGGCTGCTGATCCCGGAATGAGTAGCCGAATTCACCCTGTGTCAGTCCCTGCAGATAGCGCAGATATTGCACTGGCAGTGGCAGGTCCAGCCCGTAGACGTGCCGGTAGTGTTCCAGCACATCCGGCGGTGTGTCATCGGGCAGCATAAGGCGCATCGGGTCGCCCGCGAACCGCAGGATTAGGAAGACGAAGGTGACGGCCAGAAAAAGCGTCAAAATCCCGCGCAGTAATTTCAGAGTGACGAAGCCGAAGGTCATTCGCTGGCGCCCTTCGTTTGATTTAGCAAATTGCGACACGCAGCTGGGTCGTTGACGAGGAAGCCGGATGCACCCATTTCGGCCAGCCCGAGAAGGTTTGATGCATCGTGATCTCCGACCTGGCGTCCGTTAGTTCTACCTGTGGTGATCCAGACTGCGTGCTCCGCCTGTACATGTTGGCGCAGTCTTTCGGGAGCTGACAGGGCGTAGTCTTCCCACATTCTGAGGACGGTTCCGCTTTCGGCGAAGAAAGCTTCCTGTTCCTCCATGTCCACCAGCAGACCGAGCACGTCTCCGCGCCAGCCGAGTGCTCGGAGCCGAACCAGGCTGTCGACATGGTGCACACCAAATATCAGCGCTTTGCGGCCACTGGCGAGTGACGCCTCGACCAGCAGCGCCAGTGCCTCGGGGCGTTCATCCTTTATGTCGTAGAGCAACGCCTGATCGGTCGGTACAGTGGCAAAGAGCTCGGCAAGTGCGGGTGCTGCCGGTTCACCCTCGGCAAGCAACTCCTGAAGCTCGGAGAAAGTTGTCTGTGCGACAATCGCAGGCTGTCCGGCCACACGGGTCAGATCTGCATCATGGCTGATGACGATGCGATGATCTTTGGTAATGCGGGTATCGGCTTCGATAATGTCGGCGCCCGCGGTCACGGCTCCACGCCATGAAGAAGGAGAGTTTTCACGGTAATGGCTCGAGGCCCCACGGTGAGCAATCAGAAGGGGTCGGTCGATCATTGTTACAGTCTTTCCATGGCGCGGGGTTTTGCGACCGGGGTCTGTTCATTGCCTTGAGCGCGGGCAATGTGGCGGGGTGCACGCTGAGTTTCATCACGTGCGCGCCTTGCGGCAGGGGTCGCAGCTGGCACGGCCGCCAGCAAGGCCCGGGTGTAGTCGTGTTGAGGAGTGGTGAAGACTTGATTGGCTGAGCCGCTTTCAACGACCTTGCCCCTGCGCATGACCGCGATTCGGTCGGAGATGTGCCGCACCACGCCGAGATCGTGAGAAATGAACAGGTAGCTTATTCCGAACCGCTGTCGCAGATCTCCAAGTAAATTGATGATCTGTGCCTGCACCGAGACGTCGAGTGCGCTGACCGCTTCATCGCAGACCACCAGCCTTGGTTCGAGAGACAATGCGCGCGCGATTACGGCGCGCTGCTGCTGACCGCCGGAGAGCTGGTGCACGAACCGCTCTCCCAGCCCGTCGAGTCCTGTCAGATGCAGATACTCCTCCACCCTGTCGCGCCGCAGTCTCCGATTGCCTGACACGGGCAGCCCATGAGCTGCCATGGCCTCGTCGATCTGCGCTGCGATTGACATGCGCGGGTCCAGCGCGCGCGAGGGATTTTGCCAGATCATCTGGATACACGCCCGCTCCCGGCGCCATGCAGCTGTGCCAATGCGCGGCCCCCGGGCTCCATCGATCAGGACCTCTCCGCTGGTGGGTGATTCAATACGGGCGGCTATCCGGCCGAGGGTCGATTTGCCGGACCCACTTTCGCCAACGATGCCCAGTACTTCACCGGGTGCGAGGTTCAGGCTGACATCATCAACCGCGCGCACTGCAGGACGGCGGCTGAGGAAGCCCCCGCCGTAGACACGGCTAATCCCTGTCAGCGTCAGGATATCTCCGCTCATCGGTCATCCCCGGGGTAGTGGCATGCGACACTGTGGCCCTCGTCTCGGGCCGTCAGAGCGGGCATCTCAACACAGGTCGTTGTGGCCTGTGGACAACGCGGCCCGAAGGCGCAGCCTTGTGGACGTGCGGTCGGGTTGGGCACAACGCCTTCGATGGCGGCCAGACGTCCGGTGTTGTGGGTGCCCGCGTGCAGGCGACAGGCCATCAAGCCTTGGGTGTAGGGATGCGAGGGAGCGTCGAAGAGGGTGTCAGCGGTCGCCAGCTCGACGATCCGACCAGAATACATGACCGCGACACGGTCGGCGATTTCTGCCACCACCCCCAGATCATGCGTGACGAAGATCATGGCAGCACCGGTTTCCGCCTGCAGCCTGCGCAGCAGTTTCAGGATCTGCGCCTGGGTTGTTACGTCGAGCGCCGTAGTGGCTTCGTCGGCGATTATCAGCTGGGGTTTGCAGGCCAGCGCCATGGCAATCATGATCCGCTGGTTCATACCGCCGGACAGCTCATGCGGGTATGCACGCAGACGCGCGCGTGGGTCTGGAATGCCGACCATCTCGAAAAGCTCTGTCGTTCGGTCGCGAGCCGCGCGGGACGTAAGCCCTTCGTGAAGGGACAACACCTCGGCAACCTGATCGCCGACCCTGCGAACTGGGTTCAAGGCAGCGGTGGCATCCTGAAAGATCATCGAAACCTCGCGCCCCCTGAGGCGCAGAAGAGCTGTTTCAGACAGACCGGAAAGCTCCTCACCAGCAAACATCACTCGCCCGGCCTTGCGCTTCACCGGCGCGGACAGCAAACCCATTGTCGCCAGGCAGGTAAGGGACTTTCCGCAGCCGCTTTCGCCGACAAGGCAAAGGGTTTCTCCCGGAGCCAGGTCGAAGGAGACATCCAGCACCAGATCAGAGTGTTCCGTGCCGACGCAAAGCCCATCGACCCGGAGCAACGGCTCAGATCGCGAAGCCATTGCTCCGGCAGGAGCGCAGGCCATCGATGCGCGCCGGCTGTTTCCGGCGCGCATCATGTTTTCCATCAGGGTCACTGAGTAGCGGCCTGATCTTCGAAATTGTAATTTCGCAGGTCAAGATAGAAGTGCGAATAGGGGCGCCACTCGAGCGATGAACGCACGCCATACGTTTCCAGCGGCTGATAAAGGATAGTCCCCGGAGCTTCGTCTTCCCAGATGTCGAGCATCTTCTGGAAAACCACTTTGCGTTCCGCCAGATCAGATGTCACGTCCAGCTCTGCACCGAGCACATTGAAGTTCTCTGGCGTCCACTCATTCTTCCGCTGAACACCCTGATGGGGGCCCCAGAGGTTCCACAGGCCACCGGCGGGATCGGGGAAGCGGGTGGTATTGGACCAGGTCCGTACCATGCGCTCGTTCTCGGGCACGCCCATGACGTCCTCGACGAGGTTCAGCTTGCCGTTGATGCCGACGGCCTTCCACATCTCCATGATCGCTTCTGCGGCGGGCACGGTATTGACGTAGTAGTTGGGGTTGGTGCTGTAGTAGATGGTCTCGCCGTTATAACCGGCTTCGGCCAGCAATTCCTTCGCGCGTTCGGGATCATAGGTGAGACCTTCGCGGTTCGGCTCGAACAGTGCGCCATATTCCTTGTACTGGTGCGACAGCGGCACGACGGTCTTGCCTGCCCAAAGGGCCTGCACCAGAAGGTCACGGTCAATGGCCAGATTCATTGCCTGGCGGATACGCTTGTCGGCGATCACCGGGTTCTTGGTGTTGTAGACGAGGACGTGGGAGTTCGACAGCACCACCGAGCGCGCTTCGACATTGTCGTAGCTGTCGATCTGGGCGATCTGATCCGGGCCGATGGTCGTGACGATATCGAAGTCACCGGCGACGAGACCGGCGATGCGCGCAGCTTCTTCGGGCACCTTCACGAAAGTAAGAGACGCCGCCTTGGGCTTGCCACCGAAATAATCGTCGAAGGCCACGAGGCGTATCGACTGGTCTGGCTTGTATTCGTCCAGCATGAAAGGACCGGTGCCGACAGGAAACTGAGGATAGCTGTCGCCGGCATTTTTCAGCCAGTCGCTCTTGTTGACGACCCATGCAGTCCAGGAGGCCAGGCGCTGTTCAAAGATGGCGTCAGGCACTTTCAGGGTGAAGGTCACTTCGAGCGGGCCGGTTGCCTCGACGCTCTCGATGTTGCCGAAATAGCCGCGGCCATTGGCCATTATCGCCTCCGGGCCGGACAGGCGTTCGGCGGAGAAGGTGAAGGCGACGTCTTCGGCGGTCATTGTCTCGCCGTTGTGGAACTTGACGCCTTCGCGCAGCTTCAAGGCGAGCGTGCGGTCATCGGTCCATTCCCAGCTTTCAGCGAGCGCGGGAACCAGTTGCGAGCCCGAGCCATCTTCTGCCGACAGGAAATCACGGCGGATCACGGTGTCGAAGATGTCATAGGTTATGCGGGTGCCGATATTGGAGAGCTCCTTGGCGGGCTCAAGGGTCGGCGGGAGATCCGGAACAGCGACGACGATGTCGGGGCGATCGCTGGCGGTTGCAGCGGACGCGCCGAGCACTGCAGTCAGGCCGAAGGCGACGCCTGCAATGGCGGACAGAATTTTCAATGGATTTCTCCGGGTGAGATGTTCACATGGCTTGCGCTGGGCAAGCAGAACCTCCCCCTAGAAACGTGACATGACACCTGCGTGACGACTGCCTTACAACCCCGTGACAATTTTGTCGGCTTCGTATTCCCAAAAGCGCTTCATGTTGAATGAATGCAATCTCATACAATCGATGCATTGCATGCTTGGTCGAGTGTGCGACGGCGATGTCACGTTAACGAGATCGGATGTGTGGCGCTGTTTTCAGCGGCCGTTGCTTACAGCGTTCCATTCTGCCATGGCGCGCAGGCGATGACTGCGAATGCTGTGAGCGGAGCGCTGTGAGCGGGGCGGGGGGGGGGGGGGTCAAATTGGTGCCCGGGGTCGAAGGAAGCTGGGCCGCCGCCTGTCACGCGGCCATGCCGTCCGTGCAATCGTTCCAGCGCTTGAATGCGGCGGCGAGGACGGAACAGGTCGGCGGTTTCATCATGGACGGAGAGGAACCTTTGCGCCTGCCTTGCCGATTTGAACCGGCCCTGGATCTTCTCGCGTTTCCGGGTGGGCCGGTGGTCCACGTTCAGCCCAAGCTTCCGCAGGGCCGCGCCGTTGCTGCGCAGTTTGTCCGTCACGATGACACGGGGCTCGCCCCAGTGGGTGATCAGCCGTGAAATAAAGCGCTTCGCGGCCCGTGCATTGCGCCGCGACTGCACGAAGATGTCGAGAACTTCACCGTTGCTGTCCACGGCGCGCCACAGCCAGTGCCGCACGCCATTGATCATGATCACCTTTTCGTCCAGGTGCCATTTGTCGGTGGGCCGCCAGCGCGCAGCCCGGACCCGTTTCGCAATCTGCGGTGCGAATTTTCCCACCCACGCCCGGATCGTCTCATAGCTCAACACGATGCCCCGCTAGGCCAGCAGGTCCTCGACGTCACGCAAGCTGAGCGAGAAGCGGTGATACGCCCAGACCGTGTACGAAATGATGGAGCGCGGAAAGCGGTGACCTTTCAGGCGCGGTGCGGACACCTGACTGATCATCGCCCGGAGCTACCCGGCTGCCCTCCAAAGGTCAACAACTTGACGATCCCCTGTTCAGGGAATGGCAGGAACGGCGCATCGACGTCCGGCGCTTTTGACGGCCAATCAAACATTAAAGCGCCGCCCCTGTCGCTTCTTCACGACGTCCGATAATCTTGCATTATCGGACATCCGCGTGCTAGATGGCGAAATGGCCTCTGAGATCGAGCAGAATACCAAAAACCGGCACTTAGCCCCGTCTGCGACGCGAGAGAGCACGTCGCAAAACGACGAATCTCGCACTCAGAATGCCATAACAACGTTAAAATGCGACCAACCGGCGCCAGAAAATCCTGACCTGCCGGACATTGTCGACATCGTTCTGGCCATGGATGAGCGGCAGGCCCCCTCCCCTCTCCTGCCCGCCGAAACGGATCCACTCGTCGAAACGGCGCGCAGTTACGCGCGCGCGGCCCGCTCGGAAGCCACACAGCGCGCCTACGCTGCCGATTGGCGTCACTTCGCGTCCTGGTGCCGGCGCGCAGGCTTCTCGCCCCTGCCGGCCGATCCGGAGACCGTGGGGCTATACCTGTCCGCCTGCGCTTCATCTTCACCGCGGCCAACCGTTTCGACGTTGGAGCGGCGGCTTTCCGGGCTCTCTCAGGCGTTCTCGCAACGTGGGGACCGTCTCGACCGCAAGAATCCGCACATTGCAGAAGTCTTTGCCGGCATTCGCCGCAAACACGGCCGCCCGCCGGTTCAGAAGGAAGCGCTTTTGGCCGACGACATTCTGGCCATGCTCGAAACCCTGCCCCACGATCTGCGAGGACTGCGCGACAGGGCGGTGCTTCTGGTCGGCTTTGCCGGCGGATTGCGCCGCTCCGAGATCGTTGGCCTCGATGCCGGTGTCGACCAGACGGAAGATGGCTGTGGTTGGGTCGAGATGTTCGAAAACGGCGCGCTTCTCACGCTGCGCGGCAAAACCGGATGGCGTGAAGTGGAGATCGGGCGCGGCTCGGCAGACCGTTCCTGCCCCGTGGAAGCGCTGAAAATCTGGATGCGGCTCGGGCGCGTGGCCCATGGCCCGCTGTTTCGCAGAATTCGCGGTGAGAAATCGGTTCAGGAAAGCCGTCTCAGCGACAAACATGTCGCCAGACTGGTCAAAAAGACCGCGCTCGACGCCGGTTTGCGTCCGGAATTGTCTGAAAAGGAGCGTGAAAAGCTGTTTTCGGGCCATTCCCTGCGCGCCGGGCTTGCCTCTTCAGCCGAGGTGGACGAACGCTTCGTTCAAAAGCAGTTGGGCCACACAAGCGCTGAAATGACCCGCCACTATCAGCGCCGCCGCGATCGTTTCCGGGTCAATCTCACCAAGGCGAGTGGTCTCTAGAGCAGCTCCAGCATCGGTTTTGCATCCCGCACTCCATAGAAACAAAGGGGTTTAGCGCTCTCGATACCGCGCATTCGCCCTCGATCTTCAGGGCATGAACGATAAGCGATGTGAATCGGTCACCGCTGATCGATTCAGCAAATGCGTTGGACGAAGCCGGTTTTTCCGGGCCAGCTATAGGCATGGCTACCAACCCACATCTCTGCTGTCTGAAACGCATCGATCCCGCACGCAACATGGCGCGCTATTACACGCTTTCCGTTGAGCCCACACTGTTTGGCGACGCTGCTCTTGTGCGCCAGTGGGGCCGGATCGGCACGCGCGGGCAGTTCAAGATCAATCTCTTCGACACGACGGGGGCTGCAGAGACAGCCCTCCAGCGCCTGCGCAAAATCAAGGAAAAGCGCGGATATCATCCCGAAATCAGCTGAAACGAGCCATTTTCGGGTGAAAATACCGAGAAAACCGAAAAACGATCTAAAGCCAGGAAGCCGCGTCATTTGGCAGTCTGTGCTCGGGATCCGTCACGGAAAGACCGGGTCCTTTCTCTCCATTCCAGCTCCACAGCGCGACGCAGCTTCCGCCGGGCGACATGAAGGATGGATAGATCACGCCGTGATAGCCTTGCAGAAGCAGTTTTTCGCGCAGGAGATGGGTTTGGGGCAGCTTTCCGGCGTCCATATCCGCCCGCCACTCGCACTGATGCAAAGCTGGCGATTGCCCGACTGCCTCAAGCCCCTCTTCGCTCGTCAGATCCGCAAGGCGCGCTTTTGAAAGCGTCAGCTGGGCGATCAGTGCGGGGTGCTGCACAAATCCCTGATTATATTCAGCCCAGGCCGTGGAAAGCTCCCGCGCCGCGTAGATCGTGGCTGCTCCAACCGGGTTCCAGCGTCCGCCAAAGCGTGCGGCCCCCTCCCCTGAAAGCGGCGCATGCGCCCAGCGCGGCACATAAGCCCGCCAGAGGGTCTCATTGCGCAATTCTTCAGGCATAGACGCCGGCACGCACCGCTTCGAGATAGGTCAAAACCTTGTCGGCCTTCCCCTCCCCTACCAGATCATAGGCGGTTTTTCCCGCCCAGCCGGGAATGGGCTGATGCTTGAACCAGATCACGGCCCGGTGCTCATCCCCGGCCATTTCCGTCGCCATTGCCAGAATGCGCACGACAGGGCTCAGCGCCTGATCAACCTTTCTCTGGCCGGATTTGGCCGTCAGCGTGTTGCGGGCAACGCCAATCAGCCGTGCGAGCTCCACCATCGTCACGCCCAGAAGTTCAGAAACCCGCCGGGCGGATAGAAACGGTGCGCGCTCGTCAGCGAAATGGGCCGCTGCGAAATCGAGTTCTGCCGCAGTCATGCTCTTTGACCTCCTGAATCAACGCGAAATGAGCACACAATGATCACTACCCGATTAATCTATGCCCAGAATATGTTCATTTCAAGCTTGCGCTCTCCTTGAGCCTATAAGGGCTCGCTGGCGGGCCGAAACGAGCGCATTGAGCATCGGCTTGACGGAAAACGAGCCGCCATGGGCCCTTTCGGTCAACCGCCGGAGATATGCGCCGGGCGACCGGATGGCCTCGGCCCGCTCCAGCATGGCTGCAATGGTGATTGCCGCGTTGATTTCGCCCATCTCTGTCCGCGCTTTCGCCCAGGCGTCCGGTGGAATTCCCAGCATGGAACGCACCGTTTCGGCGGCTTTCATGAGATCTCGCCAGTTTGTGAGGCCACCGGGCGCATAATCGCGCATTTGCGGACAGGCTGAGGTCACAATTTCGAGCCGCATCGTTGCGGTTCGGCAAGCATTTTCACTTGCAGAAGCCTGTTTTGTCGGTTGTGGGGCTCTTTCCAGCCTTCCGGATGGGTTTTTCCGGTGTGCTTTGGCAAGGGCTATGCTTTCATGAGCCTTTCGCGGTGTTTCCGCTTCGATGTCGTCTACGTCTATTTCAAAATTAGAGTCTGAGTCTGAATTATGAATATGGCGCTCATTTTGGGACTCATTGGCGCTCACTTTTGTGATTTCATTAACCATGCGCTCTGGATTTTGAGCCTCCAGCTCTCCGTCGCGAAGGTTATCGAGATATGCGTTTTCGATTGCGTTGCGCAGTTCCACGAGAGCGTCTCTGCGTGCTTTGAGCGTTTTCCAATCGGTGTTGCGGCCCAATCTTCCAGAAAGCGTCTCGAGACGCTCTGCAAAGGCTGCAAAATGCTCTCCCTTGCCCTCCTGGGCGGTTGCGTGAACAATGGCCGCAATATCCCTCAGATGGATCGTTACTTCGCTCCTGAGGGCTCTCAGGGCCTTTGCAAGCCGCCGTGCTTCTTCTGCGTAAGCCTCGATTTCGCCCGCACGCATGACCAGAGGCGCTAGATCGAAGCCAAAAGCTTCCTCGATCTGGCCTTCTTCACCACGGCGCGCAAAACGTTTTCCATTGGCGCTGTCGCGGCGCAGAATGAGCCCGGCCTTCACCAGCGCGGCCAGATGCCGACGCAGTGTTGCCGGCGCCATGCCACGGGCGCGAATGGAGAGTTCGGCATTGGACGGGAACACGACAAGCTCCCCGCCGGGATCCAGCATGCGTTCACTGTTGAAGCTCACAAGCGCCTCCAGAACCACAATCGTCCTGTCGGAGAGGCCAAGCGCCGGTCGTGCTTCGGTTACGGCCCGCAGCAAGTGCCATTTATCCACGGTATTTTCAGAACAGGCACGTGCATGGCCCGAGCGCGTGTTCAGGGCCTTGCGGGCACGCCGAACCTGCTCACTGACTATGATTTGGGCACGCGCCATCCCTTTCCCGCCGAATGGCGAGATTGCAAATCTATCCGTCATTGTCTCACCTTGCATTAGGCAAGAAAAAGACGCTCACCGAGTGACCCGGTGCTTGACTTTGAACGCTGGAAGTGATTCTTTCAGATTGCTACATCGAAAGGGGCTTCCGGAATTTAAACGTTCTGGGGGCCTTTTTCTTGCGCGATTTTCCTCTCGCTCTACCTCTTCACTCTTCGTCTGACCGGCGTTTCCGCCGGATTTGTTTCACCGCATCTCGCGGCTGATGAACCTAGTTGCCGTCCGACCGCTCTTTTTCAAAACGTTCGGACAGTTCGGGCAGAAGCCCGGCCACATAGTCTGCAAAGCCCGGCCGCGTCTTCTCGTCGAAATCGAGCCTGGGCTTGCTTCCCGGCGTCACCTTTGCAAGCAGACGGCCTTTCCTGTCTTCCACAGAGCGCGTTTTCTCAGCCTTCTTGGCTTTTGCCGACGCCCTCTTGGCGAGGCGTTCGTAGAGCCTGCGGAACCGCTCGTCTGAATCGGCGGCACGGAACGCGACGGACTGAATCTCGTCCTGTGCGAGGGCCACCGCTGCTTCACGCTTCAGATACTCTGCCAGCGCCATCCAGCGCGGGCGTCCGGCTTTCGGGGCAGGGCCAATCGCTGCTGCAATGTCTGCCGGAACGGCTTCAGCCACCTGCAGAAGCCGCGTCATCTCCGCCTTGTGCAGCGACAGTGCGCGCTGAACGACACTGCGGTCGAAACCATGGCGCATCAACGCATCGGCAAAGAAGGCGCGCTCGATGAAGGAGAGATTGCGACGCTCGGTGTTTTCCTTGCCCTGGGCAAGCACAAGATCGTCATCGCTCAGGGTCCGGACAATCGCCTGAACCGGCCTCTTGAGGCGGTTCGCGGCACGCACACGGCGATGACCATAGGCCACCTGAAAGCGGCCATTCTCCGTCGGATGCGGCCGTAGAAGAACAGGCACCTGCTGGCCATTCTCGCGTACGCTGTCCACCAGCGCAGAGAAATCTTCGTCGCCGTCATCTTCGAGGCTCAGGCGGTCCCGCACGATCGATGGGTCGATCAGGTGCGGCTCCACTTCGATCACGCGTTCGCCTTTGGCGAGGCTCTCGCGAATGGCCCGCGCATCTTCCACTTCACGTGTCATGGATGAGAGCGAGAGCCCCATCGCCTTGACCGCGCCGGAGGAACTGCGTGCAGGCGCATCTGTGCCAGACGGAGCAAGCTTTGCTGCAAGTCTGGCTTCCGGCGCGGACTGTGTGGGATTTGACTGCGCGGAATTCGACTGGGCGGAATTCGACTGGGCCGGTTTTGCCTGAGCAGGCTGCGGCTTATGGGAAGGCGAGGGGGCTTCGCCCTCACCTGCACCACCGAACAGCGCCTTCAGATGGTCCTTGCGCTTGCTCATGCCCCGTCTCCTGTCGCGTTACGACCCCAGGCGTTCTCGACCAGCGCTTCGACCTCGGCGTTGACAGATGTCAACGCTTCCATCGCGCGGTCGTAGGTCGAGCGTGTGAAGTTGTCCCGGCCCACTTCATAGAGTGTCTGCTTGGTCAGGCCCGCATCGGAAATCGCGGTCGACTTGACCATGGGCGCCGTCAGAACCCGTTCGCCAAACTGCGACCGCAGGAAGCCGACAATCTGCGTCTGGGGACCATCATTCGGCTCGTAGCGCGTCACGAGGTAGCGCAGGAAATCGAAGTTCAGCGAACCGCCTGCCTCGCGCACAACCGACAGAAGATCGGCCGTCATGTAGAGGAACTGGCTCATCGAGGCGACGTCCAGCATCTGCGGGTGCACGGTCACGATGACCGAGGTGGATGCGCACAGTGCGGAGAGCGTCAGGAAGCCGAGCTGTGGCGGACAGTCGATGATGACCACGTCGTAATCATCGGCAACCGTGGCAAGTGCGGCCTGAATGCGCGCGAAGAAGAATTCGTCCGCACCGTCACCCGCCTGGCGCTCGGCCAGCATGCGCGGTGTCGTGTGCTCGAACTCGTGCAGCTCGAGATTGCCCGGCACCAGATCGAGCCCGTCGAAATAGGTCTTGCGGATGATCTGCGAAAGCGGCCTGCGCTCTTCGTCATATCGGATCGCGCCATAGAGCGTGTCATTGCCCGAAAGATCGATTTCGGGCTGATAGCCGAAGAGGGCGGAGAGAGACGCCTGCGGATCGAGATCCACCGCCAGCACACGATAGCCCGACAGGGCCAGATGCTGCGCCATGTGCGCGCTGGTCGTCGTCTTGCCGGAGCCACCCTTGAAGTTGGTCACCGAGATGACCTGCAGATGCTCGTGCTCTGGGTCGCGCCACTTCACATAGGAACGGGCCTTGGCGAGGTTGCCCTTCGCCTTTGCCTGCGCCGCAAGATGCTGCCGGAGCGCGTTGATGTCTGAAAGGGAATAGTAACGGCGTCCGCCGGACCCGGTCTCCGGCTGCGGACCTTCGCCGGCAATGGAGAGCTGACGCAGATATCCATCGGAGACGCCGATCAGACGCGCAGCTTCACCGCTCGAGAATGTGCGGAGCGTCTTCTGGGCTGCCGGGGGATAAAGACGGTCGCGCATCACGCGCAGCTGTTCGGAAAGCCGTGCAGCGTCCGCCGCGATGGCCTGGTCAGCCGCCAGAACCGGCTGCGCGTCCGCGCCCTCCATCGCTACTTCAGCAACCTTGTCCAACTCCCGCTCTCCTTCATGGTCAATGGCCATGTCCATGCCGTGCCGCTCCTCGTCATCCAATCAAGTCGGCGCTGGTTGACAGGTGTCAACGCAACGCATCCCCTAGGCGGGCGCAGCGCGAATTGCCTTAACGTCACCACCCTCAAAAGGGCGCATGACGGAATAATATTGCGCAACGTAACCCGATTCGGAGCCATTCGGCGAGTGGCCTACGCTTGAGGGTATAGATACGCTTAAAATGCAAACGCGCTGAGGCAGGTTTGAAATCGGAAGTAACCGCTACTAACAGGTACGCATCGCGGTTACGCCAATCTCTCACATTCGCCGCCAGTTCCGTAACTAATGCCACGAGGCAGGCGGCCATCGTCAAGAAGTTTTTGGTTAACAAGACGTTAACGGAACATGTTCTGTGATGGAAGTGAGCCGAATAATGCAGCCATTACCGCGACTTAAGCCTTTCGGCGGATCAGATCGCATCGAAAACAAATCGACAGGGCCGGCTGGAAGTAGACCAAAACGCCGCCCGGGCCGCTGAAAAGGCACACATTTTCTTAACCGCGGCTCGCGCGCGGACAGAATCGGAGCGCTGCGCGCGCCGCTAAAAGATCTGGCAGGGGAGGGGAGGGCGTCAAAACCTGTTAATGACGCCTGCGGCCTCTCCGGCAAGCGGTGCGAAACGCCGACAGAAGCTCTCCGCATCCCATTCGCTGAGCGAGCCGGCAATGTGGATGGCCCCCAGCGGTCGTCCCTCCGGAGAGAGCAGCGCCGTGGCGATCGCGATCTCGCCCTGGAGAACTTCTTCGAGCGCCAGCGCGTATCCATTCTCGCGCGCTTCCTGAACCTTGGCCCGGATGGCCTGAGGGTCGGTGATCGTTTTTGGCGTGATCTCGCGGCGCTCGGAGCGCTCGATGATTTCGTCCACTTCGTCGTCGCTCATATGCGCCATCACGGCGCGCCCGCCAGAGGTGCAGTAGATCGGCACGCTCTGCCCGACCAGCGTTGCGAAGAACGTTTCGCGCTTGCTTTGAAGGCGTGCAGCATAGATGAGCCGCAATCCGTCGCGCAGGCTGAGATCCACGCGCTCGCGCACATTGCGTCGCAGCTCCATCAGAACCGGGGAGGCCCGCGCTACCAGAGGGTTCAGCCGCAGATAGTCGCGTGTATGATCGAGAATGCGAATGCCCGGCACATAACCGCGGTCGTCTGCGTCGCGCTGCACATAGCCAAGCTGGCGCAGCGTGTGCACCACGCGCTGCGCGGCGCTCTTGCCCATGCCGCCGGCAGCCGCAATCTCGTTCAGCGTCAGCGGTTTGCTCGCATCGTGAAAGGTCGAAAGCACCTGCATGGCGCGCGCAATCGCCTGCACGAAAAGGGGATCGTTCTCATCGATGCTTGTGCTCGGCGGGACACCGTATTCGCCCTTCTGAATGTAACGCACGCAGACTTCCAATCCCGCCAGAATTCGTTTGACACCCAATCCGCTGTACATCTATCGTTATATCGATACGAAAGTATCGTACAGCGATACTTGATCCTTCACCCTATCACGCATTTCACGGGCGTCGACCCGAAAATGCGGTCTTGCAAAAGCGGGGCTTGTGAATGCGGCGTAGCATATCGATCGGCAGTCTCTTGCGGGGAGGCGTCTTATGAAAAGGCGCGTTGCACTCGCCGGTTTCCTTCACGAAACAAACACTTTCGCACCATCTCCCGCGACCTATGCGCATTTCGAGCAGGGTGGCGGCTATCTGCCCCTGTCGCGCGGAAACGAGATCATCGAGCGCTCGCCGGGCGTCAATCTGGGCATTTCCGGCGCGGTTGCGCATGCGCAGAAAGCCGGCTGGGAAATCGTTCCGGTTCTGTGGACCGGCGCCATCCCGTCGGCTCATGTCACGCGGGACGCCTATGAGCGCATCGCCGGTGAAATCGTGGACGGGATCGCTTCCGCCGGTCCGCTGGACGGCGTCTGCCTCGACCTGCATGGCGCGATGGTCGCCGAACATCTCGATGACGGGGAAGGCGAACTGATCGCCCGTGTGCGCGCGGTCGTCGGTCCCGACGTGCCGATTGCCGTGAGCCTTGATCTGCATGGCAACACGACGCAGCTCATGGTCGATGAAGCCGATCTGCTCGTCGCCTTCCGCACCTATCCGCATGTGGACATGGCCGAGACCGGCCGGCGCGCCGCCGAGGGCCTCGACAGGCTGATGGCGCGGGGCCGCTCCTTCGCCCATGCCTTCCGGCGGCTTCCCTATCTCACCTCCATTCCCTGGCAGTGCACTTTCATCGAACCGGCGAAAAGCCTTTATGAAGAGGTCGCCGCGCTGGAGACGGGGCCGGTTGCAAGCGTGTCCTACTGGATGGGCTTTCCCGCAGCCGATATCGAGGCGTGCGGCCAGACCGTTCTCGCTTATGCAGAAACCCAGGACGCGGCCGACCGCGCGGCGGACCAACTCTATGCGCGCATCATGGAAGCGGAGGAGGCTTTCGCTGGCCGCGCCTGGGGCCCTGATGAAGGCGTGCGAGAAGCCATGCGCATTGCCGAAGGGGCGAGCCGCCCGGTGGTCATTGCCGACACGCAGGACAATCCCGGCGCCGGCGGCGATTCCAACACGACCGGCATGCTCCGCGCGCTTTTGAGAAACGGCGCGCGTCGCGCCGCCATCGGCATGATCATCGATCCGCTTGCGGCCCTTGCCGCCCACGCGGCAGGGGAGGGGGCCGAGATCACCATTCCGCTGGGCGGTCAGTCCGGCGTTCCGGGTGACGCGCCCTTCACCGGCACGTTCCGCGTGGAAAAGCTCTCCAATGGCGATCTTCATGCGACCGGCCCCTATTACGGCGGCACGCATATGAATGTCGGCCCGTCCGCCTGCCTGTCGATCGACGGTGTGAAGATCGTCGTCGCCACGCACAAGGCGCAGATGGCCGATCTCGCCATGTATCGTTTCGTCGGCATCGAGCCGACGGAGATGGCCATTCTGGTCAACAAGAGTTCGGTGCATTTCCGCGCCGATTTCGATCCCGTCGCCGAGACCGTTCTGGTCTGCACGGCGCCGGGGCCCATGCCGCTCGACCCGGCGGACCTGCCGTGGACGAAACTGGCGGATGGAATGCGCCTGTCGCCCCGGGGGCCGGTTTTCCGCCGCTCACAGAGCGAACCGCTCATGATGGAGGGCTGACAGGAGAAAAGCGCGGCAGGAGAACCGCGTTTGAGACGTCACGACGAACACAATTTCACTTTCCAAAGAAAAAGAGGGAACTCATGTCGCGTCTTCAGGATAGAATTCACCACTTAAAGAGCCATGTGCGCGGTGCGTCGCTTGGCCTTGCCGCCGGTGCAGCGCTGATCGCCGGCATCGGGGCGGCCACGCCGGCCCTTGCGCAGGACAACACGATCACGGCCGTCATGCATTCGGGCCTGCGCGTGCTCGACCCGATCATCACCACCGCCCACATCACCCGAAACCATGGCTACATGGTTTATGACGTGCTGGTGGCCGTTGACGAGAACTTCGCCCCGCAGCCGCAGATGGCCGACTGGACGATCTCCGACGACAATCTCACCTACACGTTCACGCTGCGCGACGGTCTGAAGTTCCATGACGGCGCGCCGGTCACCGCAGCCGATGCCGTTGCCTCGCTTCAGCGCTGGGGCAAGCGCGATTCCGGCGGTCAGCTCATCTTCGATGTGACCGAAAGCCTTGAGGCGACAGACGACAAAACCATCGTCTGGAAACTGAAGAGCGCGTTCCCGGCGCTGCTCGACACGGTTGGCAAGCAGTCCGCCGTGCCGCCCTTCATCATGCCGGCGCGTGTGGCCAGCGGCTCCGCCGACGAGGCCATCACCGACTACACCGGCTCCGGGCCCTTTGTCTTCGTTGCCGACGAGTACCAGCCCGGCGTTTCCGTCACCTATCGCAAGTTTGAAGATTATGTCCCGCGCGATGGCGCAGCGAGCTGGATGGCCGGCGGCAAGAACGTGAAGGTCGATGAGGTGAAGTGGGTCACCATGCCCGATGCCCAGACCGCCATCAATGCGCTCATGTCGGGTGAAATCGACTATATCGAGCAGGTGCAGATCGACCTTCTGCCGCTGCTTGAGGCGAGCGAGGATATCACGGTCGAGACCCGCGACGATCTGGGTTACCAGACCATCGGCCGCATGAACTTCAAGCATCCGCCCTTCGACAATGTGAAGATCCGCCAGGCCGCGCAGATGGCGCTCAGTCAGGAAGCGGTTCTCGCAACGCTGATCGGCAATCCGGACTACTACAAGGTCTGCGGCGCGATCTTTGGCTGCGGCACGCCGCTGGGCGATGAATCCGGCTCCGACACGCTCACCTCCGGCGGCGACATCGAAGGCGCGAAGAAGCTCCTCGAAGAGGCCGGCTATGACGGCACGCCCATCGTGCTGATGCAGCCGACCGACGTGGTCAGCCTCACCGCCCAGCCGGTGGTGGCCGCACAGGCCATGCGCGAGGCCGGCTTCAATGTCGACATGCAGGCGATGGACTGGCAGACGCTCGTCACCCGCCGCGCCAGCCAGGCCAAGCCCGCCGAAGGCGGCTGGAATATCTTCTTCACCAACTGGATGGTGCCGGAGATCAACTCGCCGCTCATCAGCCCCATGCTGAACGGCCGCGGAGACGCCGCCTGGTTCGGCTGGCCGGAGGATGAGAAGATCGAGGAGCTGCGCGCAGCCTTCATCGCCGCCGATACGCCTGAAAAGCAGAAGGAAGTCGCCGTCGACATCCAGAAGCACACGCTGGACAATGTTCTGTACGTCCCGCTTGGCCAATATGTCATGCCGCAGGCGCGCACCAACAAGCTGACCGGCATGATCCCGTCTCCCGTTCCGGTGTTCTGGAACATCGAGAAAGCGGACTGACCGCGTGAACTCCTGCCCCGCCGGTTGTCTGGCGGGGTCATTCACGGGGCATTCGGGCCATGCGCCCGGCGCGATTCCCTTTCGCTCCCTGATCGGGATCGCGCGCCCCGCTTTTTTGCAAGGCGGCAGCCTTTCGCACGTCACAGGTCAAAGGACGTCACGTTCCGATGCTAGGCTATATTCTCCGGCGCGTTCTGGCCGTCATTCCGGTCATGGTCATCGTCGCCATATTTGTTTTTCTGCTGCTCCGGCTGACGCCGGGCGATCCGGCCGCCATCATCGCCGGCGACATGGCGACGCCCGAACAGCTTGAGCGCATCCGCACCTCGCTTGGCCTGTCCGATCCGCTGCACGAACAGTTCATCACCTGGGTCGGCCTTCTCATGCAGGGCGAGCTCGGCACATCGCTGATTTCCAGCACACCGGTCACCCAGATGATCGGCCAGCGCATCTGGCCCACGGTGAACATCGCCGTCCTGACCATTCTGCTTTCCGTTCTGATCGCCGTTCCCATGGGCGTGCTCGCCGCCTGGCGTCATCGCACCTGGGTCGACTACGCGGTCATGACCTTTTCGGTTCTGGGCTTTTCGATCCCGGTTTTCGTCATCGGCTACATCTTCATCAAGATCTTCTCGATCGAGCTGCGCTGGTTCCCCGTTCAGGGCTATGTCGCGCCAACGGAGGATTTCGGAAAGTTCCTGTCCCGCGCCATTCTGCCCTGTCTCACGCTCGCCACCATCTATGTGGCGCTTATCGCGCGCATGACCCGCGCCTCCATGCTTGAGGTTCTGGGCGAAGACTATATCCGCACCGCGCGCGCCAAGGGCGTGAAGGAAACCGTGGTCCTGTTCCGCCACGCGCTGTCCAATGCCGCCGTGCCGATCATGACGATCATCGGCACCGGCTTTGCGCTTCTGATTGGCGGCGTGGTGGTCACCGAAAGCGTGTTCAACATTCCCGGCATCGGACGCCTGACGGTCGATGCCATTCTGGCGCGCGACTATCCGGTCATTCAGGGCATGATCCTACTGACGAGCGGTCTCTACGTTCTGATCAACCTGCTCATCGATCTCTCCTACACCTTCTTCGATCCGAGGATCCGCTACTGATGGTCGCTTCCCCGCAACCCGCATCCCGCATGCAATGGCTGTTCGGCGCGATGGCGCTGCCGCGCGGCTGGCGTCTCGGCGCCGGGCCGGTCATCGCCGCCATCGTGCTCTTCATCATCGTCATGCTGGCGCTTTTGGCCCCGCTCATCGTGCCGCACGATCCCATGGCCATCGATGCGCTCCAGCGGCTCAAAGGGCCGAGCGAGACCTATCCGCTTGGTACCGATGCCTATGGGCGCGACGTGCTTTCGCGCGTCATCACCGGAGGCCGCGTGTCGCTCTTCATCGGCATATCGGCTGCGGTCGTCAGTGTGCTCATCGGTCTTTTGATCGGTCTTGTCTCGGGCTTCTTCCGCACGGCGGACGCCATCATCATGCGCATCATGGACAGCCTGATGGCCATTCCCTCCATTCTGCTCGCCATTGCGCTGGTCGCGCTCAACGGGCCAAGCATCTGGTCGGTGATGGGAGCCATCACCATTCCCGAGATACCGCGTGTCGTGCGGCTGGTGCGTTCGGTGGTTCTGTCGGCGCGTGAAGAACCCTATGTGGAAGCCGCCATCGCACTCGGCTCCTCCATGCCGAAAATCCTCTGGCAGCATCTCATGCCCAACACGCTCGCGCCGCTCATCGTGCAGGGCACCTATATCTGCGCATCGGCGATCCTCACCGAAGCGATCCTGTCCTTCCTGGGTGCCGGTGTTTCAACCGAAATTCCCACCTGGGGCAACATCATGGCCGAGGGCCGTGTCTACTTCCAGCTCAAGCCGTCGCTCATCTTCTGGCCGGGGCTGATGCTCTCGCTGTGCATCCTGTCGATCAACCTTCTGGGCGACACCGCACGCGACATGCTGGATCCGCGTCTCAAGAAGCGGGAGGGGTGACCATGAAATTCAAGACCCGCAATTTCGATGACATGCCGAACGTTCTGGAAATCGAGGAACTGACGGTCCGCCTTGCCGGAAACGAAACGGCGGCCCCGGTTCTCGACCATGTGTCGCTGAAAATCCGGCAGGGCGAGACGGTCTGTCTTGTCGGGGAGTCCGGTTCGGGAAAATCGGTCACATCGCTCTCCGTCATGGGGCTTCTGCCCAAGGGCGCGCTTGCAGCCACCGGCGGGCGGATCGGGCTTGAAGGCAAGAACTTGCTAGATCTTGGCCCGCAGGCGATGCGCGACATGCGCGCGCAGAAGATCTCGATGATCTTTCAGGAGCCCATGACTGCGCTTAACCCGGTTATCCGGGTTGGCGACCAGATCGAAGAAGTGCTCAACACGCACACCAGGCTCTCCGCGAAGGAGAAGAAGGCGCGTGTGCTCGACATCATGAACCAGGTGCATCTGCCCGATGTCGAACGCATCTACCGGTCCTATCCGCACCAGCTTTCCGGCGGCCAGCGCCAGCGCATCATGATCGCCATGGCGCTGATCCTCGAGCCGCAGCTTCTGATCGCCGACGAGCCGACCACCGCGCTCGACGTGACGACGCAGCAGCAGATCCTGACCCTCATCGCCGAGCTTCAGGAAAAGCACGGCACCGCCGTTCTCTTCATCACGCATGATATGGGCGTGGTGGCAGAGATCGCCGACACCGTTCACGTGATGAAGCTTGGCAAGATCGTCGAACAGGCCCCGGTCGAGCAATTGCTGCGCCACCCGCAGGAGGAATACACGCGCGAGCTTCTTCAGGCCGTGCCGAGCCTCACCCCGCGCGCCGCGCGCGATGCGCCCGGCGGGGAGGCGGTTCTGTCGGTAAGCGGGCTGCAGAAGGTTTATGGCGCGCATGGCGTGTTCAAACGCAGCGAACCCACAAAAGCGGCCACCGATGTGAACTTCGCCATTCAGCGCGGGCGCACGCTCGGTATTGTCGGCGAAAGCGGCTCGGGCAAATCCACCGTCGCGCGCTGCATCATGCGGCTGATCGATCCGACGGAGGGTGAAATCCGCGTTGCCGACCATGAGATCGCCACGCTTTCACTCCGTGCGCTTCAGCCGCTGCGCCGTCACATCCAGATCGTCTTTCAGGATCCCTTCCGCTCGCTGAACCCGCGATGGACCATCGGGCGCAGCCTCGTCGAGGGACCGCTCAATATGGGAACGGAGCGCAAGGCAGCACTTTCGCGGGCCCGTGAACTCCTGAAACTCGTTGGTCTGCCCGATGACGCCATCGACCGCTATCCGCACCAGTTTTCCGGCGGGCAGCGCCAGCGCGTCGCCATCGCGCGCGCCATTGCCATGGAGCCGGATGTGCTGGTGGCCGATGAGGCGGTCTCGGCGCTCGATGTTTCCGTTCAGGCGCAGGTGCTCGACCTTTTGGACGAACTTCAGCAGAAACTTGGCATCGCCATTCTTTTCATCACCCATGATCTGCGTGTCGCCGCGCAGATCTGCGACGAGGTGGTTGTGATGCAGCATGGGCGGGTCGTTGAACATGACAGCGCCGCCAATGTGCTTTCCGCCCCCAGACACGCCTACACCCGCGCGCTGATCGAGGCAGCACCCGGGCGTCAGTGGGATTTCGCGAATTTCAGAGAATTGCAGACAGTTTGACGTGAAAAGCGTCAGTTTGGAGAGAAAATGCCCGTTTTGCCGAAAATCGCTGATTACTCAGATGAGCTGACGGAGATCCGCCGCGACTTCCACCAGCACCCCGAAATCGGCTTCGAGGAAGTCCGCACATCGGGCATCGTGGCGGAGCTTTTGAAGAAGTGGGGCGTGGACGAAGTTCACACCGGGCTCGGCAAGACCGGGGTTATCGGCGTCATCAAGGGCAAGAAGGAAGGCGACCGCACCATTGGCCTGCGTGCCGACATGGATGCGCTTCCCATGGATGAGCTGACCAATCTTCCCTACGCCTCGAAAAACCCCGGCGCGTTTCATGGCTGCGGGCATGACAGCCACACCACCATGCTTCTGGGCGCGGCGCGCTATCTGGCGGAAACGCGCGACTTTGCCGGCCGTGCGATCATGATCTTCCAGCCGGCGGAGGAGGGGCTTGGCGGTGCGCGCGCCATGCTGGCCGACGGGCTGTTCGACAAGTTCCCCTGCGACGAAGTCTATGGCATGCACAACAACCCGCTCGCGGAGCCGAACAAATTCGGCGTCAAGCCGGGGCCGGCCATGGCGGGCGCGACCTTTTTCGACATCACCATCAACGGCGTCGGCAGCCATGGCGCGATGCCCCACCATGCGCGCGATCCCATCGTCATTGCCACGGCGCTGGTGCAGAGCCTGCAATCCATCGTCAGCCGCAATGTGCAGCCGACGCAGCCCGCCGTTCTCTCGGTCACGCAGACACATTCCGGCTCGGCCTATAATGTGGTGCCGGACAAGGCGGTGATCTCGGGCACCATCCGCTATTTCTCCGACGAGGTGCGCGACCTGATCCATGAGCGGGTGGAGAAGCTTTGCGCCGGATTTGCCACGAGCTACGACGTGGAAATCGTTCCGGACCTGCGCCCCGTCTTCGATGTTCTGATGAACGACGCCGACCTTTCCGAAGCCTATCGGGAAGCGGCGGCCGAGATTGTCGGCCAGGACAACGCGACCATCACCAGGGAGCTGGTCACGGGCAGCGAGGATTTCGCCGACATGCTGAAAGCGGTTCCCGGGGCCTATTGCACGCTTGGCCACAAGGGCTCGGTCCCGGTTCACAATCCGGGCTTCATTCTCGATGACGGGATTCTGCCCGTGGGTGCGAGCATCATGGCCCGCATCGTCGAAAAGCGCCTTCCGCTCTGAGCCAGCCACATGAGCGTTTTCGCTGAAATGCGAAAACGCTCCAACCCATTGTTTTTGCGCAATTCCGGAGGGGAAGCCGGTTTCCGCTTTTCCTGGAATTGCACCAGTTCAGGACACAGACCATGAATTTCAAGAACCTGCCATTCGACACGGACACCATGCTGGCCGGGCTCAAACCCTGGATTCTCTGCGAGAGCCCGACATTCGATGCGGCTGCGGTGGACCGCATGATGGACCTCGCCGCCTATGAGCTTGCCGCTGTGGGCGCGGAGATCGAGCGCATTCCCGGCCGCATGGGTTTTGGCGGTTCGGTGCGCGCGCGCTTTCCGCACCGGGACTTCGGCAAGCCTGGCATTCTGATCTCCGGCCATCTCGACACGGTTCATCCCGTCGGCACGCTGGAGAAGAACCCCTGGCGCATCGAGGATGGCCGCTGCTACGGCCCCGGCATTCAGGACATGAAGGGCGGCAACTATGTGAGCATCGAGGCGATCCGACAGCTCATTCTCGCCGGCATCGAAACCCCGTTGCCGATCACGGTGCTGTTCACGCCCGACGAAGAGGTGGGCACGCCTTCGACACGCGAGCTGATCGAGATGGAGGCGCGCAAGAACAAGATCGTTCTGGTGCCCGAACCCGCGCGCGAGGATGGCGGGGCCGTGACCGGCCGCTACGCCATCGCCCGCTACAATGTGAAAACGTCGGGCTGCCCGAGCCATGCCGGCTGGGCGCTCAAGGATGGCCGCTCGGCAATCGCCGCCATGGCGCGCAAGATACTCGAAATCGAGAGCATGACCGGCGACGACTGCACCTTCTCGGTGGGCGTGGTTCATGCGGGCCAGTGGGTCAACTGCGTCTCGTCCTTCTGCGATGCGGAAGTGCTTTCCATGGCCAAGCGCCAGGCCGATCTCGACCGCGGCATCGAGCGGATGCTCGCGCTTTCGGGCGAGGAGAACGATGTGGTGATCGAGGTGACGCGCGGCGTGACCCGCCCCGTCTGGGAGCCGGACGCCGGAACCATGGCCGTCTACGACGTCGCGCGCGGCGTTGCCGATGAGATCGGCTTCGACCTGACCCATGCCAGCGCCGGCGGCGGCTCCGATGGCAATTTCACCGGCGCGCTGGGCATACCGACGCTCGATTCCATCGGCGTGCGCGGCGCGGGCCTGCACACGCTTGGCGAACACATCCAGATCGACAGCCTTGTCGAACGCGCACAGCTGATGGCGGGACTTCTGACGCGGCTGAAGTAAGGAGCCGGCGCGGCGCTCAGAAATCGAGCGCTGCGCCGTCCACCACCTCTTTCATCACGAAGAAGGTGCGGGTCTGGCGGACGCCGGGCAGCGCGATCAGCTGGCTGCCGTGCAGCCTGTTGAAATCAGCCATGTCGCGCACCCTTATCTTGAGGAAGTAGTCAAAATCCCCGGCGACCAGATGGCAGTCGAGGATGAAGGGCAGTTCGCGGATGGCGGCTTCAAACGCGGAGAAGCTCTCCGGCGTTGAACGGTCGAGCACCACGCCGACCATGACCAGCGCGCCGCGCCCGACATGCCCGGGCGCGACTGAGGCGTGGACGCCGCGAACATAGCCATCCCTGAACAGCCGCTCGGTGCGGCGATGGCAGGTGGCCGCGCTGACCCCAACGCGCTTTGCCAGATCGGCATTGCTCAACCGCCCGTCTCGCTGAAGATGGCGCAGAATGCGCATGTCGGTGCGGTCGAGTTCCGTGCCTGCGGAAGGTTCTTCCATATCTTCCCCATAATTTTGGTCGTTTGAAGCATCATCAAAAAACTGTGCAGTCTTCCTGCTTCAAACTTCATCAAACTATGGAAGCACCTTTCTTCGGTTTTTGGCTAGCCTTTCCGCAACGATCCAACTTCTGGAAAGGTCTGCCATGCTGGAAAAATTCGAGCGCTACCCGCTCACCTTCGGTCCCACCCATATCGAAAAACTGGAACGTCTCTCGGCGCATCTGGGCGGCGGGGTCGCGCTTTATGCAAAACGGGAGGACTGCAATTCGGGCCTCGCCTTCGGCGGCAACAAGCTGCGGAAGCTGGAATACATAGTGCCCGACGCCATCGCCTCTGGCGCGGACACGCTGGTTTCCATCGGCGGTGTGCAGTCGAACCACACGCGCATGGTTGCCGCCACGGCTGCACGGATCGGCTTCAAGTGCCGGCTGGTGCAGGAAAGCTGGGTGCCGCACGAAGACGCCGTCTACGACCGCGTGGGCAACATTCTCTTAAGCCGCGTGATGGGCGCGGATGTGCAGATGGTGGATGAGGGGTTCGACATCGGCATCCGGCAAAGCTGGGAAGACGCCCTGAAGGACGTGGAGGCAAAGGGCGGCAGGCCCTATCCGATCCCCGCCGGCGCATCGGTGCACAAATATGGCGGGCTTGGCTATGTGAGCTTTGCCGAAGAGGTGCGCGCGCAGGAGGCCGAACTCGGCTTCACCTTCGACTATATTGTCGTGTGCACGGTGACGGGCTCCACCCATGCCGGCATGCTGGTGGGGTTTGCCGCCGATGGCCGCGCCCGCAATGTGATCGGCATCGACGCCTCGGGCACACCGGACCAGACGCGCGCCCAGGTGCTTGAGATTGCGCGCAACACGGCGAAGCTGGTGGAACTCGGCCGCGACATCGAGGATGACGATCTGGTTCTGGTGGAGGACTATGCGTATCCCGCCTATGGCGTGCCTTCGGAAGAAACGAAGGAGGCGATCCGCCTCTGCGCGCGGCTGGAGGGCATGATCACCGATCCGGTCTATGAGGGAAAATCCATGCAGGGCATGATCGACCTCGTGAAGAAGGGCTACTTTCCCGAAGGCTCGAAAGTGCTTTACGCGCATCTGGGCGGCGTGCCGGCCATCAATGGCTACAGCTACGCCTTCCGCAACGGATAAGCATCTTAAACGATCCGCGCTTCGGTTTCCGGGTCGAACAGCAGCGCCTTGTCGAGATTGAAGGCGAGACGGGCTGTCTGCCCGGCCGAAATGGGTGCGTCGGCGCGAAGCCGCGCGACGATCTCACGACCACCGAGCCGCGTGACGGCGAATGTGTCGGAGCCGGCCGGCTCGATCACCTCGATGTCGCAGTCGAGTTCGCTCACATGGCGCGCATTGCGGTCGGCGCTGTCTGGATCGGTCAGCGCTTCGGGCCGGATGCCGAACACCACGTTCTGACCGTCGCGTCCGGCAAGCGCGCCATTGGCGCCGGCGAAGGGCAGGGCAAGTGGCTCGCCCTCGTCGCGCTCCATCATGATGGCCACATCTCCGCCGCTGGCCTTCACCTTTGCGGGGATGAGGTTCATGGAAGGCGAGCCCATGAAATCGGCGACGAAGAGGTTATTGGGCGTGTTGTAGATTTCAGCCGGCGTGCCGAATTGCTGCAGAACGCCGTCCTTGAGCACGGCGATTTTGGTGGCCAGCGTCATCGCCTCGATCTGGTCATGCGTGACATAGACGATGGTGGTGCCCATGCGCTGATGCAGGCGCTTGATCTCGGTGCGCATGTCGACCCTGAGCTTGGCGTCGAGATTGGAAAGCGGCTCATCGAACAGGAACACCATCGGATCGCGCACCAGCGCGCGGCCCATGGCGACACGCTGGCGCTGGCCGCCTGAAAGCTGGCTCGGCTTGCGGTTGAGCAGCGCGCCGATCTGCAGTGTCTCGGCCACTTTGGCGATGGCCGCATCGCGCTCCGCCTTGGGGACGCCGCGGATTTCCATGCCAAAGCCGATGTTTTCGGCCACCGTCATGTTGGGGTAGAGCGCGTAGGACTGGAACACCATGGCGATGTCGCGCTGCGAGGGGTGCAGGTCGTTGACCACCTTGCCATTGATGCTGATCGAACCGCTGGTGATGGGTTCGAGCCCGGCAATGGTGTTGAGCAGGGTGGACTTGCCGCAGCCGGACGGGCCGACGAGAACCAGAAACCCGCCTTCCTCGATCTCCAGATCGATGCCCTTGAGCACATCGACCTTGCCGAAGGATTTCCTGAGATTGTCGATCTTGAGAAAGGCCATGGCTTATCCTTTGACGGCGCCGGCCATGAGGCCGCGCACGAAATAGCGTCCGGAGACAATGTAGACGACGAGCGTGGGGAGTGCGGCGAGGATCGCGCCGGCGAAATGGACGTTGTACTCCTTCACGCCGCCCGATGATGACACGAGATTGTTGAGCGCCACCGTCATCGGCTGGGAGTCGAAATCGCCAAACGACACGCCAAACAGGAAGTCGTTCCAGATGTTCGTGAACTGCCAGATCACCGTGACGACGATGATCGGCGCGGAGGACGGCAGGAGAATGCGCCGGAAGATCTGGAAGAAGCCAGCGCCGTCGATCTGCGCCGCGCGTACCAGCTCGGTGGGGAAGGCGGCGTAATAGTTGCGGAAGAAGAGCGTGGTGAAGCCCAGCCCGTAGACCACGTGGATGAGAACAAGCCCCTGCGTCGTGCCGGCAATGCCCAGCATGCCCAGAATGCGCGCTGCGGGAATGAGCGCGATCTGGAAGGGGATGAAGCAGGACAGAAGGATGAGCCCGAAGACGATGTCGTCACCCCGGAAGCGCCATTTGGTGAGCACATAACCGTTGAGCGCGCCCAGAACGGTGGAGATGGCCACTGCCGGAACGACCATCAGGATGGAGTTGAAGAAATAGGGTTTCAGCCCGGTCGGCTGCACCCCAATCTGCGCGCTCGACCAGGCCCTGGCCCATGGCTCGAGCGTAAAGACGTCCGGCAGCGCGAGCATGTTGCCCTGACGGATCTCGTCCAGCGGCTTCACCGAATTGACCAGCATCACGTAGAGCGGCAGGAGATAATAGACCGCGAAGACGATCAGCACGGTGTAGAGCAGGGCGCGGGCAAGCCTGTTGCCGCTGACGCCAACGGTTTTCCCGGCGCTCATCTCTGCCTCCCCGGTTTCAGCTCGGAATAGAGATAGGGAATGATGATCGAAAAGATCATCACCAGCATGATGATGGCTGACGACGCGCCGATGCCCATCTGGTTGCGGGTGAAGGTGTAGGAATACATGAAGGTTGCCGGCAGTTCGGTCGCCTGACCGGGGCCGCCGCCTGTGAGCGCCACCACCAGATCGTAGGACTTGATCGCCAGATGCGCGAGCACCACGAAGGCGGAAAGAAAGACGGGGCGCATCATGGGGATGATGATGCGGCGATAGATGGTGACGTTCGACGCGCCGTCCATCTGAGCGGCCTTGATGATCTCGCTGTCGACGCCGCGCAGGCCCGCAAGGAACATGGCCATGACAAAGCCGGAGGATTGCCAGACAGCGGCGATCACCACCGTGTAGATGGCCAGTGTCCGGTCCTTGATCCAGGCGAACTCGAAACTCGCCCAGCCCCATTGATGCATGGTGTTCTCAAGACCGATGCCCGGATCGAGAAACCATTTCCAGGCCGTGCCGGTGACGATGAAGGAGAGCGCCATCGGATAGAGATAGATAGGGCGCAGGAAGCCTTCGCCCCGGATCTTCTGGTCGAGCAGGATCGCCAGGAACAGACCGAGCACCGAGCAGATCACTATATAAAGAGTGCCGAAGATCGCCAGATTGGTGAGCGCCCGCCACCAGTGGCGTAAGTTCCATAACTTCTCGTAGTTTTCGAAACGGACAAAGCCGTAGGACGGCAGCATGCGCGAGTCGGTCATCGACAGGTAGAAGGTGTAGAGAATGAAGGCGTAGACGAAGATCAGGATCAGCGCCATGCTCGGGCTGAGCACCAGGCGCGGAATGATCTCCTGCAGGCGATTGCGGTTCATGCGGGGCTTCCCGTTGAACGGTGCGGCGCGGCAGCCGGATCAGCCAGGCGGAGCGAAGACCCCGCCTGACGATGCGTTGCACTGGCCTGTTTTACTGTGCGGCAGCGACGGCGTTCTGAAGCTCTTCGACTGCTTCTTCCGATGTGAGGTCACCGTTGAAGTGCTGCGTGACCACATCGTTTACCGCGTTCTTCACCGCAGCCGGCGCGCCATGACCATGGGCCATGGAGCCGAACAGCGAACCGCTGGCATTGGCTTCCGCAAGATCGGCCATGCCCTTCTTGCCGCAATCGTCAAAGGCCTCGTTGGGCACGTCGGTGCGTGCGGGAACCGAGCCCTTCACCACATTGAAGGCGGACTGGAATTCCGGGTTCATGACGGAAGACGCCATCATCTTCTGGGCCTTCTGCTTGTCTTCACCCACCTGGAACATGACGAACTGGTCGGAGTTGAAGGTCACGGAACCCTGCGTGCCGGGGAAGCGGATGCAGACGAAGTCCTCGCCCGGCTTCTTGCCGGCCTTGAGGAATTCGCCCTTGGCCCAGTCGCCCATCATCTGCATGCCGCCGGTGCCCTCGATCACCATGGCGGAGGCCAGGTTCCAGTCGCGACCGGAGAAATTGTCGTCCACATAGGTGCGCAGCGTGGCCATGCGGTCGAAGGCTTCCTTCATCTTGTCGGAGCCAAGCGCCTCGGGATCAAGGTCGTTGAGTGCGGACTTGTAGAAGTCGTTGCCCAGAGAAAGCACCACCGCCTCGAACACCGTGGCGTCCTGCCAGGGCTGACCGCCATGGGCGAGCGGGGTGATGCCGTTCTCCTTCATCTTGTCGAGCACGGCGACGAGCTCTTCCCAGGTTTCCGGGGCCTTGCCGCCGGCAGCATCGAGCGCGGCCTTGTTGATCCACACCCAGTTGGTGGAATGGACGTTGACCGGCGAGGCAATCCAGTTGCCGTCATATTTGGAGAAATTCTGAAGGGCGGCGGGAACCACTTCGGCCCAACCCTCTTCTTCGGCGACGTCGTTGAGATTGCCGACCACGCCCTGTTCGGCCCAGTCGAGAATGTCGAACCCGAGCATCTGCACGGCAGTCGGCGCGTTGCCGGCGGTCACGCGGGCGCGCAGGGCGGTCATCGCGGCTTCACCGCCGCCACCGGCCACCGGCATGTCCTGCCAGGTCACGCCCTTGGATTCCAGATCTTCCTTGAGCACGTTCAACGCGGCTGCCTCGCCACCCGAAGTCCACCAGTGCAGAACCTCGACATTGTCTTCGGCCATTGCACTGCCAGCGGTGAGGGAAAGAACGGCTGCTCCCGCCGCAAGCGCGGCGAATTTGCGAATGATCATGATACTCCTCCCAATGGGATCGCTTGCTCCTCTGCGATCTATATATTTATAACGTTATAAATCCGGGGAAGGTCAATCAGTTTCTTGTCTGATTGGCGGAAGGAGGTAGAACGTTGAAACTCAAAACGAAATCACAACAGGCAGGTCGCGCCTCGAGCGCAAATGATCCGATTTATATCGATTGAAATGAACAAAATCAGAAATTCAGACGCGTCCGGGGGCTGGATGACGTCTGCCGGTGGAGCCTGACATGGCGCGCCGATCCGACCGACCGACGCTGCGCACCATCGCAGAGATTACCGGGCTTGCCGTCACCACGGTTTCGCGGGCGCTGCTCGACGCGCCGCAGATTGCGCTTGAGACGCGCCAGCGTGTTCAGCGCGTGGCGCGCGAGATCGGCTATCAGCCAGACCGCGCGGCACGCCATCTGCGCACGGGCCGCACCAATGTCATCAGCTTCGTGCTCGACCCGCATGACGAGCTGCTTGGCTTCTCCACTTCCATGATCAGCGGTCTCACACGCGCCCTGCGCGATACGCAGTATCATCTGGTGATCACGCCGCACTTCGCCGAAGCGCCCACGCTCGATCCGATCGAATACATCCTGCGCAACCGCACGGCGGATGGCGTCGTCTTCTCGCGTACCGAACCGGATGACCCGCGCGTAAAGCTGCTGGTCGAAAACGATTTTCCGTTCGTCTCCCATGGGCGCACCGATCTTGGGATCGATCACGCCTTCGTCGATTACGACAATGCGGGCTTTGCCCGCATGGCGGTGGAGCGTCTTGTCGCGAAGGGCAGGCGACGCCTCGCGCTG
>MRWG01000527.1_pt1 | contig 40691 bp, 39 predicted proteins | sample 1013341 | NCBI WGS metagenome assembly MRWG01 (sample SAMN06117577, study PRJNA244670) | biofilm metagenome | biome: Water; feature: Cathode Biofilm; material: Biofilm; isolation source: microbial consortium enriched at the cathode of a solar microbial fuel cell | place: USA: District of Columbia ... | reverse complement strand
TCAATCCGGGGGAAAGCACGGGTTGGTGCTACTCGAGGACAGCGAAGCTTACGTGCCGGAATTTCGCGATCGTTTTCGATCTAAGGCGCCGTACGCGGCCAATCCGGAGAAAAATTTCCGGTAACTCAACAAGCTAGGTTGGTCCGACCCCTTAGTGACCGAGGTGTGGCCGGTAGGTGAACAAACCCACATTTTTGCGTGACTTACGATGGTGAAGAGCGCACTTGCCTGCTATTTTTGTTGCAGCGCAATAAGTATGGGAATGCATAACGTGGAGACAGACAGGGTGATTACACCCACGACGCATAGCTGGCGCGCACCGCACAGTGTCGTGCGCAAAGTGCTAACTGAAGAACGCTGTGAGTTTCGCGACCACGTGCTGCGGTTGTCCATGGACGATCGCTGCCGGCGATTCTGCGGCGCAGTGAACGACGCCTTCATCACCCGGTACTGTCTCGAGGGCCGCGGCTATCCGCGTGTCGTGATCGGGTTCTGGGTCGACCGGGTCATGCGCGGCGCCGGCGAAATTATCTTTCCGTTGCCGGACGGCGACCCGGGGCTCCCGGAAATAGCGTTATCGGTCGAAGCGCCGTTTCAGAACCAGGGCATCGGCACGACATTGGTTCGTCGACTGCTGACTATTGCACGGAACCGGGGCGCTGATCTCGTCAGGATCGTGAGTCAGCACGACAACCGCCGCGTGCGCGCGCTCGCACTCAAGTTCGGCGCCCGGATAAGCGCGGGTATGGACAGTGAACTCGAGATGTTTATCGCGCCGCCGCCGGCAAACTATCTGATGTATCTCGAGGAGTTGTTGGACCACGGCGATGTCGCACGGGCGACATTAAGCTCGGGATGGTGGAATACGACCGCGCAGCTCGCCGGGATGATGATGGCCGGCGTCCCGGGGCAGCGATCCGGGTTCCATCATCAGTTTTCGACCGACGAGCCCCCTATAACTGAAAGCGATTGCGCCGACAGCGTCGTCGCGAATGAACGAACGTCCCGAGAGTCGTTGGACGCCGGACAGGATCCCCGCTCCGTCGATACGGTCGCGCCCGCCAATCACCAGTAATGCGCCGGGGAGCAGGCACGCACTGACGCCCGCCCCCGATTCCGACCTCTGCCACGGCACTGTCACCCTGGCATCAACGGGAAACTTCATGGGTGTCCCGAATTTTCTCCGCCGAATTTTTCTTCTCGCCCCGACATCGACGAAACTTCATCGGCGACGAAACTTCATGGGTGTCCCGAATTTTTCCGCCGAATTTTTTTTCACCTCGACGAAACTTCTTGGGTGTCCCGAATTTTCTTCCTCGCCAGAAACTTCTGGGGAAACTTCTTGGGTGTCCCGAATTTTTCCGGCTATGACTAATGCGAGTGGCTCAGCTCGCTGAGTTCGGCTCACCCGGGCACCCGGGCACGCGCCGTAGCCGCAGGAGTAAACCGATCGCCGGCAAACCGAGCCACAGTGCTGCCGGTAACGGTACGACAGCGGTCCCGAACGCCATTTCGAACAGCACGCGGCCACCGCTGAGATTCGTATCGTCGTACAAAAACCCGGTGATCGGCACATCAGTGACGATACCGATGAACATCGGTGCCGCCGAGCCGGGAAAGCTCGCGATCAGCTGGCCGCCCGGGCCGAGGAAATCATGCCGCTCGTCCACAACCCCCATACCGTTCAGGGTGACCCCCATCGCATAGACCGGCTGCTCGGCGCCGAGGCCTATGCGCCAGTCGTGCTGCGTAAAGTTCGTTGCGACGCCGAGCCCGCCGCCCACGAGGATGATCTCGTTGCCGGGCACCATCGGTTCCGTCGGGTCGACGTTGAACGAAAACGCCACCGGCAGCCCGGTGCTGCTCGCGGCGAAATTCAACTGCGCACCAAACCGATCATTGAACGTTACGGCACCGCTGACTTCGTCGGCCAGTTCGACGCTCGCGGGCGTGAAGACGATAGCCGTGATCCCGGAAACGGCATTGCGCCACAAATCAGGATCGAAATAACTGACCGTCGCCGCGCCTGCCGGACGCACGAGGCAGACGAGGATGAAGACGACTAACGGGGCGCAGAGGGGTCGGGCGACTGATGGCTGGTACATGACATTACCCCTCGATCGCGGTGTTGAATACTAAACATAGCAACGGGGTGGGCCGGGCGCCATGAAATGCGCTCCGGAGCGCGAAGATTCCCTGCCCGCGGCGACTATCGCGCCGGGGAATGAGCGCCGAGCGCTCGCCAGGGCGAGCGGGCCAGGGCGGCGGCGGGAAGCGAGTGGGCGACCCGCTACTGCACGCCTCACGCATGTGCTCCGCGCAACATACGCGCCGGGGTAACCCGGAGACCGGGCGGCTGAGGTTCCGGCATCCCGCAATCATTGCACCCCGAGTCGGTATACTTCACCGCACGGAATTGAATTGGCGTCGTTTAACGTCCATCGCCTCGTTAGCCCCCGACCGGCCATCGGGCGATATCGTCGCCGCAACAACGATCGACCGTAGCGCAGAACCTGCCGCCCGGGTATCGACCTGCCATCGCGGTTCGTTCCGACTCGGGGGTTAGCGGTTTACACAAGGGGAAACTCGACTATGAAAGTATATTTCGCGCCGAACTCGCGCGCCGTGCGGACCGTTTGGCTGCTGGAGGAAATCGGACTGCCGTACGAACTCGTGCGGTTTTCGCTGGGGCAAAAAGAAATGCGCAGTCCCGAGTACACGAAAGTTAATCCGAACGGCCGGGTGCCGACCCTCGTCGACGGCGACACGACGATCACCGAAAGCACGGCCATCGCGCAGTACCTCGGCGCGAAGTACGCACCGGAACTCGTCCCGGGACCGGACGCCGCGAATTTCGCGAGTTATCTGCAATGGCTCAACTATGCCGAAGGCATGATCATGCCGCCGATCAACAACTACGTCGTCGAGACGATCCTGTTGCCCCCGGAGCGCCGCAACGAGGAGATCGCGGCGCGTTCGCTCAAACTGCTGAATCGCACGCTCGGCGCCGTCGAGGAGCACATGACGGGACGCGAGTTCCTCGCCGACACGTTCACGGTCGCCGACACGATCACCGGTCATGCCGTCATCATGTCCCGTCGTCTCGGTGCCGATTTCGGTGAACGCCCGAACCTCACCGCGTATGCCGATCGACTTGAAGCACGGGACGCATTCAAGCGCGCTGATGCGGCGTAACGCACCCGTGTTGCCGGCCGGCTGCCCTGATTGCGGGCAGCACTCCCGGCATCGCCGACCCCGCGCGCGGGAGCCGGTTTCCCGATCCCGCCGGCGAACGTAAACCCCTGACATGAAACGGTCATTTGTGCGCCGCAAAATGACGCCGGGAATCGAACCGGATCCGAAATGAGTACAAGCATAGGTATCAACGGCTTTGGCCGCATGGGCCGGCTCGCCCTGCGTGCGGGCTGGGGCGCGGCCGAGCTCGAATTCCGCCGCATCAACGAAACCGCGTGCCCTGCCGCGACTTCCGCGCACCTGCTCGAGTTCGACTCCGTGCACGGCACCTGGCCCACGGACTGCTCGGCGCCGGACGACGACACGCTGCTCATCGATGGCAGGCCGCTCGCGTACTCGAGTAACCCCGCGATCGAGACGACGGACTGGTCGGACTGCGACATCGTGATCGAGGCGACCGGCAAACATCACAAATCGCCGCAGGCCTTGCACGCCTACTTCGAGCGCGGGGTCAGCAAAGTGCTCGTCGCGGCACCCACCGGAGACGCCCTGAATATCGTCTACGGGGTGAACCATCACCGCTACGATCCCGCCCGGCATCACGTCGTGACGGCTGCGTCATGCACCACGAACTGCCTCGCGCCAATCGTCGGGGTGATGCACGAGCATATCGGTATCGTGCACGGTTGCATGACCACGATCCACGACATCACGAATACCCAGACGATCGTCGACAAGGGCCACAAGGATCTGCGTCGCGCACGCGCCTGCGGCCAGTCGCTGATCCCGACCACGACGGGATCGGCGAAGGCGATCACCGCGATCTTTCCGGAACTCGAAGGCCGACTGAATGGGCATGCCGTCCGCGTCCCGCTGCTCAATGCGTCGTTGACCGACTTCGTATTCGAAGCCGCGCGTGCGGTCACGGTCGAGGAGGTCAACAGCTTGCTACGGTCCGCGGCCGAGGGCGAACTCGCGGGTATCCTCGGTTACGAGGAGCGTCCGCTCGTGTCGGTCGACTACCTCAACGATGCGAGGTCGTCGATCGTGGACGCGCCTTCGACGATGGTCGTGGACGGTACCCAGGTGAAAATTCTTGCCTGGTACGACAACGAATGGGGCTACGTGTGCCGGCTGATCGATATCGCGAAACTCCTCGCCAGGAGTCTGTGACGAAGCGATGAATCCGGGCCTGCGCAACTACCTGATCGTTACCGGAGGCTACTGGGCGTTCACGATCACGGACGGCGCGATCCGCATGCTCGTCGTGCTCTATTTCCACCTGCTCGGCTATTCGCCGCTCGAAGTGGCGATGCTGTTCCTGTTCTACGAGTTCTTCGGCATCGTCACGAACCTCGTCGGTGGCTGGCTCGGCGCACGGCTCGGACTCAATGTGATCATGCATGTCGGTATGGGACTGCAGGTAATCGCACTGACGATGCTGACGGTGCCGGACGCCTGGTTGTCCGTGGCCTACGTCATGAGCGCGCAGGCGCTTTCCGGGATCGCGAAGGATCTGAACAAGATGTCGGCCAAGGCCAGCGTGAAGGCGCTCGCGGGCGACGGCGGGGATGCGGGTTTATTCAAGTGGGTCGCCGTGCTGACAGGCTCGAAAAACGCGCTCAAGGGTATCGGGTTTTTCGTCGGCGCCGCGCTGCTCGACCACGTGGGCTTTCGCGGCGCGCTCGCGACGCTTGCCGGCCTGCTTGCAGTCGTGCTCGGCGCCACCGCGATCGCGCTGCCGGCCGGGGTCGGCAAGATGAAAGCGAAACCGAAGTTCGCGCAAGTGTTCTCCACCCGCGCGGAAATCAACTGGCTCGCCGCCGCGCGCTTCTTTCTGTTCGGATCGCGCGACGTGTGGTTCGTCGTCGGCCTGCCGGTCTACCTGTATGCCGCGCTAGGCTGGGGGTTCACCGAAGTCGGTGGCTTCCTCGCGGCCTGGGTGATCGGTTACGGCATGATCCAGGCATGCGCGCCGGCACTGCTGCGACGGCAGCGAGACGGGGACATGCCCGGTGGCAAGGCGGCGAGACGCTGGGGTTTCACGCTCTGCCTCGTCCCGGCCGGGATCGCGCTCGGCCTGCAGCACGGCCTGGACCCGGTGCTCGTGGTCTGCGGCGGTCTCGTGCTGTTCGGGATCGGGTTCGCGATTAATTCGGCGGTGCACTCCTATCTGATCCTCGCGTACTCGGAGATGGACCGCGTATCGATGAATGTCGGCTTTTACTACATGGCGAATGCCGGCGGCCGCCTGACCGGTACGGTGATCTCCGGCTGGGCCTACCAGACCCACGGACTCGAAGGCTGCCTGTGGTGGTCCGCCGGCTTCCTCGCCCTCGCCGTAGCGCTGTCGCTCCCGTTACCCGAAATCGGCACGACGCGCGCCGCGGTCACGCCAGCCCGCTCTTGACGGCAACGCCCGTTGCGGGTCCGATTAAAATGAATTGACATACATACCAATTAATCTGTATGTTTCGCCCATGCCAAGACCCACGAAACACGATCCCGAACGCGGCGACGCCCGGACCCGATTACTCGAAGCCGCGCGCGACGTGATCCGCCAGAAAGGATTCACCGCCACGACCGTGAGCGATCTGTGCGCCGCCGCCGGGGTCACTTCCGGCGCGTTCTTTCACAATTTCAAAAGCAAGGAAGCCCTCGGTGCGGCCGCGGCGGATTACTGGTCGCAGACAACCGCGGAATTGTTTCGCGCTGCGCCCTATCACGATCATGCCGATCCACTCGCACGCGTACTCGGCTATATCGACTTTCGTAAAGCCATCATCGACGGCGACATCGCGCAATTCACCTGCCTCGCCGGCACGATGGCACAGGAGGTGTACGCCAGTTCCCCCGACATTCGTGCCGCGTGCGGCGCCAGCATTCTGGATCATGCCGCAACGCTCGAGCCCGACATCGAAGCGGCGATGCAAGCGCACGGCATCACAGCGGACTGGTCGCCGGCGAGCCTCGCGCGACATACCCAGGCGGTGTTGCAAGGCGCATTCATCCTCGCCAAGGCGACCGGCGATCGCAAGGTCGCGCGCGACAGCGTCGACCACCTTCGGCGTTACGTGGAACTGCTGTTTCTGTCCGGGGGCACGTCCGCGAAGCCAGCATGACCGAATGCGCAAACGCCCTCGTCGCCGATCAGCGGCTCTGCAGCGGTACCCGAACATCACGCCGCCCACACCGGCGTAACAGCCTTGCCGCTATGGCGCGCTACCGAGGCCCCGTAACGCAACGACCGGCGAGCCGGTACGTCGCACGACCAATACCGGGAATTTCTCCATGCCGACGAACACCCACGAACTGATCCTTGAACGCATCCTCGCCGCGCCGGTCGAAAACCTCTGGCGCTGCTGGACCGAACCGACGCTCCTCGAACAATGGTTTTGTCCGCAACCCTGGTATGTCACGAACGCGGTAATCGACCTCCGACCCGGCGGCGAATTTTCCACCGTCATGCACGGCCCCGCGGGCGAGGAATTCCCGACCGCCGGGGTCTTTCTCGCGCTCGAACCCCGCCGACGCCTCGTTACGACGGATGCGTTCCTGCCCGGTTGGGTGCCGTCGGAACGCGCGTTCATGACCACGGAAGTACGCTTTGCCAGACTCGCCGACGACAAGACGCAATACACGGCGATAGCGCGGCACTGGACTGCCGAGGCAAAGGCCGAGCATGCAGCGATGGGCTTCCATGACGGCTGGGGCAAAGCGAGCGAGCAACTCGCAGCCCTCGCGAAATCGTTATGAGCACCCGGGATTTTCCACGGGTGACGCTTTAGCCGTGCGCAACACGCTTTATTTACACCGCGTGTTGACGGCACGGGCGGCGAAACCGTACCCCGCCTGCCCGGCCCCGGATGCGAACGTACGCCGGCGACCGCCGAACGATTTCGCCGGGCAAGCGCCAGCGATCAATCCGCGAGCAGGCGGCGACTACCGCCTGTGTGTTGCGCGTTTCACGACCGCGCCGGGTCGTTCGGTTCACGCTGCGCACGAACCGCTGATCCCGCATGCACGATTGCGCTATACCGGCACATCCGATGGTCCGAAGCCGCCGGCAGCCATGCCGGTGACGGTCGACCCGAAGGCGGTTTCGCGTGCTACGGAAATCACGCTCACGCAGCAAGGCATCGCGAATAGTATGCCGCACGCCGCCTGCAATCCCGGCTCACCACAACCGCGGGAACCCATGGCGCGGCCCGTCGAACCCGACTTCCGACGCCACGTGCAACGGCAATACCCCATGAGGAGACCGGTCGTCGCGTGACAAGTCCATCTGCTCTACCCGTCATCACGGTGTTCGAACGCTCGCCCGACGAGGGCCAGGGACTCGCGCGGGACATGCGCGTGCGGTGGGCACTCGAAGAAGTCGGCCAGCCCTACGTCGTGCGTCCGGTGTCGTGCGCCGCGATGAAGCAACCCGCGTACCGGGCGCTGCAACCGTTCGGCCAGATCCCCACGTTCACGGACGGGGATCTCACGCTGTTCGAGAGTGGCGCGATCGTGTTGCACATCGCGCGCCGGCACGAGGGCTTGCTTGCCGGTGATGATTGCGCGCGGGCGCGTGCGATCGCCTGGCTGTTCGCCGCCCGCAACACCATTGAGCCGCCGATTATCGAGCGTGAGATCGTCGAGCGCGGCGAACAGAACGAACCGTGGTTCACCCGGCATCTCGCCGCGCTTGACGGGCGCATTCGCCTGCGGTTGCGGGATCTGTCCGCGCGCCTCGGCACTGCCGACTGGCTCGATAGCACGTTCAGCGCGGGCGATCTGATGACGGTTGACGTGCTGCGTCGTCTCGGCGGTTCGGGTCTGCTCGAAGCCTATCCACGCCTCGTCGCTTACGTCGCCCGCGCCGAAGCGCGACCCGCATTCCAGCGCGCGTTCGACGCGCAACGGGCATTTTTCAACACGACCTTGACCCGCTGATCGCGACGTCAAGCAACATCCCGAGGAGTCAGTACGATGACGGAACTCGTAACTTGCCTGTGGTTCGACCACGGCGAAGCCCGCAAAGCGGCGGAATTCTACGCCGCCACGTTTCCCGACAGCCACGTCGCACGGGTGAACACGGCGCCCGGCGATTTTCCCGGTGGCCAGGCGGGCAGTGAATTGACGGTCGAGTTTACCGTGCTTGGACGCAAGTTCATTGGCCTGAACGGCGGGCCGAACGTGCAGGCAAACGCCGCGGTGAGTTTCATGATCCTCACCGAGGACCAACGGGAGACCGACCGCTACTGGGATGCGATCGTCGGTAACGGCGGCGCCGCGAACGCATGCGGCTGGTGCCAGGACCACTGGGGACATTCATGGCAGATCACGCCGCGTCGCTTGCTCGAACTGACGACGAGCGCGGACCGCGACGAGGCGAAGCGCGCGTTCGACGCGATGATGACGATGATGAAGATCGATATCGCGGCGCTCGAAGCCGCCGTGTGTGAACAATAGGTATGTGAACGCCAAAGGAGAAAATGCATGAGCTACATCGACGGTTTCGTGATCGCCGTACCGACGGCGAACAGACAGCAATTCATCGGGCACGCGAAGAATGCCGACGGCGTGTTCATGGACCTCGGCGCGACCCGCGTCATCGAATGCTGGGGCGATGATGTGCCTGACGGCGAGCTCACGGATTTTCGCCGCGCCGTGCAGGCGACGGCGGACGAAACGGTGGTCTTGTCCTGGGTTGAATGGCCGGACAAGGCAACGCGCGACGCGGCCATGGCAACGATGACCGGGTGGATGAATGATCCCGACAATGGCGACCCGCGCATGGACCCCGCGAAGAACCCGCTGCCGTTTGACGGCAAGCGGCTGATCTTCGGCGGCTTCACCCCGGTCGTAACGCTGCAGAAATAACGAGCAACGAAACAATGGCGAACGCACACGGCGATTATATCTGGTACGAGTTGCTGACCACCGATGCAGACGCTGCCCGGACGTTTTACGCCGACGTCATCGGCTGGACCGCGACGGACTCCGGCCAGCCCGCGATCGACTACCGCATCCTCGCAGCCGCCGAAGGCAATGTGGGTGGACTCATGCAGATCACCGACGACGTGCGGTCTGCCGGTGCGCGCCCGGTCTGGCTCGGCTACATCGCGCGCGGGCGCACGACCGCGAGACGGCGCCTCGCGCACGACGACTTCGCGCGCACCACGACGCCGTTAATCACTTCGCGTGACCGCGCGTGCGGCGCTGTGCACGGCGACCACTGCCTGCCCGTGCGAAGAAACCCGGCCGCCGGCGCGGAATGCGAAGCCAGCGGCGGCATGCGCGGGGTTATCACCGATGACGGTAACGGTTAACCGCCATGGCCGTGACTCCCGCCGCGCATTCCTGTTCCGCTACCCGCGTCGACGCCTTGCCAGCAAGCCGAGCAGTCCACTGCCGAGGAAATACACCGCCGCGGGGATCGGCACAACACTGACGCTGACATTATCGAGGCGGCCGGTGTCCGACCCGCTGATGTACTCACCCCGAATGCGCAAGCGATCGAGCGAACTGAGCACGAACAACACATCCGCCGCGGTCGCCGCTGCGCCCCCATTCATCCATGTCTCGCTCACGTCGAGGCGCACGCTGTAAGACACCCACTCCCCCACGGGCAGCGGATTCGCCAGCGTGTCGAGTGTCAATTCGAGACCACCACCGTTGAGGATCACGTCGTTGCTGCTGAATTGCGAGCCCGAACCTGTTTGCTTCAGATCGAAGCGCAATAATTCGCCGTAGGCGCCGGAAAGATCACCGAGAAATTTCGACGGTGCCTGGAAATACCAGACGCCGCCCGAAACGCTGTCGTCGGCCTCGATGTGGCCACCCGGGTTGCCCCCGGTGGCGAGAAATGTCGGCACGCCCGACGTTGCATCGCCGCTGATAATCCACCCCTCTGCATCGCTGTCAAACGTACTGGCAACAACGGCAGCCGCGGCATTACCGCTCTGCATGAGCAGTACCGATACCGCGACAATATTAAACGTGCGGCCGAATACATTACGCATCATGATCTCTCCAACTCCGGTTCTGATTTTGATTAATTCGACGCCTCGTAACGCGCCTGTGTGCACGATACCGGATACGCCGCCGGCAAATCCGGCAACAATCCCCAAACCGGGTGATCGCCTGAAATCGAAATCGCCGGCGGAATGCCGGCACGACCGCTGCGTTCCGTCGCCTCGGCTTAACAACGCGCAAAAGTTGCGGTGTGTCCGCCGCTTCACCACCTCGCGACGCAGTTCGAGCTGCATCATGAGCAAGCGCGCCGGCACTGCGGTTTGTAAAAATCACACACCACTCGTTCCGGGCACCCCGAATTTCGCCAAAGGCGGCGCCGCGAACGCTGGTGTGAATTTTGCAGGACGTATTACGCGTCATCACCGGCGAACGTACGGCGCGCAGGGTTCGTGTGTCCGGCGACGCTCGCCGGCCACGGACTGTGTCTTCGCCCACGGGCGGCAATGCCGGGGTTGATGACATCGCAACGCCATGACAACGAACGCACAGGAGATCACACACAATGAACCTCATCGACATTCTCGACGAAGCGCGCGAGCGTGGATTCACCCACAATCTGGCCTACGATAACGACGGCCTCGTGTGTGCTGCACTCGACAAATGCTACGACGTCGACCACAGCTTCATTATCGACTCGAGATCCGCTGATGCCGGCACCGACCCCGGCGATGATGTCACGGTGTACTTTATCGAGACGAGCGACGGCGATCGGGGATATATCGTCGTTCCCGCCCCGATTTACACCGAGCCGGAGAAGGCCGCATTCATCGATCGGCTGAAACCGAAAGCGGACCGGGAAACCGGGCGATAGCGCTGGCGCGACGTTAGCGGCGATGCGGCAATGCCGATGCACGCGCGATCGTGCCGGACGTGCCCGCAGGCCAGGGCCCACCGTGAATCGCGCTATCCCGATTCGGATCCGGTCCGCAGCCGGGGCACGCCTGCGACCCGTCGCCGGCGTGTCGAACCGTCCGCGGTGGCCCGGCGCAGCGGTTCGGGTTCCGGCCCCGGTTCGATCCGCCGGACGATTCATGCGCTCCCGTTGCCGCGCCCGGCGGATGCCGCCCGCCCTCGCCGCCCGGGCGCGCGGGTAACCGGGCCTGCGCCCGTGCCTCGCGCATCACCATGGATGCGGTTGCGAGCCCGCTCCCGCGCACTCTCGCGCGCGACATTCGGGTGCTACCCTGTGACGCTATGATCGATACCGCCGTCCTTACGAGTGATGTCCACACCTGGTGCGTGCTCGGCATCACCGTTGTCGCGTTATACAGCTTTACGCGCGAACACATACCGCTGGAGACGTCCTCGCTTGCCGTACTCGTTGTACTCGCGATCGGCTTCGCACTGTTTCCGTACGAACGCGACGGGCGCGCGCTCGAGGTCGTCGATCTGTTCAGCGGCTTCGGCCATGAAGCACTCGTTGCGGTCTGCGCGCTGATGATCGCAGGCCACGGCCTCGTGCGCACGGGGGCGCTCGAACCGCTCGGCCGTATGCTCGCCTCGCGCTGGAAATCACACCCGTTTATCGCGCTGGTCGCGATGCTGCTGTCGGCCGCGATACTGAGCGCGTTCATCAACAACACGCCGGTCGTCGTACTGATGATCCCGGTCCTGTTGAACGTAGCGGTACGAACCGGCATTCGCACGGCTTCGGTACTGATGCCGATGGGCTTTGCAACCTTGCTCGGCGGCATGACCACGACCATCGGCACATCGACGAACCTGCTCGTCGTAAGCGTCGCGGCGGACCTCGGCGTCGCGCATTTCAGTATGTTCTACTTCGTGGTTCCCGCGGCCATCGCCGGGATGGTCGGCATGGTCTACCTCGCGTTGATCGCGCCGCGCCTGCTCCCCGATCGCAAACCGATCATGCTCGAGGAATCCCCGCGCGTGTTCAGCGCCCAGCTGAGTATTCCGCCCGGCAGCTTCGCCGACGGCAAGACGGTTTCGGCAGTACTCGAAAAGACCGGTGGCCGGCTCCACATAAAGCGCATCCGCAAGAGCGAAAACGCGTTTTCCGTGACCCTGCCGGATGCCGTGCTGAACGCGGGCGACCGGCTCATGGTGACCGATACGCCGTCACGGCTGAAGGAATTCGAACAGGAACTCGGCGCCACCCTGTATCGCGACGATCAGCCGGTATCGGCCGACAATCCGCTCGAAGCGGAGGATCAGCAGATCGCGGAAGTCGTCGTCGTCGACGGTTCGCTGCTCGAGAACGCGACGCTGCGCGAGATCCGGTTTGCCAGCCTCTATGACCTCGTTACGCTCGCGATCCACCGTGCCGGCGCCGTTATCGAATCCATGCCGCGCGGGATCAGTGAAGTGCGCCTGCGCAGTGGCGATGTGTTACTCGTCCAGGGTGCGCGCGAACAGATCAGCCGGCTCAAGCGTGAAGGCAGGCTGCTCGTTCTCGACGCCACCGTCGACCTGCCGTTCGGGCGCCGCGCGGGTTTCGCGATCGGGATCATGACGGCGGTCGTCGTCAGCGCGGCACTCGGGCTGTTGCCGATCGCGGTCAGCGCGGTTGCCGGGGTACTCTTGATGCTGCTCGCCGGGTGTCTGTCCTGGCGCGACGTACCGCAAGCCCTGAGCATTCCGGTGATCATGATCGTCGTCGTGAGTCTTGCGCTCGGCCACGCGCTCGAACGCACCGGCGGTGCCGAACTCATTGCGAACGGATTTCTCACCGTCGGCGCCGACGCCCCGGCGGCCGTCATCATCAGCGCCCTCATGCTGTTGATGGCCGCTCTTACGAACGTGCTGTCGAACAACGCGGCCGCCGTGATCGGTACGCCCATCGCAGTAACGATCGCGCGCAAGCTCGAACTGCCACCGGAAGCGTTCGTACTCGCCGTCATCTTCGGGGCCAACATGAGCTTCGCGACGCCCATGGCGTACAAGACAAACCTGCTCGTGATGAATGCCGGAGGCTATACGTTCGGTGACTTCGCGCGCGTCGGGATCCCGCTGAGCCTGTTGCTCTGGCTCGTACTGAGTTACCTGCTGCCGGTACTGTACCTGCCGGGGCGGCTTGGGGTCGGACCAACTTAAGTGGCTAAAAATCATAGAATAATTCGCCGAAACACGTGGCCACGGTTCGTTAGCCTCAATTTATTGGCTGATAATTCGCTTGTAAGCAGCGCGTCAGGGGTTCCGCGACGGGATGTTTCCAGAGTCGAACGTAGTCGGCCCGTGTAACGTAAAAACAGATTGGCTTACATCCAAATAAATCGAGTTCTTTTACGACCTAAGCCGCAAAAATTCGCTCGTTGGAAAAAATAATCGAGCTGATTCAAGTAGCTAGGTTGGTCCGACCCCTCGGATCAAACCTCACCGCTCCGGCGGTGTATTGCGGTGGCGGGCATGGAAAGTGGCAGCACGCTCGCGCGCGAGGGCGCGCATGTCGGCCACGAGATCACCTTCATCGACGATGTCCATGCCGATCAGCGTCTCGAGGACGTCTTCGAGTGTCGCGATACCCACCATCGTGTCGCCCTCGCCGGTGATCGCTGCAATTTTTTCGCGTTGCGCGATGAACGTGTCGAGCGCTTCGGGTAATGCGACAGTGGCATCGAACCGCAGGATCCCGCGCGCGATATCACCCACGCACCGCTCCCGGCCTGTGTTCTCCAGCAGGTCGTCACGCATCACATAACCGGTGATCCGTTCCGGCACGCCGGTGTAGATCGGGATCCGCGAGAACGGCAGGCTGGCCGCGAGTTGCTCGTCAATGTGCCAGTTCTGGTCCAGCGAACCGACGACACTGAGTGGGGTCATGACGTCCTGCAGTTCAACCTCGCGAAAGCGCAACAGGTGTTTCATCAACGCCGATTCACGCCCTTCGATTGCACCGTCCGCCGCCCCGATCTCGGCCATTGCAGCGATTTCCGCGCGACTCGTCCGGGGAGCGTCCCGGGACTGCAAAATGGTGGTAATCCAGCCCGACAACCACACGAGCGGCAACAGCAGTCGCACGAGTACCGGCAGCACGACAACCGCGACAGGGGTCAGGTTGCGCCAATACACGGCGCCGAGCGTTTTCGGGATGATCTCGCTGAACAGTAATATGGCCAGGGTCAGCAATGCCGAGAACACGCCGATCGCTGCGCTGCCGAATATACGCGCGGCCTCGGCGCCGGCTCCAGCAGCGCCAACCGTATGCGAAACCGTGTTCAGACTGAGAATCGCGGCGAGCGGGCGCTCGATATTACCGTGCAGTTCGGCCAGGGTGCGGCCGCGGCGCGGGTGCGCCTGCCGATAGACTGCCACGTAGGCCGGAGTGAGACTCAACAGGACCGCTTCGAGAATCGAGCAGATGAATGAGACGCCGATCGCGAGCGCTATATAAAGCGTTAATAGCATTCAGGGACATTGCTGCCGCATTTTTACACGCGCTCCATTTTACCGCGCGTCACTTGCGTGTGCCTGCGCGCGGGCACGGAGTCACCGCGCGTCGACGAACGGCGCCCGCTCATCGGGTGCGGGAAGTGCGGTGGTCGACGCTCAGGTCTCGCGGCCGTAATCGCGATAAATTTCGCCCACCTGGATCCGGAACGAGCTGTACCAGCGTTCGTTGTTGCGCTGCGCGGTGAGGTGGGATTGTTCTGCTTTCCAGCGCTGGATGCTCGCCACGTCCGGCCAGAACGAAATGGCGATTTCCTCACCCTCCGGGGTCGTTGCATAAACAAATTCCTGGCACCCGTATTCGGCGAGCGCCTTATCGCGTAACGCCATCGCGGTGGGGAGGTAATCGTCTCCGATGTCCGGCCGGTGGCGGGCGCGGAAGATCACGACGTGTGAATGGGCCGACTGCGTCATGTTGGCGGTCTCCTGTGGCGTTGAATCAACCACGATCGAGACTAGCCGAACCGGCGCCGTTCATCCATAACCTGCAGGGTAATGCGGTGGGGCCGGGACGCCGGGGTCAGTGTCCACGGGCATGGCGCGGGACGCCCGGGTGACAAACCGCGCTCCGGTGCAACGGGATGGGGGCGGAGCGCTGCACGAAAGACCGTGCCGTCACCAGCGTGAAGAATGCGGCTGCGCAAGCGCCGGCTTCACGGTGATACCCGGATTTTACGCTCTGTCGCCGGGGCGAATTCAGTCGCCACGTATGCTGTTTGCGCTGTTTCGTGCCGGGTCTTCCCGGTTCCGTGCGCTCGATCGACAGCCGGCGTTCTTGTCGCGACAACGGTTGATGATCAACACATCATCGAACACGCAATACACTAACGCGTGCTCCGCACTGAAATACCGGACCCAATAGTTTGTGACTGTAGACTCACTGTCGTGCGATAAACCCGGGCCAAAAAACGGCTCCGCACAGGCGCTGAGGATCGTTTCGTCGAGGCGTTTGACCATAGCGAAATCGTTCACCTGCCAATACCGGTAGTCGGCTCTTGCATCCGGTTCAAACACGATTCCGTTTATGCGCCCGGAGTCGCGCGAGCCCAATCGCCACGGCACCGGATCACACGCTGTCCCGGCTCGCCGTAGGCGATTACCGTTACGGTTCCCCGTTCCATCCCGCATGCGTTGAAACGCATTGAACATCGCCACCGCCCCCTGCTTCATGTAGTCACGATGCAGCTTACGCAAGCGATTCGTAATGGTGCGTAACCGTTTCGTAAACGTGAGCAAGCGGCGCGTTCGATGCAGCGGCGCGCAAACCAGCGCGGCGCCGATAGAAGCGCCGGAATCACGACAGTGGCCGGCGCCCTCGGGGTCGCCCACGTCGTGCGCCTGATCCGTGAAGAACTCGAACTCGCGATGGCGCTGGCCGGCTGCGCCCGGATCGCCGACATCGATGCGCAAGCCCTGTTCACACCCGCTACGGGGGAGGCGCCGCGAAGCATATGCTGACCGTCATCGAAGCGCTCCTGACCACGGCCGAAGCGGCGGATTTTTGCGCCGCGCTCGCGAACGCGACGTGGATCGACGGCGCCGCGACCGCGGGCGGTCACGCGGCGCGCAGCAAGAGCAATGAACAGGTCGACGACCGCGACCCCGTGGCACGGCGCCTCAGCGCTGCGATCGCCGAACGTCTGGACACGCACGCACTGTTCACGTCGGCCGCGCTGCCACGCCGGATCTTCCCGCCGAAATTCAACCGTTACCGCAACGGCGGCCATTACGGTACCCATGTCGACAATGCGATCATGCACCACCCGGGCGACGGGACGCTGATCCGCACCGACTTGTCGGCAACGCTGTTTCTCAGCGACCCGGCCGATTACGACGGTGGCGAACTCGTCATCGAAGGTGACTACGGCGCGCAGACGATCCGTCTCGCCGCCGGCGATCTCGTGCTCTACCCGTCGACGAGCCTGCACCAGGTCACACCCGTAACGCGCGGCGCCCGGGTTGCCGCATTTTTCTGGATCACGAGCCTCGTGCGCGACCCGGCACGACGCGCCCTGTTGTTCGATCTCGATCAAAGCATCCAGGCCTTGTCCCTGAATGAGGCCTCCGCCGTCGCAACGGAAGTCGCCCGGTTGACGGCGCTGTATCACAACCTCGTCCGCGAATGGAGCGAGGTCTGAACGCACCCGCGGCCCCGCCGGTTTCCACGAACCCCCATCAATCCCCGGGACTCGCGCCCGCCCGCGACGGCTAACGCCGCCCGGATCGCCTCCCCACCGGCGGCCGGCCGCAGACGCCGGATCCGTGTCCGCCGCACCCGGGCCCAAAACATTTTTTGGAAACATTTTACTTTGTAAACGTTTTCAATTATATCTACGTCGACTCCGCAACCGGGAAGAATCCGATGACCCAGCAGCAAACCGTCACCCGCGACAGCGAGGCCGATATGCTCGTCGCCGCCCTGCCGACTCCCGCAACGATCGCGAATCCATATCCGCTGTACGAACGCCTGCGCGATGCCACCCCGATCTTCGGCTACCGCGATTATCCGCCCGGCACGATACCCGGCCAGGACGAAGCCATTACCGCCTGGGTACTCATGAAATACGACGAGGTCGCGGCCGCCGCCCGGGAGCACGAAACGTTTTCCTCCCGTGACCCGCTGCAGGAACAATCGTCCGCGCCGACCCTGATGCTCGTGAACCACGACAACCCGGAACACAATCGCCTGCGCGCGCTCGTGAACGTGGCGTTCTCGCGCAAGGAGATCGAACTGATCAAGCCATGGATCGCCGCGCGCATCGCGGAAATGTTCGAAACGATTGGCGAGGGCGATATCGAAGTCGTTGCGAGCCTGACGTCGGTGATCCCGGCGCGCGTGATGATGCGCCTGCTCGGCTGTCCCGACGCGGATGCCGCGCAGTGCCGCGGTTGGGCGACGGCGTTCATGTTATCGGCCGATCTCAGCCCCGCGGAGCGCGAGGCGAGCAACGCGTCGATGGTGACGTATTTCACGCAGCACGTCAGTGCCCTCGCGCGCGACCTCGCGGACGGGAAACCGGCCCCGCGGGGTCTCATCGCCGCGCTGCTCACGGCCGAGGTCGATGGCGAAAAGCTGACGCTCGAAGAAGTGATCCGGTTCTGCCTCACACTTGTCGTCGCGGGCGCCGAGACCACGACGTTCCTGCTCACGAACCTGCTGTACAACCTCGCGACGATGCCGGACGTGGCGGCACGCCTGCGCCGTGAACCGCACCTCGTCACCGCGTTCATCGAAGAAAGCCTGCGCCACTCCGGGCCACCGCAACGCCTGTTCCGGATCGCGACGCGTGACACGGAAATCAGCGGGCGACAAATCCGCAAGGGCGACTGGGTGGCGCTGTTCTTCGGCGCCGCGAATCACGACCCGGCGGTATTCCCGGATCCCGCCACGTTCAACCTCGAGCGCAAGAATCTGCGCCAGCATGTGAGCATGGGGATGGGGATCCATCACTGTCTCGGGGTCGCGGTCGCGAAATCGGAAGCCGCCGCGCTCGTCGAGGTCGTGCTCGAACACTTTCCGCAGCTCGAACTCGGCGCCACCGCTCCGGTGCCACAGACCGCGAGTCTGCTCACGCACAGCTTTGAAGCACTGACGCTGAATTTCCGCCGCGGCTGATCGGGGCCGCGCACGCACCAGACAAAGAATGAAAACCGGGGACTGAGCCATGACCACGACCGCGAACCTTGAAACCACCGAGAAACTGTTCACCGCCTTCGGCGGCCACGACATTCCCGCCATCATCGGCTTATTGCACGACGACATCGTGATCGAATTCTACGGTCCCGAAGTCATTCCTTACGCGGGCACGTACCGCGGCAAGACCGAGGCGCGAAAGTTTTTCGAAACCGTGCTGTCCTCGATCGATATCAACGAATTCACACCCGAAGAGATGCTCGCGATCGACGACAAGGTGATCGTGCCCGGCCATTTGAACCTGACGACGAAATCGACCGGCCGGGTCATCGATTCCGACTTCGTGCACGTGATCACGTTAAAAGACGGCAAGTGGATCCGCTTTCGTGACTTCATGAATACGGCGGTCGCGGTGCAGGCGTTCGCCTGAGGCTCATTGCCGGGGCGCGGGGATCGGCTGCGCACGTTCCGTTCCGACGACCCGGGTTCGCTTGACGACGCGTAACGTTCATTCACTTTCGCGGCCACACAGCACGGCCAGGAGGATCGAGCATGTCGAAAACGGTTTTTACGCATTGCCACTTTTGTGTTTCCCTGTGCGGCATCGCCGTCGATGTCGACGACACGGACGACGAAGTGCTGAACATCGCGCCCGATCGCGACAACCCTTTCTCGTGGCGGGACTTCTGCCGCAAGGGTCAAACGGCAGCGGAGATCCGCAATCACCCGCAACGCCTCACGACGCCGATGCGGCGGGTCGGCGATCGTTATGTACCGGCGACGTATGAGGAAGCGATAGCCGACATCGCCGAACGCTTCAACCGGATCATCGAGCAACACGGTCCCGATGCCGTCGGTTCCTATCACGGCAATCCCCTGGGACATAATTTCGGCGACTCCACCGTGCACAGCGGCCTGCTCGCGGCGATCGGCACCGGCAATCGCTTCTGGGTAGGCTCTCTCGACCAGAACAACCTGCATGTCGTGCAGGAAGAAATGTTCGGCTGTGAATTGATGTCCGTGCCGACGGATGTCGACGAATGCGAATGCTTCGTGCTGATCGGCATGGACCCGGCCGTCAGTCGCTTCGGCTGGATCGAAGTGATTCCGAGCGGCTGGAGCCGCGCGCTCGCCGCACGCGACCAGGGCGCAGATTTGATCGTCGTCGACCCGCGCGTGACGACGTCCACGCAGGAAGCCACGACACATGTCTTGATCGAGCCCGGCGAGGACTGGGCGTTTCTGCTGGGCTTGATCAGAATCATCGTCGACGAAGGCTGGAACAAACGGCCCGAAGCAGTCCCCGTGAACGGTCTCGAGGCGTTTTTCGATCTCGTGCGCGCGACGGATCTCGCGGCGCTGTCCGCCCGCTGCCAGGTTTCCGTCGAACAAATGCGCGATGTCGCGCGCCGCTTCGCGCATGCGCGCACCGCGGCCTGTGTCACGCACACCGGGGTCGCGCATTCCGGCACCGGCACCGTCGCCGAATGGCTCAGCCAGTTGCTCAACATCATCACGAACCGCATGGACATGCCGGGCGGTAAACGCTACGAGCGCGGCTACGTCGATTTACCCAAGGCCTGGCGGATGATGGCGCCGAAGTCGAAACACCGCACGCGCCTGCGCGATCTCCCGACCGTCGCCGGTTATCACTCCGTGACGGAACTCGCCGACGAGATCCTCACCCCCGGCGAACGTCAGATCCGCGGCCTGTTGATCTGCTCGGGCAACCCCGTCGTGTCCGGCCCCGACGGCGACAAACTCGACCGGGCGCTGTCCGAACTCGACCTGCTCGTGGCCGTCGATCTCGTGCAACGCGAGAGCCACCGTCATGCCCATTGGCTGATCCCCGGCACGCACTGGCTCGAACGCGAAGGTCTGCACCTCGCGTTTGGCAGCATCATGGACAAGCCCTATGCGCAGTACGCGCGCCGCTGCGTCAAACCAAAAGCCGGGGTCCGTGAGGAATGGCGCTTCTTTGCCGACCTCGCGCTCGCGATGGGGCGGCCGCTGTTCGGCTTGCGCGGGTTCAACAGCGTCGTTCGCGCGAGCCGGCGGCTGGCGAAGATCCCCGGACTCGCGGCGCTCGAATTCGGCCCGGCCTGGTTCGAATGGTTGATGGTCACCGCCGGACGCCGGATCCGGCTGAAAGACATCAAGCGTGCGACGCATGGTTACCTGTACGACGAGAAGCGTTTCGGCGATCTCGCGAAATCCCTGTGCACCCCGAGCAAGGCGATCGAATGCGCGCCGCCGATGCTGATGGAACAATGCCGACGCCTGCTCGCGAGTACCCCGGCCGGGGCTGACGAGGATTACCCGTTCCGTTTGCTCAACCGCCGTCACCGCGAGTCGCTGAATTCCTGGATGAATGAAAACGCCCGCCTGTTCCAGCAACAGCGCGGCAACCAGGCCGAGATACACCCCGACGACATGCTCAAGCTCGGATTGCAGGAAGGTGAGCGGGTACGCATCAGTTCCGAAACCGGCGCGATCGACATGACGGTGACGGCGAGCCGGGGCGGCCGGACCGGTCTCGTGACGATCCCGCACGGTTGGGGGTCGCGTATATTCGACGTCAACCGAGCGGGTGAATTCGAACGCTGGGGTGAAAACCGCAACCGCCTCGTGAACGACCGGGATATCGATCCGCTGTCGCAAACGCCGTTGCTGAACCTGACCCGGGTCAATGTCGTTCCCCTGCGGCGACAGGCCGACATGACGAACGATGAACCCGCCGGCGCGGCACTGCAGGAGGCGGTGCTATGACTTACGTTATCGTCGGTTCGTGCGTGAACGACGCCGTGTGTACGAACGTGTGCCCGGTAAACTGCATCGCGCCGGTGCCGTCCTCGCCGGCATACGAGCACACGGAAATGCTCTACATCGATCCGGCCATCTGTATCGATTGTCATGCCTGCGCGGAAGCGTGCCCGATCGATGCGATCTACCCGGCACACAAGTTACCGGACAAGTGGGCGGAATATGCGGAGATTAACGCCGCGTACTTTCGTGCCGGGCAACGCGCATGAACGAACCCCTGCGCATCGCGATCGTCGGCGCCGGCCCCGCGGGTCTGTATGCAGCCGCGGAACTCGCCCGACAGCAGGTTCCGGCGGTAACGCTCAATGTGTTCGACCGCCTGCCGTGCATCGGCGGGCTTGCCCGCGCCGGCGTGGCGCCGGACCACGCCGAACGCCGGCTGATCATCGAAGCGACGGAGAAACTCGCACGCAGCGGGGGCCACTGTGAATTTTTCGGTAACGTGGAACTCGGCCGCGATGTACAGCACGATGACCTGCTGGCGCATCACAATGCGGTGATTTATGCGAGCGGCGCGCCAGGCAGCCAGCCACTCGACGTTCCCGGCGCGGAACTCGCTGGCTGCTGGCCTGCGAACCGCTTCGTCGGCTGGTACAACGGTCACCCCGACGATGCCGGACTCGAGGTGGACCTGAGTGGCGAGCGCGCCGTCGTCATCGGCAATGGTAATGTCGCGCTCGATATCGCGCGCCTGTTACTGAAATCGGCCGATGAACTCGCCGACTCCGACACGGCTGACCACGCGCGCGAGGCGCTCGCGAATTCGCGCATTCGTGAAGTTGTCATCATCGGACGCCGCGGCCCGGCACAGGCGAGTTTTACCCATCCGGAACTGCGCGAACTGGGTCAGTTGCGCGACGTGGCGATTGCGCTCGACGCGAACGATCTTGCCGTGCCCGGCTGGGAACCCGGTTCGTTTACCTTGATGCAACGGCGCGAGATCCTCGAACGCTACGCCGGCCAAACGCGCGTTGCTGCGACGAAACGCCTGCAGTTCAGATTTCTGAGCTCACCGGTGGCAATCCACGGCGATGCCCGGGTAAGCGGGGTCACGCTCATGCGCAACCGACTCGACACCGAACGGAACGGCCGCGTGCGCGCGATCGCGACCGGGGAGACGGAACGACTGGAGACGGGCCTCATCGTGCACGCGATCGGTTATCGGGCCGCGCCGCTGCCGGGCATCCCGTTTGACGAACGCACCCACACCGTCCCGAACGATGCGGGGCGGGTACTCGCCGACCGCGCCGGTGACGCTGGCGGCACTTATGTCACGGGCTGGTTAAAGCGCGGACCGCGCGGCGTGATCGGCAGTAATAAACAATGCGCCGCCGAAACCGTTCGCGCATTACTCGCTGACGCCCGCGACGGCAGGCTCACGCAACCGGCGTTCGGTATGCGGCACTTCATCGAACTGCTGCATTCGCGGCAGTGCAAATTCGTGGACTACCGCGGCTGGAAGTCCATCGACCACTACGAACGAGCCCGCGCGGACGGCGGTGCCCCGCGACGCAAACTGTGTGCCGTCGATGCCATGTTGCGGGTTGCCGGCAACGCGCCCGGGTGAGCGTGCACCCGGCGCGGGCGCCGCGGCAGTAAGTCCGCACAGCGCGATCGCGCGAACGCGGACCGCTGTCGCGCCGGCGCGTGTTCAGCCGGCGAAACGCGGCTCCGGCAGGCCTTCGATACCGAGACCGGTGATCCGGAACAAGCTGCCGGCACCGAACTGCGGCTGCACCTGGCGCGCGAAGTGGTCGTGGTTCGCCGGATGGCTAACCCGTCCCATCGACGTGACGTAGATTTCGTCGAGCTTGTCGCCGCCGAAGCACACGCTCGTGATATTCCTGACCGGCATGCCGATCCGGCGCTCGACTTCACCGTCCGGGGTGTAGCGGATCAGCTCGCCGCCAATCACCATCGCATTCCAGACGCAGCCTTCGGCATCGACCGTGCTGCCGTCGAAAAACCCCGGCTCTTCGCGGCTGCTGGCGAATTCGCGGCGGTTGCTCAGGATTCCGCTTCGGGGGTCGTAATCGTAGGCCCACATGACCTGCTGAAACGTGTCGGCGAAATAGAACGTCCGGTTGTCCGGGCTCCAGCACGGGCCGTTCGAACAGATGATGCCATCGTCGACCCGGGTTACCGACAGGTCCGGGTCGAGGCGCCACAGGCCGCACAGCTTCAGTTCCTCTTCGTCGTCCATGCCGCCGGCGAAAAACCGCCCCTGCCGGTCGACCTTGCCGTCATTGAGCCGACTGCGCGGCTGGCCGGATTCGATCAGCGTGATCAGTTCGGGTTCACCGCGCTCGAAGTCGAACAGATAGAAACCGTCGTCGAGCGCGAGCACCGCGCCACCGCGCTCACGCAGCGCCATCGCCCCGACATCGTGATCCAGCGACCAGTTGCGGGTTTTGCCGGTAGCCGGGTCGAGCCGCCACAGGGCCGGGTTGCCGACCCGTCGCCCGGTCCCGTCCACCCAGTACAGCGCGCCCTCGTCGACGTCCCATACGGGGCCTTCGCCAAGGTGGTTACTGCACGCTACGACGCATTCTATCGAGTAATTCATGTGTGGTTCCTGATGGTGTGTCCGTCGTGCGCGATCGCACCTCGGTTACGGTGATGCGTGAGCGTGATCCGGTCGGGCGCTCACGCCCGTTCGCCGCTGCCGTCGAGCGCCCGGCGAAACGTATCGCCGATCCCGGCGAGAAAATTGTCGATCAGTAATTCGAGCATGAAGTCGATATCGTCGGTGACCGCGAGCCCGAACACGTGTTTCCTGATGATGGCGTAGATCACGCTGCCGTGCAGGCCAAACACGAGTTCTTCCTCGAGCGGTGTTACCGCGAGGTCCGCGCGCGAATCGAGGCCGAGTTCGCACCGTAATTCGATGACGATGGGATGGATCAGTCGTTCACGCACGAGTTGCATGTAACGCTGACTGATTGTCTCGCCGCGCAAGGCCGAGTACAGCGAGATCCGGATCACTTCGTAACGTCCGATACTGCGGAAATAGTCGCGGTAGAACCCGAGCAGGCGGGTACGCAGGGGATGCGCCCGGTCGACGAGCGCCCGCTCCCATTCGCTGTTCCAGCGATTCAGGAACACGACGTCGTAAACACTGTCCACGAGCGCCGCCATGTTCGGAAAATAGCGGAAGATCAGCGACTGGCTGATCCCGAGGTGTTCCGCGAGTTCGCGCGTTCGTACATCGAAGCCGAAGTCCGCAAAATAATCGATTGCGCCCTCCAGGATCATTCGTCGGCGCTCGTCAGCCGAATAACGGCGTCGCACGTTGCCCATATCGATCGCAGTACCCATGATGGTCCAGACGTGACCCTAGTTGAGCGGGCGACCGCCATCAACCGGTACGACGGCGCCGGTCGTGAAGCGCAGATGGACGGCCACCGCAACGAGCGCATCGGCGACGTCGCCGGGGCTGGCGATGCGTCCGAGCGGCGTGCGCGTGCGTTGCTCGTCGAGATAATCCGGCGGCGCGCGGTCGGCGTACTCGCCCTCGACCCAGCCCGGGGACAGCGACACGACCCGGATCGCCGGCGCGAGTGCGCGCGCCAGGGTCATCGTCAGCGAATCGAGCGCGGCTTTCGACGCGCAATAGGCAATGTTGCTGCCGACCCCGGTGCGGGCCGCGATCGAGGAAATGTTCACGATCAGGCCCGCGCCGGAACGCGCGAGTTCGGCACGACAGGCGCGTGCGGCCGCAAAGCAGCCGCGCCAGTTGACCCGGAAGATCTCGTCGATCGTCTCATCGTCGAGGTCATCGAGATCAGCGTGCGGGACAACCCGGGTCGTGCCGGCGTTGTTCACGAGCATATCGAGCCGCCCGTAATCGCGACGGATCTCATCGACGAGCGCGGTGAGTTGATCGCTGTGCGTACTCGACACCATCGCGATACGGTGGCCGCTGCCCGGCAGAGAGGCGATCAACGCCTGTCCGCGGGCCAGGTTCGAACGGCAGGTCGCGACGACCTGCGCGCCCTCCGCGGCGAGCCGCTGGCACAACGCGGTGCCGATGCCGCCACTGCCGCCCGTGACGAGCGCCACCCGGCCGGCAAGAGCACCGCGCGGTGGTGCATCGCGGGGATCAGCCGTTACGCTCATGCGAGGCGGCGCGTGTCACCCACATCACCGATCCAGCCGGTCACCCGACTCACGCAGCCGCCGCGCGATTCGATGACCGGCAGTGCCGCGAGGCCGTTCGCGACATGGTGGACGGTTGGCATATCGCGCCACCGCACCGTACGCGCGTCGATGCTGGCCACGCCGAACTGACGCTGATTGATCGTCATATTCGCGTGCGCATCGGGATCCAGCGGATCCGGCGACAGCGTTGCATAGGCACAATCCGGCCCGGCTTCCGGCGGCGTGCCGGGGATATATTTGTACTGCAGCCAGCCCGCTGACTCCGGCATCGGGGTGATGTTGCCGTCATCGCGCAGGTCGGTGACGGCAACGCGCAGAAAGTCCGTGCCCGCCCAGCCAAGCCGACACGTCCACTCACCGGCGAGTACTTCGGGCGCCGGGATCTCGCAGTAAATTTTCGGATGGCCGAGTTCATCACGCCCGGTGATGATCGGATCGGCCGCGTTCTCGAACAGGACGGCGGCGAAGCGCCCGGCAACGTCATCCCGCTCGCCGCGGTAACGAACCGGCCACGACACGAGGCAAATGTTGTAACCGCGACCGGCAAGCCACTGGATTTGCTCCATGTACGCGAAATCGATCGACACGATCGGCTCGCCATTGAGTTCGAAACCCGGCGGCAGCATGTTTTCGAGCATCGCGGCATCGGTGAGGAAGCGCGCCGTCACGGCCGTGGTCAACGGGTAGCGCGTGTGGTCGATGATCACGTCGGCGGGGACCGAGCGCGGTCCCGGTGCCGGACCGAAATGCGTCGGCATGCGGTAACGTGCGCCGGGCTGGAAAGTATAGGCCATGGTCTGACTCCTTAACGGGTAACGTTGTGGTTGCCGGTGGACAGGCGCCGGACGCGGATATCCGCCTGCTCCTGATGACCGGCGAAATTTTCGATCGCGCACAGGCGCGAGCAGTACTCGCCGATCTGGACCGCGGCGGCGTCCGTTACGACTTTTTGATACGTATGCGTCTTGATGAACTTGCCGACCCACAGACCGCCGGTGAAACGACCGTTGCGACGGGTCGGTAAGGTGTGATTCGTCCCGATCACCTTGTCGCCGAACGCGACATTCGTGCGCGAACCGAGGAACAGGCCGCCATAGGCGCTCATGCGTTCGAGAAACCAGTCCGGATTGCGCGTCATCACCTGCACGTGTTCGGAGGCGATATCCTCGGCGACGCTGAGCATTTCCTCGTCGCTGTCACACAGGATGATTTCGCCGTAATCCTCCCACGCTTGCGCCGCGACGTCGGCCGTGGCGAGTCGACCCAGAACGCGGGTGATGGCCGCAGGCAACGCTTGCGCCAGCGCGGCGTCCGTCGTCACGCAAATCGCCGGTGAGGTGGGACCGTGTTCGGCCTGGCCGAGCAAATCGACGGCGACGAGTTCGGCATCGACACTGTCGTCGCAAATCACGAGTGTTTCCGTCGGTCCGGCGAGCAGATCAATGCCGACTTCGCCGAACAGCTGACGCTTCGCCTCCGCGACGTAGGCGTTGCCCGGTCCGACGATCATATCGACCGCCGGTACCGAGTCCGTACCGAGCGCCATCGCGGCAATCGCCTGGGCGCCACCCATGACGTAGATTTCGTCGGCGCCGGCCAGCGCCATCGCCGCGATTACCGCGGGATTCGCCCGGCCTTCGAACGGCGGGGTCGCGGCAATGACCCGCTGCACCCCCGCGACGCGGGCGGTCAGCACGCTCATGTGGGCCGATGCAACCATCGGGTAGCGACCACCCGGGACATAACAACCGGCCGAGCGCACGGGAATATTGCGATGGCCCAGGATCACGCCCGGCAGGGTCTCGACCTCGACATCGCGCATCGTCGCGAGCTGGATCTGCGCGAACCGGCGTATTTGCGCCTGCGCGAAGCGGATGTCGTCGAGCGTCTGTGGATCGAGTTCAGCGATCGCCGCCTCGATTTCCTCAGCCGTCAACCGCAGCGACGGCGGATCCCAACGATCGAGTTCCTGGCAATAACGTCGCAGCGCGATGTCACCATCGCGGCGAATGTCCGCAATGACCGTGGCGACCACGTCCTGTACGGCGCGGTCATTGCCCTGCACCGTTTGCGCTGAACGGCCCGTCTTCAGTTTCTGCATGCTCTCGCTACTCCTGCCGCGTGTGCCCGTGCTGGTACCGGGCTTAGATTGATTGAATTATTATTACTCAAATGATTATTTATTGGAACAGATCGATCTTAAACTACTTAATTTACTTATATATTCCGTTTTATACGAAATTATCAGAATCAATAAAACGATTGTTATTTATCATTTATTCATTTATAAAATCAGCGGTGACGCCGACAAAGAACCGTGGCGCGCTCCGTACGATCGTCCACGGCGGCTCGCGCGGCACGAACATGCGCGGCGCGGGCGTTGCGTCCGCGGCGATAACTCAAGCCCTCAATGGCGGGAACAAGCGTGAACCTTAAAGACGATATCTCTATTGCCGCGCCACGTGAGACCGTGTTTGCGGCACTGAATGATCCCGGGATCCTGCGCCAGGCCATTCCCGGCTGCGAAGAACTCGAAGCGATCGGCGACGATCAATTCGCGGCCGTTGTCGGTGCCCGGGTCGGTCCGTTAAAAGCGAAGTTCAAAGGACAGGTAACGCTGATGAACCTGAACCCGCCGGTGAGCTATACGCTCGCCGGCGAAGGCAAGGGCGGGCCGGCCGGGCACGCGAAGATCACGGCCAGCGTCGCCCTGAAGGAGGATGGTGCGGGTACGATCCTGATTTACGATGTGAACGCCGATATCGGCGGCAAACTCGCGCAACTCGGTGGTCACCTCGTCGAGAACACGGCGCGGAAACTCGCCGGCGAGTTTTTTCGCAACTTCGAACAACTGATCACGACCACCACGGCCGCTGATGAAGCCGAGCCGGCGGCAGTGCTGCCGCCGAAGGTCGAACGCGGCACCTCGCCGCTGCCGTGGGTGATCGGTCTCGCCGCCCTGCTCGGCCTCGTCGGCTGGCTGCTGTGGTAGCGTCGGCGGTTACACGCGCATCCCGCGACGTACACACGTGCCGGCGAACGTAAGCCGGTGATCGCGCACACCGGGAACGGGGACTTCCCTGCATTGCGGCGATGCGTGTTCATGAATCGCACGGGCATCACAACGCCCGGCACGGTCATGCCCGAACGAACCCGCGCTTGTTCGTAACGTCGAATGCGCATCGCGCAGAATTAACTTCATAGCCCGACCGGCCCCCCGCATACGCGGGATCCGGGACCGGGTGTCCAGCCACGCAACCGCAACTGTCATTGCAGCTCCGGGAATGCGGGCTTCACTTAACCCGCTTGCCGACCGGGCGAGCCGGGGCTACCAATAAATTCACTGAACGCCGGTTACTCCGGGACGTCACCGAACATTGCCTCGCTCAGCGTTTCGATCTGCGCCGCTCAAGCGGCGGTACAAGCGAGCGACTACCCTCGCTCATTGCTCATCCGCGCTCCGACTCGCGTCGCCGCGTTAGCCCTGCTTCCAGCGAAAGTCGCAGTGATGGGCGCCGCCCATGCGCGTCTGCGTGCGTTCGAGGTCGAGATCCTGCCCCACGGCTTTCGTCATCGGCGGATCAATTTCGCAGGTCAGGATCGCGCCGAATTCGGGTTCGCCGAGTTCGTGAAAGAACTCCGCGTACTTGCAGCGCGTGACGTTGAACGTGAGTTCATCGGCCGTGTCGGCGAGCGGTTCCACGGCGAGGGCATCGTCGGCGGCGAATATCGGGATCGCATTGCGCAGTCGTTCCAGCGACGTCGCACCATCCGATCGGCCCAGGCTCTCACCGAAAGCGATCGAATACTCCCGAACCGCACCGCGCAACATCTCGCACGCGCGTTCGTTGCCGATTTCCTCACGCATACGACGAAACAGCGGCAGCAATATTTCCGTCTGGATTTTTACCCGGTCCAGATAAGACAGATGATCGAAGGGCAGTTGCGTCATGGCACACTCCTCGTTGGGGTTTCGCGCGAACCGGCAAACGCAGCGTTCGGACGGTACGCACGGTTTATTCTAGCGCCAATATCCGCGCGAAAGTGCCGGTATTCGCGGCAATACACGCCCGGATTAAAGAAACCCGCGGCATGTTGCCGCATGCCGCGCGAGCCGGCCCCGCGCGCCGGGATCGGACGTCGCGTTATCGCCGACCCGGCGCGGCAAGCTGGTATTATCCCCGCATCCTCGGGCCGGTTTGTTCGAGCCTTCACGTCAATGCGCACAGTAAAGAGTGTCCACGATGAATCAATCTATCGGACTGGCCGGGATCGCGACGATTTTCGCCACGGTCTATGCGATGTCGCACAATCGTCACGCAATCAACTGGCGACTCGTCGTGTGCGGCATCTGCCTGCAGGTGATACTCGCGGTCTTCATCCTGCAAACGCCCTGGGGCCAGGGTTTGTTTCAGGTACTCGGCCGCACGGTCGAAACGCTCCTCGGCTTTGCCAGCTACGGCGCGAGCTTCGTACTCGGCCCGCTCAACGATGCGGAGAAGATGACGGCCCTGTTCGGACCCGCGGGCGCATTCATTTTCATCTTCAAACTCGTCCCGACCCTGATCTTTGTTTCCTCGCTGTCCGCGCTCGCCTACTACCTCGGTGTCATGCAGAAAATCGTCGAGTTCATCGCCTACGTGATCTACCGGATCATGGGCGCGAGCGGCTCCGAGGCAACGTCAAACACGGCGAGCGTGTTCATCGGCATGCTCGAAGCGCAGTTACTGATCAGGCCGTTCCTGTCGAAGGCGACGGAATCGGAACTCGTGGCCATCCTCGCCGGCTCCATGGCGTGCATTTCCGGCGGAATGATGGCGGTTTACATGCAGATGGGCATCGCGGCGGAATTCATGATGGCGGCGAGCGTCATGGCGATACCCGGGGCACTCGTGATCTCGAAAATCATGTATCCCGAGGTCGAGCAATCCGTGACCCGGGGACGGATCAAACTGAGCCTCGAAAAAAAATCCGTGAACGCGCTCGATGCCGTCGCAAGCGGCGCGGTCGAAGGACTCAAGGTTGGCGTCGCGGCGAGCGCCGTGCTCATCGCCATCCTCGCGTTCATCGCCATGATCGACTTCGGCATCGGCAAGGCCGGGCTATTCCTCGCAGCGACGTTTTTCGACCCGACCGCCCCTGCGATCGTGCTGAACATGAACCTGAACGAACTGACGCTGGGCGGCGTACTGGGAGCGATTTTCTATTACCCCGCGATCGTGATGGGCGTGCCCGTACAGGACGCGGCGGCCGTGGGCGGCCTCATGGGCACGAAGCTCGTCGTCAACGAGTTCGTTGCCTACAGTCAGATGATCCCGTTGATCGAGGGCGGGGTGTTGCAGCCGAAATCGGAGTTGATCGCGACGTTCGCATTGTGCGGGTTTGCGAACTTCGGCTCCGTCGCAATCCTGATCGGCGGCGTCGGTGGCATGGCGCCCGACCGCCGTCACGACCTCGCACGAGTCGGCCTGCGCGCGATGATCTGCGGCACGCTTGCATCGTATCTCGCGGCGTCGATCGCGGGAATCATGTACGCACAAAACGTCGCCGCGACAAGTCCCTCGGTGCTCAAACCGGTGCTCGTCATTCTTGCCGCCGGCACCGTGATCCTTGTCTACACGGTGAAACACGAACGGGGCATAAACAGCGACACCGCGGCGGACGCTCACGGCGACCGGCACTAAACGCAACGGGCGCGCCGAGCTGGTAGTTCGTTGCCCGGACCGGGCTAGGTGCAGGGGAACGCGTCCGTGATGGCGTCGATCACGCCGCGGCTGGCGGGTTCATGCAAGGCCGCGGGATGCGCTTCGAGATAGCGCGTTACGACGCGCTTCAGATCGCTTTTCGTCGCACCCGGCGGCAGACAGACGTGTCCGGATTCAAGCTGCAGATCGGCGACCGATGCGACGTAGCCGAGACAATACCAATGGTGACTCAGGTTCGGTGCATTGCACGCGGCGAGCAGTGTTGTACCGGTTTCAAACGTCGGCCCCGCAACCGCTACCGCCGGCATGAACATCCACGCCGAGAGCGCGAGCAGGTATTTCCTCACGGTTCGTTCCGTGCCACGCCTGCATGCCCGGTGCACCGGTGCAAACCGGACCCGCGCTTCCGGGGCAGCGCATTGTGCGCCGCCCTGTCCGCGCGGGCTGGTAACGGCTATCCGCGCCCGTTGCGGACGCACGAACGCCCCGCGGGTCACCCCGGTACCCGGTGTCCCGGCGCACGGTTCACGCTCGCCACCCGCTCGAGTCCACGCAATCCCGGGGTAATCAGAACGTGTACTTCATTTCGAAGAACATCGAATCGTTGCTTCTGAACTCGCCGAAGAATGAATCACCTTTACCCTCGACCACGTTGATGCCAACCCGGCCCGACAGGTTGCTGTTGAAATTGTAGCCAACGACACCGCGCACCCACGTGCTTTCCTGGCTGCCGAATTCATGCAGCCCGAACAGTTCCACGTGCAGTGTTTTGCCCGGCAGGAAGTCGTTGAACATAAACAGGGTCACGACGTTGCGCGTACGGCCTCTCAGGCCCGTGAAGCCATTCGATTCACCACCGATGATGTAACCCTTGCTGCCGCAACCGGGTTGCGCATCGCAGGCCACCGAGCCGATGTTCGTGAATTGCCCGACGCCGGGATCACGCAGGATCTCGTCACGCCAGTACTGGAATGACGTGAACCACGGCGTTTTGAACCAGTCTCTTGGGCCGATGTACAGGTACTGATCGAAACCGGTCAGGAACGTGATGCTGTCTGCTTCGACGTCATTGAGGTCCGGTTCGTAGAAACGCTGATTGAAGTTGTACACGAGTTCACCGCGCATGACCGTGCCTTCGAACTGGCCCGGCAACCACATCAACGCCTTGTCGAACGAGAAACCCGCGAGCTCGTAGCGGTTGCGATCGAAATCGATACCACCGCCAAGTGCGCGTGCCGTGGCGATGTTGAACGCAAACCCGAAATTGTCGCGGTTCTGCAGTTCGTAGATCGGCAGATCCTCGTACAGGTAAGCGTAGTGAAACGAATACGTCATATCCGAGAACGGCCCGAGACCACCTCCGGTCCGCGCCTGCCAGCGCACGAACACTTCGGATTTATCCCACACGTCGCCTTCGTCCCATGCGTCATGGTCGAAAAAGTCCGTCTCACCGAACAGACCTTCAGAGACATTGATGATCTGATTCGCGAAATCGACGACGCGAAGCGTCCACGGATGCTGACCTTCTTCGCGCTGCGTAAAGCCGGGGAAATGCGACGGCGTGTAGTCGAGATTCCACACCACCTGGAGTTCCTTGGAAATACCGCCCGGGATCCAGTCGTGCTGACTCAGGTCGACCGTCGTATTGATCATCCACTGCGGGATCATGAACCGCTCCTGTTCGAACGTGAGCGGGTTGCGGAAGTTGCGCGGCGTGACGACGTCGAGCACGGTTACACCGTCGGAACGACCCCAGGTGACGATCTGGCGGCCAGCGCGCACGTGAACCGGGTTGAAATTGATGTCGAGATAGGCTTCGCGAATCAGCGGGTCCCATTCATCGTTGAGCCCGCTGACCAGGTTCGATTCCCAGGGATCGGAGATCCCCTTGCCCTTGTCGTTGATATCGAACATCGCGTCATAGTAGGGGCGCAGTTTCAACACCGGCGTCACGTTCGAGAGCCCGTGATAGGAGAACTCGAGCAACAGCTCGGTGCGCCACTGCGTCAGCGTATCGTAACGATCACGGTTCGGGGTACCGCGGGTCGCGGGGAAGTCCGCGGGCCCGAGGAATACACCCGGCGCGACCGCGAGCGAAAACTCGCGTGGTCCGTTGTCGCGGCCGGACAGACGAATTTCAGCCGCCGAGAAGATCTCACCGCTGACCTCCAGGTTACCGAATGTCATACGGGCCGAGGCCAGTCCCGACCACGCGCTCGCAATCAGTACAATAGCCATGATGACTGCATTACTGCAGTGTCGACTTATGTTGTTCATGAGTTCTCCCCTTCGAATTAACTGAGACGCCACAACTAGTTACCCTTGGTGCCTGACGACGCCGACCCGAACGAAACCGTGCCCGGATGTTGCGTCGTGGTCTTGTGCCCCTGCCCCGAATGAGTCGTTACCGCTCCCATCTCGAGACCGCGCGTCAGGAAGCGCGGTTGTATCAGGCTCCAGACCACGGGAGCCGCGAAAAAGCTGAACAGAAATGTCGCGAGCAGGATCAACGCCATGCTGAATCCCACGTAACCGACGTAGAGCGGTACGAACGACACCGCGAGACATCCGGCGAACAGCGCCGTGAACGAAAAGATCAGCGGCTCGCGCACGAGCGTGAACGCATCGAACAGCGCACGGTGGAAATCCCCGTCTTTCGGGTATTCCTCGCGGAACCGGTAAAGCAGGTAGACCTCGGCGTCGATACCCACGCCGCTCGCGATCGCCAGCGCCGCGGTGACGTTGGAATTGAATTCGATACCGATCAGATGGATCAGCAGGATCCAGATCAGAATTCCGATGACGAGCGGGAACATCAACAGCACCGGTCCGACGAACGATCGCAACATCAGCGCCGCCGCGACGAACGACGCGAGCGCGCTGAACGCGGTCGCGAGCACCATCCATTTCTTGATCGAGCGGTTGAATGCGTCCGCGATGCCGATGTTGCCCGCGGGCAGTTCCATGGCGACGTTCAGTTTCGCCGTGTCCCAGTTCGCCGCGAGGTAGCTCCTTGCGCGCTCCACGAGTTTCGTCACGGTATGCGGGCTCGTATCGCGGACGAATGCCATCAGCGCCGTGGTCTGGAAGTTCGGGTCGACGACGAAATCGAATGCCCCCGGCATACCGCCGGTGAGGAAGTAGATGGCCTCGTTCACGGCCATCTGCGCCCGGCCTTCAACAGGAATCCTGAACGCCTCGTCCTTATCCTCGTTGAGGAAGCGGTTCATGATTTTCACGTAGAACGGCAGACCGAGCACCGCCGAGACCTCTTCCGCCTCGGTGAGATGCTGCGCCAGCCCGTCCATCGCAACCAGCGCCTCGGGGGTTTTTACGTCACCGGGGTTTGCGCCCGTCGCGAGAATAGCGAGCGTATACACGCCGCCGAATCGGCGCGTGATTTCCTGCTCCATCAGATACAGCTCATTGTCTTTCCATGAGCGTGTGAGCAGATTGTGCACGGCGTAGGTATTGTTCTGTCCGGTCTCGATCTCGTCGGCAAGGAAACGCCCGACGGCGGTGTCCCCGCCGAGCGGAATCGAGGTCCAGATACTCAGCGAGATCGCGACGGCCACGCCGGCGATACCGAGCACCGTCCACTGCGCGCGCCGGCTGTAGATCAGCGGGCGTACGATCACGGCGGTTGTCCGGTAAATCAGACCGCGTGAACTCTCGCGACCCTGTTCGGCCCGCGCGACGGCCCGGCGGATCGTCCGCTCAGGCACGAGTGACAACACGGCCACGAGGAACGTCGGGATGATCACCATGATCGCGACGAGCCCGAACGCGGTAATCTGGCCGAGCACGCGTACGTTGTCGAACGGCACGAACGACAGCACGACGAACGCCATCAGATCCGTACACAACACGACGACAAGCGGTTTCGTCAGGTGGATCAGCGTCTGGCGCAAACCTTCGAGCAGCGAGCCGCCCTCGTGCATCTCATCGGTCAGCAGGCGCTTGATGAACAACACGCTGTGCGAAGCGGCGACGGCCATGAGGATGAACGGTACGAGTAATGCCGCCGATGAATTGAGTACGTCACCTTCGAGGACGTGCTGCGCACCGAACGCCCAGACTGAAGCAACGATACCGACGAGCAGGGGCGGCACGACGCCGACAACGGAGCGAAAAGCAAAGATCAGTACCGTCGTGATACCGGCAACGACGAGCAGAAAAGCGCCAAAGATATACGGCAGACCATCGCTGTTGACCCACCCGATCAGGATCGGCGAACCGGCGGCCGTAACATCGTGGATCGCATCATTTTCCGGTCCGATGATGCGCTGAACTTCCTTGTAGATCGCGATGGGATCGGTAACCGGCAGTTCGAGTCCTGCGCGCAGATCCTGCAGGCCGGTGCGGAAGTCGGCCTGAATGATGACAGCGCTGCCGTCTTTCGATACGAGCGCGCCATTGAGCGCGGCATTGTTCGAGATACCGAAGCGCACGCGCTCGAGCTCTTCGGGGGTTTCGGGCGCACGGTTCGGATTGTCGAACAGCACCCCGGCATCAAGCGTGTCGGCGGTACCACGCAGATACCGCGAGTTGATCGTGGACAGTGAGCGCAGGGCATAGGGAATCACGCCGTGCACTTCGCGCAGTTCATCGGTGATCCGCTTGACCTTCGCGAGCGTGTCCGCCTGGACGATGCTTTGCCCGTCCTTGCGCGACACCATGATCGTCACGAGATTTGCGCCGCCGAATTTACGTTGCAGCTGCTCGTTCAGGACTACCGCCGGATCGTCTTCCGGTGGCCAGCGATTCGGGTCGTCATATATCTTCAGCGACGAAGCGAGGTAGGCTGCGACCCCGGTGATGGCCAGCGTCGCCAGGAGCGACGCGAAGCGGAACCGGACCAGAAACGTAGCGAGTTTTTCCATATTGGTGTGTCTGATCCGGCGCTGCTTCTATCCGTTCGTCCTATTCCCAGAACAGGATTTTGCGAACCGGCTCTTTCGCGAGGTTGTCGACATTGACGACGTTGCGCGGCATCGCGTCGTAGTTGACCCAGAACTTGTTCATATACCAGTCCATGCGAAATCCGCTCTTCGGTTCGAAGAAGAACTCGCCGGCCCAGATCATCTGCCAGTCTTCGAGGTCGTCATTTGCGTTCTGAAGGCGCGGGTCCGACGTCGCGATCGCACGGCGGTTGACCCGCTTGCGAATGATCTCGCCGTTCGAGTCGTACACCTCTTCATACCAGCTGCTGCCCGTTTTCATGCCGATGATGCGGCGCTGTTTCGCATACCAGTACGACTTCGACTGCGGTTTCATTTCGAGGATATAGGCGGGTTCACACACGCCATCGATACCGATATTGATCTTTTCGCCCTCGGTCTCGAACGAGAATCCGAACGTGCCATCCGGCTGCCCGGCATACAGCGTGTAACCGACGATTTCATAGTCGATGTCCGGGAACGGTTTTACCTGCGGAAAGTCTTCCCAGCGCACGATCGTGCCGGGAACGATGTCCTGGCGTGCCGCCTGGGGGAGACGCCGCACGCGCCGTGCCGCGGGCGTATACAGGAATTCGTCGTTGAATTTCTCGCCGTGATAGATCGTGGTCGAAATCCCGAGACCACGAAAATCATTCGGCGCGACAAACGTAAACATGTACTGGGCGCGTATCTTGTCTGCGAGGTCCTGCGACAGGCCTTCCTTGTTGAGCCGGTACGACAGCATCCACTCGAACAGTTTCTTGTTGCGTTCGGTGCCGTCCGGGGATGTCAGGTCGATCGACCATTCCGTAATGTAGTTTTCCCCGAACTCGTTGAAGTAAAGCGCGGTGTAGGAGCGGTCGTGCACCTCGCGGCCATCGTTCTTGACTCGCTCCGCGAGCGGTTGCTCCCAGGGGAAAGGCAGATTCGGCTGCGCCCATCGGTCGTAGATGTTCGGACCGACGTCCTTGTAATCACGTGGATGCCAGGGTTGCGGCTTCCACTCGACGGTTTCATCACCCCAGGTGCAGGTAAAGGTTCCGGGTTCCGCACCCGGTGTCACCGAATAAGGCTTGCCCAGAATCATCTCTTCAGCCAATGCAGATGACGGCATCAACAAAACGAGTGACAACAGGCCGATGGCCGTTATCGAAAAAGCGCCGATGGGTGATTTCATTGAGATAGCCTCCAGAATTGATCAGCCAAACCGAGGGATTTCGCGGCCGTATCGCGATGCTTCAGGCACGACTCCAACTCCGATTGGAGAACGGCGCCGGTGGTGTCGAATAAGGGGACCGCAGCCACTGCAGGACGGGTGGAGGCGTCCGCGACACGCTCGCCGTACACCTCCCGCTCGATGTCACCTGCCGTGATTAACGGCGTTCGGTTTTCGATGTCGTTGATAAAAGCCACGGCCGTCCTTAACTAGCGGCTGGTGCGCCGGGTGTCGGGCACCAACCTCACGGTGGATCCTGCGAACGATTGAAATGGTAACGTTTCTAATTAACCCAATCAACAATTAAATTTCGAACTGCTTCTGCGCATCGCAAAAATCAATTTTATGCACTATACACGGCAAAAATGGCCTTTCTTGCCGTTTTTGCATCGTCGATTTGGCGCATAATTTTTAAAAAGAATCGATTCTATATCCATTACTAACTGGACCTGACATCAAGGTCGCGGGGGCTCGGGTTTACCGACAGTCGACCGCGTGTGCAGCGCGTTGCGTAGCGCCGACGACACCGGTGCGTGCCCGTGCCGGAAGCGGCATTGGGCTGCTTCACTCGACGAACATCGAACTCAGGGACTGGCCATCATTGATGCGGTTGATGCTCTCACCGATCAGTTCAGCCACGGTCAGCACGCGGATGGATTCGCACGCGAGCGCGCCCGCGGACAGGGGGATTGTGTCGGTAACGACAACCTCATCGAGCGCGGATGTGGAAATGTTGTCGATCGCCGAACCGGACAGCACGGCGTGCGTGCAGTACGCCACGACTTTCCGTGCACCACGGTCCTTCAGTGCTTCCGAGGCCTTGCACAGCGTACCCGCGGTGTCGACCATGTCGTCGACGAGCACGCAACTGCGACCCTCGACGTCACCAATGATATTCATCACCTGGGCTTCGTTCGCCTTCGGCCTGCGCTTGTCGATGATCGCCAGGTCGGCGTTGCCGAGTCGTCGGGCGAGCGCCCGCGCGCGCACGACACCGCCGATATCCGGCGATACGACGATGAGATCCGGATATTGTTGTCGCCACATATCTCCAAGGAGTACCGGCGATGCGTAGATGTTGTCCATGGGCATATCGAAAAAGCCCTGAATCTGGTCCGCGTGCAGGTCGACGGTCAATACATGATCGGTACCGACGCTCGCGATCATGTTCGCAATAACTTTCGCCGTAATCGGAACGCGCGCGGAGCGCGTTCGGCGATCCTGCCGTGCATAGCCGAGATACGGAATAACCGCCGTGATATGGGCCGCGGATGCCCGGCGCAGGGCGTCGATCAGGACGAGGAGCTCGATCAGATTGTCATTCGTCGGTCGACAAATGGACTGGAGGACGAAAATGTCCCGTCCTCTGACGTTTTCCTCGACCTCGACACTCACTTCACCATCGCTGAAGCGGCCGACCGCGACCTTGCCCAGGCGCACCTGTAAATATGCTGCCACCGCGCGCGCGAACTCCGGGTGGGCATTACCGGCGAATAGCATCATCGCGCCGGCACCCCATGTCGGTTCTGTTCGAACGTGCAGCGCAATACGCGGACGCGCCTGTGTGCCGACTGCAACCCGTTGTCGGCACGCTCACTCGATACCGGGCTGTGTCGCCCGGTTGCGGCCGCGAGGCGGCTCGTGCGCAAACGACCTGGCACCTGCGCGCCAGCGTCCACACCGCGGCACCGATGCAGCGTACGCACGGTGAGGTTCGCCAACCGTGGTGCGTGCCGGGCAGCCGCGATCGATAAATGGCATTTGCCCGCGTGCGCGATCGGGGTTTGCCGTGCGCGCGCCCCGCTCGTTCCCCGGCCTTCCGGCCTCGGCTCGCGGTACGGATCCACTTGTTCGGACATGACCTTCATCCCGTCAATTTGCTAGAACCCTTTGCCGCATCGGTCTCCGCCTTCTCCGACCCGGTGATTCAATACCGCCGGGTCACAGCAACTGCAGCGTTACTGTCGCGCCGCAACCGCCTGTCGCCGGACCGGCGTGGATGGCGCTGACTTGCGCGTCGGCGACCACAGCGCATCGCCCGTGCCCTGCCGCTGCGGCTCACATGAAATAGAAACGTTTATATGACGATATAGAGAACGTCGCGGACCGTCAAGCGAGGTGCCGACGGAGTGGACCATCGCCGCCGCCACCCGCCGCGCCGGATTCAGATCGCCCGCGGTGCCGCATCGATGCCGCGACAACGATCACCGCAGGCGTATTCGCGCCGGACTCAGGTCGCGGGAAACCGGTCGAGATGCTCAACCAGAAGATCGAATACCCCGTCGGCGTCGACCTCGTAGACCCACGCGACATTCGTCGCCTGTCCGGTCACCCCCCAGAAATCAACGGCGGTATGTCCGGCGGTCAGACCTGATTGCGTTTCGACGGCAACGAAACAATCACGCGTGGTGAACAGCCCGGGTTGTAACAACCACGCCACCGTACACGGATCGTGCAGGGGCACGCCGACGCCACCGAATCTCTCGCTGTCGTGACGCGCGTAGTAATCGAGCATTTGGCGGGTGGCGCGGCCGGGGTCATTGTTGATCCTTGCGATCCGTTCACGCACCGCCGGCGAAACCAGCACCTGGTGGGTCGCGTCCAGCCCGAGCATCGTGATCGGGCGACCGCACTGCAGGACGATTGCCGCCGCATGCGGGTCGAGCAGGAAATTGAATTCAGCCGATGGAGAATAATTACCGGCCTCGCGCATCGCGCCGCCCATGAGGACAATAGCCGAGATTTTCCGCAGAATTTCGCGATCCCGCGCGATCGCCGTCGCCGCGTTCGTCAACGGGCCGGTCAGCACGAGGGTGGTCGATTCATCGGGTCGCGCGCGCAGGGTCTCCACGATGAAGTCGACCGCGTGCCGGTCCTCGACGGGATATTTCGGCGTGACGATTTCAATCTCGCCGAGCCCCGTCGCCCCGTGGATGGCCTCGGCGGTGATCAATTCGCGTCGTAGCGGACGCGCGCATCCCGCGAACACGGGCACATCGCCACGTCCGGCGACGTCGCGCACGATGCAGGCGTTCCGTTGCGTCAGTTCGAGCGGTACGTTGCCGGCGACGGTCGTGATCCCGAGGATTTCGAGTTCGTCCGGCGCGGACATCGCGAGCAACAAACCGATCGCATCGTCGAGTCCCGGATCGCAATCGATAATGATCGATCGCGCGCTCATGCCCGCGCGTACCTGCGTTCGCCGGGAATTGTGTCGGTGGTCCGGCGCACGGTCGCGGCGCGGCGAGGCCCGGCGAACGCGACACCGCGCGCGACGGGAGTATTTCCGCGACGGCCGCGCCGCACCGCGACGGCGCCGGTCGGGCAGGTCCTGGCATCGGCGCGAACGACATCGGTTCGCGCTGCGGCGGCCGCTTCGCGGCAGGCGACGCTTTGTTGATTCATGCTTTCGAACCCCGTTCCCGTTCCGTTGGTTTGCGACAACAACGATAAATTAATAAACGATTCTAACCGCTTGGCCCGCGAAACAATAATCGTCTTCATCACCGCATCTGCGAGCGCCGGTCCGGCGGCGATGGCGGCCGGGCCGGTCCCCCCTGAGCCCAGCTGCCGGCGCGCCCACCCAC
>MRWG01002451.1_pt1 | contig 40802 bp, 40 predicted proteins | sample 1013341 | NCBI WGS metagenome assembly MRWG01 (sample SAMN06117577, study PRJNA244670) | biofilm metagenome | biome: Water; feature: Cathode Biofilm; material: Biofilm; isolation source: microbial consortium enriched at the cathode of a solar microbial fuel cell | place: USA: District of Columbia ... | reverse complement strand
AAGTGCGACGATGGGCAAGACTATCCGTCCAGCTTCACCCAGGCAGCGTTTTTCGCCGAAGAGCGGACACAGGCGTCGACAAAGCGCACGCCGGCAAGTCCATCCGTGATTCCCGGAACCAGAGAGCTGGCGTTCTTGCCGGACTGGTGGGCACGGATGGCGTCGGCAGCGTCCTTGTAGAGGTTGGCGAAGCCTTCCAGATAGCCTTCCGGATGTCCTGGCGGCACACGGGTGGCCGAGGCGATGCTGTCGAGCATGCCCGCACCACCCCGGGTCAGCAGCTGCTTCGGCTTTCCGAAAGGCGTGTAGTGGAGATAGTTCGGGTCTTCCTGGTGCCACTCGAGCCCAGCCTTGTCGCCATAGATCCGGATCTTGAGATTGTTCTCGTTGCCCGGTGCCACCTGCGAACACCACAGCATGCCGCGCGCGCCGCTGGCGTAGCGCAGCATCACGTGGCCGTTGTCATCCACCTGACGGCCCGGAACGAAGGACTGCAGGTCGGCTGCAAGGCTTTCCGGCGACTGGCCGGTAATGAAGCAGGCAAGATTATAGGCATGAGTGCCGATATCGCCCGTGGAGCCGCCAAGGCCCGTGCGTGCAGGGTCTGTACGCCAATCAGCCTGCTTGTTGTGCTGTTCCACCGTCAGCCAGTCCTGGGGATACTCCACCTGAACGACGCGGATCGTGCCGAGGACGCCACTGGCTACCATCTCGCGTGCCTGCCGAACCATCGGATAACCGGTGTAGTTGTGGGTCAGGAAGAAGAGGGCATCGGAGCTTTCCGCAGCCTTCACGAATTTCTTGGCATCGGCCAGGGTCGAAGTCAGAGGCTTGTCGCAGATGACATGGATCCCGCGTTTCAGGAATTCCTTCGCCGCGGGATAGTGCATGTGGTTCGGCGTCACGATGGCAACGGCTTCTATGCCGTCTTTGAGCCGGGCTTCGCGCTTGGCCATTTCCTCGAAAGAGCCATAGATGCGATCTTCCTTGAGGCCAAGCGCGCGGCCAGATTCAAGAGCTTTCTCCGGGGTGGAAGACAGGGCCCCCGCCACCAGGTCGTAGGCGCCGTCGATGCGCGCGGCAATTCGGTGAACGGCGCCGATAAAGGCATCCTTGCCGCCGCCGACCATGCCGAGCCGGATCGGGCGCGTCTGCACGGTGTCTTTTCCTTCGATGGCCATATCGCTCCTCCTGAAACTGTTTCTGTTCTATCGTGCCGCGCGCTGTAATCGATTACACGCGTTGTTTACATACATAGAAACCTCATGCTGAGGAAGCGCGGATGCGCTTTTTCGTGGGAGGGGCCACTTGTTTTCAAAATTGCAGCCCACCCTTCGAAATGGACCGGGCGGTCCTCCTCATGACGAGAGTGAGAGGTGGCGAGCGTCGTCGCCGACCCTTCCAATTGTTGCCTCGTCGAAGTCAAAACTCTAGTTGATCCCCAGCATCTTCCGGTTGGCTGCCTCGTCACTGCCGCCGTCGGCAAAATCATCAAAGGCCTTTTCGGTCACGCGGATGATGTGAGCCTTCACGAAGTCCGCGCCTTCCCGGGCTCCGTCTTCAGGGTGCTTCAGGCAGCATTCCCACTCAACCACGGCCCAGCCATCGAAATCATTCGCGGCCATCTTGGAAAAGACGGCTCCGAAATCGACCTGACCATCGCCAAGGGAGCGGAAGCGGCCAGCGCGGTCAACCCACGACTGGTAGCCGCCATAAACACCCTGACGTCCGGTCGGGTTGAACTCGGCATCCTTGACGTGGAACATGCCGATCCGGTCTTTGTAGATGTCGATATTGTCCAGATAATCCAGGCACTGCAGCACATAGTGGGACGGATCGTAGAGCATCTTGCAGCGGTCGTGACCGTTGACGCGCTCCAGGAACATCTCGAAGGTGATGCCGTCATGCAGGTCCTCACCCGGGTGAATTTCGTAACAGACATCAACCCCCATTTCCTCGGCATAGTCGAGGATCGGACGCCAGCGTCTGGCAAGTTCGTCAAATGCGGTTTCGATCAGTCCGGCAGGACGCTGCGGCCACGGATAGACATAGGGCCAGGCAAGCGCGCCGGAAAAGGTGGCGTGGGCTGAAATGCCGAGATTGCGGCTTGCGGCCAGGGCCAGTTTGACCTGGTCGACCGCCCAGGCCTGACGGGCGGCAGGATTGCCATGGACATGCGGCGCGGCAAAGCCGTCGAAAGCCGTGTCATAGGCCGGGTGCACGGCAACGAGCTGGCCCTGCAAGTGGGTCGAAAGCTCGGTGATCTCGACACCGTTCTCGCGCGCCGTTCCAATGAATTCGTCGCAATAGGTCTTGGAACTGGCGGCCTTTTCAAGGTCGATCAGCCTGCTGTCCCAACTGGGTACCTGAACGCCAAGATAGCCGCAGTCCGCGGCCCATTTCGTGATCGACGCCCAGGAATTGAACGGCGCTTCGTCCCCCGCAAACTGGGCGAGAAACAACGCCGGACCCTTTATGGTTTTCATGACATTCTCCAGAAATCGGGGAAGGTGAGGTGGAAAGGGCCGGGGTCCCATCGCGAAAGACCCCGGCCTGCTACGTCCCGAAGCCTTAGAAGGGCGAATCCGGGAAGTAGTAGTTTTCAGCATTTTCCGGCGTGATCAGCGTCGCACCGAGAATGTAGCGGCCGGCAACCGGACCATTGGACTTGAAGGCGGCAACCGTCTGGTCCATGGCGGTGGCGATCATCGCCGGCGGATAGAGAACGTCGACCGGAATAAGGGTATCGCCATCCATGATTGCCTTGATGGTTTCCTTCATGCCGGCACCGCCAACGACGAACATGCCGTCGCCGTCACGGCCAGCCTGTTTCAGGGCGGCAACCACGCCAATGGCGATGTCGTCGTCCTGTGCCCAGACCGCGTCGATGTCCGGGAAGCGGGACAGGAAGTCCTGCATCACTTCAAAGCCGTCGTCGCGGTTCCAGTTGGCGTGCTTGTGGTCGAGCACGTTGATGCCGGAGCCTTCGATCTCGGCCATGAACGCGTCGAAGCGCTCATTGTCGATGACCGTCGGAATACCGCGCAGGATGACGATGTTGTCGCCGTCCTTCAGGCGGGTCTTCATGTACTGGGCGGAAACACGGCCCAGTTCCGGGTTGTTGCCGGCCACATAAAGGTCTTCGATGCCCGGCTGGCTGAGGCCGCGGTCGACGACCGTGATCCAAGCACCGGATTTCTTGACGTTCAGCACCGGGTCGGTCAGCGGTTCGGATTCGAACGGCAGAACCACCAGGGCTTTGATCTGGTGAACGGAGACCAGGTCTTCCAGGGCACTTGCCTGTGCTTCCGGATCCGGCGAGTTCACCAGGATGAGATCGACATCCGGGTAAAGCGCCTCAAGCCGCTTTTCCGCTTGTTCCGCGTGCCAGTTCATGCCGGCTGCCCAGGCATGGGTCGGGGTCGGATAGCTGACGCCGATCTTGATTTTTTCCTGTGCAACCGCAGCGCCCGCAAAGGCCAGCGCACCGGTTACCGCGATCACTCCCAAAGCTTTCTTCATGAGCATTGCTTCCTCCTTCAATGCTGCCATCTGGACGCACCTCTCCCGTCCGGTGCGATCCGGTATTTGAATTGGGGACGGGTCCCGGTTCGGTTGAAATCAGGTCAGGGGCTTACTTGCTCTTGCGGAGCTTCCAGTCACTGCGCTGAAGAAACACTGCGACGATGATGATCAGGCCCTGCATGGTTCCATTCAGGTAATTCGAGATCACATCGGTGAAGTTCAAAATGTTGCCGATGGTGGTGAGAATGAGCGCACCAAGGATGGTGCCACCGATCCGGCCATACCCACCCTTCAGCACCGTACCGCCGATGATGACCGCGGCGATCGCCTCAAGTTCCCACAACACGCCGGTGGACGCGGACGCCGAGCCGAGGCGGGGCACGTAAATGATGGTGGCAAAGGAAACGCACAGGCCCTGGATGACATAGGTAAGCGTCTTCACACGGTCCACGTTGATCGCCGAGTATCTGGCGACAGCTTCGTTCGAACCGATGGCCGTGCAATAGCGGCCGAACGCTGTGCGGTTCAGCAGCAGCCAGCCGCAGATGGCAACCGCGATGAACACCCAGACAGGGAAGGGCAGGCCCAGAAACGTGTCGTAATAGACAGGCCGGTAGGTTCCGCGAATATCGAAGTTGAGCGACAGGGTGCCGCCATCGGCAAAGTAGGTCACCAGCGAGCGATAGATGCCCATGGTGCCGAGCGTCACGATGAAGGCTTCGATCTTGCCCTTGGTGGTCAGGGCACCGTTCACCCAGCCGGCCCCGATGCCCAGCACGATGGCAAGGCCGCAGCCGAGCAGAACTGTCGGAACGCCGCTGCCCATGGTTTCGACGGCGTTGTTCATGATGATGATCATGACACCGGAAATGGCTGCCGCCATGGACCCCACAGACAGATCGATGCCTCCGGCGGTGATGACGAAGGTCGCCCCGACAGCAATGATGCCGATGAAGGCAGAGCGGGTCAGAAGGTTGGTCAGATTGCCTTCGCTGACGAAGGCAGGGTTAAGCAGAAAGCCGATGATGCAAAGGATCAGAAGGGCAACTGCGGGGCCAATCGTCTTGAAGTCTATGGAAGACCTCTTGGCCGGCTTGGCCGCTGTATCGTCAGACGCGGTCATCATGGTCAATGGAGTTCCTCCCGTTTCAGCCCGGCGGCGTAGCGCATGATTTCGTTTTCGTTGATGTGATCGCCGGTCAGAACGCCGGTGATATGGCCTTCGCGCATCACCACTACCCGATGGCAAATACCGATGATTTCAGGCATTTCCGAAGAGATGACCACGACCGAAACCCCTTCGGCGGCAAGGGCTGCGATGAAGTGGTAGATCTGTTGTTTCGTGCCGACATCGATACCGCGGGTCGGTTCATCGATGATGACGATCTTCGGATCGCATTCCATGATCTTGGCGAGCAGCAGCTTCTGCTGGTTGCCGCCCGACAGCTTGCCGACTGTGATTTCCTTGTCGCGGGCCCGAACATCGAAGCGGCGGATGGCACGGTTGAGCGCGTCTTCTTCCGCTTTGCTGTCGAGACCGAAATTGCGGACGAATTTCGGCAGGGCGAACAGTGTCAGGTTTGGCCGCATCTTCTTGTCGAGAAGCAGTCCTTTTTCTTTCCGGTCCTTGGTGAGATAGGCCAAACCAAGGTCCCGTGCCTGCGCGACGGTCATGGGGCCGGTGTCGCGTCCAAAAAGCCTGATGGTTCCTGCTTCAAACGGAGCAAGGCCGCAAATCGTCTCGAAGACTGCGGTCCTGCCGGAGCCGATCAGACCCGAAAAGCCCAATATCTCGCCCTTGCGCAGGCTGAAGCTGACGTTGTCGACGGACGGCGCACGCAGGTTCTGGACTTCCAGAACGAGCTCTGCATCGACGTCTGCCTCATGCATGGGCGGGTAGAGGTCGGAAAGCTCCCGGCCAACCATCATCTGGGCCATCATGTCCGGCGTCAGATCGCTGGAGGCACGCGTGTCGATCCACTGACCGTCACGCAGGATGGTGACGCGGTCGGCAATCTCCTTGACCTCGTTGAGCTTGTGCGAAACGAACACGATGCCGACGCCGCTTTCTTTCAGCTTTTCCACCTGGCGGAAGAAAACCTGGGTTTCCTCTTCGGTCAGAACGGCGGTTGGTTCGTCCATGATCAGGATGCGGGCGTTCCGGCTGACAGCCTTGACGATCTCGACCATCTGCTTCTGGGCGATGGTAAGGTCGGAAATGCGGTCGGTCGGGGAAATGTCGAGGCCGATCTCGTCCAGATACTTCCGGACGGTTGCCTGCATGGCCGCCTTGTCCAGAAAGCCGTTGGATTTGATCTCGCGGCCGAGGAACACGTTTTCCTCTACCGTCATCTGTTCGGCGAGGTTGAGCTCCTGGTGGATCAGCACGACGCCGAGTTTCTCTGCGCCGCCGTTCGCGGGCAGGTCGGTCTGCTTGCCGTCGAGACGGATCTGGCCGGAGGTCGGATCATGAAAACCGGAGAGGATTTTCATCAGCGTCGACTTGCCGGCGCCGTTCTCGCCGATCAGGGCGTGAACCTCGCCAGGGCGGACGTCCATGCTGACACTGAACAGCACGGGAACCGGCCCAAAGGATTTGCTGATGTTCACGGCCTCGATGACCGCTGCCGGAGCAGTGGTGTCCACGCTCATTTTTGTTCCTCCCAAGGCGCCAAAGTCCTCTTCCTCAATGGCGCCGTGCGTTTGATGTAAACGTTTTCATGGATCGTGTAAACCTTTACATTGGTCTCTGTAAACCTTTTCATTATGTGCAATGCGTTCTATACAGCGTAGATGGCGTTGCGATTCATGGACTTACCACGGGGCCGCACCGCAGCATGTCTGGAAATAGAAAATGAGCGAACCGGGCGAGCGGCCGGCGACCATTGAAGACGTTGCGAAACTGGCGGGCGTATCCATCGCGACCGTCAGCAGGGCCTTGCGCTCGCCGGAGAAGGTTGCCGAGAGCACGCGCAAGAAGGTTACGGCCGCCATTGCCCGGACCGGCTACACCGCCAACGCCATGGCGCAGAACCTGCGCATGCAGCGCTCGCAGATGGTGCTGGTGCTGGCGTCTTCCATTGCTGATCCAAACTTTGCCGGCATTCTGACAGGGCTGGAAAAAGCGGCAAACGACCGTGGTTATGGTGTCCTCATCGGCAACACCGAAGGTACCAGCGGACTGGAGCAGAACTACCTGCGTTTCCTGTCGACGGGCATGGCCGACGGGCTTGTCTTGCTGACAGGACATATTCCGGTTGCCGGGCAGCCACAAACACCGCTCACCAACCCTTCAACTGCGTGGCTACCGCGTCCCGGAAGATTTCTCCGTGCTTGGTTTCGACGACATTCCCTTTGCCAACAATTTCACGCCCGGATTGACGACAATCCGCCAACCCCGGCAACATATCGGCGAAAAGGCCATGACAATCCTGCTTGATCGCCTTGCGAACCGGTCCCTGGAAACGCGCACTCATCTGCTCCACGGGGATCTCATCGTGCGCGAGAGCTGTGGTGGCATTTCCCGCAAGCTGAAGTGACGTACTGTCGGCTTGATGCCAGTGCGCACTAGGCGCTGGCAGACCTTCTGATCGCAGTCGATGATCCGACAAGCGTAAGCAGCTGGTTCGTGACCGCCCTGGTTCCCATGTCACCGCCGAATTCCATCGGTCGCAACACATTTTCCTGAAAGCCGGTGTCGACTGCGCCGTTGATCAGGTCTGCGGCATCTGCAAGGGAGGGCTTGTCCAACTTCTCGGCGAGATAGTCCAGCATCAGCGCAGCACTCAAGATCGCGGCCAGCGGGTTGGCCTTGTCTTCTCCCATGATGTCGGGGGCGCTGCCGTGGGCAGGCTGAAACAATCCGGTGGTGTCGCCGATCTCCCCACAGGCGGCCATGCCCATGCCACCCACCAGGCCACCGGCAAGGTCCGAAAGAATGTCGCCGAACATGTTTTCCATCACCAGAACGTCGAACTCCCAGGGCTTGCGCACCAGGTCGAGCGCTTGTGCGTCGACGTAATTGTAGCCGACAGGCACGTCGGCAAATTCCGATTTCACTTCGTCGAAGATCTGGCGGAAGAAGGCCAGAGAGGTGAACACATTCGCCTTGTCGACACAGGTGAGCCTGCCCGGATGGCCGCGCTCGCGCCGTTTGCGGGCAAGGTTGAATGCAAAGCGATGCAGCTTGGTGGTGGTTTTGCGCGTGATGCGCAAAACGTCCTGCACTTCGTCATCATTGACTACGAGGCTGCGCTTGTGTGCTGCTGCAGAGTAGAACAGCCCTTCGGTAGATTCCCGCAGGATAACGAGATCGATACCGGCAGCGCGCGGATCGGCGAGCCTTTGCGGTGCGTTGGGATAGGCTTTGACCGGGCGAACACCCGCATAAAGCCCAAAGCGATCGCGCAGGCGCAAATGCGGCGAGATCTCCGTGCCGTTTGCATGCCGGATCGAGGGAAGGCCGATGGCTCCAAGGAAAATTGCATCGGCAAGCCCCGCGCGTTCCTCTCCGCCGTCTTCGATGTCGAGGCCAGTCTCCTTGAAGTAACCCGCCCCTGCCTGGATCTCGTCATAGCGGGGCGCGGGTTCTCCCGTGTGCTTCAAGGCTGTTTCCAGCACGGCAATGGCTGCTTCCGCCACATCGACGCCAATACCGTCACCTTTTATCAGGGCAATTTTCATGGGACTGTTCCTCAAATCCAATCAACGTCGTAGCGCTCGACGATCCGGCCGATCTGGTCCGGATTGAGCGCCGTTGCGGCAGTGCCGCGAAGCAGAAGGGCAAGCCTGGCTGTTGCTTCCAGCTCTTCCATGGCATGGACGGCGGCGGCCAGATCCCGGCCGGCAACAACGGGGCCGTGGTTGGCCAGCAGAACGGCAGAGCGACGGCCCGCAAGTCCTCGGACCGCGTCTCCCATTGCCGGATCTCCCGGCACGAAAAACGGCAGAAGCTTCACCTTGCCGAGCTGCATGATCCCGTAGGCCGTCAGGGGTGGCAGAACGTTGTCCGGATCGATCTCCGGCAACAGGGAAAGCGCAACCGAGTGGCACGAATGAAGATGCACGACCGCACCTGCCGAATGGCGGGTCTCGTAAAAGGCCGTGTGAAGCGGGATTTCCTTCGTCGGCCTGTCACCCGAAAGCAGTTCGCCCTGAACAGAAAGATGGCTGATCCGGGCCGGGTCCAGAAACCCCATGGAGGAGCCGGTCGGGGTAACGAGCAATGTGCCATCCGACAGACGAACGGAGAGATTGCCGGTCGATCCATGTGTCAAACCACGGTCGAACAGCGATTTTGCCATCAGGCAAATCTGTTCGCGGGTGGTTGCGCTTTCGCTCATCGGCTTGTCTCCAGAACGCTGAGCGCCTCGGAGAAGAAGTTCGGTCCACCGAAGTTGCCGGTCGACAGTCAGTTCACGCGAGGGCGCAATGGCCTTGTAGCTCGCCACCTGGGCGCGAGTTGCCACTGAACATGAACCGGACAGAACCACGGCTTTGCCCGAATGTCCGGTCCAGTTCGCTGCCGCAGGCGCGTGGCCAAAGTTCTTGGGCAAGCCGAGTGCCAAGCCCGAGCCCCCGACAAGAAGCTTTCGTGCCGCGATTGCCCGCCCAATGGTGGCAAGATTATCGTTGCGGATTGCATCCACAATCACCATCGACTTGCCGTCGGCAGGGCAGGCGAGGTTGATTGCGGCCGGACCATCTGCCACGTGATCGAGGGAGACATGACCGACTGCCCAGGACGTCTGACGAGCCAGCACGCGCCGGATGTCCGGGTCGCCCATCGGCGTCAACGGATGGTGGCGCATGCCGCTTTCGCTCAAAAGCCTGTCTGCGACGAAGAGATGTCCCTGGTAGACGGTTCGTCCGTTTTCCGGAAAGGCCGGGCAGACGATCACACATGTCTCGCCAAGCCTGTCGGCAAGGGCTTCCGCCACCGGGCCGATATTGCCTTCGTCGGTCGAATCGAACGTCGAACAGATCTTGAAGACAATCTGCTTGCATCCCTGATCGGTCAGCCAGTCGCAGGCTCGCAGGGACTGGGCAACTGCCTCTGCAGCTGGGATCGTTCGGGACTTCAGACTGATGATGCCGGCGTCCACCGACGCTAGTGCCGGAACATCGGGTACACCGACATATTGAGCCGCCGTCATGCCGCCTTCCGACAGCATCAATGCAATGTCGGAGGCTCCGGTAAAATCATCCGCGATCACGCCCAGCTTCATGAGCGGATCCCCTTGAGCGGACCACGGTCGAGACGGAAGATGTGGTCCGGGCCGTGTTGCGGAAAGAGCGTTCGCACCAGGGGATCATGTCCCGGCACAACAAGGTCTATCGAGCTGGCAAGGTGCTGAATGGTTCCAAAACCATCCAGCATGTCCTGCATGTCGACCACGATCGGGAACGGTTTGGCTTCCAGGAAATTCTCGTAGTAGTGCGCTGCGTCGGAAGCCAGGCACATCCAGCCAGCTTCTGTCAGTACACGAACCGCCTGCAACCCCTTGCTGTGCCCGCCAATGCGATGAACTGTAAGTCCTTCCCGGACTTCGCCATCTCCTTCATGAAAGATTACCCGGCCAGAGTAGAGCCTTTGCACAGCTTCACAGACATGGTCCGCGGTGTAGGGAGCCTTCATCGCGCCCTGGCACATGCAGGGACCTGTGGCGAAAGCCATTTCCGCTGCCTGCAGATGGATGGTGGCATTGGGAAAATGCTTCAAGCCGCCCGCGTGGTCATAATGCAGATGGGTGACGATGATGGTCGTCACGGCCTCAGGTTCAATGCCGAGAGGGGCCAGGGCCTCTACCGGATTGAGCCGGACAGGACGGCCGCGCCGCGCGCCTTCCTCGCCGTCGTAACCTGTGTCGACCAGGATGATCTCGTCCTGCCGCCGCAGCACCCAGATGAAGTAATCCATCTCGTGTGGCTGGTCGTGGTTGTCGTCGAACAGAAAACTGTCCTTGCGCGTGCGCGCATTCCTGTCGGCATATTTGACCGCGAAAACCTGCCAGGGGCTCATGAGGCCACCTTCGCGTAGGTTCGGACCGTTTTCTGCGCGATCATCCCGGCAACCTTTGCATCGAACGACTTGAAGTGAGGGGTTTGCAGATGCGCCTGAAAGGCGTCGGCGTCGTCATAAAGTTCATAGAGAAACACATCGCCGGGGCGATCAGGGGCGGTGCAGACGTCGAATTGCCTGCATCCGGGTTCGTCCTTCAGGGACGCTTCGGCGTTTGCGATCATGAGCGGCAGAAAATCCTTCACCGCCTCGGCCTTGATCTGAAACACCACCGTTACGGCATACATGTTCTTCTCCTCAGCGGAACAGGTTCACCATACCCATCGAAAGGAAGGGTATGTAAGTCACGGCGAGCAGGGCGGCGATTGCGGCTATGTAGAGCGGTGCCATGTTGCGGGCGATCGACAAAACACCGACGCCGGATATCCGCGAGGCAACATAAAGTGTTGCACCAACCGGAGGTGTGAACAGGCCGACGGCCACATTGCAGGTCATGATCACACCCAGATGGACCGGGTCGACGCCGAAGGCTTGCGCGGTCGGCAGGAACAGCGGTGCCGTCAGCAGGATTGCAGGAACCGGATCGAGAACGAGACCGAGGACCAGAAGCACGACATTGACCAGCAACAGGAACATCCAGGGTCCGGTTGAAAACGCCTGCACGAAACCGACCAGGATCTGGGGCATCTGTTCAAGCGTGATCAGCCAGCCAAGGACTGTCGTTGCACCGATCACGACCATCACCACCGCGCTGGTGACGAAGCTGTCGATAAGAAGACGCGGCAGATCGCGGAGTTTGAAGTCCCGGTAGACAACAGTTGTCACGAACAGGCCGTAGACGACGGCAAGGGCCGCGGCTTCCGTAGGGGTTACCCAGCCGGTGAAAATGCCGCCGAGGATCACGATCGGCATGAACAGGGCAGGGGCGGTACCGATGAAGGAACTGGTCAATTCCTTGAAGGTCGTGGTGCGCCCACCGGGGTCGCACTTGGTGGTCTTGCCGACATAATAGCAAACCGCCATGAACAGGGCGCCGAACAGAATGCCGGGAACCATGCCACCGAGAAAGAGATCGGCAACCGAAACGTTGCCGACAAAGCCGTAGATCAGCATCGGAATGGATGGTGGGATGATGATGCCGATCGTCCCGGCTGCCGCCACCAGACCGGCGGCGAAGGCGGTGTTGTAGCCCTCGCGGGACATGTTCTTGATCATGACCGAACCGATGGCTGCGCTGTCGGCAATGGCCGAACCCGAAATGCCGCCGAAAATCATGGATGCGCCGACGACGACCATGCCGAGCCCGCCTGCCATGAAGCCGAAGGCTGCCCTTGCAAAGCCGATGATGCGCAGGCCGACACCGCCGCGGCTCATCATTTCCCCGGCGACGATGAAGAGCGGGATCGCAAGGAAGTGGTTCGGCTCCACCCCGCCGATAAAATTCAGGAACAGCGCCTGCAAGGGGTAACCGAGATCAAAGACAATGATCGGCAGGACAGCGGTGATCAGAATTGCCCAGACCAGCGGAATGCCGATGAAAACGGAGGTCAGGAAGACCGCAACAACGAAGATCAGGATCATGAGAGGGCCTCGCCGCCATCTGAGTGCGCTGCATGAGGAACGACAGGATTTTTGAGGTCGTAGACCATGTTGAAGAGATGGAAGATCAGGGTCAGTGTCATGCCGGCTGGCATGGACGCGTAGAGCAGACCGACAGGCCAGTAGAGAACCGTTGTCTTTTGTGCCCAGGTATGGATCGAGATATTGACACCGGTGTAGATCAGGCTGAGCAGCAGGACGACAATGATCACGTCGATTGCGATCGACAAGACACGTTGACCCGTCAGCGGCACCAGTTTCTCGACAACTTCGGTAACGCGCATGTGCGCGCCCCGGGCAACCGCTGCCGCACAGCCGATGAAGGTGCTCCAGAGCAGCAGGAAGCTGGTCACTTCCAGCGACCATGCGAGGTCGAAGCCGGCGAAGCCGCGAAGCCAGGCGTTGCAGAACACCAGGGTGACGATCGAAAAGCCGCCGAGCGCCAGGCATATATCGACCAGGTGACTGAGCCAGCGAAGCGCAGCCGGATAGTGATCTCGGTAATCCAAGGGTCGTCTCTTCTTGAAAAGGGCCGGAACCGCCGCGTGACGTGCGGTTCCGGCTGTTGAGCCCCGGAGCACCCTGCGTTCTTTCGAACGCCGTTTGGCGCTCCGACCCACAAGAAACGATCAACTGTTCAACGGGCAACCGGCTCGATCACCCGTGCGTTGATCTCGTTGCCTGATCAGTTCTGGGCCGGGAGTTTTTCGCGGATCGCTGCCGCATCTGACAGGATCTGGTCGACGGCTTCCTCGCCGTAGACATCCTTGGCCTTTGCGTAGACCGACTGCACAGCCTCGCGGAACGGCGCGATATCGGGAACGCTGACCGTGGCGCCGGATTCCTGCATTTCCGTGAGTTGGCTTTCGACCGAACTCTTGACGAGGTTTCGGCTGAAGGCTGCGGAATCGGCTGCAGCTTTCATCACGGCTTCCTTGTCTTCGTCGGAAAAGGACTGCCAGGTCTTTTCGGCGACCGTCAGGGGCAGAGGGCTGTAGACGTGGCGTGTCAGCGTGATGTAGGGCGCAACTTCATAGAACCGCAGTGACTTGATGGTGTCGACCGGGTTCTCCTGGCCGTTGACGATGCCCTGCTGAATGGAAATGTAGACGTCGGTAATCGGCATCACGACCGTCTGGAAACCGATGGCTTCCATCGACCAGCGGATCATGTCGTTCGGGAAGACGCGCATTTTCATGGACTTGGCGTCTTCTGGCGAATTCAGCGGTTCGTTGGTGGTGAAGCTGCGGAACCCGGCTTCCCAAGTCGACAGTACCCGGAAACCCTTTTCCGGCAGCTTGGCGAATTCTCCCTGCAGCCATTCGGAATTGTCATAGAGTTCCCAACCCTGCTCGTAGGTGTCGACGAGGAAGGGCATGGCAGTGAGGTTCAGCGTCGGCATGTGCGTGGCGTAGCTGCCCGTGGCCGAGACCGTGAAGTCGATGCCGCCAAGCTGCAGCAGTTCAATGGCTTTCGGATCGTTTGCGAGCGATCCGGACGGGAAGATCTGAACTTCGTAACGGCCGTCCGTATATTCCGCGACCTTCTCCGCAAACAGTTCTGCAGCCTGCTGACGGGATCCGCCAGGGTTGTCCGTATGGCTGAATCGCAAGGTTTCGACAGCCTGCGCGCCGCTCATGCCCATTGTGAGAATTGCCGCGCTCATCAGCAGGCGGCTCAAGGATTTCTTGTCAAGCATTTCAATCTCCTCCCACGGCCGCTCCAAGGCCGTATCAATTTACACATTCGATTGCGTATACGCTAACCAATCCCTTGTCAACGACGCTAATGTCGACTATCAAAAATCCAATGATGGAATTGCCGCTTCGAAACAGGGAAAGCCTTCGGGTCTTCTGCCGATTTCAGGAGTGTGCGGGAGGACGAAAAAAGATGAACGACGGCTCTGCAAAAGACCTGGGCGTCTCGGACACGTTACGCGTTGCCTGTCTTGGAGCGGGCTACTTTGCCCAGTTTCACTACGATGCCTGGCGCAGGGTCGAACGGGTTCGGCTGGTCGGTTCCTGTGATCAGGATCCCGCGAAGGCGAAGGCCACTGGACTGACTGCCTTCAGTGATCTGGAGTGCATGCTGAAGATGGCGAAACCCGATCTGCTGGACATCATCACGCCACCGCCGACGCATTTCAGCGCCATCGAGCTTGCAATCAGGAAGGGGGTGAAGACGATCATCTGTCAGAAACCGTTCTGTACCTCGCTCGAGGAAGCCCGGAAGGCAACGAAGCTGGCAGAAGAAGCCGGCGTAATCATCGTCATCCATGAAAACTTCCGCTTCCAGCCCTGGTACCGGACAATCCGACAGGCTCTGGAACGGCAACTGCTTGGCGATTTGCTTCAGGTAACTTTCCGGCTGCGCACAGGGGACGGGCAGGGGCCGAAGGCCTATCTGGACCGGCAGCCGTATTTTCAGGAAATGCCCAGGTTGCTGATCCATGAGACCGGCGTTCACTGGATCGATACGTTTCGCTACCTGATCGGCGAGCCCGAGGCGGTCTATGCGGATCTTCGCAGGCTCAACCCGGCCATCAAGGGAGAGGACGCCGGCTATTTCATTTTCGACTATTCAAACGGGGTGAGAGCGCTCTTCGACGGCAACAGGCTTCTGGACCACGCCGCCGAAAATTGCAGAACCACACTTGGTGAAGCTCTCTTGGAGGGCACTCGGGGAACTCTGACATTGAAAGGCGACGGCTCGGTGCGCTTGCGTCATTTCGGCGACAAGGACGAAACTCTTCTGCTGGCGGCACAGGATTGGCCTGGCTTTGGCGGCGATTGCGTCAAGAATCTGATAAGCCATGTTGTAGACGGTCTCCTGGATGGAAAGCCGCTGGAAAACGAGGCGCGGAGCTACCTGAAGGTGATTGCAATCGAACAGGCCATCTATGAGTCGGACCGCAAGGGGCAGAAAATCCGGGAGTTTGACTGTGCTTGAGGCTCCGAAACAAAAGACCATCACCACCCAGGCCATGGAACAGATCCGCCAGCTCATTTTCGACGGTGAACTGGCGGCCGGCTCCGATCATCTCGAAAGCGAACTTGCTGACCGGCTTGGCATGTCCCGCACACCGGTGCGCGAGGCAACCTTGATGCTGGCCCAGCAAGGCCTTCTGGAGGTGCGACCACGCAAGGGTGTTCGCATCGCCACCTTGTCGTTGAAGGACATGGAGGAAATCTACGCCATCCTGACCGAACTGGAGAGTCTTGCTGCCGAAGAAGCCGCTGAAAAAGGCTATTCGGAAACGGATCTTGCGGATCTCAAGCAGGCGATCGAGGCCATGGAAGATGCATTGGAGCGTGAGGACCGGGAAGCCTGGGCGATAGCCGATGATGCCTTCCACACGGAGCTTGTCCGCCTCGGTGGCAACTCGCGTGTCCAGTCCATCGTCTCGATGATGTCCAATCAGGTGCGCCGGGCACGCGCCATGACGCTTTACATTCGCCCGCTGCCGGTCAAGTCCAACGAAGACCACCGGGCGGTCTTCGACGCGATCCGCAAGGGCGACGCCCAGGCGGCACGCCAGCGCCACCATCTTCATCGCCAGGATGCCCGCGAGGTGCTGATCGAGCTCCTGAAAAAGCACAAGCTGTTTCAGCTCTGAGCTTCACTCGGATGTATTTCTCTCGTCAGGTTCAACGATAACGGCGTAGGGGGGGTGGCAGCAGGTGGCAGTGCCTACCCGCCTTGCCAGACCTTGATCGCCTCCACCGGGTAGACCAGCATCAGAACGTTCAGCGTCAGATTGTCCTTTATCACCCAGAGCGCAAGCAGTTCGAAAGCAATCCCGACCAGGATCGTGACCCAGACCGGCATGCGCCAGGCAAAGAAGAAGCCGGCGAGCATCCAAAGAATATCGAAGACGGAATTCAGGACGCTGTCGCCGGTGTAACCAACGGCAATGGTCGCTTCGCGGTACCGGTCGATGATCCACGGGCTGTTCTCGACAATTTCCCAGGCTGCTTCGATGAAGATCGCTCCGAGCGCGCGCTCACCGACGGAACTGCGTCTGAAAACCAGCCACAGGAACAGATAGAACAGGAAGCCGTGGATGATATGCGAGGGCGTGTACCAGTCGGCGATATGTTGCGAGGAACCGGCGACATCGCTGGCCGGTGTCCACAACAGGACATAGCCGCAATCACAGATCGGGATCCGCCCCATGGCCAGGAGAATGGCCGCTGTGGCGGCAATCATCACCAGGCCGACGATCAGACATTTGCTTCGGCTCATGGGGTCTCCTCGGACTGTCGGGGCAAATCGGCGATTCTCTACTGGAAATCTTCAAGAATTCTCTCTATGACCTTCCGCCAACGAAACATCAATCCGTCCGGCTCTGAGTGGAAGGTTGCGCCCCGGTTTTCCCGGCGTGTTTGCGCGGCCCCGCCGGATTTGGGATCAGGAGATCTTCATGACTGGCCTAAACGGCACGGCGCCTTATCAGTCCCGGCGCACCTTCGCGATCATTTCACACCCGGATGCCGGTAAGACGACCCTGACCGAAAAGCTGCTGCTTTCAGGCGGCGCGATCCGGGCGGCGGGCCAAGTGCGCGCCCGCGGCGGTCGATGCGGCCATCATGGTGATCGACGCTGCAAAGGGTATCGAAACCCAGACACGCAAGCTGTTCGAAGTCTGCCGCCTGCGCGACATCCCGATCATCACCTTCGTCAACAAGATCGATCGTGAAGGCCGGCATGCGCTGGAGATTCTGGACGAGGTACAGGAGGCACTGGCTCTCGACGTCTCTCCGCAGACATGGCCCGTCGGGATGGGCTCGGACTTCTTCGGTGTCTATGACTGGCAGCAGAAGAAATTCCACACGTCCGACGGCGAGCGCGGTGGTGCCTTTACCCAGACCAAGGACGTTTCCGGTCTTGATGACGAGGTCCTGACCGGCACCGTGTTCGACCGGATCATGGATGAATTGACCGAGAACGTCGAACTGGGCGCCGAAGGCTACGCCGAATTCGACAAGGAAAGCTTCCTGGAAGGGCACCTGACGCCGGTTTTCTTCGGCTCGGCGCTGCGTGACTACGGCATCGAGGAAGTGCTCGATTTTATCGCCGACTTCGCCCCGCCGCCGCATTCGCAGCCGGCGACAGGCGGGCGCACAATCATGCCGCAGGAAGACAAGGTCACCGGCTTCGTCTTCAAAGTGCAGGCAAACATGGACCCCAAGCACCGCGACCGCATTGCCTTCGTGCGCCTGTGCTCCGGCACCTTCAAGCGCGGCATGAAGCTGAAGCACGTTCGCGCCGACAAGCAGATTGCCGTCTCCGCACCGATCTTCTTCTTTGCCGAGGAACGGGAAATCGCCGACCTTGCCTATCCGGGCGACGTCATCGGTGTTCCCAACCATGGCCAGTTGCGTGTTGGCGACACCCTGACCGAAGGCGAGAACATCCACGTCACCGGCCTGCCGGCCTTCGCACCGGAAATCCTGCGCCGCGTACGCCTGTCCGACACTATGCGCGTCAAACAGATGCGTCAGGGCCTTCAGGACCTGGCCGAAGAAGGCCTTGTTCAGATCTTCAAACCGGATCTCGGCTCCAACTGGATCGTCGGCGTGGTCGGCGCACTGCAGCTTGATGTCGTGGTGGATCGGCTGAAGGCGGAGTATGGCACTGAAATCGGCTTCGAAGCAGTGCCTTACACCACCGCCCGCTGGATCGAAACAGACAGCCAGACCCTGCAGAAGATGCTGGAAGGCCACCGCATGTCGATCGCCAATGACCGTGACGACAAGCCGGTGTTCCTGTTCAAGAACGCCTGGGAGATCGGTCACGTAACCGAAAAATTCCCGGACGTGAAATTCCGCGAAACCCGCGTTTGTGAAATATTTGGCTAAGTATTGATTTTAAATAATATTTCTTGTGTTGATAGAGCTGAAAGGCTTCTCTAGGATACTTGCAGCTGCCGGAATATAGGTATTCCAGCTGGAATGCAGCTAAGAGAGCGAATAAGCAAGTGCGATACGAGCCTGTCGGGCATGGTTCGCCGCCGCTTCAAAAGGCCAAGGGCGAAGCGCAAGCGGTAGAAATCCGCCGTCTGTCCAAGCCGTTCTGGATAACCGTGATCATCAGCGCGGTGAGCCTGATGGCGTTTGTGTCGTTCCTTTCCTGGACCCTTGACCGCAATTCCATCCGATCTTCAGAACATATTTTCACGGCCATGCTTGGCGATCGCTCCGATCATCTGGCGGACATCACGCTTGAGTACGGCTATTGGAACGACGCGGTCGAAAACCTTGTCGAATCCTTTGATATGACCTGGATACGGGAAACCTTTGTCGACTACATGCAGGAAGAACTGCAGATCGACGGGATCCACCTGCTGGATGGCAACAACCAGCCCAAGGTTCATGTGGTGGAAGGCAAGGTCGCCAATACGGACTTGCGGGTTCGCTATGGGCCTTCGATGAGCGTTCTGATTGCCGATGCCCGAAATACGCCGCAGGATGAGGCGCCGGTTCCGGCAACAGGTCTGGTTGGGAACCTTGAGACGCTTTACCTCGCCAGCGCTGTTTTGCTGACGTCCTACACAGAGGACAGCGACACCAGTACCGATCATGTGCTGGTCTTCGCACGGCCTATCAATGCCTCAGTCCTGGCGGATATGGCGGAGAAATATCACTTGCCCGGTCTTGGGTTGGCGCAAATACCCCCGGCCTTCTGGCAGGCTGGATACGACATTGAGACCGTGGACAGGCGGCACCTCGGGTTTTTCGTTTGGAACCCGGAACTGGCCGGATTTCGGATGTTGCCTCTTCTGGCCCTTGGGGTGTTGGCGGTCTATCTCGGCATGTACTTGTCCGCGCGCATGTTCTTCCACCGTGCAACAGATACGGTCCGGGCGCTTGCGGAAGCCAAACACCAGGCGGACAAGGTCAAGGAACTACTGGCCAATCAGGCCAGGAGCGACCCTCTGACGGGGCTGGGCAACAGGCGATTGCTGGATGAAAAGCTGGCGCTCCTGCAAGACGTCAAGCCGTTGGCAGACGGTCACGCGCTGCTCTATGTCGACCTTGATCGGTTCAAGGAAATAAACGACACCTACGGCCATGAAACAGGGGACCTGGTGCTTTTGCATGTCGCGGAAGCTTTGACCGGCCTTGTCAATGCGGACGACACGGTTGTCCGGCTGGGCGGGGATGAGTTCGTCATTGTGTTCGGCAGGGCACGGCGCGAGCGGGTGCTTTCGGCAAGCCGGGCGATCGTGGAACAACTCAGCCGGCCGGTGAACCTGGACGGTGCTACCTATACCTTCGGAGCCAGTGTCGGCGTCGCTTTTTCGCACAAGCCTTCGGAACTGCTTCGCCAGGCGGATGTTGCACTTTATTCGGCGAAACGGCGGGGCAGGGCACAGGTTGCGGTCTATTCTTCCGACCTGCTGGATTTCCGGCATGTCCCCATTCAGTCGGCAGCTCAGCCGGGCTGATAGGAAAAGACCGGCCAGAAGGCCGGTCTTGAACGTCAGGAGGCTTTCGCTGGCGGCAATTCGATATCGATGCCGAGCGTGGTGACGTCACCGGTCCTGTCCATTTCGAGACGGACGGAGTCCGGGTCGATCGCAACGCGCTTTGCCACGACGGCAAGGATGTCTTCCCGCAGACTTGAGATCAGGACCGCGTCGGAGCCGTCGTCGGCCCGTTCGTGCGCCAGCAGAATTTGCAGCCGGTTCTTGGCAACAGAGGCACTTTCACCTCTTTTGCCAAAGAGGCTCAGGATGTTCATGCGGCCCTCCCCTTGAAGAACTTGCCGAACAGGCCCTTCTTTTCCTCAGGGATTGTGACCGGGATATTTTCACCCAGCAGACGGCGCACGGCCTCGGTATAGGCCTTTGCGGCAGGCGAATTTTCGTCCGACAGCGTGATCGGCAGACCGACGTTCGACGCTTTCAGCACGTCCTTGCTTTCCGGCACGACGCCGATGAGCGGCACGGAGAGAATGTCGACGACATCGTCGGTTGCCAGCATGTCACCGGTCTTGGCACGCTCGGTGTCGTAACGGGTGATCATCAGGTGCTTAGGCATCCGGCCGCCGTCTTCGGCAATCTTGGTCTTCGCGTCGAGCAGGCCGATGATCCGATCGCAGTCGCGTACGGACGACACTTCCGGGTTGGACACGATGATGGCCTCATCCGCATGGCGCATGGCCAGCGTCGCACCGCGTTCGATGCCCGCGGGGCTGTCGCAGATCACCCAGTCGAAATACATCCGCAATTCGCTGATGACGCTGGCAACGCCCTCTTCGGTCAATGCGTCCTTGTCCCGGGTCTGGGAGGCCGGCAGCAGGTAGAGGTTGTTCAGCTTCTTGTCGCGCACCAGCGCCTGTTTGATCGAAGCTTCGCCGCGCACCACGTTGACGAGGTCGAACACGACCCGCCGTTCCGCACCCATGATCAGGTCGAGGTTGCGCAACCCGACGTCGAAGTCGATGGCGCAGACCTGGTAGCCTTCTTTGGCAAGCGCCGAGGCGATAGCTGCGGTGGTGGTGGTTTTGCCCACGCCGCCCTTGCCTGACGTGACCACAACGACAGTAGCGTTGCTCATGGTGTTCGTCCTGTTTTTGTTGTCAGTCCGGCGGCCTTCTGCAGCCGGCCCTGTGGTTAGTTCAGCTCTTCAAAGACGAGGGTCTCGTTTTCGAAGCGGATCTGCGCAGGTGCGTTGCGCAGGGCGCCATCGAAATCGTCCGCGACCTTGTAGAGCCCGTTGATGGAAACCAGCTCCGCATCCAGCTTGGAACAGAAGATACGGGCGCTGTCTTTCCCTGCGACACCGGCCAATGCACGTCCGCGCAGGGCGCCGTAAACGTGTATCGAGCCACCGGCGATTATTTCGGCGCCGGAACTCACGGAGCCGATGACAGTGACGTCGCCTTCCGGATGCAGGATGCTCTGGCCCGAGCGCACCGGTTCGGTAATCACGATGGAAGATCCGCTTGCGATGCTGGCCGGCGAGGTCTCCCACGCTTCCGGTTCGACATCGCTGTCACCGTTTGCCTTGCTCTCCTTGGCTTTGGGCTCAGCGGCTGTCTTCTTGGACTTTGCAGTTGTGTTCCTGGTCGAGCCATCTGCGTCCTTGGCGTCCGGCTTTTCGGTTTCAGAACCGTTTCCAGCCACGGCCGAAGCGTTTGCAGGGGGCGGGACATCCACGTCGGACGCCAGACGGCCACCGGAAAAGCTCGGCGGCATGCCGGCTTTCAGGCGTGTTCCGGCGACACCGTCAATTCCCATCACTCGGATCGAGCGTTCGGAAAGTTCGGCAAGAAGCTGTTCCAGCTCTTCAATCGGAATCTTGGTTCCCCGAACGTCCAGAATGATCGGCCTGTCGATGAAAAATCCCGGCGAGCGTTCGATGATCCGGTCGATTTCACGGAACCAGTCCGCGAAGGGCGGTTCCGGGCTCAGAACGATGGCAATGAAGGATTTTCCCTTGAACTTCATCAAAGAGTCCGGCGGCACAATTGGTCAGGTTGATTTGGTCGGATAAACCTATCATTAACCGAACCGGACAATCGGGCAGGCGACCGTTTTCCACCGATATCAATTTTCATCAGATATTTCAGATAATTGGCTCTTCCACCTAGTGCGCTGGTCAATTGCAATGGGACCCTCTTGCCAAAAATACCAAGAGAACCGCCAAGAATCGCAGCATTGCGTTGCTGCCCGCCTGCTTTGCTGGCGCATTGGTTAACTCAATTCCCGTAAAGAACTGGATTTTTGCCATATTGCAGTGCAAAATGTACGTTCTGGTGTTTAGGGCGCAGAGCGTCTTGGGGAAAAGAATGAGTAACTTCAGTGATATGATGACATATCTCGGTCTCGATACGAGTGAGGCTGCGATGGTGCTCAATGTATCTGAAGATGAAATTCTTCGCTGGTGCAATACGAGCGAGGCTCCTCCTATCCATATCTGGCAGGGCCTTGTGCGCATGCTCGACGAAATCCGCCTGTCGGCCGAGGAAGCCGCCAAATCGGCCGATCTCGATCATCTGGATGCAACGGACCTCAACCGGATCAACCTGATGGTGCCTGGCGGAACCACGTCGGATCTTGCAGGCCCGAAGCGGGCCGCAACTGCGCTCGCGGTCGCGACACTGGCACGGGTCTTCGTTTGATCTGAACCGAGCCTTCGGTTCGGTTCGCGCCTGCTCAGGCAGGTGCGTTGAGCTGCATCCCAATCTTTTCGGCCAGTGCTTCCGCATCCACCGGCTTGGGCAGCTTCGAAAAACGTTCCGGAAATCTGTCTGAAAACTGGTCGTCCTGTGGCAGATGCCCCGAAACGGCAACGACCCGGCAATCGGGGTGCACATCAAGAGCTTTCGCCACAAGGTCCCAGCCCGAGTGACCATTGTCGAGCTGCAAGTCCGTCACCATGATCGAATAGGGCATGTCGCGGCCAATCCTGACCTTGGCATCCTCAAAACAATGCTCTGTCGTCACCTTGTACCCGAACCTTGTCATGAGGTCCGATATCGCAGCTGCCGACCTCCGGTCGTCATCAACCACAAGTGCGTGCCCGATCCCGTTTCCGGCCACGGTCTCGACAGAATGGGCGGTTTGTCCACGAGGCTGCTGGGGAAAGGTCAACGTTACGCAGGTTCCGCGCCCCGGCTGCGATGCAATGTGGATGGTGCCGCCTGACTGGTGCGCGAACCCGTGCACCATGGACAGCCCTAGGCCCGTGCCTTCACCGTTCGCGCGGGCGCTGAAGAAAGGCTCTGCGGCCTGGCGCAACGTATCTGCATCCATGCCGCAGCCATCATCCTGCACCGATAGCGAGATCGTCCCGTCTGTCTGCCGCGTCACGGCAATTTCGATATGTCCTTGGTCTTCGATGGCCTGACCTGCATTCACGCACAGGTTCAATATGGCGCTTTCCAGCTGGCCGGGGTCGATCCGCGCATGCATCGGGCCTTCGTCGCACCTGATCGTCAGCGTTACGGTTTCGGGCAGGGCCATCGACAACAGGTCTTCCATGCCTTCCGCAATCACGGCGATATCGGTTTCGATGGGGGCAAGGTGTTGTTTGCGGGCGAAGGCCAGAAGCCTCTCGATCAGCGAAACACCGAGTTCGACGGCGTCATTGATCCTTGCTTTCAGCACGGAGGCCTTGGGGCTAAGCTCGCCCTCCAGCATGTGAAGATTTCCGGAGATCGTGGACAGAATGTTGCCGAAGTCATGGGCAACTTCGCCTGTCACCTTGCCGAGGCTTTCCACTCGCCGGATTTCTTCCAGCCGTTCGTCGATCCTTTTGCGTTCCGTCGTTTCGGAAAACAGCCAAACCGAGCCGCCGTCGGGCAATGCCGACTGGCGCACTTCCAGCACGCGGCCGGTGGTGTCGGCGTATTCGCCAAATCCGGCGCGGTCGTTTTCATTGGCGCGGCGTTCGAACGGTGACTTTTCCAGAAGTTCCGGCAAAGTCATGCGTTTGCCGCGGCCAGCCCTTTCAAGGCGCAACAACTCCCGGACACGATCATTTTCGGCCAGGATCTGCCCGGTTGGCGACAGGACCGCGACACCGTCGCTTATGTTCTGGAAAACGGTGATGAAAAGCTCGTTTCGACGCCAGACTTCCCTGGTTTTCCGTTCCAGGCGCAGGGCGTTGGACCGGAACTTGCGGAAGGCCTCTGACAACTGCCCGATTTCGTCCGACGAGCTTGCCTTCTTGGGGAGCCGCGCCTTCAGGTCTCCTGCTGCCAGCCGCCGCATGACTGCGGTGATCTGGTGCAGGTTGCGAACCACGTAGCGGGAGACAAACAGGGCGGAGCCGATGGCAACAATCAAACTGATGCCGGTCAGGACAAGAATGACGGCCTTTGCAAAGGTAATGCTGGTCGTTGTCTTGTCGCGTGAATCGCGAAGCCGCAGCTTTGTGTCCGTCACCTTCTGAAGGGCGTAGGCGTTCACCTGCGCGAGCTCTGTGCGAATACGGAAGAGTGCGTTTTCGGCATCGAGCTTGGCAGCGAGGCTGGCATAACGCAGCGAGAACAGGTCGCCCCGCCGCATCACGGCGTCATCGACCTCGGCCAAGGCGGCACGTACGGCGGCAGGGGCATTGGAAGCAATGTCCTGACGGATACGCCGGAAGCTGCTTTGCTGCTCGCCGACCTTGATCAGCTCCTGACTGCGCAACGCACCGATGGCCGCCATGACCAGTTGCTGCAGGGCTGACCAGTCCTGACGGTCCTCAGGCGATTGGTCCCGAGATTGTGCGAGCCTCCTGAAGCGTTTTTGAAGGCGCTCCAGATCCTGATCGATCAGTGCGAGTTCTGCAGCGTTCCTGCCTTGTGGAACCATTGCGCGGGCCAGATCGGTGATCGCGACCCGGATGCGGGCAAGAGGCCTGATGAGGTCGGGATCGCCACCACCCAGTGTCTCGATGTGATCAAGCGTTGCGAGAATTCGTTCGGCCTCGCTTTCCAGTTGGAAGCTGGGGCTTAGCGTCATCAGAAAGGGCGCGGAGGCGGCCAGTTTCGACGCGTTGCCGGAAAGTTCCAGGGCGTCGGAAACGTCGCTCAAGGTCTGGTCGTGAAAACGAAATATTCCAGGAGGACATATTCCGCATTGGTCAGCGGAATCTCGTCGCCGTTGCCGTCAAGCAGTTCCCTGCGTTTCAGGTTCACCCTCTTGTCGCCGAAGATGATCTCCTGATCCTTGCCGGCTTTCGCAGCTGAAACGCCATGCCCGTAGCGTCGCAGAACCGCGCGGATGCGGGCGACGAGTTCGCGTGGATTGAACGGCTTCATCAGGTAGTCGTCAGCGCCTGTCTCAAGGCCGATGATCTTGTCGATCTCGTCGCCCACACCGGTCAGCATGACGATTGGAAGCTCGCTGGTTTCGCGAATGTGAATGGCAAGGGTCAGACCGGATTCGCCCTTGAGGCGCAGGTCAATCAGCGCGAGGTCGAAATCCTGGGGACTGCCAGCCGCCTTGAAGCCGTCGCTGTCCTGAAACGCAACCGGTTCGAACCCGCTTGCCTCCATGAGAGCAGACAGGGTTTCGCGCACATCCGCGTCATCATCGATGATGGCAATCACCGGTCTTGTCGCGCTTGCATCCATGCCGTCGCTCTCTTGCACCTTCATGAGCTGTCTAACACAAGGACCAGGTTGCGAGACCAGAATATCGTTACAATTGTTTCACCCGCCCATGGGTGGTTGTAACACTGTTAACAAAATAGGGCTGTCCAACAGCTTCTGTTAACACTTCGCCGCTCGTTTTCCCTCGCCACATCCCGCTAGGCTTAAGTCGATCTTTCAAGAGCCTTGCGGTGCGATGCGCTGTGAGGCGCGAGTGATCTGTAATGGGAGGAAAATATGAGAAATATGCTGGCCCGGCTCGGTTCCGTGGCTTTTGTGACCGGTTTTGCCCTTTCGTCCGCTTATGCAGCTGAATGCGCGAACCAGGGTGCACTTGATAGCATCTACTGCGATGCCAATGGCGATCTTGTCGCCGATGCCCCGTCCGATCCGGCCAAACTGAGCAACCCGGACACGCTCGTCTTCGCCTACACTCCGGTTGAAGATCCGGCCGTTTACGCCGACATCTGGGCACCTTTCATCGAGCATCTGGAAACCGTTACCGGCAAGGACGTGCAGTTCTTCGCCGTGCAGTCGAATTCGGCTGAAGTGGAAGCCATGCGGTCCGGCCGTCTGCATATCGCGGGCTTCTCGACCGGCCCGACGCCTTTTGCCGTCAATCTCGCCGGTGCTGTGCCGTTTGCGATCATGGGCAGCGAAGACGGTCAGTTCGGCTACCGCCTTCAGATCTACACCCAGGCCGATAGCGATATCAAAACGCCTGCCGATATGAAGGGCAAGCGCATCGCGCACACGTCTCCGACGTCCAACTCGGGCAACCAGGCGCCGCGGGCCCTGTTCCCGGACCTCGGTGTCGTGCCGGATCAGGACTATGAAGTCATCTATTCCGGATCCCATGACCAGTCGATGCTGGGTGTGGTTGCCGGCGACTATGACGCCGCACCGGTCGCTTCCGAAGTTGTTGACCGCATGGCGGAACGTGGCCTTTACGATCCGGAGGAAGTGCGCATTGTCTGGGAAAGCGATCCGTTCCCGACAACCTCCTTCAACTATGCCCACGACCTGGACCCGGCCCTCGTTGAAAAAATCAAGGAAGCGTTCTTCAGCTTCGACTTCAAGGGCAACAAACTGGGTGAGGAATTCGAGGGCGTAAGCAAGTTCGTCCCCATCACCTACAAGGATCAGTGGGCTGTCATCCGGCAGATCCAGGCCAGCAACGGTGTTGAATACACGCCGCAAGGTCTTGCCAAGTAAGACAACTGGCTTTGACGGCCCGCCGTGAGTTGAACTCCGGCGGGCCGGTTCAATCGAGGTAAAACATGCTAAAGATAACAAGCCTTGTGACACGTTACGGGGCCGGGGATCCTGTGCTCAAAGACCTGGACCTCGAGGTTCCCGGTGAAGAGGTCGTCTCCGTGATCGGCTCTTCGGGTGCGGGCAAGAGTACTCTGCTTCGCTGCATCAACCGGCTGGTCGAGCCGACCTCCGGCAAGATCTTCCTGAATGGTACCGATTTCACCAGCCTGGGCAAGCGCGAGCTGCGCGTCGGCCGCCGCCGCATCGGCATGGTGTTCCAGAGCTTCAATCTGGTTGACCGCCTGACCGTGATGGAAAATGTCCAGAGCGGGCGCCTCGGTTACATCTCGACCTGGGCAGCGCTTTCGAGACGTTACCCCAAGGAAGACATCCGCAGGGCCTATGAGCTCATGGAGCGGGTCGGGATCGCCCATTACGCCAACAAGCGCGCGGACGAACTTTCAGGCGGCGAACGCCAGCGTGTCGGCGTTATCCGGGCGCTGATGCAGCAACCTGAAATCCTTCTGGCCGACGAACCGACAGCTTCTCTCGACCCGAAGACCTCGGAACAGATCATGACGCTGCTGCGGGACCTCGCACGCGAACTGAAGCTTCCGGTGATCATCAACATTCACAACGTCAATGAAGCCAAGGAATTCAGCGACCGTATCGTCGGCATGCGCTATGGGCGGATCATTTTCGACGATCTGCCGGATGCCCTGACGAAGGACGCGATGCACGAGATCTACGCCGGTGTTCCTCACGAAGACCGGCAGATGGAAGGCGCTGCGGCATGAGTACGGCGAGGGATACCTGGCGCAAGCAGCCCTTCATCGCCAACCCGCTATTGCGCTACGGCCTTTATGTCGCAATAGCGGTCTATATCGTGACCACCTTTGCGACGCTGCCGATCGACTGGGACCGTATGATGCAAGGCTTGAGCCGTGCAGGGCGGATCTTCGGCGGGGCCTTCCCGCCCAGCTTCCAGCGCAGCGAGTTGCTCATCGACGGGTTTATGGAAAGCCTGAAGATCGCGATCCTTGCAACTGTCGGCGGCATCCTGCTGTCGATCCCGATCGCTTTCATGGCGGCCAGGAATATCGCACCGCTCCCGATCTATTATTTTGGCCGGGCGGTCATCATCATCGCACGAAGCTTCCATCCGGTAATTGTCGCCATCATCTTCGTGAAAGCGGTTGGTTTCGGTCCCTTCGCGGGTGTCCTGACGCTGATCGTCTACTCCATCGGCTTTGTTGCCAAGCTGCTGGCGGAAAAGATCGAGGAAATCGATCCGGGGCCCGTCGAAGCCATGAAGGCAGCGGGCGCACCGTTCCTGTCCACACTGGTTTACGCGGTGTTCCCGCAGATCATGCAGCGCCAGATCGGACTCGGCATCTATCAGCTCGACAGTAACCTGAGAGCCTCGGCGGTCGTCGGTATCGTTGGCGCAGGTGGCATCGGCGCCACCCTGGCGAATGCATTCGGGCGCTACGACTACGACTTCGCCCTGGCCATCACCATGGTCATCGTGGGTGCCATCCTGATTTCCGAAGCCGTCAGCGGTGCAATCAGAAAGCGGATCGCATAATGGAACAGGTACAGCTCCAAGACTGGGCGCGTTATACGCCGGCCCAACGGTTTCAGCGCTACGGCTACTTTGCCCTGACCGCACTCGTCGTTGCCTGGGCCCTCGGCAGCGTCAACATCATCTGGGCGTGGGTGTGGGACGCGCCGACCCAGATGGGCGATCTTTTCAGCCGCATGGTGCCTCCAGACCCGACCCACCTCGACCAGATTCTGAGTGCGTTGTGGGAGACGGTAAACCTTGCCACAATCGCCACGGCTATGGCGGTCGTGCTGGCTTTGCCGGTGGCCTATATCGCCGCGCAGAACACCACGCCGAACGCACTGACGCTGTGGCTCGGCCGGTTCATCCTGGTCTCGTCGCGTTCGGTGAACACGATCATCTGGGCCCTCTTGTTCGTGGCAATCTTCGGCCCGGGTGTTGTTGCCGGCATCGTTGCAATCATGTTCCGTTCCATCGGCTTCCTGGGCAAACTTCTGGGCGAAGCCATCGAGGAAATCGATCCGAAACCGGTCGAGGCGCTGAAGGCGTGCGGCGCAAGCCATTTCAAGGTGGTGCTCTATGCCATCGTCCCCCAGGTCATGCCGACCTTCTTTGCGGTGACTATCCTGCGCTGGGACATCAACCTGCGGGAATCCACGGTTCTCGGGCTGGTCGGGGCAGGGGGCATTGGTGTGATCCTGCAAGGGGCCATCGATACCTTCAACTGGCAGGAAGTCTCCATGGTGCTCCTGGCAATCATCGCCCTGGTGGTAGTGGGAGAGGTCGTATCGTCCTACCTGCGGCGCAAGATCCTCTGAAAAGAGCCGGAACCGGTTGCCAGGATTGAAAAGCCGTTTTGGCAAACTGCAAATGATGGCGCGGCAGCGGGAAACCTCTGCCGCGCCATTTGCTTTGTGGAAACTCTTCGTCATTTGGTCCGAAACCCGTCTGAAACGAAGCGGCCTTTCTTGAACTTTTCTTCGTTTCAGTGATGATCGAAGCAAGACATTGCCACCAACCGCTGATTTGCCATCACCGCTCGGCTGACGAAACAAGACGTCACGTCCGGAACCAGCCCAGCAACCGTCCGGTTTCTGCGGGCGGCCATCACACCATTAAGGCCCGGCCTATGACTGAATCGCTCAAGGGACTTGCCGCCGCGCTTCTCGCATTTGCCCTGTTTTCCACGCATGACGCCATCATCAAGGAACTCGGTGGCAGCTATCCGGTCTTTCAGATCATCTTCTTCACGATGCTTTTTGCCTTCGTGCCGATGTCGATGATGATGCTGGCGGACAAAGCAGTCGACAATTTCCGTCCAAGACACCCCTGGCTGGTGCTGTCGCGGGCAGGCCTGGCCATTATCGCCATGTCCTGCGGGTTCTACGCCTTTACGGCGCTACCGCTGGCCGAGGTCTATGCATTGCTGTTTGCCATGCCGCTTCTGATCACCGCCTTGTCCGTACCGTTGCTTGGTGAGACCGTGCGGGCGCAGCGCTGGGCTGCCGTGATCGTCGGTTTGATCGGCGTTCTAATCGTTTTACCCGGTCTTCTATGTGCCGGTGGAGCTTCTCGACCTCGGACTTATGGCGGCGATCGGCTTTCTCTCGGTCATTGCCCAGTTCCTGACGATTTCGGCCTACAAGGCCGCGCCGGCCGCGGTCGTGGCACCACTGCAATACAGCCAGATCCTCTGGGCAAGCCTGTTCGGCATGCTGTTCTTTTCCGAAACACCGGATTTCTACGTCGGCCTCGGCTCAGCAGTCATCATTGCCTCGGGTATCTTCGTCGTGTGGCGTGAGAGCCGGGAGAATGTCTCTGTACAGACCCCGGTCCTGAAAACCGCCAACCCGCGTTTCGATACGGGCCCGCAGCCGAAGTAGGGGGCGAGGGAGTCTGGCTCCCAACGGGCGGCTATCCGGACTTCCCACAATAAGACAGCCTCATCCTGAGGAAGCGCGTGAGCGCTGTCTCGAAGGATGGGCCGCTTGCTCCTGAGTATGCCGCCCATCCTTCGAGACGCGCAGAAATGCGCTCCTCAGGATGAGGTCGCGAGGGAGGCGGGGGAAGGAAACCGGGTCACCACAGCAGTTGGCTAAGCAACCGGCCTCAGGCCAAACATTCCTCAGTCCAGCCGTTTCTTGAAGCGGAAAGCGGCGACGATCATGCCCAGAACGAAGAACCCGCACATCCAGAGCACGTCGCGGTGCAGCTCCAGCAGTCCGGCGTCCCGCAGGACGAACCCTCTGATCATGCGCATGAAATGGGTCGCCGGAAACGCCTCGGCAATATACTGCGCGATCACCGGCATGCCTTCATAGGGAAACATGAAGCCGGACAGCAGGATGGACGGCAGCAGCACGAACACCGTCATCTGGGTTGCCTGCAACTGGCTTTGGGCAATGGTCGACAGCACCAGGCCCAGTGACAGACTGGCTCCGATGAAAAGCAATGTGCCAACAAAGAGATCGAATATCTTGTCGCCGAAAGGCACGTTGAACAGCAGGTGTCCGAGCCCGAGGATGATCACCGTCTGCAATAGGCCGATGAAGATGTAGGGAATGATCTTGCCGATCATCAGCTCGATCGGCCGTACCGGCGTGTTGATCAGCATTTCCATGTTGCCGCGCTCGCGTTCGCGCACGATTGCCGCCGATGTGAACATGATCATGGTCATGGTCAGGATGATGCCGACCAGACCGGGGACGATGTTGATGGCGGTACGCTGTTCCGGGTTGAAGAACAGGGCCACCTCGAAGGTCGGCGTCGACCGGTTCGGGGCCTGACGGTTCAATTCGGCCAGCGGCATGTTGCGCAGCGACTTGATGGCGCCTGCGATCATGGTGTCGGAGCCGTCGACGATCCACTGGGCAACAGGGCGGCTGGTTTCCTCGTCGGTGGAAGGCGGCGTGCCCAGGTTGGCGGCGGGCGAGCGGGCGACCCTCTGGGAGAGGTCGTCCGGCAGGATGAAAACGGCGCGCACGCGCGCGGCCTTGATCGCGGTTTCCGCTTCCTCGATGCTGGTCAGGCGTTCGGTCACCTTTACGACACGGGTCGCTTCCACCATCTGGATCAGGATCCGGCTCAGCCCGGTCTGGCTGTGATCGACGACAGCTACGGGAATATCGCGAATGTTGGTGTTGATGGCGTAGCCGAACAGGATCAGCTGGATCAACGGGATCATGATGACCATGCCGAAAGTCATCCGATCCCGGCGCAACTGGCTGAGTTCCTTGAAGAAGATGGCCGATATCCGTGAAAGGGGTCTGATCATTGTCGGCCTTCTCCCGTTGCCGTCACGAAGACATCTTCCAGGTTCGGGCGCACCTTTTCGATCAACGTGGCACCGTTGGTCTCGTCCTTGTTTTTCAGGAACGCTTCAGGATCGGTAATGTCGTCCCGCACCAGAACACGCAGGCGTGCGCCCAGCTGCGCAGCGGTGATGATGCCTTCCGTTCCCAGCAGCCGGCGGCGGATTTCGCGCAGGTTGGGGCCTTCGATTTCCACGACATTGGCACCCATTGCCGCCATCAGGTCCTTCGGTGCCCCGTCAGCACGTTTCTGGCCTGCTTCCATGATTGCAATCTTGTGGCAGCGTTCCGCCTCGTCCATGAAATGCGTGGTCACGACAATGGACGTTCCGCCATCGACCAGGTCGAACAGCTGTTCCCAGAAATGGCGGCGCGACTCCGGGTCAACGGCCGAGGTCGGTTCGTCCAGAAACAGAAGCTGCGGTTCGTGCAGAACGGCGGTTGCCAGCGCCAGGCGCTGGCGTTGCCCGCCGGACATCTTGCCTGCGAACCGGTCACCCAGCTCGCTCAATTCATATCGCTCCATGACCTCGGCAATGCGCTGTTTCTTCCGCTTCGATGGCAGGCCGTAGATCGTTGCCATGAAGTTGAGGTTCTCCAGAACCGTCAGATCGCCATAAAGCGAAAAGGCCTGGGTCATGTAGCCGATCTTGTATTTCAGGGTCTCGGCATCCTTGGGAACGGAAAGCCCCAGCACTTCAACGGTGCCTTCGGTCGGCGTGAGAAGGCCCGTCAGCATGCGCATGGCCGTGGTCTTGCCGCAGCCGTTGGGGCCGAGAAAGCCATAGATCATGCCGCGCTCGATGGTCAGGTCCAGCCCGTCGACCGCCCGGAACCCCTTGAAGCTTTTCACCAGGCCCTCGGCCCGGATCACGATGTCGCCGTCGTTTGAACTCACGGCAGAACAACCTGGGCCGGAACGCCATTCGGCAGGTCGTTGGCGCTGTCAGGCAACTGCACTTCGGCGACATACATCAACCGGGCGCGCTCGGATTGATTGAGCGCGTAATAGGGCGTGAAGGAAGCTTCGGAACTGATCCAGCGCACAGTGCCTTCGATCGGCTTGTCGAGGCCGTCAATTCGCACCTCCAGCTTGTCGCCCTGCTTGACCTTCACCCGGTGCGGTTCGGGAACATAGACGCGGGCATAGGGTGCATCGCCGGCCAGCATCACAACGACCGGACTGCCGACCGTCACCCGTTCCCCAAGGTTCCAGGGAAGGTTGTCGAGCGTGCCATCACGCGAGGCGGTGATGGTCAGATCGGACAGGATCTTTTCCTGGGTGGCGAGGCTTGCCTGGGCGGCTTCCAGTTCGGCCTTGGCTATGTCAAGGTCTTCCGGTCTTGTGCCGGCGACAAGCTCCTTCAGTTGTTCCTGCGCACTTTTCAGGGTCGCGTCGGCTGCATCGCGCGCAGCCTTGGCACTGTCGAGCTGTGCCTGGCTTGTGGTGCCGCGTCCGGTCAGGTCGTCGTAGCGCCCGAACGAAGCCTGTGCATCTTCCAGCTCCGCTTTCGCACCCGCTACGGCGGCGCGAGCCTTGGCAATCTCCTCGTCGCGGGCGCCGTTTTCAAGCTTCACGAGATTGGCCTTGGCCTTCTGCACCTCCGCCTTCGCCTGGGCGACGATGGCCTGTTGTTCGGCCGGGTCCAGTTGAGCCAACACGGTGCCCTTCTTGAAGAAGGTTCCTTGTGGCACAGGCAGCTCGACCAGAACCTCGTTGGCTGTTGCGGTCAGTGCGACCCTGTCTCGCTCGAGGTTTCCAAGGGCAACATTCCCGTCTTCACTGTAACAACCGGCAGCAAACAGGCACACGGTGGCTGCGAGGACACTGCGCAGACGGGGTGTAGACATGAATTCCTCCCTATGGATCAAGGGTATGCGGCAAGAAGGGTATCGTCTTGCCGCCACCATAGCCTGCTTCGCGGGCCTGTGCCATGGCTGGTTGAGGCCGGTTCGGACCTGCCGTCTTCGGGGCAATGCCGGGCGTCAACGCCGGGCATCAACACCGGGCATGCCAAGCAGGAGGGTGCAGGTCCGGTCTTCTGCAAACGATACGAAAAAGGCCGCGGTTTGAGCCGCAGCCTTTCTTGCAAAAACGACAGGAACGAACGCCGTCAACTCGCCCGCTTGAACACGTTGTACCAGCGCTTCCTGGGAACGGTGATAGCCCGTTCGAGGATTTCCGCGGCATAAAGCGAAGCGTTTTCCCGGGCCTTGCCGACACCGGAGACCAGCGACGTGTCGAGGCCGGAGAGGCCGCCGCCGAATTCGAAGAGATCGCGGAACGCGGCGCGTTCCACAATCGGGGTCATAAGAACGTCGATATTCTGGGCGGAAAGGAAGTCCTGGACCGCCTTCATGGCACGCGTTGTCACCGCGGCGTTGGTACGGGTCAGAACCACGCAATGCTTGATGTCGTGGCGGACGATCTTTTCCAGCTTCTTGATCAGGGTCAGGATCTTGGCGCCACCGCGCGCATCCATCGAAGACCCCTGGATCGGCACGACCACAAGGTCGGACACTGAAAGTGCGTTGGCGACAATGAGGTTTTCGGTTCCTTCAAGATCGACAATCACATAGTCGGACGTTTCGGCGGCAAGTGTGATCTGCTCTGTAATGGAGGCCGGCGAAATTTCGCTGACGACGTTGATGCCCGGGCTCTTGCGTGGCAGCTCGTACCACTTCGAGATCCATTTCTGCGGGTCCGCATCAAAGATGGTGACACGCTTTCCCCGTGCTGCGACTTCTGTCGCCAGCAACAGAGCCGCCGTGGTTTTTCCGGCGCCGCCCTTTGCGTTTGCGAAGGAAATGACTGGCATCTGGCTTCTCCTGACCTTGCCGAGCATTGTCTGGAGCAACTTGCGTCTGCGAGCGCATGCCGAAAGCTGCCCCAACACCTTGAAGGCGATCTGTCAGCGGGTTCCCGAGTGTTCCGTTGCAAATCCGCTTGTGTCGCCGATGACCCATTGCAGGCCTATCTGTCTGGCAGTCTTGGATTTTTATGGTTACCAAATCCTTAAATTCGCAATTTGCAGCAGACTTATTCAACAAACGTTAGGATTTGTGGATAAAGACCAGCAAAACGCCTTGGCACTATTTGCAAGGGTCCGGCGAAAAGCTGCGTTCAGCCGCAATGGGCAGCCTGGATGACGCGAATTCGGCAACAGCAACGCCTCGTGCGTCTTCTGTCTGGGGTGGGGAGAAATCCTGCCGGATTTTGGATCGCCACCGATTGCATGCGCCTTGGGTGCCGCGTAGGTTGTCGGTGCGGAAGGGGTGCCTGAATCGGTGGTCTGCCGCTGTTGATCGGTCTCATGGTATTCGGGGCACTTGTCCGCGTTGATTTGAACGCCAGATGCTTTGGGGTCAGAATTATGTCTTTGATCCGCGCCTTGAAGGACGCCACATGCTGCACCGATTTCTCAACTCCCGCCCGGCCTGCTTGATCCGGAACCTTCTGCTTTGCGGGGTGTTGGCATTTGCGGGCACGGCAGGGGCAGCGTGGGCTGAGGCCTTGAAGCCTTACAAGGATGGGCTGTTCAGATACAAGAAGGTCTCAGAAACGCTCTATGATGGCGATTTTATCGTCGTTGAATATTCCAAACAGCGAGACCTGCGCGATCGCGACGAAGTCGACGAACGCAGGGTCTACGGAAACTATGTCTCCTACAAACCGAAGCGGGGCCGTGGCAGCGGAGAACTGAAAGCCAACGGCCGGGTTGTCGAATTCATGGGCACCGGCAACTGGAAGGGTGGTGCCAATGCCATCGTGATCTACATTCACGGGCAGGGCGGCAACCGCTTTCAGGGCATGAACGACGTTTCGTTCGGTGGCAACTTCAACCGCGTTCAGAACCTGATGGTCAGGAACGGAGGCGCCTACCTGACCGTCGACATAAAGAACTTCGACAATCGCGGCACGGCCGATGTGGCGGCCCTGATCCAGTATCAGAAGCAGCTGTCGCCACGTGCCAAGGTCGTGGTTGCCTGCGGCTCCATGGGCGGCATCATCTGCTGGAACCTGGTAAAGAACGCCAATTATGCCAGCATGCTTTCCGGCATTCTGCTGCTTGGCTCACCGAAGGATCCCAACTTCCTGTCTTCAGGTGCACTCGGGCGCAACGTGCCGATCTATATGGGGCAGGGGACGCTCGACCAAGTCTACAATTGGGAAGATCAGGCGAACTTCTTCAAGCAGATAAAGACCAGGGCTCCGAACTATCCGATCAAGTTTACGCTGTTCGATACAGGCACCCACGGCACCCCCATCCGCATGACCGACTGGCGCCTGATACTCAACTGGATGCTGGGTTAGGCGAAGGCTCGGCACTGTTGGGGATCAAAACTGGCTCGTGTTAATTGGTCTGCACGGCGCCAGAGCAAACTTGAAGCGCTTTTGCGGTTGCCCTTACGTCACTTTTAATTTCAAACTACCCTCTGGGCACCAGTGCCTGTCATCTGGAGACGGCTCGAAACCGCCGTTTTCGGCGTGCCAGCCTCGATCCTCGGGTTGGTGCCGCGTATCAGGGGGGATGTATCATGTCAGAGTATTTTGATCTCGGCCGCTATACGCGTGTCGTGACGTCTATACCGGAAGCGCAAGTCTGGTTTGACCGCGGTCTGGTCTGGCTATTTGCCTATAATCACGAAGAGGCGATTGTCTGTTTCGAAAAGGCGGTGGCAGCCGACCCGGCCTGTGCGTTGGCTCATTGGGGCATCGCTTACGGTGTCGGTCCGAATTACAACAAGGCCTGGGAAATCTTCACGCCTGAGGAAAAGGGGCCTGCGCTGGCTCGTGCAAATGCAGCGCTTGCCACCGCAAAGGCGCTGAAGGAGGCCAGGCCGGTGGAGCGTGCGCTGATCGAGGCCCTGGCGTCGCGTTATCCCACAGATCCGGAAATCGAAGACTATCAGCCCTTCAACGATGGCTTTGCGGAAGCGATGAAACCCGTTTACGAAGCCAACAGGGAAGACCTGGATGTCGCGTGCATCTATGCAGAGGCCTTGATGAACCGGACGCCCTGGCAATTGTGGGATTTCCACACGGGCGTGCCGAACCCTGAAGGTTCCACCACCGAGGCCGTGGCTGTTCTGGAACATGCATTTGAGAGGTTGCCGGGCGCCTGGGATCATCCTGGGCTCTTGCACATGTACATTCACCTGATGGAAATGTCGCCGCACCCGGAAAGGGCTTTGCGCCATGGCGACAGGCTGAAGGATCTCGTTCCGGATGCCGGGCATCTTGTGCACATGGGAACGCATATCGATGTCTTGTGCGGCGACTATCAGAATGTGCTCTACCGCAATCTTGCGGCAGCCAAGGTCGACGACAAGTTCAAGGCTTACGCTGGCCCGGCGAATTTCTATGCGCTGTACCGGATCCACAATCTGCATTTCGCATTCTACGGCGCCATGTTTCTTGGCAGAAAAGCCGCCGCGGTGGAGGCTGTCGAGCGATTGCGCGACGAGGTGCCCGACGAAGTTGTTCGATCGTATCCGGACGTGTTCGAAACCTTCGTGGCCGCCGCACCGCATGTCTACATCCGGTTCGGAATGTGGTCTGAAATCCTTGAGCTCGATCAGCCGGCGGACAAGGAGCTCTATGTCACCACCAATGCGTTGATCTACTACGCGAAGGCCATCGCCCTGGCCAACCTCGGCCGTCATGACGAAGCTCTGTCCGCCATGGCGGATTTCACCGCGGCTTATGCGCAGGTGCCGGATAGCAGGATGCTCTTCAACAACACCGCAAGGGATGTTCTCGCCGTTGCAGAAGAAATGATGAAGGGTGAGGTGGCTTTCAAGGCTGGACGGAAGGAAGAAGGACTTTCCCATCTTCGCACTGCCGTCGACCTGGACGACGGGCTTCAATACGAAGAGCCGTGGTCCTGGCCACAGCCAACGCGCCATGCGTTGGGAGCACTTCTGATGGAAGCCGGCAAGTATGGGGAAGCCGAGCCGGTCTACCGCGCGGATCTCGGATTGGACGGCAAGCTGCCGCGCCCGAGCCAGCATCCACGCAATGTCTGGGCGCTGCACGGATTGCATGAATGTCTGGTAAGGCGCTCGGAGAAGATAGAACTGCCGCACGTCAAGCTTCTGCTCGACCAGGCCATCGCGCGTGCGGACATTCCGATCCGGGCAAGCTGCCTCTGCCGGGCGAAGGCCGCATAAAGAAGAGTTCGGGCAGATCAACGACTGGTTTTGGATGCCGCTAAAAAATGACCGGATACCTGTGCCAAATGGCGGGAACCGGAGCGGGCGTCTAAATCTTGGTGAGCTTTGCCTTCAGCAAACCTTCCGCCAGATGATCGAACACTACGCGGATCCTCTGGCTGGTGTGAAGTTCGCGGTGGGTGACCAGCCAGATTGGAAACGAAACCGGTTCGATGTCGGAAAATGCGGGAACGATCTCGGGGAACCGGGCAGCGATTTCATCCGCCATGATAGCCAGACCGAGGCCCTGGCGGACGAATTCCCAGGCGACCACACCGCTGGGGGAGCCAAGGCGAATATTGGCCTCGGTCACCTTCAGACCGAAGGCGCGCAGGTAGCCGACCAGCTCTTCGTTGTTGTCGAAGCCGATAAAATCGAGATCTGGAGCATCGTCTCTCGTCAGGGGACGGCCGAATTGTTCAACCAGTGATCTGGCGCCGAAGATGCGGGCCGGGGCCGCGCGCAGTTTGCGGGCATAAAGGTCAGGATGGTCGGGTTCGACATGTCGAATGGCAATATCGGCTTCGCGTCGGCGCAAGTCGCTCAGGCTGTTGGTACAAAGCACTTTCACTTCGACGCCCGGTGCCTTTTTGCGCAGCTCACGCAAAATATCGGGCAAGAGATGAGCTGCCATCAGATCCGTCGTGGAAACGGTGACCAGTCCTTCGACTTGCTGTGATTTGCCGGATGCCGCAAGGGATATCCGGCTGGCCGCGTCGCCCATGGCGCGCACATGATCAGCCAGTTCGATCCCGGCTTCCGTGAGGATCAGGCTCTTCGACACACGCTCGAACAGGGTCACGCCAAGTGTCTGCTCAAGCGCTGCCACCTGCCGGCTGAGCGTGGGTTGGGTCAGTCCGAGTGCCCGGGCAGCTGCGGAGAGAGACCCTTCCTCTGCCGTTACCAGGAACGCACGGGCCTGGTTCCAGTCGAATGTGATGGTCTGCCAGTTCATGCAAATATGTATATCAACTAGCCAGAATTCGGCAATTCTCATTCATTTCTGAAGCAAGTAGATTTCTTGTCGAAAGGAGACGCCAATGAGCCCGTCATCTTTGATGATCCAATTGGCAAACATCGTTCTTTCGGTTCTGGAGTTCCTGGCTTCACCCACTGGCGGCCGCGATATCGGCCGCGACATTCTTCATCAGATCGGTCTGCGCGGCGGCCGCAAGAAGAAGAAATAGCGGGTACGGGAGTTTAATGGACTATTCGCCATGGCGACAACATGGACCAATGAAATGCCGTCATCTGCCGGTTTCTGGAGCAAGGCTGCGCGCAAATATGCTGCATCTCCAATCCGCAATCAGGAAGCATATGAAAAGACGCTGGAGCGTACGACGGAACATCTGGGGCCGCAGGACAGTATTCTGGAACTGGGCTGCGGCACAGGATCGACGGCACTATTATTGGCCGGCAATGTCAGGTCTTATCTTGCGACCGATTTCGCCAGCGGCATGATCGAGATTGCACAGGCGAAATTGAAGGATGGACCGGACGCGAAAGATCATCCGCAAGGGTTGAGGTTTGCCGTTGCCGATGTCTTCAGCGACAAGGTCGAGCCAGGTGAAGCCGGGTACGATGCCGTCCTTGGCTTCAACTTCCTGCATCTGGTGGAAAACGCCGAAGACACCCTGTCCCGTATTCATCATCTCCTGAAACCGGGTGGGCTTTACATTTCCAAGACCGTTTGCCTGAAAAGGCGCGCGTGGCTGTTTGCTCCCCTCGTCAAGTTGATGCAACTGGTTGGCAAGGCACCTTTTGTCCGTTTCTTTTCCTTCGACACACTGGAAGACAGCATCCGGTCGGCAGGGTTCGAAATCATCGAGACAGGAACCTATCCTGCACCCTACAGCCGCTTTGTCGTGGCAAGGAAACTCTGACGGGGCGCGCAGAAAAGAAGCGTCCCTGATATTCCTTAAATCGATTGAATTGGCCCGTTGCGGCGACTTGCAGATGAGGGCTGTTGAGTGCTAGGTGTGATCTGTCTCGCCACTCTCGCTCCCTCGAAAGCTGAATATGCTCGTCCGCGACCGCGCCTTTTTCGCGTCCATGTTCCTGACGGTTCTGGCCGACCAGATCCTCCTGTTTCTGGTGCCGCTGGTGATCTTCCAGATAACCGGCGATGTCGCCTGGTCCGGCCTTGCCTTCTTCTTCGAAACCTTGCCGCGCTATCTGACATTTCCAGTCGCAGGCATTCTGTGTGACCGGTTCTCGCCGATCCTGCTGCTGCGTGTCAGCCGCATTTTGCGGGCTGTGGCCTGTATTGTCGGTATAGCCGGTCAGCTTGCATTTGGTGGGGTCTGGTGGCTGATCGGGCTTTCTGCCGTCGTCGGCATTTTCACGACGCAGGGCATGCTGGCGCTGGAAATGGTGCTTGTACGTGCCTTCTCCGACCAGCGTTTCGAAAAAGTGGCGAGTTACGGACAGCTCGCCTCGCAAATGGGCGTCGTGCTCGGTCCGTTGGTCGCCGCCTACCTCATGGCGTTCTGGCCCTGGCAGGCAGTGGTCGTGCTGGCAACGGTCCTGTTTGTGTTGGCCGATCTTGCGTTTCACTTCTGGCCCGGTCAGGCGCGAATGGAAGACGCTCCAGGCAAGCGTGTTTCACGCCATCCCGTGGCGGACCTCAATCACGCGCTCAAGCTGGTCTGGACATTGCCGGGCCTGACGCGGGCAATCCTGCAGGCCGCCGGCGTCAACCTGATCATTGGCGCGACGCTGGCAACGGCTGCCGCCATGATGACGGGCTTCTTCAGTCAAAGCGAACAGGTCTACGCCTGGCTTCAGGTCGGCGGAGCCTTGGCGACACTTGCCGTCCTGACGCTGACCGCACATGTCGCCTTCAGCCTGAAGACCCTCGGCGTTACGGCTTACGGATTGATCTGCGCGGGGGCCGTGCTGACAGGCCTTGGAGCCCATCCGCTGATCTATGCGGCAGGTTTCCTGCTGATTGCCGGGTTCGACAAGATGTTCAACATCTATGTGCGCACCTTGCGAAAGGAGATCATACCGCCGGAGGAATTCGGCAAGACAACCGGCGTGATCATCTGCCTCAACAATCTGTCGCAGCCGCTGGCGGGCCTCATCGTTGCCATCTTCGCAGCTGGAGACGACGCAAGGGCCGTCCTGCTTGGCCTTGCCGGCGCAATGGCAGTGCTGGGCGTCATGACATTCCGGCGCGCCGCCACGCAGTCGTAACACGTGGCATGGG
>MRWG01000525.1_pt1 | contig 40970 bp, 43 predicted proteins | sample 1013341 | NCBI WGS metagenome assembly MRWG01 (sample SAMN06117577, study PRJNA244670) | biofilm metagenome | biome: Water; feature: Cathode Biofilm; material: Biofilm; isolation source: microbial consortium enriched at the cathode of a solar microbial fuel cell | place: USA: District of Columbia ... | reverse complement strand
TTGGGGTTTTCGGGATCCGTGTCCGGACCGAACCGTCTCAGGCAACGGTCGGATCGTCGCGGCACAATGGGGCGTGAGCTTGGACAAAATGTGTCGAGAAAAAGGCACGTCATCACCAATTCCGACAAACGGTCCCGATTTGTGACTACCGGCTAACGATAGTGGCTTGCAGGTTCACAAAACATGCGTCGGCAAAATGTCGGGGATGGTCTAACCACTCCGAATATAGCACGGCATCAAGAAAGGTTAACAGGCATTTCCGGCCTTTCCCGCGCGGCCTGAGCATCGGACCGAGACAGTGGAGACCGGTTTTTCGGATGCCCCGATGCTTCTGGACAGTCTGGATCGTAAGCCGGGAAGGAATGCAGGGCTTGCATTTCCGGCTATGGCGGGCGAACCTTTCGTGTCACCAAATCGTCATGAGGTTTAGCCAATGAGCGATTACGGCAGCGCCGGGGAGGATAGGGACAGCTCCGGGATACTGATCCCGCTGCATGAAGAGCGTCGTGCGCGCTCCAGCCTTCCCGTCACCTTCGACCGGCGCGAACTGGACCAGATTCTTCGCATCTACGGGCGCATGGTCGCCGCCGGGGAGTGGCGCGATTATGCAATCGACCACCTGAAGGACCGGGCCATCTTCTCCGTTTTCCGGCGCACCAGTGAAGTGCCCCTTTTTCAGATCGTGAAAGACCCCAAGCTCACACGCAAGCAGGGCGCGTACAGCGTGGTTGCGGCCACCGGCGCGATCCTGAAGCGCGGGCACGAACTGACGCGGGTGCTCGCCGTTTTCGACAAGAAGCTCAAGCTGGTCACCTGAGGAAAGCCGGCTGGAGCATCGCTGGTCTGGATCGCCTTGTGCGTCCGCCCGGACGCATGGCGGCCTGCCACCCCTTTGGTCAGCCCCCTTGGGTCAGCCCCCCCTTGGTCAGCCCACAGCCTCACCGCGGAACAGCCGCTCGGGGAGCGATTCCGGATCGGGTGGCGTGTTCGTTCCCCCATTCAGCGTGCGCTGCATGAACACCGTGTCGAGCCAGCGACCATGCTTGAACCCGCTGCCGCGCAGCACCCCTGCATCCTCGAACCCCATGGCCCGATGCAGCTTGACCGAAGCGCTGGTTTCCGAGCCATCGCCAATGACCGCAACGATCTGGCGGAACCCGCACTGCGTGCATGCCTCGACCAGCGCTTCGAGCATAGTGCGGCCAATACCGCGCCCCTGCGCCTGCGGGTCGAGATAGACGGAATCCTCCACCATGAAACGATAGGCGCGGCGCGGACGAAACGGCCCCGCATAGGCGTAGCCAAGCAGCGCTCCCTCCTCCTCCGCCACCAGATAGGGATAGCCGCTGCCGAGGAGCGCGCTCATGCGCTCACGCATCTCGGCCTCGCGCGGCGGATCAAGCTCATAGCTTGCCGTGCCCTCGTTCACGGCATGGGCGTAGATGCGGGTGATGGCGGGCGCGTCATCGAGACTGGCGGGGCGGATGGTGAGCGGCATGGAGCAAAAACGCCTTTTGGGAAACCGGATCAAAGAAAAGGGCGGCCCGAGAGCCGCCCTTTCGTATCGTCGTTCAAAGTTCTGCGCCCGCTACTCGCGATTGCCGAGGAACTGCAGCATGAACATGAACAGGTTGATGAAGTCGAGGTAGAGACGCAGAGCACCCATGATTGCCTTGCGGCCGGACACGGTGGCGTCGTCGCCCTCGTAGTACATCTCCTTGATCTGCTGGGTGTCGTAAGCCGTGAGGCCGGCGAACACCAGCACACCGATCACCGAGATGGCGAACTGCAGCGCGGACGAGCCGAGGAAGATGTTCACGATCGAGGCAATGATGATGCCGATCAGACCCATGAACAGGAACGAGCCCATGCCCGAGAGGTCACGCTTGGTCGTGTAACCCCAGAGCGACAGCGCGCCGAACGATGCGGCGGTGATGAAGAAGGTGCGGACGATGCTCTCACCCGTGTAGACGAGGAAGATCGTCGACAGGGAAAGACCCACGAGGCCCGAATAGACCCAGAATGTCGTCTGCGCAGCCGCGACACTCATGTTCTGAATGCGGAAGCTGAGGAAGAACACCAGCGCGAGCGGTGCGAGGATGACAACCCAGCGGAAGGCGCTGGCGTAGATGAGCTGGCCGAATGCGGTCAGCTGGCCATCCGCGATGGCGAGATTGAATGCACCAAAGGCTGCAAGACCGGTGATGGCCAGGCCAAGCGCCATAAGGTTGTAGACGCGAATCATGTAGGCGCGCAGGCCCTCGTCGATGGCCGCGTCCGCGCGTACGCCGGGCGTTGCGCGGGCCTGATAGTTACGAAGGTCAGCCATAATTATCCCTTTCTGGCTTTAATCCCGTCGGGTGACGGCCATACGACCGTGCGCCGCTGGCGGGATACCAGCATGCGTAATGCAAATATGATGTCAGTTTAAGCTGACGACAAGACCTGAAACGCCCAGAAATGCAGATGCGGCAACACTTCGCGGGCAAAAAAAGCGCTTCCCCGGCGGCACGGTTAATGCTTTTTCATGCCTGAGGCTGTCGGAGACGGCCCCAAGGCCGCCCCGCTGTTTCAGAGTCTCTCGCTTTAGAGATTGCGCAGAACCGGAGCCGCCTTGTGCCCGAGCACCCGCCAGGTGCCGACCAGGCCGAAGCCGACGGTCAGGACGAGCGCCACCGCAATGGTGGTCAAAGCCACCTCCGGCAGGAAGCTCGATGGCAGGCCCATGACCTGCGCAACAACGAACCATGCCGCGACACCGCCGGCAAGCAGCGCGAACACCGCTGTCGCCAGACCGATCAGCAGATATTCGAGCGAGAAGGCGGCGATCAGCATGCGCCGTGTCGCACCCAGCGTCTTCAGCACCACCGCGTCATGCACACGCGCCCGGTTTCCGGCCGCCAGCGCGCCCGAAAGCACCAGAACCGAGGCGATCAGCGCCACAGCGGCGGCGGCGCGAATGGCGGTCGCCAGTTGCTCGACCAGCCGGTTCACCACATCAAGCGCATCCTTGACCCGCACCGTGGTCACGGTCGGGAAGCTGCGCGTGACAGCGTTGAGGATCTGTGATTCGTCAGCCTGCGTTGCCTCGGCATCCGTCAGCGTGGCGAGCCATGCATGCGGCGCACCGGCAAACGTGTTGGGCGAGAACACCATCACGAAATTGATGGCGAGCGATTCCCACTCGACCGCGCGGAAATTGGCGATCCGCGCCGTGACATCGCGACCCAGCACGTTGACGGTGATCGTATCGCCGATCTTGAGCCCGAGCTCGCCGCCCTCCTCCGCCGTGAAGGAAACCAGCGGCTCGCCTTCATAATCGGCCGGCCACCATTCGCCCTGGGTCAGGGTGGAATTTTCCGGTGCGTTGCGGGCATAGGTGATGCCGCGATCGCCGCGCAGCACCCAGCCGCCCTCCGGCGGGATTTCCATGTCGCGCACATTGACACCGTTGAGCGCCGTGATGCGGCCACGCAGCATGGGCACCTGGATCAGCTTGCCGTCGGGCGCCTGCTCGCTCACCAGATCAGCGAAGGCTTCCACTTCACCACTCTGGATGTCGACAAAGAAGAAGTTCGGCGCGACCTCCGGCAGATTACCGGTAATTTGCCGACGCAGATTGCCGTCGATCAGCGCCAGCGTGGCGAGCAGCGTCAGGCCAAGCCCCAGCGAGAGAACGACCGAGGGCGTGAGCGCGCCGGGGCGATGGATATTGCCAAGCGCCAGACGCAAGGGGGTGGACGCAACACGCGGACTGCGGCGCGCCAGCCACTCGATGCCGAGCGCCACCACGCGCAGCACGATGAAGGCAAACACCGTCGCACCGACGAACACCGCCGCCATGCGCCGGTCATCGGAGAACCAGATGGCGAAACCGGCGAGCGAGGCAGCGATGGCCATGGACAGGAGGATGTAGACGGGGCGCGGCCAGCCACGACCATCGACACCCATTTCGCGGAACAGCGCCGTCGCCGGCACATCGCGCGCACGACCAAGCGGCATCAGCGCGAAGACCAGCGTGATCATGACGCCGAACAGCGCCGCCACGGCCAGTGCTGCCGGATAGAACCCGCCCGTGGCCGGCACCGGCAACACGCTGGAAAGCACGGCCGATGCACCGAACGGCATCAGCGCGCCGATCACCAGACCGGCAAGAATGCCGATCCCGGCGATCATCAGGATCTGCACCAGATAGACCGTGAAGACGAACGCGCCCGATGCGCCGAGGCTCTTGAAGGTGGCGATGACGGCGCGCTTGCTGTCGAGATAGGCGCGCACGGCATTGGCCACGCCAACACCACCGACCACCAGCGCCGTCAGGCCCACCAGGGTGAGGAACTGCGAGAACCGCTCAATGTTGCGGGAAAGCGAGGGCGCGGCATTGCTGCGTGTGCGGATGCTCCAGCCGGCCTCGGGGAACTCTGCGCCGGCCTGCGCCTGCGCGGCCTCCAGCGCACCGGCATCGGTGTCGCCGACAAGCCGCACCTTGTAGACATGCTCGACCAGACTGCCGGGCTGGATGAGGCCCGTCGCTTCCAGCGCATCAAGCGAGATCATCAGCCGTGGCGCGAACCCGAAACCGTCCGAGACAGCATCGGGCTCGGTGGTCAAAACGGCCCGCAGCTCGATCGGCTGGCCGCCGAGCATAATGCGGTCGCCGGGCGCAATGCCCAGACGTTCAAACAGCAATGCCGGAGCGGCAGCGCCGAATGCACCATCCACCGCGGCAAAGAGATCGTCATGCGAAAGCTGCGGCTCGGTCACGCGCTCGCCATAGAGCGGGTAGAGGCCGTCCACCGCCTTGACCTCGACCAGCGTTTGATCGGAACCGTCGGGCAGACGGGCCATGGAGCGCATGTTTGCGCTTTCGGAAACATCGCCGAGACCGGACAGGAAGGCGCGCTCGTCTGCACCGGCGCGGCGCTGGTTCAGCTCGAAGCGCAGATCGGCGGCGAGCAGAGACTGCCCCTCCGTCTCCACCGCCTCGGTGATCGCGCGGGCGACCGAATTGACGCCGCCAATCGCGCCGACACCCAGCGCGATACAGGCAAGGAAGATGAAGAAGCCGGACAGGCCGCCGCGCATTTCACGCAGGGAAAAACGGAAGGCAAGGCGCAGGGTTCGGCCAAAACTCATGTCGCCGGCCCTCATGCCATTGCAGCCTTTTCGGCCTCGGCTGCTGGCTCGATGCGGCCCGAGCGCATCGCCACCTGGCGTTCGCAGCGGGCGGCAAGGGCCGGGTCATGCGTGACGAGCACCAGCGATGTGCCGCGTTCGCTCGCCTTGGCAAACAGCATGTCGGCAATCTGCCGGCCCGTCGCCTGGTCAAGATTGCCAGTAGGTTCGTCGGCAATGAGGATGGCAGGCCCGGGAGCCAGCGCACGCGCAATCGCCACGCGCTGCTGTTCGCCGCCGGAGAGCTCGCCGGGATAATGCGTAAGGCGCTGCGAGAGACCGACAGCGGCCAGCTCTTCCTCTGCCGCGCCGAACGGGTCGGGATGGCCCGCCAGTTCCAGCGGCACGGCCACGTTCTCGAGAGCCGTCATGTTGGGAATGAGGTGGAAGGACTGGAAGACGATGCCGATGGAGCGGCCGCGAAAAGCGGCGATGGCGTCTTCACTGAGCCCGTTGATCTGCGTTCCGCCGACACGCACCGTGCCGCCATCAATGCGCTCCAGCCCGGCGATGACCATCAGAAGCGTTGATTTTCCGGAGCCGGACGGGCCAACGATGGCGGTCGAGCGGCCACGCTCCACCGACAGGCTGACCCCTTTGAGAACATGGACCGAGGAAGCGCCCTCACCCAGCGTCAGCGACACATTCTCAAGTTCGATCACGGCTTCTGTCACGGAAAAGATATCCTATATTGGGAAAAAATGGCGCTGGGATCGTACAATTGCACGGTTCCGGCAAATATGGGTTATCCCGCATGGCATTCAAATTTTTTCGATCTTTCGGCCAGTTCACAAAAATTTCATCGGCTGCAGCGGCGGTGGCGCTTGCGCTTGTCACGGCTCCCGCAGCGCTTGCAAACCAGGTCGAAATCGTCGGTTTCGGCGACAGCCTCATGGCCGGCTACAACCTTGCGCCGGGGGAATCCTTTCCCGAACAGCTCGAGGATGCGCTGAAGGCGGAAGGCTATGCGGTGAAAGTGGCCAATGCCGGCGTTTCCGGCGACACGAGCAGCGGCGGGCTTTCGCGGCTCGAATGGTCCATCCCCGAGAGCACCGACATCGTGATCCTGGAACTCGGCGCAAACGACATGCTGCGCGGCATCCCGCCGGCTTCAACGGAAGAGAACCTCGACCGGATGATCGCCAAGCTGGATGAGCGCGGCCAGCGGGTTGTTCTGGCGGGCATGATGGCCGCGCCCAATCTGGGCGAGGACTACGCGTCCGCCTTCAACCCGATCTTCAAACGGCTGGCCGAGAAGCATGACGTAACGCTTATCCCCTTCTTTCTCGATGGCGTGGCGGCGGAACAGTCGCTGCTTCTGGAAGACGGAATGCACCCGAACCCACAAGGGGTTAGGCGCATGGTCGAACGCATGCTGCCAACCATTCGCGATGTGATCGAAGCGCATCAGGGAGACGACGCCTAAAAAGCGCAGCAAAAACCGCTTGCCGAGACTGGCGATCAGTGATTCGCTGATGGCGACAGTTCGATTCGAGGAGGTTGCCATGCCGCGACTTTTCACCGCCCTCGAGATCCCGCGTGACGCGGCTTTGTCGTTGTCACTCCTGCGCGGGGGTCTTCCAGGAGCTCGCTGGATCGACGTCGAAAACTATCACCTGACATTGCGTTTCTTCGGCGATGTGGAAGGCCATACGGCCGACGAGATCGCCAATGCGCTTGATCGGGTTCGGCGTCCCTCTTTCACCATGAAGCTCTCCGGCGTCGGCGCCTTTGGACAGAAGAAGCCGCACTCCATCTGGGCCGGCGTTTCCGCCTCGCCGGATCTCTACGCCCTGCAGGGCGAGATAGAGAGCATCTGCCGGCGGCTGCGACTGCCGCCCGATCCCCGCAAATTCACGCCGCATGTGACGCTCGCCCGCCTCAAGAACGCCAATCCGCATGAGGTGGCGCACTATCTTTCGGCGCGCGGCAATTTCGCTTCGGTGCCGTTCACCGTGGGGCGTTTCGTGCTGATGTCGTCACGCGCTTCCGTCGGCGGCGGCCCCTATGTGATCGAAGAGGCCTGGCCGCTGGTCGGCGCGGACTATGACCGTCAGTCGAGCCTGGACAACAGCGCTTCCGAGGCTTCGCGGATCGTCTGGTAGACGGACGCGAAACCGTCATCGCCCCCGTAATAGGGGTCGGGAATGTCGATCATGCGCCCGCCCGCATAATCGAGAAAGAGATGAACCCTGTCCGCCGCTCCGGCAGGCGCGCGCTCGCGCAGGGTGCGGACATTGCTGCGGTCCATGCCGAGCAGCAGGTCGAAGCGGTCGAAATCCTCCGCCACCACCTGACGCGCCCGCTGGCCGGTGATGTCGACGCCGAAATCACGGGCAATCGCCACCGAGCGCGGATCGGGCGCATTGCCCGCATGCCAGGCGCCGGTGCCGGCCGAATCGATGAGAAACGCATCCTCCCTGCCCTTTTCCGCAACGACGCTGCGAAACACGCCCTCGGCAAGCGGCGAACGGCAGATATTGCCGAGGCAGACAAAGAGGATCGATGTGCGGGGCTTTGCGTTCATGCTCATGGCGCTATCATCCGGAAGTGACATTCCACACAGGCGATACCATGGAGAGACGCGATGACAAGACCAAAGCTCGATCCGACGGCACTGGAAGAGGCCCTTGAAAAGCTCGAGGGCTGGGAACTGGCCGAGGATGGCGCGTCAATTCAGAAGCGGTTCGTCTTTGCGGATTTCTCCGAGGCCTTCGCCTTCATGACCCGCGCGGCGCTGGCGGCGGAAAAGCTCAACCATCATCCCGACTGGTCGAACGTGTACAAAACCGTGGACGTGGTGCTCTCCACCCATGACGCCGACGGGCTGACCGAACTGGACCTGAAGCTTGCTGCCGCCATGAACCGTTTTGCCCGGACTTGAGGCGTTTTAGGGCGGCTCAAAACGGGCAAACATTGAATTTCGCCACGCATCTCCCACATTTCTGCAATCAGGAGACGCTATGGACGACGTGAAAATCGGTGAAATTCTCGAACCGGTCGAGCCGCGCGAAAACCGCAGGCGCGAAGAGCGTGTGCGCGCGAAATTCTGGCGCACGATGAAGAAGGCCGCCCGCCAGGTGCCCTTCATGGAAGAGATTGTCGCCGGCTATTACTGCGCGCTCGATCAGGACACGCCACCCCGCGTGCGCGGCATCCTGCTGGCGGCGCTCGCCTATTTCGTGTTGCCGCTGGACGTGGTGCCGGATTTCCTGCTCGGCTTCGGTTTCACCGATGACGTGGCGGTTCTCGCCGCTGCGCTCAACGCCGTGCGCCGTCATATTACGCCGGCTCACACTTATGCCGCGCGGAAGGCGCTCTCCGAGACCGGGTTCGACGCATAACCAGTCAAAATCTTGCCTCTTTCATTCGTTTCAACCGATAACGAAGGGGTGTTCGGCAGTTGTCGCACCAATTGTGTGATGACGGATCGGGGTTTAGCGCATGCAGAATTCGTCAATTCGCTTCACGCTTTGGTAACCCAGATTAAGTAAAAATGAAGTGATCTAGAGAGAGGCTACCCGGCCTCGAAACACTGGCAAAAAAGACGGTCAAGACGATGCGCGTACTGATTTCGACACTGATGCTCATTTGCGGAATGGCGGCAGCGAGCCCTGCACTGGCCCAGGCTACGGCGGTGGGGCAGCATCGCGATTGGGGCGTTTACAGCTACCAGTCCGGCAACGGCAAGGTGTGTTACGCCATGAGCGTGCCGAAAGCGAAGCAGCCGGCCAGCCTGGACCATGGCGACATTTTCTTCTTTGTGAGCCAGAAGCCCGGCCAGAACGTTGCCTCCGAGCCCCAGTTCATTGCCGCCTACAATTTCCAGACGGGCTCCAAGGTGATTGTCACCGTCGGCAACAAGAGCTTCACCATGTTCACCAAGGGCCAGTCGGCCTGGCTCGAGAATGCAGCGGAAGAGCCGCAGCTCATCGCGGCCATGAAGGGTGGCTCCGACATGAAGGTCGCGGCCAAGTCCGGTCGCGGCAACGACACCAGCTACACCTTCTCGCTGAGCGGTGTGACGGCTGCGATCAACGCCACGCAGAACTGCAAATAGCATCCTGCAAAACGAGGCTGCCGACCGCCAGAGGTGACGGCAGCCTTCAGGCGTGCTATGAGCGCGGCAAATGAAGGGCAGCCCCGTCATTCGGAGAGCGCTGCCCGCAACCGTTTCAAGAACGCCATGGCACTGACACTCGATCTATCGACGCCCGAGGGGCGCGCTGAGCTGCGCCCCGCCGCAACCGCCGAAAAGCAGCCGCTGATCGGCCTTTCGCGCGAACAACTCGCTGAAGCGCTTCTCCCGCTCGGCGTGCCGGAAAGGCAGGCGCGCATGCGCGTGCGCCAGCTCTGGCACTGGCTTTATGTGCGCGGCGTGTCGGACTTCTCGCAGATGTTCAACATCTCGAAGGACCTGCGCACCAAGCTCGATGAGCACTTTACCATTGCGCGCCCGGAGATCATCGAAGAGCAGATCTCGCAGGACGGCACCCGCAAATGGCTGATGCGCTTTCCCCCGCGCGGCGCAGGGCGCCCGGTGGATGTGGAAACGGTCTACATTCCCGAAGAAGGCCGCGGCACGCTGTGCGTTTCCAGCCAGGTGGGCTGCACGCTGACCTGTTCCTTCTGCCACACCGGCACCCAGAAGCTGGTGCGCAACCTGACGCCGGGCGAAATTCTCGACCAGCTTCTGGTGGCGCGCGACAGGCTCGGCGATTTCCCCGAAGCCGATACGCCCGATGGCGCGATCGTGCCGGCCGAAGGCCGCAAGGTCACCAACATCGTCATGATGGGCATGGGCGAGCCGCTCTACAATTTCGAGAATGTGAAGCAGGCCCTGCTGATCGCTTCCGATGGGGAAGGCCTGTCGCTCTCCAAGCGCCGCATTACGCTTTCCACCTCGGGCGTCGTTCCCGAGATCTACCGCACCGGCGAAGAGATCGGCGTGATGCTGGCAATCTCTCTGCATGCGATCCGCGACGAGCTGCGCAACGAGCTGGTGCCGATCAACAAGAAGTATCCGCTCAAGGAGCTGCTCGACGCCTGCCGCGCCTATCCCGGCCTGTCGAACGCACGCCGCATCACCTTCGAATATGTGATGCTGAAGGGCGTCAACGATTCGCTCGACGATGCACGCGAGCTCGTGCGGCTGTTGAAGGGCATTCCTGCCAAGATCAACCTGATCCCCTTCAACCCATGGCCGGGCAGTGATTACGAATGCTCTGACTGGGAGCAGATCGAAGAGTTCGCGGATCTGGTCAACAAGGCTGGCTACGCCTCCCCCATTCGCACCCCGCGCGGTCGTGACATTCTTGCGGCCTGCGGCCAGCTGAAGTCCGCTTCCGAGCGCATGAAGAAAGCCGACCGGCTGAAGCTTGAAGCGATGATGATCGCCGGCCACGGCGAGTAGGACCAAACCACCTTCAAACAAAAACGCCGGCGCGTGATCTGCGAGCCGGCGTTTTTGTTTGTCTGGTTTCCCCGATCAGCGGGCCTGCGCTGTCAGGATCTTCAGCGCAAAGGCCGAGAAGACGCCGGCAAAGAGATAATCGACCACGCGGGTGACGCGCGGGCTCTTTTTCAGGAACTTCGAAAAACTGTCTGCGGCAATCACCATCGGCGCAACGATGGGGAGCGCAAGCGGGATGAACAGCAGCCCCAGAAAGAACAGCTTGCCCGGCGCATCCGGATCGTTGGCCGAAACGAACTGCGGCAGGAAGGTCATGAAGAACAGGATGATCTTCGGGTTCAGGAGATTGATGCCGAGCCCCGTGGCCCAGTTCTTCAGGAGCGAACGGCCCGAACCGCCCTTGTTGTCCGGCGTGAAGGCCGAGCCCTTGCGGATTGCCTGAACGGCAAGCCAGATCAGATAGCCAGCGCCAAACACCTTGAGCGCAAGGAACGCCTCCGGCGAGGCGACGATCAGCGCCGAGAGCCCCAGCGCCACGAGCGCCGTATGGATCATGATGCCGGTCATGGCGCCGAACATGCAGGCAAAGCCCGCTGCACGGCCCTGGCTGAGCGCACGACCGACAAAAAGGGTCATGTCCGGCCCCGGCGTGATGGAGATCACGAAGGTGGCCAGCGCGAACTGAACAATGGTGGCGAAATCCGGGATGAAGGTCATGGGAAGCTTCCGGCACGGGTTGAAGTGCCGGAAGCTAACGCATCGGCCCGAAAATCGGAACCGATTTTCGGAAAGCACGATGCGCAGATTCAACAGGGTAGAGCGTCAGATGGTCTGGGTGACCTTGTTGAGCTTGTCGGGCGTGTCCGGGTTGAGGCCACGCTCGCGCGCAACGCGCTCGATCAGGCGGTAATAGCCAACCAGCGAAACCAGCGGGTCGATATGACCGTGGCCGGTGGTCGGCGTCTTGATCGTGCGCTCACCCACATCGCGCGAGGAGAAGCTCGCAATCTGCGCGCCGAAGCCACGCAGTTTCTCAAGCGACTGCTCGCTGGAGGCCAGCGCCTCGTCCTCGGGCACGAAGGCGAGGATCGGGAAACCCTTGTCGACCAGCTGCATCGGCCCGTGCATGAGCTCTGCCAGCGAGAACGCTTCGGCGTGAAGCTGCGCGGTTTCCTTTGCCTTGAGTGCCGCTTCCAGTGCGATGGCGAAGCCCGGACCACGGCCAGCCGTGTAGACAGAGCCGGCATCGGCGAGAAGCGGCAGGGCCGGTTCCCAGTTCACGTCGCAGGCAGCAGCCAGCGCCTCGGGCAGCCGGTCGAGCGCCCCCTTGAGCGCGGCGCTGCCGGACGCGACCTGCGCAACACCGGCAAGCGCGGCAGCAGAAGCGATGAAGCTCTTGGTGGCCGCGACGCTGCGCTCCGGTCCGGCATGGATCGGCAGAACGATGTCGGCGGCGTTTGCGAGCGGGCTGTCGGCCACATTGACCACGGCCAGCGTGACTGCGCCACCCTTCTTGGCCGACGCCTGCGCCGCCACGATATCGGGGCTGCCGCCGGACTGGGAAATGGTGATGTGAAGCGCGCGGTCGAGCTTCAGCGATGCATCATAGACCGAGGCAACCGAAGGACCGATGGACGCCACGGGAATGCCCGTGTGGATCTCGAACAGATATTTGAAGAAGCTCGCCGCATGGTCCGAAGACCCGCGCGCGGACATGCTGACCAACGCGGGCGAGCGCTCGGCGATGACCCTGCCAAGCTCGGCAAAGGCCTGCGCCTCATTGGCAAAGAGCCGGCCAACAGCCTCGGAAGCTTCGGCAGTTTCCTGAAACATCAGGGAAGGTGTCTCGGTCATTTCAGTCTTTCCATATGAATCATGCCTGTGGGGCGGTACGGAGTGGGGCGGAACGGGACGGGCCGTTCAGCCCGGTTCGTCGAGTGCGCGGTGAAGGTCATCGCCATGACGCGCCAGCGCCGCAGCGGCTTCCTCGGGCGACAGGCCGCGCACCACCAGCACAGCCGGCTTTACGTGGAAGGCGGTCTTCTCCAGCGCGGCGCGGGCCGATGCCTCATCGCACTCCGCGACCTGCATCAGCATCTCGACGGCGCGCTGCACCAGCTTCTTGTTGGTCGGCTTCATATCGACCATGCGGCCGCGATAGACCTTGCCGAGGCGCATCATGACAGAAGTGGAGAAGAGGTTCATCGCAATCTTCTGGCTCGTGCCTGCGGCCATGCGCGTGGACCCGGCCAGGACTTCGCCCCCGGTCTCAAGAAGCACGTCGCACTCGGCGTTTTCGAGAAGCGGGCTGCCGGGATTGTTGGCAATGCCGATGGTGAGCGCGCCACGCTCGCGCGCCGCCTCGATGGCCGCGCATGTGTACGGCGTGCTGCCACTGGCAGCCAGGCCGACCACCACGTCACGCGGGCCACAGTCGACACCGGCGATCTCGGCGCGGGCCGCATCCTCGTCGTCTTCCGCGCTTTCGCGCGCCTCGGCCACACTGATGCTGCCGCCGGCCAGAAGAAAAATGCAGCGCTCCTCCGGCCAGCCGAATGTCGGATAAAGCTCGACGGCATCCAGCATGCCCACACGGCCCGATGTACCTGCACCGACATAGATAAGCCGGCTATCAGGATCGACCAGGCGGCTGGCCGTTGCTTCAATGGCTGTTTCAAGCGCCGGCAGCGCGGCCCTGACCGCCTCCATTGCGGCCTGCTGACCGTCCAGCATGGCGGTGAGCATGTCGCCTGTCGCGAAGCGTTCAATGTCGCGATAGGCCTGGCTGGCGGTTTCCGTCGGTTTTGTCATGGCGAGCTCATCGGTTTCCGGTTTGCATGGCCCATGATAGACCAATCTAATACCAAATAGCTTATACAGGCTTTTTCTCCGGAATCCATTCCCTCTCTGCAAATCTCTTCGCAAATTCGGAAATTCGCCCCCATACCCTGCAATCATTATGCTTCAGAAATACGACAGTGTGGCCAGACGCAATGCCGGGCTTGCAAATCGGTATGGCCGGCTTCATAATTGGGCTTATATTGTTAAGACCAATTTTTTAATCGACAGGGAAACGCCAGCCCCATGACCGACACCCGGCAGGACCAGGGAGAACCCATTGGCGCGTTTCTCGCACGCGACATGCAGGCCAGCGAAGCGGATGCGACCCCGCTTTACATCCGGCTCGCCAATGCAATTCGTCGCCTGATCGATGCGGGGACGCTGGAAGCCGGAACGGCCCTGCCCTCGGAGCGTATTCTGGCCGAGGCGACAGCGCTGTCACGCGTGACCGTGCGGCGGGGGATTGAGCTGCTGGTGCGGGAAGGCGTTCTGGAACAGCGCCGGGGGTCGGGCACCTATGTGCTGGAGCCGGCAGAGCGTTTCGAGCAGCCGCTTGCGGCGATCACCAGCTTCACCGAAGACATGCTCTCCTATGGCCGCAAGCCGGAAACACGCTGGCTGGCGCGCGAATACGCCAATCCGTCTGCTCAGGAAGCGATGGTGCTTGGCCTGTCGCCGGGCGACCGCGTGGTGCGGCTGCACCGGCTGCGGCTGGCCGATGCCCTGCCGCTCGCGGTGGAACTGGCCATCGTGCCGGCCGACCTTCTGCCCGATCTCTCAGCGCTCGGCACATCACTCTATGAAGCGCTTGCACAGGCGGGCGCACGGCCGCACAAGGCCCTGCAACGCATGCATGCCTGCGCGCTGCCGGAGTTCGATGCGCGCCTGCTGGAGGCCGACGCCGGAGAGCCCGCGCTTTTTCTGGAGCGCATATCCCGCACGGCGGAGGGGCGCGTGGTCGAGTTCACGCGCTCCTATTTCAAGGGCGACAGGTTTGATTTCGTTGCCGAACTCAACCTGCAGCAGGAAACAGGCAGATAAAGCAATTCCAAGACAAGCGGGAACCGGTTTTCCGTCCGGAATTGCCAAAGACAGTGATGCTTCAGACCTTACAGGCGCTTCAAAGCGACTCGAGAAAGCGGACCAGATTGTCCCGGTCCTGCTTCGCCATTTCGACCACCCGGTCGCGCGCGGCCTGCGCCTCCCCACCATGCCAGAGCACGGCTTCAAGCAGGGTGCGGGCGCGCCCGTCATGCAGGAAGGTCGCTTCCTCATTCACCGTGCCGGTGAGCCCGATGCCCCAGAGCGGCGGGGTGCGCCATTCATAGCCATCGGCAAGCCCTTCGGTCCGGTGATCGGCGAGGTCTTCACCCATGTCGTGCAAAAGCATGTCGGTATAGGGCCAGATCAGCTGGAACCTGAGCGCCGGATCGTCCACATCGCGACGCGTCACATATTTCGCACGATGGCAGGAGGCGCAGCCGCTTTCGTAAAACACCTTCTTGCCGGCGAGCACCTGCGGGTCGTCGACATCGCGACGGGCCGGAACGGCGAGATGGCTGGAATAGAAGGTGACGAGATCCAGCAGATCCTCGGGCACCTCTTCCGCGCCCAGCCGCTCCTGCGCACCGTGCGGCAGAGCCCGGCAGGCGGTCTGGGCTTCGGTGCAATCGCCCCAATGGTCGGGCGCGAGCGGCGATGAGAGCCCCATGTCGCCAGAGAAAGCGCCTGCGCTCTGCTCGGCAATGGTCGGCGCAATCGCCTTCCAGCCGAAACGACCGAGACGCCACTCTCCCTGTGCATCGCGCACGCGGGCGGGCCGCCCGGAAATGCCATCGCCATCCTCGTCGTCCGGGTCCGCCCAGGCGAGGATATCAGCTTCGTGAACACTCTCCAGAAGTCCAAGGCCGATCATCGGCGGCGCAACGCGCGCCGACAGCATGAGATCATCACGGAACGGGCCGAAACCGGGCTCGGTGATGCCGAGCACCGGCCGGCGCAGGGTGACGGTCTCGCCGCCCGAGAGCGCCACGGGCACATCCTCATAGGTGATCTGCACACGGCCTTCGGGGTTGAGGCCGGCCACGGCGTGATCCTGAAGCTGCAGCCCGTAAACCGGATCGGGCGCGGCATGCAGCCGCCCGTCGGCAATCGCCTCCTGCTGCTCCTTACTCGGCGGCACCGAAACGCGCACAAGCAGCGACACGGCGGAATCTTCAACCCGCGCCGGCGCATGACCGCGCCCGTCCTTGATGTGGCACGACTGGCAGGCCCGCGCATTGAACAGCGGCCCCAGCCCGTCAGAGGCCTGCGTGGAAGCGGGCGACGACACCCAGTCCTTGCGGAACAGGCCGTTGCCCAAAAGGAAGCGCTCCAGCGCCTCGAATTCCAGATTGGCCGACGAATGGGAGAACGCATCGGCATTGATGCGCTTGGTGGAGGTCGCCGCGCCCGCGGCCATACGCTCGAAGCGCTCCGCCTTTTCAAACTGCCCGGCGGGCTTCGTGACCTTTTCGACCCGGGCGCGGTCCTTCTCCGTCAGGTCGTCGCGCGTGTCGGGCAGCGAACCTCCCGCATGGGCGGTCATGACAAGGGCTGAGAGAAGAACGAGGAGCGTCGTGCTGCGGGCAATCATGTTCATGGCGGAACTTGTTGGCTGTGTCGCCGGGCCGGCATGGCGGCCCGGCGGCAATTGGCTCTTATTCGAAAACGGCTTCCGGATTGTCGAGACTGTCGGAACCCTCAAGCTCGATCCCGGACAGGTCGAGCGCGACGATGACGCGTTCCAGCGAACGGGTCTGATCGACGAGACCGTCAATCGCCGCCTGAACGACCGCGTTGCCCTCTTCATTGCCCTGACCGATCATCTGGTCATAGGCCTCGCCGCCTTCGGCGCGCGCCTTCATCACGGCCATCGCTTCAAGCGTGGTGTCGAGCTTCGCCTTCACTTCATCGGCGAGGGCCGCATCCTTTTCCGACACCAGATCGGCGAGGCTTGGCCCCTCGACCATGGAACCGTCGACACGCTCATAGGTGCCGAAATAGACGTTCCGGATGCCAACGACATCATAGTAATGGCTGTTGTGCGTGTTGTCGGAGAAGCAGTCATGCTCCTCTTCCGGGTCGTTCAGGAGCAGGCCGAGCTTCATGCGCTCGCCCGCCAGTTCGCCATAGGAGAGCGACCCCAGACCGGTCAGCATCGCCGTCAGGCCCGCCTGCGGGTCCGCCATCACTTCGGCACGGGCTTCCCCTTCGGTTTCCCAGTTGGCGACCATCTCTTCGAGATCCGTGATCAGGAGATCGGCGGCAGCCTGAAGATACTGCGCGCGGCGCTCGCAATTGCCGCCGGTGCAGTTTTCCGTGTCGAAATCCGTGTAAGCACGTGTTCCCGCACCGGCATCGGTGCCGTTCAGGTCCTGCCCCCAGAGAAGAAACTCGATGGCGTGGTAACCGGTGGCGACGTTGGCCTCGATGCCGCCAACCTCGTGCAGCGACGCGATCACCTCGGTGGTGATTTCGGTAACGTCGATATCCGTACCGCCAGCGCTTACCTTGTCATTGGCGATCACATTGACCGTGTAGAACTCGTTGGCGTCCGACTCCGTGCCATAGCTTGCATCGACATAGTCGATGAGGCCCTCGTCCAGAGGCCAGGCATTCACCTTGCCTTCCCACTCATCCACGATGGCGTTGCCAAAACGGAAGGCCTCGGTCTGCTGGTAGGGAACGCGTGAAGCGAGCCATGCCTCGCGGGCGGCAGCCATGGTCTCTTCCGACGGTGTTTCGACAAGCGCATTGATCGCCGTGCGCAGCTCTTTCGCCGTCTCGAGACTGTCCTGATAGGTGGCGAGAGCGATATCCGCGTAGGTTTCGACCACTTCCTGCGGTTCAGCGGCAATGGCCGGCGCTGCCATGACCGCCATGATTGCAGAGCCGAGCAGTAAACGACGTTTCATGAAGACTTCCCCTCTTCCAAACCTGAAAACAGGCGCTGCCATTGCCATCGACAACGGACGCGCACGGCCTCGTGGCCGCCACTCAATAATGTGGACTTAAATTATCAGGTTTAGAAAGGCAAGCCCGACGGGCGCATTGCGCGCCCGCTATTCCATGGCTTTCACCGCGATAACGGCATTGGTGCCGCCGAAAGCAAAACCATTGCTGAGGGCGACACGCACATCGCGCCTGCGCGCTTCATTGGGCGTGACGTCCAGATCGCATTCCGGGTCGGCTTCGCGATAGCCCGCCGTTGGCGGGACCATGCCGTCCCGGATCGCCATGACGCAGGCGATGAGTTCCAGCGCGCCCGATGCGCCAAGGCAGTGAGCATGCATCGACTTGGTGGACGACACGGAAAGCTTCGAGGCATGTGCGCCGAACACGCGCTTGATCGCTTCGGTCTCGATGCGGTCATTGGCCTTGGTGCCCGTGCCATGCGCGTTGATGTAATCGACATCGGAGGGGGCGAGACCGGCCTCGTTCAGACAGGCCTGAAGCGCGGCGGAAGGCCCCTCGACCGTGGGGGCCACGATATCGGACGCATCGGCCGACATGCCGCCACCGGCCAGCTCGGCCAGAATGGTCGCGCCACGCGCCTGCGCATGTTCGAGCGTCTCGAGCACCACCATGCCCGCGCCTTCGCCCAGCACCAGACCATTGCGGTCGGCAGAGAACGGGCGGCAGGTTTCCGAAGCCAGAACGCGCAGCGCTTCCCAGCCCTTCAGAATGCCGTAGATCAGCGGCGCATCGGAGCCACCGGCAAGCATGACATCGGCACGACCGAGACGAAGCTGGTCTGCCGCCGACAGGATCGCGTGGTTGGAAGACGCGCAGGCAGAGGTCGCGCCGAATACAGGGCCGCGCAGCCCGAGCGTCATGCTGACCTGTCCGGCAGCTGCACCGGGCATCACGCGCGGAACCGTGAAGATGCCCGTTCGCGGCTTCCCTTCCAGAAGGATCGCGCGATAGCTTTCCTCGATGGCTTCCCAGCCGCAGACACCGGTGCCGACCACCGCGCCAACGCGGTGCGTATTGGCATCGTCCACGGCAAAGCCCGACTGGCTCATGGCCTCCTGCGCCGCAATGGATGCGAGCAGGCTGAAGCGGTCCATGGTGACGAGCCGCTTGCGGTCCAGACCGTGCTCCGGCAGCTGCTTGATCTCGGCGCCAATGCGCACTTTCAGTTCATGCAGCGGCGCCGTGGTGATGGGACCAATCGCCTGACGGCCCGCGCGCATGCCCGACCAGATGGCCGGGGCATCCGTTCCAAGCGCGCAGATGCCACCAATGCCCGTTATGACGATGCGTGGAGCTGTCATCTAGTTCTTGGAGTCCACCAGTTCACGCACGGCGGCGACGATGTCCCTGACGGTCTCCATGCTTTCCCACGCCTCGGCGGTGTTCATCTCCACTTCGATGTTGAACTCGTCCTCGACATCGAAAATGATCTCGGTGAGTTCGAGGGAGTGAATGCCAAGGTCGGCGAGCGGCGTATCGAGCGTTATCGTCTCGACCTCGTCCTGCGCATGGGTCTTGATCTTCTCAAGGATCGTCTTGCCGATCTCATCCGTGCTCAAACTGGTCTCAGCATTCATGAAGCGTCTCCTTGGACAACTTTTACGCAGGCTAGGATGCCATCGGGCAAGGCGTCCACGCTCAACTCTATAAAATCGCAGACATAAGAAACCAAAGCGTGTCCTGCGGCAAGAGTTTGCAGTGCAATTCCGCCGCGCATCACCGCGTCAGTTTTCGTTCACGCCACCCTTTACGAAAATGGTTACGGTGCCGTCCTCACCATAGTCCAGCGCGACCACATCGCGGACCTGGATGGAACGCGAATCCACCGCATGGAAGAACAGCGCACTGCCTTCGATGGCTTCACGCAGAATGGCGATTTCTTTCTCATGCTCGGCAATCGCCTTGGCGATGTCCTGCCCCTTCCTGTCCAGATCAGGCAGGAGAACGATATCGAGCTCTTCAAGCGAGAAGGTCTTGCGCACGCGCTCGGCATTCTGCGTCGTGATGCCGATTGCCGCGATGATGCGCTTGCTCGCCGTCTCCGGTTCGACTTCCTCGGTTTTCACCTCGGAGCCCACAATGGCATCGATTGCTTCTTCGCTCTTCAGCCCCTGCGCGAAAAGCGGAGACTGCAAAGCGATGACCATCGTCAATGCAAGTGCGGCTCGTAGCGGCATGGGCCGACATCCGATGTTCAAGGTCATGACTCAATCCTGTAGATTCGCCGCGCAGAAAACATGTTCTGCCGGAGAAGGCAACGGGCGGGGGCCGGGCAAGTTCCCCTACAACCGGGTCGCGTAATCCGAAACCAGCAGCCGACAGGGCTCCTCATCTTCCTCGATGTCGGAGAAGCGGGCGATCGGCTCTGCGAAGATATTGTCCGTCACATCATCATTGACGGTCGAGACCTCGCCGATGAGCACATCCTCTTTCTCGCCCCAGAATGCATGCCAGACGCCCGGCAGAAGCGTGACGCTCTCACCCGGCTCCAGACGCAGGACTCCGCCGGCATCCACGCGCCGCATCACGCCATCGGTCGGCACGCGCACGGGCGAGACACGGTCGATCCCGCCTTCCGGGTCGGACCCGAAAAGCTCGATGCACAGCGTGCCGCCACCACGGTTGATGATGTCTTCGGCCTTGATCGCGTGGGTGTGCAGCGGTGCGAGCTGGTCACGCCGGGAGATCATGATCTTCTCGGCATAGAGCATGCCGCGGCCATGCTTCAAATCTTCCTGATTGCCGTTACGCACCGTGAAGAGAAAGAGGCCGCGCCGGTCGAAATCGCCAGCGCCATAGTCGGTGATGTCCCAGCCGAGCCGCGCATCGACAATGCCGTCGATTGCAGCGCGCCGGTGCTTCATCTCTTCCGGGGTCCAGTCGGCGAAGGGCGGCAGCACATAGCCGAAGGAGCGGATGAACTCTTCTCCCTGGCGCAGGATCTCGTTCACTCTCGAGCGCTTCACCGCAACCTCCCTCGTACGAAACCGACTTGATGTGTGGTCGTAGCGCAAGCCCGGCATTCCGCCAAGGTGTTTTGCCCGGCCGGATCTTGCGTAACGCACTTGATCTTGCGCAACGCACCGGCCAGCCTCATCAATAGAATGCCCATCCTCAAACCGGCGATGCGCACGGCGTCGCACCGGACATGAAGCACAAACCGGGATCTCTCGATGTATCTGAACGCCATCATCCTGCTGACCGTCGTTGCGGTGATGCTGGCGCTGTGGTCGCCGCGTCTACATGGCCGGCCGACATGGAGGGCGATGACCACGCCGCTGGCCTCCATCATCGGCAGCGGGTTTCTCGTTCTGGGGCCAATCCTCAATTTCGCCTATGGCGTCAACGCGCCGCTCGTCATGCTGGCGCTGTGTCTGGGCGCGTATCTGTTCGGCGCGGCGATCCGCTACAATATGAGCATGCTGCAGGCGGAAGCGGGACGACACGGCAGCAGGCTGGAAACGCTTCTGGAAACGACAGCCTCAGCGAGCCTCGGCTTCGCCTACATCATCTCGGTCGCCTATTATCTGAACCTGTTCGGCGCTTTCGGCGTGAGCCTGACCGAAGCCAACCAGCCAACGGATGCACGGCTTCTGACATCGGCCGTCTATGTGCTGATCCTGATGGTTGGCTGGACGCGCGGTTTCCGGGCGCTCGAAAAGATGGAGTACGCGTCCGTCGCGCTCAAGCTCGCCATCATTGCCGGCCTGCTGGTCGGTCTCGGCATCTACTTCATACAGCATGTGTCGGCGCATGACATGATCCTGCGCGCGCCAAGTGTGAGCGGCTGGCACGCCATCGCCCTTGCCTTCGGACTGATCGTGACGGTTCAGGGGTTTGAGACATCGCGCTATCTCGGCCGCGACTACGACACGCCGACGCTGATCCGCTCGATGAAGCTGGCGCAATGGATCTCGACCGGCATCTATATGAGCTACATCCTGCTGATCAGCTACACATTCGACATCGACGGGCAACCGCTCACGGAAACGGCCATCATTGGCATGATGGCCGCCGTTGCGCCGATCCTCTCCGTGCTTCTGGTGGCAGCGGGACTGGCCGCGCAGTTCAGCGCGGCAGTGGCGGACACGAGTGGATCGGGTGGGCTTCTGACAGAGCTGACGCGCGGCCGGCTTACGCCCAGGCGGTCCTACGTCCTGCTTGTGGCGGTGGGCCTCGCTCTCACCTGGTCGGCGGATGTGTTCCACATCATCAGCTACGCGTCGCGGGCCTTCGCGCTTTACTACATGCTGCAGGCCGCACTTGCCGCAGCCAAGGCATGGCGTGATGCAAACAGCCCGTGGCGCGCGGCGGGGTTCGCCGCGCTGGCGCTGCTCGGCCTGGCGATCGTGGTTCTGGGGGTGCCGGTCGAGACATAAGACCGGATCGGGATCAGAACGCCTTGAAGGTCAACGTGGTGAGCGAACGGCGAATGCCGGGCACATTGGCGATGTTCTCGCTGACGAACTTGCCGATATCGACACCGTCATCGATGTAGACCTTCATGAGCAGGTCGTAATCGCCGCTCGTGGAGTAAAGCTCCGAGGCGATTTCGCGCTTGTAAAGTTCGTCGGCCACCTCATAGGTCTTGCCGGGTTTGCAGCGCAGTTGAACGAAGACAGGTCTCATAAGGGCTCCATGGAGCAAGTTCGAAACAGGGTCGGGCCAGACTTGGCCCATCGCGTTACGCTGTCAACAGACAGCGCACGATCTGATGGGATGAATCCGCGAGCCCGTCAATGACATCGAAATGATGGCGGTCGGGTTCTTCCACAGCGGCGGTCTGCGCACCAAGCCCGACCCAGACATTGGCGAGAAGCGCATTCTGGCGCAGGAACTCGCCCCGCTCCGAAGCGCCAACCCAGCAGGTTACGCGCACGCCAGGGATGGGCGCGAGCAGCGCCGGGCTTTCCGCCAGCGCCTCCTCTTGCGTGATCTTCAGCCCCTCATTCATCGCCGTCTTCATCATCGGGCGCAGATCATGCACGCCGGAGATCGACAGGACATGGTGAAGGCGCGCACGCACATCCGCAGGCAGCGGCGAGGTCTCACAGGCCATGCGCGAGGCAAGGTGGCCGCCCGCCGAATGGCCGGTCAGGACGAGCGGTCCATCGACGCGTCCGGCAGCGGCGGTGACCGCCGCGCCGATCTCGCGCACGATGCCGGAAATCGAGTTTTCGGGGCACAGCTTGTAGGATGGCATGGCCACCGCATAGCCGCTGTCGACCGCACCGGCGGCCAGATGCGACCAGAAGCTCTTGTCGAGTTTCAGCCAGAAACCGCCATGGATGAACACCACCAGACCGGCCGGCTTTCCTTCGGGCAGAAACAGGTCGAAGCGGTTGCGTGCGCCGTCGCCATAGGGGATGTCGAGCTCGGCCCGACCAGCGGCCGAAAGCGCATCACGATAGGCCTGCGCCGGGGCTACCCAGGCATCCGGCCAGCGGTCGCCCTGCGGAATGTTGACGCCATTCGCATAGGCGTCATCCCAGTCCGAAACCTGACGATAGAACATGTTCAATTCTCCCTCCGCGCCGCCCTCCGCACATGGCAACAGGGACTGCATAGCTGTGCCAGCCTCCACTGTCATCATTGCGGATCGTGATGTACACTGCGCCCAGACCGGACATATTTCAACCTTAAAATTTCATGCTTGAAATGTCGTCTGTCCGGTGCAATGCTCCAAGCTTACAAAGCCAGGCGTAGAGCAATCCTGGGAGGAAGGAGCTCGAGCATGAAAGTCGCAATTCTCGGCGGTGGTCCGGCGGGCCTTTATTTCGCAATCTCCATGAAGCTGCGCGATGCAGCCCACGACATCACGGTCTTCGAGCGCAACAAGCCCGACGACACGTTCGGCTGGGGCGTGGTTCTCTCTGACGAAACCCTCGACAATCTGGCGGAAAACGACCCCGTCAGCGCCGAGCGCATCCGCGAGCATTTCGCCTATTGGGACGACATCGCCGTGGTGCACAAGGGCGTGCGCACGCTCTCCACGGGACACGGATTCTGCGGCATTGGCCGCATGCGCCTGCTCATTCTCTTGCAGGAGCGCGCCCGCGAACTCGGCATCAGGCTCGAATTCGAGACGGAGATCGACGATCCCCGCCCCTTCATGGCCGAATACGACATGGTGCTGGCCTCCGACGGCCTGAACTCGCGGACGCGAACCACCTTCGCCGACGTGTTCAAGCCCGACATCGACGTGCGCAAATGCAAGTTCGTCTGGCTCGGCACCCATCAGAAATTCGACGACGCCTTCACCTTCATCTTCGAGAAGACGGAGCATGGCTGGGTGTGGGCGCACGCCTACCAGTTCGATGACGAGACCGCGACGTTCATCGTGGAGTGCGGCCCGGAGACCTGGGAGAAGTTTGGCTTCGGCGAAATGAGCCAGCAGGATTCCATCGCCGTATGCGAGCGGATCTTCAAGGATCATCTGGGCGGCCACAAGCTGATGACCAACGCCAACCACATTCGTGGTTCGGCATGGATCAACTTCCCGCGCGTGCTGTGCGAACGCTGGTCGCATGAGAATATCGCGCTGATGGGCGATGCGGCGGCAAGCGCGCATTTCTCCATCGGCTCGGGCACCAAGCTGGCGCTCGAAAGCGCCATCGCGCTGGCCGAATATCTGCACACCGAACCGACGCTGAAAGAAGCCTTCGACAAATACGAAGACGCTCGGCGGCTGGAAGTGCTGCGCCTGCAGTCGGCGGCGCGTAACTCGCTGGAGTGGTTCGAGGAGGTGGAGCGCTATCTCGATCTCGACCCGGTGCAGTTCAACTATTCGCTGCTCACCCGCTCGCAGCGCATCAGCCACGAGAACCTGCGCATGCGCGATCCCGAATGGCTTGCGGATGCGGAGACCTGGTTCCAGCAGCAGGCAGGCGCCGAGGACAATGCCGCGCGCGCGCCCATGTTCGCGCCCTACAAGCTGCGCGGCCTGACGCTGAAGAACCGCGTCGTCGTCTCGCCCATGGCTCAGTACAAGGCCGTCGACGGCTGCCCGACCGACTGGCACATGGTGCATTATTGCGAGCGCGCCAAGGGCGGCGCGGGTCTGGTCTATATCGAGATGACCTGTGTGAGCCCCGAGGGCCGCATCACGCCCGGCTGCCCCGGTTTCTACAAGCCGGAGCACGAAGCCGCTTGGACGCGCATCGTCGATTTCGTTCACCGTGAGACCGATGCGCGGATCTGCGCGCAGATCGGCCATTCGGGTCCCAAGGGCTCGACCCAGCTCGGCTGGGAAGAGATGGACGCACCGCTGAAAGACGGCAACTGGCCACTCATGGCCGCCTCCGAAGTGGCATGGTCCGACGCGAACCAGACGCCGAAGGCGATGGACCGCGACGACATGGACACGGTGCGCGACCAGTTCGTCGCTGCCGCCGGGATGGCGGAGCGCTGCGGGTTCGACATGCTCGAACTGCACTTTGCGCACGGCTATCTGCTGTCGTCCTTCATCTCGCCGATGACCAACAAGCGCACGGATGACTATGGCGGCAGCCTGGAAAACCGCATGCGCTATCCGCTGGAGATCTTCGCTGCGGTTCGGGCCGCATGGCCGGAAGACAAGCCGATCTCTGTGCGCATCTCGGCCAATGACTGGGTGGGCGACGCAGGCGTGACCCCGGCCGAAGCCGTGGAGATTGCGCGCATGCTGCAGGAAGCCGGCGTCGACATCTGCGACGTGTCGGCGGGCCAGACCTCGAAACAGGCGCGCCCGGTTTATGGCCGCATGTTCCAGACCCCGTTCTCCGATCGCATCCGCAACGAGACCGGCATGGCGACCATGGCCGTCGGCAACATCTATGAGCCGGATCACGTCAACTCGATCCTGATGGCCGGCCGCGCAGACCTCGTCTGCCTCGCCCGTCCGCATCTGGCCGATCCCTACTGGACGCTGCATGCTGCGGCAACGCTGGGCGACAGGGGCGTGACCTGGCCCGATCCCTACCTGCCCGGCCGCGACCAGCTCTACCGGCTTGCCGAGCGGGCCGAGCAGATGACGGGGAAGGTGTGATCATGTTTTCCGAGCGCTGGCTCCGCCCCTCATCCTCACCTTCTCCCCGCGCACGGGGAGAAGGGGGCATCAACGTCGCCGCTTCGTCCTTCTCCCCGCCTGCGGGGAGAAGGTGCCGGCAGGCGGATGAGGGGCATCGCCCGGCTTCAAAGAAAGGGCCGACACGATGACCGGTTCACGCCACGCACTTGTGACAGGCGGCGGAACGGGCGTCGGCGAGGCCGTTGCGCTTGCGCTCGCGGAGGCAGGCATCGATGTCACGATCTGCGGGCGGCGCGCCGAGCCGCTGGAAAAAGTGGCGGCCCGGCACGAGCGCATCCATGCGCTGACTGCCGACGTGACCGACGAAGCCTCGATGCAGGCGCTCTACGAGACGGCGGAAGCCGCGCGCGGCCCCTTCGACATCGTCATTGCCAATGCGGGCACGGCCTCCAGCGCGCCCGCCCATCGCACGAAGCTCGAAGACTGGAACCGCATCCTCGACGTCAACATGACCGGGGCGTTCCTGAGCGTGAAGCCCGCGCTTTCGCCCATGGCCAAGCGCGGCAATGGCCGCATCATCTTCATCGCGTCCGTGGCCGGCCTGAAGGGCTACGCCTATGTCGCGCCCTATGTTGCATCGAAGCATGGCGTCATCGGCCTGATGCGCGCACTCTCCGTCGAGCTGGTGAAGACCGGCGTGACGGTGAACGCGATCTGCCCCGGTTACGTGGAAACCGAGATGCTGGAAGAATCCATTCAGCGCGTGGTCGAGAAGACCGGGCGCAGCCACGAGGAAGCCCGCAAGGGGTTCGTCGAAGCCAATCCCCATGGCCGGCTGATTCAGCCCCGGGAAGTGGCCGCTGCTGCGCTTTGGCTCATCAGCCCCGAGGCCAATTCGGTCACCGGCCAGTCGATTTCCATCTCTGGAGGTGAAACATGGTAAGCGCTCCCCTCGCCGCTGTTCGCAGCGGCGCTCCGGCAAAGGAACGCCTGCGCCTGTGGATCAGAATTCTGCGCGCCTCGCGCCTGGTCGAGGCTGTTCTGCGCGAACGGCTCAAAGCCCGCTTCAACACCACGCTGCCGCGCTTCGATGTGCTGTCGGTGCTCGACCGCGCGCCCGAAGGCATGGCGATGAGCGACATTTCGCGCTTTCTCCTCGTGTCGAACGGCAATGTGACCGGGATCGTGGAACGGCTCGTCACCGACGGGCTCGCCTGCCGCACGAAGCGCGACGGCGACCGCCGCACCTCGATCATCAAGCTGACGCCGGCCGGCAAGGAAGCCTTCGCCGCCATGGCCGAAGCGCATGAGCGCTGGATCAACGAACTGCTCGGCAATCTGCCCGAGGAAGAAGCCCGGGCGCTGGCCGGCACACTCAAGACATTCGAAAGCAATTGGGAGGGCGGGGTATGAGCTCCATGGCGGGTTTAAAGCCGCAGCATTTCATCTGGCGGATGGAGGGCAATGTCGCGCTGATCCAGCTTGACCGGCCCGACCGCAAGAACCCGCTCACCTTCGAGTCCTATGCCGAGCTGCGCGATACGTTCCGCGCCCTCCCCTATGCAGATGACGTGGATGCGGTCGTGTTCCTGCCCAATGGCGGAAACTTCTGCTCGGGCGGCGATGTGCACGACATCATCGGCCCGCTGGTCGACATGGACATGAAGGGCCTGCTCGCCTTCACCCGCATGACCGGCGATCTGGTGAAGGCGATGATCGCCTGCAACAAGCCGATCATCTCCGCCATCGACGGCGTGGCGGTTGGCGCCGGCGCAATCATCGCCATGGCGTCCGACCTGCGGCTGGCGACACCGGAGGCGAAGGCCGCATTCCTGTTCACCCGCGTCGGGCTGGCAGGCTGCGACATGGGCGCATGCGCCATGCTCCCGCGCATCATCGGTCAGGGCCGTGCAGCGGAGCTGCTCTACACCGGCCGCTCCATGAGCGCGGAGGAAGGCGAGCGCTGGGGCTTCTACAACAGGCTCGTCGCCGCCGACGCGCTTGAAGCGGAGGCGCTGAACATGGCCGCGCGGATCGCCGCCGGACCGACCTTCGCGCATGGCATCACCAAGACGCAGCTCAATCAGGAATGGTCGATGGGTCTGGAACAGGCCATCGAGGCCGAAGCCCAGGCGCAGGCGATCTGCATGCAGACCCGGGATTTCGAGCGCGCCTACCGCGCGTTCGTCGCCAAGGAAAAACCGGTTTTCGAGGGGGATTGATGGCTGATCGTTCGTTTCTGGACTGGCCTTTCTTCGAGCAGCGCCACCGCGACTGGGCCGACAGGCTGGATGCGTGGTGCGCCAAAAACCTCCCCGTCGACCACAGCGACGTGGACGCCGCCTGCCGCGACCTCGTCGCCCGGCTTGGCGAAGCGGGTTTCCTGAAACCCACCGCAGTCGACACGGCCAATCCCGGCCCGCTCGACGTGCGCACATTATGCCTGACCCGTGAAACGCTGGCCCGTCATGACGGGCTGGCCGATTTCGCGTTCGCCATGCAGGGCCTCGGCACCGGGGCGATCAGCCTGTTCGGCACGCCGGAGCAGCAGCAATGGCTCGACAGGACGCGGGCGGGCAAGGCGCTCTCGGCTTTCGCCCTGTCGGAACCGCGCTCCGGTTCGGACGTGGCGAACATGGACATGGCCGCCACCCGGGACGGCGGCGACTATGTGCTGTCCGGCGAGAAGACCTGGATCTCCAATGGCGGCATCGCCGACCTCTACACCGTGTTTGCCCGCACCGGCGAAGCGCCGGGCGCAAGAGGCATCTCGGCCTTTCTCGTACCTGCCGACACGCCGGGGCTGGAGGTCGCGGAGCGCCTCGACGTGATCGCGCCGCATCCGCTGGCGCGGCTTGCCTTCAACGATGTGCGCGTGCCCGCCTCCGCCATGATCGGCAAGCCGGGCGATGGCTTCAAGATCGCCATGTCGGTGCTCGACGTGTTTCGCTCGACCGTGGGTGCGGCCGCACTCGGCTTCGCACGCCGCGCGCTTGATGAGACCCTGGACCGGGCAGGCAGCCGCGAGCTTTTCGGTGCGCCGCTGTTCGACCTGCAGATGGTGCAGGGACACATCGCCGAGATGGCGCTCGACATCGACGCTGCAGCACTCCTCATCTACCGCGCAGCCTGGACCAAGGACATGGGCGCACCGCGCGTCACCCGCGAGGCGGCAATGGCCAAGCTGTTCGCCACCGACCGGGCGCAGGAGGTGATCGACAAGGCAGTGCAGATACATGGCGGCGACGGTGTGCGCCGCGGACACATTGTGGAGAGCCTGTACCGGGAGATCAGGGCGCTCCGCATTTATGAGGGCGCATCAGACGTCCAGAAAGTCGTGATCGCACGGCAAACGATGAAATAGGGAGGAAACATGCTCGGACCGACAGGTCATACCGACACCTTTGCGCGGGACAATCTCCCGCCGGAAGACCAATGGCCGGCCTTCCTTCTCAATGGCTTTGACTACCCCGAATATCTGAACGCCGGCGTCGAGCTGACCGACCGACTGGTCGAGCGCGGTTTCGGCGATCATGTGGCGCTGATCGGCAATGGACGCCGCCGCACCTACAAGGAACTGGCGGACTGGACGAGCCGCCTCGCCCACGCGCTGGTCGAGGATTACGGCGTCAAGCCGGGCAATCGCATCCTGATCCGCTCGGCCAACAATCCGGCCATGGTGGCCTGCTGGCTCGCCGCCACCAAGGCGGGCGCGGTTGTGGTCAACACCATGCCGATGCTGCGCGCGGGCGAGCTGGCCAAGATCGTCGACAAGGCCGAGATCGAGCTGGCGCTGTGCGACACGCGCATCAAGGACGAGCTGGTGGCCTGCGCCAAGGAAAGCCGCTTCCTCAAGAAGGTGGTGGGCTTTGACGGCACGGCCAATTTCGATGCCGAGCTGGACCGCATCGCGCTCGACAAGCCGGTCACCTTCGACGCGGTGAAGACGGGCCGTGACGATGTCGCGCTTCTGGGGTTCACCTCCGGCACCACCGGCATCCCCAAGGCCACCATGCACTTCCACCGCGATCTGCTGATCATCGCCGACGCCTATGCGAAGGAAGTGCTTCAGGTCACGCCGGACGACGTGTTTGTCGGTTCGCCCCCGCTTGCCTTCACCTTCGGGCTTGGTGGTCTGGCGATCTTCCCGCTGCGTTTTGGCGCAACGGCGACGCTTCTTGAAAGCGCCACCCCGCCCAACATGATCGAGATCATCGAGAAGTACCGCGCGACGGTGAGCTTCACCGCGCCCACCGCCTACCGCGCCATGATGGCGGCGATGGACGAAGGGGCGGACCTTTCCTCGCTGCGCGTTGCCGTTTCGGCCGGCGAGACCCTGCCGGGACCGGTGTTCGAGGCATGGACGGAGAAGACCGGCAAGCCGATCCTCGATGGCATCGGCGCAACCGAGATGCTGCACATCTTCATCTCCAACCGTTTCGACGACCGGCACCCGGCAACCACGGGTCGCCCGGTGACCGGATATGAAGCGCGGATCGTGGACGAGGACATGAACGAGCTGCCGCGCGGCGAAACCGGCCGGCTGGCCGTGCGTGGCCCGACCGGCTGCCGCTATCTCGCCGACGAACGGCAGAAAGAGTATGTGCGCGCCGGCTGGAACCTGACGGGCGACAGCTTCTATCAGGATGAGGAGGGCCGCTTCCATTTCGCCGCCCGCTCCGATGACATGATCCTTTCCTCCGGCTACAACATCGCCGGCCCCGAGGTAGAAGCGGCATTGCTCGCCCATTCCGAGGTGCTGGAATGCGCCGTGATCGGCGCGCCGAACGAGGAACGCGGGCAGATCGTTGAAGCGCATGTGGTGCTGGCCGAGGGTGTGGCCCGCGACGAAGCAACGGCGAAACGCCTGCAGGACCACGTGAAGGCGGTGATCGCGCCCTACAAATATCCGCGCTCGATCAGGTTTCTCGATGCTCTGCCAAAAACAGAGACGGGCAAGATCCAGCGTTTCCGCTTGAGAGAGACAGACTGAACCATGGCCAGCCAACCGGAACTCGATGACGACAACGCGGCGGACATCAAGCCGCCCATGTCCTACAGCGACTATCTGCATCTGGAGAAGATCCTCGATGCGCAGGAGCCTCTGTCTCCGGCGCGTGACGAGCTGCTTTTCATCATCCAGCACCAGACATCCGAACTCTGGATGAAGCTCGCCATCACCGAGATCCGGTCGGCGCGCGCCGCCATCGCCGATGACCAGCTGCGCCCTGCCTTCAAGATGCTGACCCGCGTGGCCCGCATCTTCGAGCAGCTCAACAGCGCATGGGACGTGCTGCGCACCATGACGCCGAGCGAATACTCCATGTTCCGCGATGCGCTTGGCCAGTCCTCGGGCTTCCAGTCGTGGCAGTACCGCTCCATCGAGTTCCTGGCCGGCAACCGCAACCTGGCGATGCTCAAACCCCATTCGGACCTGCCGCAGATCACGGCGCGTCTTGAGGAGATCCTCGCCGAGCCGAGCCTTTACGACGAGGCGCTGCGGCTTCTGGAGCGCAATGGCTTCGACATCGGCGCTGACGCCGGACGCACCGACTGGCGCACAAGGCGCGAGGCCAACGACCAGGTGCAGAAGGCCTGGAAGGCCGTCTACTCAAAGCCCGACGAGCACTGGGCGCTTTACGAACTCGCCGAAAAACTGATCGACTTCGAGGACTATTTCCGCCGCTGGCGCTTCAACCATGTGACGACGGTGGAACGCATCATCGGCCTGAAGCGCGGCACGGGCGGCACGTCCGGCGTTTCCTATTTGCGCAAGATGCTGGATGTGGAACTATTCCCCGAGCTCTGGCGTGTCCGCACGGACATGTAGCCTGAGAAACGGGTGACAAAGCCGAAAATAACGGCAACTAATAACCTGGGAACCATTGGGAGACACTTCATGAAAAAGCTTATTGCAGCGAGCCTGTTTGCCCTGTCGGCAAGCGTTGCCGGCAACGCCTTTGCCGAGCCGGTCAAGATCGGCATGATCACCACGCTTTCCGGCGGCGGCGCAGGACTGGGCATCGACGCCCGCGACGGCTTCATGCTGGCAATCGAACAGTCCGGCAACAAGGACATCGAGGTCATCACCGAAGATGATGCGCGCAAGCCCGAGCTTGCCGTGCAGATTGCGGACAAGATGATCCAGAGCGACAAGGTCGACCTGATGACGGGCATCATCTGGTCGAACCTGGCCATGGCCGTCGTGCCGTCGGCAACGGCGCAGGATGTGATCTACCTGTCGGTCAATGCCGGCCCCTCGGCTCTTGCCGGCGCAGGCTGCAGCCCGAACTATTTCAACGTCGCCTACCAGAACGACAATTTCCACGAAGCGATGGGCGAGGCCGCCAACAAGGACTTCAAGAAGACCTTCATCATGGCCCCCAACTACCCGGCCGGCAAGGACTCGCTCACCGGCTTCAAGCGCTTCTACAAGGGTGAGCTCGCCGGCGAGGTCTACACCAAGCTCGGACAGACGGACTATGCCGCCGAGATCGCACAGATCCGCGCATCGGATGCAGACTCGGTGTTCATCTTCCTGCCGGGCGGCATGGGCGTCGCCTTCACCAAGCAGTATGCGCAGTCGGGCGTCGACCTGCCGCTGATGGGGCCGGCCTTCTCGTTCAGCCAGGACGTTCTGCCGGCAATCGGCGACGCGGCGCTGGGTGTGAAGAACTCGGCATCGTGGGCCTATGACCTCGACAATGAAGCCAACAAGACCTTCGTCGAGGGCTTCAAGGAAGCCTATGGCCGCCTGCCCTCCGTCTACGCGGCACAGGCCTATGACACGGCGAACCTGATCCTCTCCGCCGCCGGCAAGGCAAGCGTGAAGGACAAGGATGCGTTCCGCGCAGCGCTGAAGGAAGCGGATTTCGATTCGGTTCGCGGCAAGTTCTCGTTCAACAGCAACAACCACCCGATCCAGGACTTCTATGTCCGCGAGGTGGTGAAGGACGGTGACACGCTGACCAACAAGATCGTTTCCACGGCGTTCACCGACCACCAGGACGCCTACGCGGCCGAGTGCAAAATGTAGGACAGCTTCCTTCTCCCCGCCGGCGGGGAGAAGGTGCCGGCAGGCGGATGAGGGGCGGGCGCCAGTCTTTGCAGATCATGGCGCAGCCCCTCACCCTCACCCTCACCCTCTCCCCGTGAACAGGGAGAGGGAGACGTCCACGCAGCGCTCCACCTCAAAACCAGACGGCGAAAGCTCCCCGTGTCCCTGACCCTTCTCATTGAGCAGATCCTGAATGGCCTGCAGTTCGGCGTGATGCTGTTCCTGATGGCCGCCGGCCTGACGCTAATCTTCGGCGTCATGGGGCTCATCAACCTTGCGCATGGTTCGCTCTTCATGGTCGGCGCATTTGCCTGCGCGACCGTGGCCGCAGCGACCGGCTCCTTCTGGCTGGGGCTTGTCGCCAGCCTTGCCGCCGCAGCAGCCGCCGGCGCGCTCGTCGAAATCCTCGTCATCAGACGGCTCTACGAACGTGACCATCTCGACCAGGTGCTCGCCACCTTTGCGCTGATCCTCATCTTCTCCGAGGGCACGCGCTGGGTGTTCGGCTCCTTTCCGCTCTATCTCGATATTCCGCAGCTTCTCTCGGGTGCAGTGCATCTGCCCGGTGGCGCGCAATATCCGATCTACCGGCTGGCCGTGATCGGCGTCGGCATCGCGGTCGCCATCGGGCTCTATCTCCTGATCGGCAAGACGCGACTGGGCATGCGCATTCGCGCTGGCGAATCCGACCGCGAGATGATCGGCGCGCTCGGCATCGACATCGGCACGCTCTACACGCTCGTCTTTGCGCTGGGCGCAGCCCTTGCCGGTCTGGCCGGCGCAATGGTGGGCGCGCTTCAGTCGGTGCAGGTGGGCATGGGCGAACCGGTGCTGATCCTCGCCTTCGTGGTTATCGTCATCGGCGGCATCGGCTCCATCAAGGGCGCGCTGATCGGCTCGATTCTGGTGGGGCTGACAGAGACGCTGGGCCGCTTCCTGCTGCCGCATTTCTTCGGCCTCTTCATGCCCAATTCGGAAGCCGCCACGATCGGCGCAGCGCTTGCCTCCATGCTGATCTACATCGTCATGGCCCTCATCCTTGCCTTCAGGCCCCAGGGCCTGTTCGCGGCGAATGCGTGAGGGACCGGCCATGACACGCGAAACAACCATCAGCATCCTGATCATTGCCGGCCTGCTTGCCGCCGCCTTCATTGCACAGGCGATGGGCGAGACCTTCTACATCACGCTGGCGACCCGCATGGCGATACTCGGCCTCGCCGCCACCGGGCTCAACATCGCGCTCGGCCTCGGTGGTCTGGTGTCGTTCGGCCATGCCGCCTTCTTCGGCATTGGCGGTTATGCGGCCGGCATTCTCGCCACCCATGCATTCAACAGCGAGCCGCTTTTCCTCGGTCTGCCCGGCACCAACCAGATGATCGTCATCTGGATCACGGGCGCGATTGCCGCCGGGCTCGTTGCCGTTCTGATCGGCCTGATTTCGCTCAGGACCTCCGGCGTCTACTTCATCATGATCACCCTCGCCTTCGCGCAGATGATCTACTATTTCGCGATCTCCTGGCCCGCCTATGGCGGCGAGGACGGTCTGTCGATCTACGTGCGCAACGCCTTTCCGGGCATGAACACGCTCGCGCCGATGAGCTTCTTCCTCATCTGCTTCGGGCTTCTGGCGCTGGGCCTCATCGTCTTCGCCATGCTTCGCGACTCGCGCTTTGGCGCAGCGCTGCAGGCGGGGCGACAGAACGAGACCCGGCTTGCCGCCGTCGGCATCGGTCCGTTCCGGGTGCGGCTCACGGCCTTCGTGATCTCGGCCATGATGACCGCGCTTGCCGGTGCGCTCTTTGCCGACCTCAACCGCTTCGTCAGCCCCTCCATGTTCTCGTGGCACATGTCGGGCGAGCTGATCGTTCTCATCATTCTTGGCGGTGTCGGCCGGCTTGCCGGGCCGCTTGCCGGGGCCATCGTCTACGTGCTGTTCGAGTTTGCGCTGGGCGGCATCACAGAGCACTGGCAGTTCTTCCTCGGCCTGATCCTGCTGGCCGTGGTGCTGTTTGCCCGCGGCGGCGTGATGGGGCTTCTGGCCGGGAGGGCGCGTCATGGCTGAACCGATCCTCGACATTCGCGACCTGAGAAAGAGCTTCGGCGCACTTAAGGCGACCGATGGCGTCAGCCTCGACCTCAGACCGGGAGAGATCCACGCGCTGATCGGCCCGAACGGCGCCGGCAAGTCGACGCTGATCCACCAGATCGCCGGCTCACTCACGCCCGACAGCGGCGAGATCCGCTTCGAGGGCCGGGATGTGAAGCCGCTCGATGTGGCGGCCCGCGCAAGGCTCGGCATGGGGCGCACATTCCAGGTGTCCTCGCTCGCGCCCGAGTTCTCGGCGCTGCGCAATGTGATGCTGGCGGTGCAGGCGCGTCAGGGCTCCAGCTTCCATTTCTTCAAACCCGTCATGCGCGACCGGAGCCTCACCGAACCCGCCCGGGAAGCACTCACGCGCGTGGGTCTTGCCGACCGCGCCGATGTGCCGGCGGCCGAGCTTTCGCATGGCGAGCGGCGGCAGCTCGAGATCGCCATCGCACTGGCGCTCGGCGCAAAGGCGTTTCTGCTTGATGAGCCGATGGCGGGCATGGGGCCGGAAGGCTCGCAGGCGCTGACCGGGTTTCTCGATCGTCTGCGCGACGAAGCGCCGATCCTTCTGATCGAGCACGACATGGACGCCGTCTTCGCACTGGCCGACCGCATCTCCGTTCTCGTCTACGGGCGGATCATCGCCACCGGCTCGGTCGACGACATTCGCAACCATCCCGCCGTGCGCGAAGCCTATCTGGGAGACGGCGCATGAAGCTGCTCGACATCCAGGATCTCAAAACCTTCTATGGAAAGTCACAGGCGCTTTTCGGCGTCGACCTTTCGGTCGAAGAAGGAGAAGCCGTGGCGCTGATGGGCCGCAACGGCATGGGCAAGACGACCACGATCCGCTCCGTCTGCCACCTGACGCCACCGCAATCCGGCAGCATTGCCTTTGCCGGCAAGGTCATCACGCGGATGAAGCCGCACCGGATCGCGCGGCTCGGCGTGGGACTGGTGCCGGAAGGCCGGCGCTGCTTCCCGAACCTGACGGTGGAGGAAAACATCCTCGCCGCCGCACGTCCCGGCAAATGGACGCTCGATGGCGTGAACACGCTGTTCCCGCGACTGGCGGAGCGGCGCGATCAGTATGCGAGCACGCTTTCGGGCGGCGAGCAGCAGATGCTTGCCATCGGCAGGGCGCTGGCTACCAATCCACGCCTGCTCATTCTCGACGAGGCGACCGAAGGGCTTGCCCCGGTGATCCGGCAGGACATCTGGCGCGCCATCCGCGCCATCCGGGCGGAGGGCCAGTCGATCCTGATCGTCGACAAGACGCTGAGCGAGTTACTGCCCGTGGCAGACCGCTGTGTCATTCTCGAAAAAGGCCGCACCGCATGGACCGGTGCGCCCCTGGCGCTCACCGATGAAATCCAGCAGCGCTTCCTCGGCGTGTGATCACGCCTTTCGTTCCCAAGCATGAAGGAAATAGCATGACTGTCCCGCTTCACCAGATTCTCCAGCCAGCCGACTGGGTTCCTGCCAAGGGGTATTCCAATGGTGTTGTTGCAAGGGGGCGCACCGTCTTCCTTGGGGGTCAGATCGGCTGGAACAGCAATCAGGTGTTCGAGACCGACGACTTCATCGGCCAGGTGCGTCAGGCGCTTGAGAACATTGTCACGCTTCTCAAGGAAGCTGGCGCAGGGCCGGAGCACGTGGTGCGCCTGACCTGGTTCATCACCGACAAGGAAGCCTATGGAAGCCGTCTGCGCGAGCTGGGCGAAGCCTATCGTTCCGCCATGGGCCGTAACTTCCCGCCCATGAGCGTCGTGCAGGTGGTGGCGCTGATCGAAGACGAGGCGAAGGTCGAGATCGAAGCCACAGCCGTTCTGCCGGACTAGCCGAACGCGGCTCAAGCGCCGGGCATCAGAGAACGACGCCCGGCGCTATCACTTTGCTGCGGTGCCAAGCGCCCTCGCCCTTCGACAAGCTCAGGATGAGGGCTAGTGGAAACGCCGTGCTTCTTTCCAACGTGGAACGCGGACGCAGGAGCATATGCCGTGCGTGGCGCTACGGCTTTTCTGAGCGGGGTAAGTAGCCCTCATCCTGAGCCTGTCGAAGGGCGAGGGCGCTTGGGCTCCACACCGCGAAGGCTCATCGCCCCACGCCCAGTTCGCTTGAGTCCACCTCCCGCGCGGCATCTTCCCGCGCATTGCGGCGCAGTGTGTAAACGAAGGCCACAAGGAACATGCCCGTCATCAGAAGCACGATGGTCGGGGCCGGCGCGCTGTCGATGAAGAAGCTCAGATAGACGCCAAAGAACGAGGCGAACAGCGCCACCGCCAGGCTGACAAGCAACATGCGGTCGAAGCGCCGGACGAGCAGGAACGCCACCGCGCCCGGCCCGATCAGAAGCGCAATCGCCAGAATGATGCCCACCGCCGTCAGAGCTGCCACGATGGTCAGCGACAGGATTGCCAGTAGCCCGTAATGCAGTACCCGCACCGGCAGGCCGATTGCCTTGGCGTGCTGCGGGTCGAACGCATTGAGAAGCAGGTCGCGGCGGAACAGAAGAATGGCCGCGCACACAAACAGCGCAATGATGCCCGTCTGCGTGATGTCGCCCCAAGTCACGCCCAGCATGTCGCCGAACAGGATGTGATCGAGATGCACCTCGGTCTGGATCTTGGTGTAGAGCAGCAGGCCGAGCCCGAACATGCCGGAGAAGACGACGCCCATGATGGTGTCTTCCTTCACCCGGCTGTTTTCCTTCAGATAGCCGATGCCCACAACGCAGGTCATGCCAGCCACGAATGCGCCGATGGCGAAGGGGATGCCGATGATATAGGCGATGACCACGCCCGGCAGCACCGCATGGCTGACGGCGTCACCCATCAACGACCAGCCCTTCAGGATCAGAAAGCACGAAAGCAACGCCATGGGTGCGGCGATCAGCACCGAGATGATGAACGCTTGCTGCATGAACGGAAAGGCGAAAGGCATCAGCGCCATGTCGAGAAAGCCGCTCATGCGCCCGCCTCCTGCATCGACTGTTCCAGCGCCTCACGGGCGCGTCGGCGCGCGGCCAGCATGCCGTGCTTTGGCGCAAAGACGAAGGCGGTGAGGAAGGTCAGCGTCTGGAGCACAACGATGATCCCGCCCGTCGCGCCATCGAGGAAGTAGCTGGCGTAGGCGCCGACAAAACTCGACACCGCCCCGATGGCGACCGCGATGGCGACCAGACGCGGGAAACGGTCCGTCAGGAGATAGGCCGTCGCACCCGGCGTCACCACCATGGCGATCACGAGAAACGCGCCGACCGTCTGCATGGCGGCAACCGTGCAGGCGCTCAGAAGCGTGAAGAAGATCAGCCGCAAAAAACCCGGATTGAGACCGATGGAGCGGGCGTGGTTCTCATCGAAGAAGGCGACCATCAGATCCTTCCACTTGACCGCGAGCACGGCCAGCGTGACGCCGGAAATGATGACGAGCTGAAGCGTGTCGGACGGCGTGATGGCGAGGATGTTGCCCAGAACGATGGTCTGGATGTTCACCGAGGCCGGCGACAGCGAGATCATGAACAGACCGAGGCCGAAGAAGGACGTGAAGATCAGACCGATGATCGCATCCTCCCGCAGCCTTGTGCGCTGGTTGAGGAAGAACATCGCGCCTGCCGCCAGACCACCGGCGAAGAACGCACCGATGGAAAATGGCAGGCCAAGCATGTAAGCGCCGGCAACGCCGGGCACGATGGAATGCGAAAGCGCATCGCCGATCAGCGACCAGCCCTTGAGCATGAGATAGGCCGACAGGAAGGCGCAAACCCCGCCCACCAGCGCGCTCACCCACATGGCGTTGACCATGTAGCCATAGGAGAAGGGTTCGAGCAGATAGGCGCTCATTTGCGCTTGCCCTCCTCCGGGCGTCCGTTCTTCTCATCGCCATAGATGACGAAGGGCCGCTCATCGTCGGTCAGAACGGTGACCTGCCGGGAATCTTCCTCGGCATCTTCATGCAGCTCCGCGCCGCCGAGCGTGAACTGGCGCAGGACGCCGCCAAACGCCTTTTCCAGATTGGCGCGCGTGAACACATCCTCGGTGGGACCGGCTGCCAGTACCGTGCGGTTGATCAGGATCGTGCGGTCGCAGAAACGCGGGACGCTGCCCAGATTATGCGTCGAGACCAGCATGACATGGCCTTCTTCGCGCAGCGCCTTGAGCAGCGCGATGATGGATTCCTCGGTGCGCACATCGACGCCGGTGAAGGGCTCGTCGAGCAGGATCACCCTGCCCTCCTGCGCCAGCGCGCGAGCCAGAAAGACGCGCTTTTTCTGGCCGCCCGACAATTCGCCGATCTGACGTTTGCGGAAGTCGGCCATGCCGACGCGCTCAAGCGCGGCCTTGACCATTTCATGGTCCTGCCGGCGCGCCCAGCGCATGAAATTCATGTGGCCATAGCGGCCCATCATCACCACATCCTCGACCAGAACCGGGAAGTTCCAGTCCACTTCCTCGGCCTGCGGGACATAGGCAACGACATTGCGCTTGAGCGCCCGACCGGCCGGCTCGCCCAGGATGGAGACATCGCCCTTTGCCAGCGGAACAAACCCCATGATCCCCTTGAACAGGGTGGACTTGCCGCTGCCATTCACGCCGACAAGGGCCGCAATGGTTCCGGTGGGGATGGAGAAGCTCGCATCGCGCAGCGCCGTGTGGCCATTGCGGTAGGTGACGGTGACATCACGAACGTCAATGCCGGCGGACTGCGCCGCCGGCTTCTTCTTCATGTTCACAACGGGTGCGTTCATTGCCCGGTCAATCCTTCGGCAATGGTCTCGCTCGTGGCCCTTAAGAGATCCAGATAGGTGGGAACCGGGCCGTTGTCGTCGCTGAGCGAGTCCACATAGAGAACACCGCCATAGGCCGCCCCCGTCTCACGCGCCACCTGCTTTGCGGGGTTGGGCGAGACGGTGCTTTCGCTGAAGACCGCAGGCGCATTGGTTTCGCGGATCTGGTCGATCACATGACGCACCTGCTGCGGCGTGCCCTGCTGGTCGGCATTGATCGGCCAGATGTAAAGCTCCTTCAGCCCGAAATCACGCGCCAGATAGCTGAACGCGCCTTCACTGGTGACAAGCACCCGGTGATCTTCGGGAATGGCCGCCAGCCGCTCACGGATCGGATCGACAACGGACTGGATCTCGGCCTTGTAAGCCTCCGCGTTCTTCGCATAGATCCCGGCATTCTCCGGATCATATTGCGAGAACGCGTCGCGGATATTGTCGACATAGATCAGCGCATCGCTCGGCGACATCCAGGCATGCGGGTTTGGCTTGCCGGTATAGGGTCCGTCGCCGATGCTCATCGGCTCCACGCCTTCCGAAACGACGACGCTCGGCACATCCTTCAGATTGCGGAAGAAACGCTCGAACCAGAGTTCGAGATTGAGCCCGTTCCAGAGGATCAGCTCGGCGTCCTGCGCCCGCAGGATGTCGCCGGGCGTCGGCTGGTAATTATGGATTTCGGCATTGGGCTTGGTGATCGACTCGACCACCGCAGCATCGCCGGCGACATTGCGCGCCATGTCCGCGATGACGGTGAATGTGGTGACCGCCTTGAAACGTTCGTCCTGCGCAAAGGCGGAGGACGCGGCAAGCATTGCAATGACGAAAGTGGCCAATCGCTTGGCTGATGGCATGAGAATCCCCTGAAACACATCGAAACTGCTGCAACGCTTCATAGTTATGGTGAATTCCGCTGCCCGTCAATGCAATTGCAAATCGTTTGCAATAAAAAAGCAAAGAATGCCGGGAATGCGGGCTTTCCTGAGGAGAAGCACCGGCAAGTGAAGATCGAATCTTTGCAACTGATTGTCATCTGGCGCATAGTCTGCCGATGAATCAGCACCCCGCCCACAAGCCGGATTACGAGAAGGAACTGCGCCGCGCCGGTGTTCGCATCACCAGGCCGCGCAAGATCATTCTTCGCATTCTGACGGAAACGGACGATCATCCCGACGCGATGGAAATCTTCCAGCGCGCGACAATCATCGACCCCAGCATCTCGCTTTCAACCGTCTACCGGACCATGAAACTTCTTGAAGAAATGGGCGCGATCCACCGCCATGCCTTCGAGGGCGGACGCGCACGCTTCGAACAGGCCGACGGTGAACATCACGACCACCTGATCGACATGGATACGGGTGACGTGATCGAGTTTCACTCGGACCGGATCGAGAAGCTTCAGGAAGAGATCGCCCGCTCGCTCGGCTACGACATCGTGCACCATCGGCTGGAGCTTTACGGCAGGAAACGCAGGAAAACCTGACCCCTGAACGCAAGAGCCGCCGTGGTGGAGGGGAAACCACGGCGGCCATGCTTGAAACACCGCGGCAGCCCGGAGAGGGGGGATGAGGCTGCCGCGGTGTTTCA
>MRWG01000524.1_pt1 | contig 41036 bp, 40 predicted proteins | sample 1013341 | NCBI WGS metagenome assembly MRWG01 (sample SAMN06117577, study PRJNA244670) | biofilm metagenome | biome: Water; feature: Cathode Biofilm; material: Biofilm; isolation source: microbial consortium enriched at the cathode of a solar microbial fuel cell | place: USA: District of Columbia ... | reverse complement strand
CGACACGCTATGACCGCTGTCCCAAGGTGTTCCTCTCAGCCATCGCCCTCGCCGCAGTCGTCATCTACTGGTTATGAATCCTGACCCTAAAGCCAGCCGCGCTTTCGGCACCAGAGATAGGGCAGTACGGAAGAGGCGAGCATCAATATGAGTGCAGCCGGGTAGCCCCAGGTCCAGGTCAGCTCGGGCATGATCTCGAAATTCATGCCGTAGATGGCGGCGATCAGGGTCGGCGGCAGCAGCACGACCGCGACAATGGAGAAGAACTTCACGATCGCATTCTGCTCTACGCTAATGAGGCCGAGCAGGGCGTCCAGAACAAACTGGATATTCTGGGCAACGAATGTCGCATGGTCGGTTACCGAAACGATGTCGCGGCTCGTGCTTTTTGCCCGTGCCCGGAACGCGCTGTCCTTGATGTCCGCCTGTGCCAGCAGGTAGCCGGTCATGCGGCCGAGCGATACGAGGCTTTCCCGACCCTTCGCGACGCGGCGGTGCAGGCGTTGGATTTCGCTCAGCACAGCCTCAAGTTCCGCAGCGGTCCTGCGTTGCGACGGGTGCTCTCCGGCAGGAAAGACGGACACCGCCATGTCATCCGCGGCGTCGGCCGCGTTTTCGAGCAGCTCGGACGTCCTGTCCACCAGGGCTTCGACCAGTTCGATCAGGGCCATCACGTTTGACTGACTGGTTTCGCTTCGCTGGAGTTCGGTGGCAAGGAGGTCGAACGTGCGGCTCTGCTCGTATCTGACGGTGACAAGGGCATCGTTCTTGAGCATGAACGCCACGCTTGTCGTTTGCGGCAAAGGTGTATCGCCCTTTACCATGATCTGCGCGGCCATGAATATCGCGCCGCTCTCACGGTAGAGTCGGCTTGATGGCTCATATTTTCGGATGTCATCCAGGGTCGGGATGTCAATTCCGAGTTCCATCTCGAGCCACCGCTCCTCCTCTTCCGTTGGTGAGACGAGGTCGAACCAGCGCGCGTCACCACCAAGGCGGATCACTGTAAACATGAAACCTTCTCCATTTATTCATGAAAGAACTGGCAGTCTGCTCCTTGGCCGTCGCGAAGCAGGCTTCAACTTGCTGCTGGCGTCTCGCGCGCGTTGAACTTGATTGGTAGGCTGGCGACATGAGCCTTGGGAACATCGGAAACTCGATACAGAGATGATCGCGCATGACGTCCACGCCCACGCATCGCGTGATTTGTCTCCCATCAGCTTTCGTATTTTCAACTGAAAGTCAAAAAGCTACCTTGTGGTGGTGATTACAAGCCTCCTTCCCCTAACCGCCCTCTTGATGGGATCAGCTCTCCTCGTGTTCGCAGGTGGCGTGAACAGCCTGATTCTGCCGGTGCGTGGCGAGCTGGAAGGTTTTTCGGCCGCTTCTCTGGGCCTGCTCGGCACGGGATGGGCGCTGGGTTATGTTGCCGGCTGCCTGCGCACGCCCGCCCTCGTGGCGCGGGTGGGCCATATCCGGGCCTTCGGGGCCATGTGCGCAATCGCGGCGATCGCCGTGCTGCTATCGCTGGTGCTCATCTCGCCAGAGGTCTGGATTCCGGTGCGGGCCTTGTCTGGCTTCTGCTTTGCCGGTGCCGCGATGATCGTTGAAAGCTGGCTCAACGAGAGGGCGGACGCAAAATCGCGCGGGAAAGTCTTCGGTATCTACACGATGGTCAACCTGGCTGCGACAACCGCCGGACAGATGGTGCTGACGCTCGGCGAGGCGAGCGGGTATTTCTTTTTCGTTCTCGCGGCCATGGTCTACTGCCTCGCTTTATTGCCGACCGCTATCAGCGCGACGAGTACGCCCCGGCCCCTGACCCGGGTCTCTCTCGACCTGGGCAAGCTCTGGAGGAACTCACCCATCGCCGTGTTCGCCGTTCTGATGGTCGGAGTCTCCAACGCGGCCTTCGCCACGTTGGCCGCGGTCTATGGCGCACGGATCGGTTTGTCGCTTGGCGAGATTGCGCTTTTCGCCAGCATCCCGATTCTGGCGGGAGCAGCGAGTCAAATTCCTGTCGGGATTGTCTCTGACCGGCTGGACCGCAGAAAGGTGCTGGTTGCGGTCACGGTTCTTGCCATGCTGGCCGATGCACTGTTCTTGTTCACTGGCCTCACGCAAGCGCTGGCCGTGCTGGTCCTGTCGGCATTCTTTGGTGCGACGGTCTTTGCCATGTATCCGGTAATCGTCGCTCATGCGAGCGACCACGCAGAGCCTGGGTCGTTCATTCAGGTCAGCGGGGGGCTTCTGCTCGTCTTCGGCATTGGATCCATCGTCGGCCCGACGGTTGCCGGCTTTGCGATGACGACCTTCGGGGCCTCCTCGCTCTTCGCCGTGACCGGAATGGCACATATGCTCCTTCTCCTGTTTGCCCTTGTCAGGCTTCGGATCGCGCCTGCCGTGGCTGCTGTGGACAAGGTCGCCTTCCAGTCAAAGCCGCTCGCGCGATCTTCGACGCCCGAGACCGCCGCGCTCGCCGCAGGCGAAACAGAGACCGACGCGCATCCGCCTGAAACACCGAAGGCTGATCATGGCTCGATCAGCAGTCGCAAAGAGTAGCGCGAGTACTGTCCCCCTTCGTTCCATCGCCTGGGAGTTGCCCAGAGGGCCTGCTGTCGGCCGACACTTACCTGTCGGCGCGGCATCCCAGCTCATCTCAGGATCAAACCAGATCGCCAGCGAGCCATGGCGCTTGATCGCTGCATTGTAGGGGGCAGATCCTGGTCTTGTAGGTCGGGGATGTGGGTTTGCTCATGCAGCCCAGCTACCACGCTGGATTTACAAGATGAATCCCTCACTGGATTTGTGCAACAGAGCCTCATCGGATGCTCCTTTTCGAGTTTGCCACTCTGCGACCCGCGTCATGCGATCCCGCTCGGTCGGCATGAGAAGTCTCAGTGTCACACCACATGGCTAGTCCCGCCCGCCTTCGGTATTGCCCCAAGGCACCACGCGAGAACAGCGTCCTTGTCCGCCGGCAGCGCGACGGCCATGCCGCCCGCGAACCGGTCAAAGGCCTCCCGGTGCACATCGGACACGCCGAGCAGAACCGGCAGGTCGCGCCCGAGCGCTTCGGCGATCATCGTCCGGAATCCACGCCCCTCTGCCTCGCTGAGTCCAAACTTGTTGAGTACCACGAGATCGGCCCCTTGCATTATCAGCTGCTCGGTGGCTACCGCCACCGCCGTCTCCAGCGCACCGGCATCCATCCGGCACGCCGCTGATCCCGTGCCCAGGTTCTGCGTGATGTCGATGACGGGACCATCCGGCAAGAGCCGCAACGCGCTGTCGCAATGGCCCGCCCCGGCCCCCGGTCCAACCGCGCGCAATGCACCGGCAAGCCGGAACCCTTCACTGCCCATACGCTCCACGATCGCCGCCAACAAGTGATCCGTGGCACCGCGCCCCTCCGCACTCACGCAAGCAAGCCTCATCGTTTGCACCTCATTTTGGAGAGACATCTGCGCACGCTGACCAAGTCTCACCTGTCATGATCTCGATCCTCATCGTCGTTTCCTCCATCCTGCACGAATTGACATCCGAGTTGCAGACCAGGCGGACGCAATGCGTATCACCCTCGGCAAATCTGCTGCCCGGCCCCGCGCCTCATTGCTCCTGCCACGTCCGGGTCGTTTGGCGGCTAGGATCAGTAAAAGCGTCAGGAACGGTTCGGTCCTTGACCGTTGTCAAACTCGTAATTCAAATGCCGATACAGAGTAGCTGCAACTATGGTGTCGCAAAGACAAATGGATCAGCCCTCTGTAAGCTCCGATGGTTGCGCATCCACGCGAGCATCTTGTTATCATGGCCGCGCCATGACTCAGACAACGGTGGAACAACGAAAAAGGCGAATGTTCATGAGGTTCTGGCGCATGGTGCGGCTTCTTCCCCCTCTTGCCATCGGGATCGCAGCCGCGGTTTGGCTTGTTTCGACAGCCGCGCCGCCCGCGCAGACCGACCAGCGGGAGCGAGAGGCCGTGGCCCGCACGGTCCGCGCCGAAGCCAGACCGATTGCCCCCGTGGTGCGCGGCTATGGCACCGTGCACGCGGCGCAAAGCTGGCAGGCGGTGGCCGAGGTCGCGGGCGCGGTGACCTATCGCCATCCCGAGCTTGAGAGCGGCAACATGATACCCAAGGGTACCCGCGTGCTCGAGATCGACGCGAGCCGCTACGAAACAACCCTGCAGGAGGTGCAGGCGGACCTGACGGCGCTGGAGGCCGAAGGGCGACAGATCGCGCAGGAGGCCGAGAACACCCGCCTGATCCTCGGGATCGAGCAGGACCGCCTCGCGCTCGCCGAATCCGAACTGGCGCGCGTGCGGACACTGGCCGAACAGGACACGGTCCCGCAGGCACGGCTGGACGAGCAGACACGCGCCACGCTGGCGCTGCGCCGCACGGTGCAGGAGCTTGAGAACACTTTGGCCCTGATCCCGGTGCGCCGCGCGCGCCTCGACGCGCAGATCGCACGCGCCCGCGCAGCCCAAGCCCGCGCGGAACGCGATCTGCGGATGACCCGAATCGAGACCCCCTTCGATCTGCGGGTGGGCGATGTGCATGTCGAGCAGCACCAGTTCGTGACCGCCGGCCAGCCTCTGGTCAGCGCCGATGGCGTCGCGCAGGCGGAGATCGTGGCGCAGATGTCGCTCGACAGCTTTCCGCGCCTCATGGGGGCCGCCGCGACCGATGGCGTGCGCTTCGGCGCGCGCGAACGCGATGCGATACTCGACCTGATCACCGCCGAGGTGCGGCTCGTCTCTGATCCAGACCAGGTCTGGCGCGGGCGGCTCATCCGTGTCGAGAACGGTCTCGACCCGCAGGCCCGCTCGGTGCCCGCCGTGATCGCAGTGGACGCGCCATACGATAGTGCGAACCCGCCTGCGCGCCTTCCGCTGGTCCCCAACATGTATGTCGAGGTGACGTTGACCGGGCCGGAGGGCGCGCCGATGATCGTCCTGCCAGCGCAGGCGGTGCATGGTGGCGATACCGTCTATCTGCGCGACGCGGAGGGACGGCTTGAGATGCGCGACGTGATCGTGGCCTGGACACAGGCGGGCGAGAGCGTGATCTCCGAAGGACTCGACGCCGGTGACGAAGTCATCCTCGACGATATTGTGCCCGCGCTGCCGGGACTGCGCGTGCGCGCGGCGGAGCCAGCCGAATGATCGCCTGGTTCGTCCGCCACCCGACCGCAGCCAATCTCCTTCTGGTGCTGATCGCGGCGGCGGGGATCATGGCCGCCCCGACCCTCAAGCGCGAGACCTTTCCCGATTTTCGCGATGCCGAGGCCGAGATTTCCGTGATCTATCGCGGGGCCACGGCCAGCGAGGTGGAAGACGCGATCTGCCGCCGGATATGGGACGCGGTGGACGCTGTCGAACACCTGCAGGAGCTGACCTGCACCGCGCAGGAAAACGTGGCGCGCGCCGTGGCCACCATGGCACCGATCGGAGACGCGGGACGTTTCGTCACCGATCTGCGCACAGAGATTTCCGCCGTTGACGATTTCCCGGCCGAGGCCGATCCGGCCACAGTGCGGCAATTGCACCGCTCCGACGCGGTAGCCTCGGTTGCCGTGGCCGGAGATATGCCGCCCGCGCAGCTCGAACTCTACGCTGCAGATTTGCAGGACAGGCTCGGCGCCCTGCCTGACGTGGCAGAGGTCACGATGACCGGTTTTGGTGAGCGTCAATACCGGATCACGGTGGCCCGCGCCGTGCTGCTGCAGCACGGGCTGACCGTATCCGAGCTCGCCGATCGGATCAGCGCGCAAAGCCTCGACCGGCCATTGGGCAGTCTTGAAACCGGCGCACAGGACATTGCCCTGAGACTTGCCGAAGAACGCCGCAGCCCCGAGGCGCTGGCGCGCATCGTGGTCCTGTCGCGGCCCAACGGGGCCGAACTGACCCTCGGCCAGATCGCCTCGATCGAGGAAACCTACGGCCCCGAGGAAGAGCGCGCCTTTCTCGACGGGCAGCGCGCCGTGTTCCTGCAGGTCGAAAAGTCGCTTGGCGCGGATGCCTTGCGGGTCTTTGACGCGGTGCAGGCGGTTGTTGCCGGAGAATGCGACCACCTGCCGCCAACGATCCGGATCGAGGTTGTGCAGGACATGACCAGCATCGTGCGTGACCGTCTGGTGATGCTGGTCCAGAACGGGGTGATCGGCCTGATCCTCGTTGTGGGCGTGATGAGCCTGTTCTTTCGCCCCGGCTACGCGATCTGGGCGGCGCTCGGGCTGCCGGTCGCCTTTCTGGGGGCCTTTGTCGTGATGGCCCTGACGGGGCTTTCGCTCAACATGATCACGCTAGTGGCGCTGCTCATGGCCATCGGGATCGTGATGGATGATTCCATCGTGATCTCGGATGCCATCTCGGACGAGTCCGCGAAGGGAGCCTCGCGGATCGAGGCTGCCATCGCGGGCACGAAACGTGTCCTGCCGGGGGTGCTGTCGTCCTTCGCGACGACCGTGGCGATCTTCGCGCCGTTGTCATTCCTGTCCGGAGACCTCGGTGCCGTGCTCGAGGTGCTGCCCGTGGTCCTTATCGCTGCCCTCGCCGCAAGCCTGATCGAGGCCTTCTGGGTTCTGCCGCATCACCTCTCGCACGGGCTGAAATCGGCCGACACCCCGCCATCGCGGTTACGCGCGGGGTTCGAGCGCGGCTTCGGGCTGGTGCGCGACCGGGGGCTTGGCGCGCTCGTCGACGCGGCGGTGACGTGGCGCTATCTCGTGACCGGCCTGACGCTTGCCGCGATGATCGTGACGATTGGGCTGCTGCGCGGCGGGCATGTCCAGCGCGAAGCGCTGCCCGATATTGACGGCGACGTGCTTGAGGCCCGCATCTTGATGCCGCAGGGCACACCGCTTCAAAGAACCGAAGAGATCGCGGACCACGTCATGGCGGCTCTGGCGCTGGTCAACCAGCATCTCTCCCCGCTGCAGCCCGACGGCGCAGCGCTTGTGCAGACCGTGCAGACCATCTTCAACAGGAACGTTACCGCGGGCGAGGCCGGTCCGCATGTCGCCACCATATCCGCCGACCTGCTGGGAGCCGAGCGTCGCGTGACCACCCTCGACGAGTTGATCGCCGCCTGGCGCGCGGAAATCGGCGCAGTGCCCGGCGCGATCGCGATCACCCTGACCGAGCCGGGCATCGGCCCGCAGGGCCGCGCCGTCGAAATCCGGCTCTCGGGGCCGGACCTTTCGGCGCTCGAACAGGCAGGAAACCGGCTGGTGGCCGAGCTTGAGACCTATGCCGGTGTCTACAACGCCATGCACAACCTGCGTCCCGGACGCCCCGAGTTGCGGCTGACACTGGCCGAAGGGGCCACCGGCCTGGGGCTGACAGGACGCGACATCGCCGACCAAGTCGGTGCGGCGTTTCTGGGCCGGATCGTCATGACCGTCCAGGACGGCGACATCGCGCATGAGATCGAGATCGAACAGGCGCTGCGTGACCGCAGCACGCTTGAGGACTTGACCGCCTTCGAGATACGCCTGCCCGACGGCTCACGTACGCCGCTTGCCACCGTGGCCCGGATCGAGGCGGCGCGCGGCTGGGGCAGCATCGCCCATGTCGATGGCAGGCGGACCGTGACGGTCGCCGCGGATGTGGACGGGCGCATCGGCAATGCCGACGCCATCGTGAGCGACGTGACCGCTGGGTTCCTGCCTGAGCTGGCCGGCAATTTCCCCGGTGTCTCTGTCACCATCGAGGGTCAGAACGCCAATTCCGCCCAGACCATGGGCTCGATCCTGCGCGGCTTCCTGATCGGGCTGGTGGGCATCTACGTGGTTTTGTCCTTCCAGTTCCGCAGCTATGTCGAGCCGGTCATCGTCATGCTGACAATCCCGCTCGCGCTCGTGGGCGTGGTTCTGGGCCACATGCTGATGGGCTACAACATCTCGATGCCGTCGATCATGGGGGCGGCCTCGCTGGCCGGGATCGTGGTCAACAACGCCATTCTGTTGGTGCAGGTCATCAAGCGACGTATGGACGAGGGAGCCCCGGCGACCGAGGCCGCCGGGCTGGCCAGCCGCGACCGCTTTCGGCCCATCGTGGTCTCGGTCTCGACCACGCTCATGGGGCTCGCGCCGCTGCTACTGGAAACCAGCACGCAGGCGCAGACGGTCAAGCCACTGGTGATCTCGGTAGTGTTCGGCCTTTTCAGCGCGACCGTACTGGTACTGCTGGTCCTGCCCGCATTCTACGCCATCCTGGATGATCTCAGACCGCGCCACCGATCACAGGGGACGTGAAAGCGCGGTGGCACGAGCACTGTAGAAGTGGGTCGCTGACGTTTCCTGCGCGGCTCGATCACCAATCTTCCATCTCCTCAGTGAAGGTTTGCCGGATTTTACTCGGCGTGACAGGCTGGGACAGGAAGGCAGGGTGTGGGGTCGACAGCTGCTCTCGGGTCTGCGGGATGCAAATTCCGTCACAGGTTCGCGCCGGTGCATTTCGTGGGGGCGTTTTGGGCGGAAAGCCCGCCAAGCGCACTCTGCGGTCGTCGATATTGCCATGCGCGTTCAGGGACGCCTCAAACCGCTCCATGATCTCGGCGAGGGGCAGTTCGGCAACCTTCTTGGCGGGCAGAAACTCGTAGCCCCGGGCCTGCGCCAGATCGCGCGCCGCAGCATATCGCTCCCGCGCGAGGTCGGTGTCGCCACGGAGCAAGGCTTCCCATCGCGCCACCAGGTTGGTCGAGACCTTTTCTTCTTAGCGGCGGGCCTTGGTCAGGCTGTCGGTCTTGAGAGAAAGTTAAACGATTTCCCGGTCCTCGACCGATGCGTAGCGCTTCGACACGCGGCGGCGAAGATAGCCGGTGGACCCGCGGTGATGAATCGGCATGGCGTCACGGTGCCGCAAAGGGATGCCGCGCGCAAGCGCTTGGGTATCGGATGGTGCATCAGAATGTGCATCAAAAAGCGATCAGTCGATGATGATCTGGCCCCGGGTGACGCATAACCGCCCTTCAAAACAAGGGCTTAATAAAAGTTGTCGAAGGGGGGTGGCAGCCCGTAGGGGAATCGAACCCCTCTTTCCAGGTTGAAAACCTGGCGTCCTAACCGATAGACGAACGGGCCGTGCTTGGCGTGACGGGTGAGTATGAAAAACCATCGGCCTGCGCAAGAGGCATTTTGCAGAAAACCAGCGGCAAGCGTGGAAAAAAACATCGCCTCATCCCGCGGGAGCAGCATCCTCGAGCCGGAGTTGCACGGTCTGCCGACCGCCCCAGTGGTTGACTTCGAGCCGTCCGGCAAAGTGGAACCGCGCACCGCCATGAACCATCAGGGCGGGGCCCAGGGGGCCGTCAAGCGCGCCGAATGAAATGGCGTCGAGCCGCCCGCCGAGCCCATCGTCGAGCCGCAGCTTCAGATGCGTTTCGCCTACCGCGCGGGCATAGCCGATGGCGCAGTCGGGAAAGACGTATCGCGGCCCCGGTGCGCCCGCGCCGAACGGCCCCGCCGCCTCCAGCCGCTCGACAAGTTCGGGTGTCGCGGCCCCGGGCATGAGCATGCCGTCGAGCCGCAGATCGGCCGGGCCGGCCGTACCCGCTCCTTGCCGTGCCAGCAGTTCCGATAGCCGCGCCATCGCCGGCTCCAGCTGGTCGCGCGCCACGGTCAATCCCGCGGCCATCCTGTGCCCGCCACCCTTGAGAAGGAGATTCTCGCGCGCCAGACGCTGCACCGCCGCACCGAGATCAACTCCCGACACCGACCGGCCCGATCCCTTGCCCTCGTCGCCCTCCAGCCCGATCACCACGGCGGGGCGGTTGGTCATCTCCTTGAGGCGGCTCGCGACGATACCCACCACGCCCGGGTGCCAGCCCTCGCCCGCGGCCCAGACCAGCGGCGCATCTACCCCGCGCGCCTCGGCTTGCGCGAGCGCCGCGGCGCGCACCGCCGCCTCGATCTCGCGGCGTTCCTCGTTGAGCCGCTCGAGCTGCTCCGCCAGTGCGCGCGCCTCGCTCGCGTCCTGCGTGGCCAGCAGCCGCGCGCCCAGATCGGCCTGCCCGACGCGGCCGCCCGCGTTAATCCGCGGCCCCAGCACGAAACCCAGATGATAGGCGGCGGGTGGTCGGTCCAGCCGTGCGGCATCGCCAAGCGCCACCAGCCCGGGGCGCGCGCGCCGCCCCATCACCTTTAGCCCCTGCCGCACGAAGGCACGATTGACGCCTGTCAGTGGCGCGACATCGGCCACTGTCGCCAGCGCCACGAGGTCGAGCAGCGCCATCAGGTCCGGTTCCGCGCCGCCCGCGACGCGCAGCTGACGCCCCGCCTCCACCAGTACCAGAAACACCACCGCCGCGGCGCACAGATGCGCCAGGTCGCCGCTCTCGTCCTGCCGGTTGGGGTTGACCACCGCCAGCGCTGGCGGCAGCGTCTCTGCGCCTAGGTGATGATCGAGCACCACCACGTCCGCCCCTGCCGCCGCCGCCAGCGCGTCGTGGCTCAGGGTGCCGCAATCCACGCAGATCACCAGGTCATGCCGGGCCGCGAGCGCCGTCATCGCGGGGGCGTTTGGGCCATAGCCCTCGTCGATGCGATCGGGAACGTAGAGAGTGGGCGCGGGGGCCTGCATCCGCCGCAACCAGTCGATCACCAGCGCCGCCGAGGCCCCGCCATCGACATCGTAATCGGCAAAGATGGCGATCCGCTCGCGTCTCTGCGCCGCCGCCACAAGCCGCGCCGCCGCCACCTCGGTGTCGCGCAGGGAGCGCGGATCGGGCAGCAGGTCTCGCAGGGTGGGGCTCAGGTAGCCCTCGGCCTCCGCCGCGGGGACGCCCAGCCGCGCCAGCGTCTGACAGAGCGCGCCGGGCAGGCCGGTTGCCTGTGCCATCGCCTCGGCCTGCCGCTCGACCTCGATGCCCGGCCCGGTCCAGCGCCGCCCGGTCAATGAGCGTTCCACGCCGAGATAGGCGCTCACCGCGTTCCCCTTTTCATCTTTCCCCAAATACTCGCGCGCGCGTTCAGTCGCGCCTGCTGCGATAGACCATGCGCCGCACCGATCCGGTGCGCGAGCGCATCAGCACGGTCTCGGTCTCGACAAAGCCGGGCCGCCGGTGCACCCCCTTGAGGATCGAGCCGTCGGTGACCCCTGTGGCGGCAAAGATGACCTGGTCGGTCACCATCTCGTCGCGGGCATAGACCCGGTCGAAATCGGTGATCCCGGCGGCCTCCGCGCGCCCGCGTTCGTCGTCGTTGCGAAACACCAGCCGTCCCCACATCTGCCCGCCCATGCACTTGAGCGCCGCCGCCGCGAGCACCCCCTCGGGCGCACCGCCGGTGCCCATGTACATGTCGATTCCGGTGCGCTCGGATTCTGCGCAGTGGATCACGCCAGCCACGTCGCCATCGGTGATGAGGTGCACCGCCGCACCGGTGCTGCGCAACTCGGTGATCATGTCCTCGTGGCGTGGACGTTCAAGCACGCAGACGGTGATCTCGGAGGGGCGGCAGCCCCGCGCCTTCGCCAATGCCTCGACTCGCTCACGCGGGGTCATGGCGAGCGACACCACGTTCTCGGGATATCCCGGTCCGATCGCCAGCTTGTCCATGTACGTGTCGGGCGCGTGCAGCAGCGTGCCGCGTGGGGCCATCGCGATCACGGTGAGCGCGTTGGGCATGGCCTTGGCGGTGAGCGTCGTGCCCTCGAGCGGGTCGAGAGCGATATCCACGCCGGGGCCGTCGCCGCTGCCCACTTCCTCGCCGATATACAGCATCGGTGCTTCGTCGCGTTCGCCCTCGCCGATGACCACCACGCCTTTCATGGCGAGCATGTTGAGCTGTTCGCGCATGGCGTTGACGGCGGCCTGATCGGCGGCCTTTTCGTCGCCGCGCCCGATCAGGTCGGCGCAGGCCAGCGCCGCCTGCTCGGCCACGCGTGCCAGCCCGAGCGAGAGCATACGGTCATTGAAAGCGATTTCGGAATTCATGGAGCGGTCCTTGTGAATGAGCTTCGGCAACACTAGCCACGGCGATCTGCGCGCACAAGCCGCGGCTCAGACCGCCTCGATCCGCAGCGCGACAGGATCGGCTGCCAGAACGTCGAGTCGGCGGATGCCGGCCAGCGCCGTGTCGAGCGCATCGCGGTTGGTCTTGTGGGTCACGATCAGCACCGGGGCAGTGGTGTCCTCATGGCGATACTGGCGCATGCGGTCGATCGAGACGCCCGCCTCGCCGAGGCACGTCGCCACCTTGGCAAGCGCGCCCGGCTTGTCGCGCAACGCCATGCGCAGGTAGTAGGGAGCGGGCGTGGCCGTGCCTGCACGCGCGCAGGTGTCGAGGCGTGCGGCCGGCTGGCCGAAAGTGGAGATACGGGACCCGCGCGCGATATCCATCACGTCGGCCATCACAGCGCTCGCTGTCGGACCCATGCCCGCGCCGGGGCCGCGCAGCACGATCTGCTCGACCTGGTCGCCCTCGAGCACCACCATGTTGGTGCCGCCCTCGAGTTGTCCCAAGGGGCTTGCCGCCGGGACGAGGCAGGGCGACATGCGCTGCTCGAGCCCTCGGCCCGTCATCTGCGCCACACCCAGGAGCTTGATCCGGTAGCCCATATCGGCGGCGCGGTGGATGTCGTCGAGCGTGATGTCCTGGATGCCCTCCAGCGTCACCCCCTCGAAATCCACCTGACAGCCGAAGGCGATGGCGGCCAGCAGTGCCAGCTTGTGCCCCGCGTCGACCCCGCCCACGTCGAGATTGGGATCGGCCTCCAGGTAGCCCAGCTTGTCAGCCTCTTCGAACAGCGCGTTGTAGCCTTGGCCCGTGGCCTCCATCCGCGTCAGGATATAGTTGCAGGTGCCGTTCATCACGCCCATCACGCGGGTGATCTCGTTGGCGGCCAACCCTTCGGTCAGCGTCTTGACGACAGGGATCCCCCCCGCCACCGCCGCCTCGAAACGGATCACGCGCCCCGCCTCCTCGGCGGCCAGTGCCAGCGCTTGCCCGTGATGGGCGAGCATCGCCTTGTTGGCGGTGACCACGTCCTTGCCAGTGGCGATGGCGGCCTCGGTCGCGGCCTTGGCCGGGCCGTCCGAGCCGCCCATCAGCTCGACGAACACATCGACGTCGTCGCGCCGCGCCAGCGCCACCGGGTCGTCCTCCCATGCGTAGCCCGAGAGGCTCACGCCGCGATCGCGGTCGCGGGTGCGCGCCGAGACGGCAGAGATGGTGACCGGGCGTCCCGCGCGGCGAGAGAGGAGCTCGGCCTTCTGGCGGACGATGCGCACCACGCCGGTGCCGACGGTGCCAAGCCCGGCAATGCCGAGGCGCAGGGGGGTGCTCATGGATGTCTCCGATACTCAAAGTCGCGTTGGTTGCGGCGCGATGTAACCGGTTCGCCGCGGCCTTGCAACGCACGTCAGCCGTCCACGCCCTCGCGCATCCGGGTTTTGGTGTCGGGGTCGATGACCGGGTCGCGCAGGCGCTCGGCGCGGGCGCGCAGGCGGGCGGCGCGGGAGTCGATCGCTTCGGTACGGGCAGGGATGGTGCGATCGTCGGTGGCGGGCGGCACCTGTGCCGTGATCCACTCGACCGGGACCAGCTCGGGGTAGGGTGCGTCAGCACCCGAAGCGGCGAGCTCGGGGGCCAAGGGGTAGGGCTCGGTGCAGGCGGCCAGCGCGATCAACGCGGCAAGACAGGCGGGCAGGGGGTGCATCAAAGCCTCGTGGCAAAACCGACACCCTTTCTTGCCATCCCAGGGGGGCGGGGGCAAGCCGGGCCTTGATCTGAACGGATGTTCAGATAAACCATGTCTCATGGCACGCACGCAAGGATCGCATTCCGACATCACCGGCCCGCGGGTGCGCGAGGCGGCGCTGCACCTGTTCGCAAGGCACGGCTATGCCGCTGTTTCCATGCGGAAAATCGCGGCCGAGGTCGGGGTGCAGGCGGGGGCGCTCTATAACTACACCCCGGACAAGCAGACGCTGCTGTTCGAGCTGATGCGTGCGCATATGGAGGAATTGCTGGCGGCCTGGGATGCCGCCACCCCGCCGCCCGAGGCGGGGGTGCGGGCCGCGCTCGAGGCGTTCACGCGGTTCCACATCCGGTTCAACACGCGGCGCGCCGACGCGGTCTTTGTCTCGTACATGGAGCTGCGCAATCTCGATCCTGAAAACTTCAATGTTATCGAAGGGTTGCGCCGCGATTACGAGACCCGTCTGGAGGCGATCCTGCGCCGCGGCGTGGCCGAGGGCCGCTTTGCCGTGGCCGAGCCGCGGATCGCGGCGATGGCGCTCATCGCCATGCTGACGGGCGTCAACACCTGGTTCCGCGAACGCGGGCGGCTGAGCCTGGCAGAGGTCGAGGCGCTCTATTGGGACATGGTACGCCGGGCGGTGACGAATCAGGGTTAACGCACGGGAAAGATGTAAAATTCCCGATCGGCGTCGCGTCGGTATCCTGTCGGTATCGCGTCGGTGCCGGGATCGGTCCGCGGCGGGGTTAACGGGGCGGGCGGCATGGGTCGTCCCTTCCGTTGCCGCGACGACCTCAGCGCGCTGCGCGAGAGTATCACGGACGAACGGGGGGATCAGGGGCATCTGGCAGCCTGCCGAGTGGCGTTGTCGGTTTCACGGCACCGAAAGCACCGGCCCGGGACCGCTAGAGGGCAAGACGAGAATTACCGAAGCCCAGCGCAGGCGGTTGGCGTGCGGGCTGGTTGGTTGAACGCAGCGACGGATAGATCGGCAACTTCCAACCTGTTCCGGGGTAAGCACCATCGTTGTGGAGAATACGCCGGGGGCTGGGATTCCTGGTTGGGAGTTCATTTATAAAAAATCAGAATATTACAGGTAATTTATGGCGGAAGGGGTGGGATTCGAACCCACGGATGCTTGCACATCGCCGGTTTTCAAGACCGGTGCAATCGACCACTCTGCCACCCTTCCGGTCGCGCGCGGGCGCGGCGAGTGAGACGTCAGTAGCGGGGCGCGCGCGATTCTGAAAGTACCTCGCTGTCCCGGACCCGCCAGCAGGGAAATCCGCGCAGTGTCTGGCTGCGCGCTTTTCACGCTGAAGCGGACAGGGTAGACTGGTGCGCGAAGAGGCGGAAGATGACAAGTCCGCGCGGAGCACAGGCGAGAGGCATATCATGAAACAAGTGACACGAGGCGGATCCCTGGCCCGCGGCCCGGCCCTTTTGGTGGGGCTCTGGGTGGCGTTGCTTGCGGGATGCGACGAGAGCGGAAACTTCTCCCTGCTGCAGCCTGGCGCGGGCGAACAGGGCGCGGCGCTCGATGGCAACACGCGCTCGACCCGGCTGGTGGAGCGCGATGTCGAGGTTCCCGAGGTATTCCAGGCGACGGACATGGGGCTTTGGGACGGGCGGCCATCGCTCGGCGGGGTCTGGGTGGCCCATCCCGATGTCAAGGATCCCGAGCGTGTCATCATCCGCAACACGGACGATGGCAAGTTCGTCATCGGGGCGCTGTTCCGGCGTCAGCGCGACGTGCCCGGCCCGGCCTTCCAGGTGTCCTCGGATGCGGCGGCGGCGCTCGGTCTGCTGGCGGGTTCGCCCCAACAGCTCAACGTCACGGCCCTGCGCCGCGAGGAAGCCCCCGTCGAGGATGACGCGGCGGCATCCGAGGACACCGGGGCTGCGCAGGAGGTCGCCCCCGCACCCGAGATCGCGGCGAGCGATCTCGACCCGGTGGCCGGGGCCGCCGCCGCGATCGAGGCTGCCGAGGTGGAGGAGGCTGCCGCCGCACCGCAAGCGTCCGAGGCCGCGCCTGAGCCGGAGCCTGAGCAAGATCCGGGGCGCGCCGCCTCGGCGCTTGCCAAGCCTTATGTTCAGGTGGGTATCTTCAGCATCGAGCAGAACGCCCGCAACACAGCCACCGCCCTGCGGCAGGCGGGCATGGTGCCCACGGTGTTCGATCAGACCTCGCAGGGCAAGCGCTTCTGGCGGGTCGTGGTCGGGCCCATGCGCACGGCCACCGAACGCGCCGCGATCCTGGAGAAGATCAAGGGAATCGGCTTTGGCGATGCCTACGCGGTCACCAACTGAACGGGGGATGCCGTTATGAGATTTGTGAATGTCTGTTTGTCGGCCCTGCTGGCGGTCGTCCTGGCGGTGCCGGCGAGCGCATTCGAGACGAGCGCGCGCGCGGCCTTTGTGACGGATGTGGCCACCGGCACGGTGCTTCTGAACAAGAACGGCGACACGCCGCTGCCGCCTGCCTCGATGTCCAAGCTGATGACGCTCTACGTGGCGTTCGAGGCGATCCGGGAGGGGCGGCTCTCGCTTGACGAGCGGCTTCCGGTCTCGCGGCACGCGATGAGCTATGGCGGATCGACCATGTTCCTCGACACCACCGACCGGGTGCGCGTCGAGGACCTATTGCGCGGGATTGTCGTGCTGTCGGGCAATGACGCTTGCGCGGTGATCGCCGAGGCGCTGAGCCCCGACGGCACGGAGGCCGGATTCGCCCGCCACATGACGCAGCGCGCGCAAGCCCTTGGCATGACCAACTCCGTCTTCAAGAATTCCAACGGCTGGCCCGCCGAGGGACATGTGATGTCGATGCGCGACCTGGCGCTCCTGTCGCGCCACATCATCGAGGATTTCCCGGAGTTCTACCAGATGTTCGCCGAGCGGGAGTTCAGCTTCGACGGGCGCGCGCCCGCCAATATCCACAACCGCAACCCGCTGCTCGGGCTCGGGATCGGCGCGGACGGGCTCAAGACCGGGCACACGCAGGCGGCGGGCTACGGGCTTGTCGGCTCGGCCGTGCAGGATGGTCAGCGGATCATCTTTGCAATCAGCGGGCTCGACAGCGCGGCGCAGCGCGCCCGGGAATCCGAGGCGATCGTCAACTGGGCGTTCCGGCAATTCACCCGCAAGACCGTGCTGCGCGAAGGCGAGGTGGTGGCCCGCGCGCCGGTCTGGATGGGCGAGGCGGGGGAGGTGGGGCTCGCTCCGGCGCAGGATATCGTGACGCTGCTGCCGGTGCTCGACAGCAAACGGCTGGCGGCGGAGGTGGTCTATACCGGGCCGATCCGCGCACCCGTGGCCAAGGGCGATCCGCTGGCCGAACTCGTGCTGACCCCCGAGGGCTTGCCCGAGACGCGCGTTAAACTGGTTGCAACCGAGGCGGTGACGCAGGGCGGGTTCGTGACCCGGCTGCGCATGGTGGCGGGGCAGCTTCTCGGGCGGTTGCGAGAGGTCCCAGAGGGCGCATCTTGAGCGGGCGCGGCCTCTTCGTCAGCTTCGAGGGGATCGACGGGTCGGGCAAATCCACACAGGCGCGGCTTCTGGCAGATCGGCTGCGCGGGGCGGGTTGCGAGGTGGTGCTCACACGTGAGCCAGGCGGCAGCCCCGGGGCCGAGGAGATCCGCAAGCTGTTGCTCACCGGCGATGGAGATCGCTGGTCGCCCGAGACCGAGCTGTTGCTGTTCACCGCCGCGCGGCGCGACCATCTCGAGCGGGTGATCGCGCCCGCGATCGAGCGCGGGGCGGTGGTGATCTCGGACCGTTTTGCCGACAGCACCCGCGTCTACCAGGGGGTGGGCCGCGCCGACCTGCGCCCGGTGGTGGACGAGTTGCACGCGCTGATGATCGCGCGCGAGCCCGATCTGACGCTGCTCATCGATATCGGCCCGCGCGAGGGCCTGGCGCGAGCCGCCGAGCGAGGTGGCGGCGAGGCGCGGTTCGAGGATTTCGGCGAGGGGTTGCAGAACCGGCTGCGGGCGGGGTTTCTCGCGCTGGCCGAGGAATTTCCCGACCGCGTCGCGGTGATCGACGGCGCCCGTCCCCCCGAGGCGGTGGCGGCGGACGTGGCGCGCGCGGTGGAGGCGCGGCTGGGATGAACGAGGATGTTTTGCCAGAGCCCGATCGCGCCGAGGGCGCGCCGCACCCACGCGAGACCCTGCACCTGATGGGGCAGGGCGCGGCCGAGGCGGCGTTTCTCGACGCCCATGCCACGGGTCGTCTCCACCACGCCTGGATGCTGACCGGTCCAAACGGTGTGGGAAAGGCCACGCTCGCCTGGCGCATCGCGCGCTTCCTGCTGACCCACCAGGAAGCACAGGAAGACGCGTTATTCGGCGCGCCACCGCCGCCCGAGACGCTGGACGTGGACCCCGGGCATCCGGTCGCGCGGCGAATGCTGGCACTGTCAGAGCCGGGGCTGTTCCTGCTGCGGCGCGGCCCCAACGACAAGGGCGACCGGCTGGCGCAGGACATCCGCGTGGCCGAAGTGCGCAAGATGGGAAATTTCTTTTCGCTTTCCGCTGCCGATGGTGGGCGGCGGGTGGTGATCGTCGATGCCGCCGACGAGCTTAACCCGCAGGCTGCCAACGCGCTCCTCAAGATGCTTGAGGAACCGCCTGCGCGCACGGTGATGCTGCTCATCGCGCATCAGCCATCGAGCCTATTGCCGACGATCCGCTCGCGCTGCCGGATGCTCCGGCTGGTGCCGCTGGGGCCCGAGGACATGGCCCGTGCGCTGGATCAGGCGGGGATCGAACCCGGTGTCGATACGGCGGCGCTGGCCGAACTGGCCGCGGGGTCGGTGGGTGCTGCGGTGCGGCTGGTCACGCTCGACGGCGTGGCGCTCTACGCCGAGATCGTGGCACTGATGGAGAGCCTGCCGCGGTTTGATCGGGCGCGCGCGCTGCGCCTCGCCGAGGCGGTGGCGCAGCGCGGGGCCGAGGCGCGACGCAGCCTGCTGTTCTCGCTCATCGACCTGTTTCTCGCGCGGCTGGCGCGGACCGGGGCCACCGGCGCGCCGCCCGCCGTCGAGGCGGCACCCGGCGAGGCGGCACTCCTGGCACGGCTCGCCCCCGATGCGGGACGTGCGCGGCTCTGGGCGCAGGTCTCGGAGGAGGTCGGTTCGCGTGCGCGTCACGGGCTGGCGGTCAACCTTGACCCTGTCAGCCTTGTCCTAGATACCGTGCTCAGGATTAAGCAGACCGCCGGGGGTTAGCCCTGGCCTCGCAGGGAACGCATGAGCACCGACATCCGTATCACCGACAGCCACTGCCATCTCGATTTTCCCGATTTCGACGGGGAGCGCGACGAGATCATCGCGCGGGCACGCGAGGCGGGCGTGCACCGCATGGTCACGATCTGTACGCGGCTGCGGCAAGAGCCGCAGGTACGCGCCATCGCCGAGGCGTATCGCCATGTGTTCTATGCCGCCGGAACCCACCCGATGAGCGCGAGCGAGGAGCCGATGGCGACCGTAGAGGATCTGGTCGCGCTGGCCGCGCATCCCAAGTTCGTTGGCATCGGCGAGTCGGGGCTCGACTACCACTACACCGCCGAGAGTGCGGAGGTGCAGCAGCAGAGCCTGCGCGTGCATATCGCGGCCGCGCGGGAAACCGGCCTGCCGCTTATCATTCATGCCCGCGCGGCGGATGAGGACATGGCGCGCATCCTAGCCGAGGAATACCGCAACGGGCCGTATGATTGCGTGATGCATTGCTTTTCGTCCGGTGCGGGATTGGCGCGGGCGGCGCTTGACCTTGGGTTCTACCTGTCGATATCCGGAATTGCCGCCTTTCCCAAGAGCCAGGAGCTGCGCGATATCTTTGCGTCCGCCCCGGTGGATCGCATCCTTGTCGAGACCGACGCGCCCTATCTCGCGCCGCCGCCCTATCGCGGCAAGCGCAACGAGCCGGCCTATACCGCGCATACCGCGCGGAAAGGGGCGGAGGTGTTCGGTATGGATTGGCCCGAGTTCGCAGCGCAGACCGAGGCAAATTTCGAGCGGCTGTTCTCGCGGGCGGTGATCTGATGGGGGAATTGCGGTTTACCATCCTCGGCTGTGGATCGTCGGGCGGCGTGCCACGGCTCGGCGGGCATTGGGGGGACTGTGATCCGGGCGAGCCGCGCAATTTCCGCCGCCGCTGTTCGATGCTGGTGGAGCACGAGACCGGGGCGGGCGTGACCCGGGTGCTGATCGACACCTCGCCGGATCTTCGTGCGCAGCTATTGGATGCCGGTGTCGGCGCGCTCGACGCGGTTGTCTATACACATTCCCATGCCGATCACGTCCACGGCATCGACGATCTGCGGATGATCGTCTTCAACATGCGCCAGCGGCTGCCGGTCTACGCCGACGGCGACACGCAGAACGCGCTCTATTCGCGGTTCGGATATGCCTTCGTGCAGCCCGAGGACAGCCCGTATCCGCCGATCCTCGACATGCACACGATCGACGGAAGTTTCACCATTGAAGGGCAGGGCGGGCCGATCACGCTGACCCCGTTCACCGTGCGGCATGGCAGCATTGACGCGCTGGGGTTTCGCATCGGCGACCTGGCCTATCTGCCGGACGTGTTGGAGATCCCGGAGCCGGCCTGGCCCGCGCTCGAAGGGCTCGATTGCTGGGTGCTCGACGCGCTCAGGCGCACGCCGCACCCGACGCACGCGCATCTCGACCTTGCGCTGGAGTGGATCGCACGCGCCGCCCCGCGCCGGGCGGTGCTGACCAACATGCATATCGATATGGACTACGCGACCATCGCCGACGAGACGCCCGCGCATGTCACCCCCGCCTTTGACGGGATGGTGATCCGCTACGCGGTCTGAGCCGGTGCAGGCGCTTCTCGAGGTCATACTTCCGGTCTTTCTGGTGATCGGGTTCGGCTATCTCGCGGTTTGGCGGGGCTGGTTCAGCGCGGCGGGCGTGGATGGCCTCATGACCTTCACCCAGAAATTCGCCATCCCCTGCCTGCTCTTCGCGGCGCTGGCGCGGCTCGATCTGGCGCAGAGCTTCGACTGGCGGCTGCTCTTGAGCTTTTACGCCGGGGCGCTGTCGGGGTTTTTGCTGGGGCTGTTCGGCGCGCGGCTGATCTTTGGCCGGTCGTGGGAAGATGCGGTGGCCATCGGCTTTTGCGGCCTCTTCTCCAACTCTGTCCTGCTGGGCCTGCCGATCATGGAGCGCGCCTACGGGGTGGGCGCGCTCTCGGCCAATTTCGCGATCATCGCGGTGCATTCGCCGTTTTGCTACGGCATCGGCATCACCGCGATGGAGGTGGTGCGCGCGCGCGGACAGAGCGGGGTGACGGTCGCGGCCAAGGTGGGGCGCGCGATGTTCTCCAACACGCTCATCATGGGCATCGCTGCGGGCTTTGCCGTGAACCTGTCGGGGTTGCCGATCCCGGGGCCGGTGAACGATGCGCTCGACCTGATGGTGCGCGCGGCGCTTCCGGCGGCGCTGTTCGGGTTGGGGGGCGTGCTGGTGCAGTACCGCCCCGAGGGCGACATGCGCGCGATCCTCTATGTCTGTGCGGTCTCGCTGGTGGCGCACCCGGCGATCACCTACGGGCTGGGCCGGGTGCTGTCGCTGCCGGTGGATGGCTTGCGCGCGGCAGTGGTGACGGCGGCGATGGCGCCGGGGGTCAATGCCTATATCTTCGCCAACATGTATGGTCATGCCAAGCGGGTGGCGGCGTCGAGCGTGCTGATCGCGACGGGGCTGACGGTGGTGACGGCGTGGCTATGGCTGCAAGTGCTACCATAGCAAGCCTTTTTTGATCCCCGTCTGCCCGCTGCGCCCTCACTCCGTCTTGAGCGGCGCGCCCCCGGCGAAGCTGTTGCCGTTGACGTAGTCGCAGGGCGCGTCCTGCATCTCGAGGTGGAGGCCGGTGCCGTTGTAGGGGTGGGCGCGGGCGAGGGCCTCGTCAATCTCGATGCCAAGGCCCGGTGTCTTGGGTGGCGTGATGAAGCCGTCCTCGACCGTGATGCCGGCCTTGATGAGCGCCGCGTGATAGGGGGTCTCGATGGTCTCTGCCATCAAGATGTTGGGGATCGAGGCGGCAAGAGCCACATTCGCTGCCCATTCGACGGGGCCGGCGTAGAGGTGGGGCGCCATTTGCGCGTTGTGGGCCTCGGCGATGGCGGCGACCTTCTTCATCTCCCAGATGCCACCCGCGCGGCCAAGGGCCGGTTGCAGGATTTCGGCGGCTCCGGCGCGCAGCACTGCGGCGAATTCGGCCTTGGTGGTGAGCCGTTCGCCGGTGGCGACGGGAATGCGCACGGCGCGGGCGACGCGGGCCATTTCGTCAATGTTATCAGGGGGCACGGGCTCTTCGAACCAGAGCGGGGAATAGGGTTCGAGCGCCTGGCCAAGCCGGATGGCTCCGGCGGTGGTGAACTGTCCGTGGGTGCCGAAAAGGAGGTCGGCGCGGTCGCCAACGGCCTCTCGGATGGCGCGGCAGAAGGCCACGGAGAGCGAGATGTCGGACATCGCGGGCATGTGCCCGCCCCGCATGGTGTAGGGGCCGGCGGGGTCGAATTTTATTGCGGTATATCCACGACTTACGCAGTCGAGCGCGCTCTCTGCGGCCATCTCGGGGGAGGTCCAGAAGGCGGTCAGGTCGTGATGGGGCAGGGGGTAGAGGTAGGTATAGGCGCGGACGCGGTCGTTCATCCGGCCCCCGAGTAGCGCCCAGACGGGTCGCCCGCGCGCCTTGCCGAGGATGTCCCAGCAGGCGATTTCCAGCCCCGAGAACGCGCCCATGACCGTCAGGTCGGGCCGCTGCGTGAAGCCCGAGGAATAGGCGCGGCGGAACATAAGTTCTATGTTTTCAGGGCTTTCACCCGCCATATGGCGCGCGAACACATCCTCGATCACGGCGCGCATGGCCTCTGGTCCGACGCTCGCAGCATAGCATTCGCCCCAGCCAGTGATCCCGTCATCGGTGGTGAGCTTGACGAGAATCCAGTAGCTCCCGCCCCAGCCCGGCGCGGGCGGAGAGGTGACGATGATGTCGAGATCGGCGAGTTTCATGGGGGTCTCCGGGGGCTGGTTTTGCGTGTCGGTATCGTGTCGGTATTTCGTCGGTATCGCGTCGGTGCCCGTGCGGTCAGCCGAACACGATCACGTTGCGCCGCGCAGACCCGGATTTGGTGTCGGCGATGGCCTCGTTGATCCGGTCGAGCGGCCAGCGGTTCGAGATCAGTTCGTCGAGTTTCAGCCGCCCCTGCGCGTAGAGATCGACCATCCAGGGGATGTCACGGCGGATCACCGTTTCGCCCATCTTGGAGCCGATCATCGCCTGCCCGGCGGCGGCGAAATTGGCGGCCTCATAGCGGCTCTCGTCGCCGGAATGGGGCATGCCGACCATTACCATCCGGCCGCCCCCGGAGAGATAGCGGGGCGCCGCGTCATACGCCCGCGCCGCGCCCACGGTGACGAAGACCGCGTCCGCGCCGCGCCCCATCGCCTGTTTCGCCGCGCGCCACGGTTTTGTGTTGGTGGCGAGCACCCCGTCGGTGGCGCCGAATTCGCGCGCGGTGGCGAGCTTTTCCTCGGTCATGTCCACGGCCACGATGCGCCGCGCGCCCGCGATGCGCGCGCCTTGGATGGCGTTCAACCCGACGCCGCCCGCGCCGATCACCACCACGTCCTCGCCCGCGCGCAGATGGGCCGCGTTCACCACGGCGCCCACGCCGGTGATGACGCCGCAGGCCAGAAGCGAGGCGGCGGCCATGTCGATCCCCTCGGGCAGTTTCACAACCTGGCTGTGATGCACGACGACCGCCTCGGCAAAGGCACCGCAGGCCATCGCCTGGTGCAGCATGCTGCCATCCGGCAGGCTGAGCGGACCGCGATCGCCGTCATAGGGGGTCTCGCATCCGGTGGGGCGGCCCCCGGCGCAGGAAGAGCATTGCCCACAGGCGCGAATGAGCGTGACCACCACCGGATCGCCCGGCGCGATGCCGGTGACGCCCGCGCCCGTGGCGCGCACCCGGCCCGCCGCCTCGTGGCCGTAGACTGCCGGCAGCGTGCCGCCCCAGCCGCCATCGGCATAGGTGATGTCGGAATGGCAGATCGCCACGGCGTCGAGCGCGACCTCGATCTCGCCGGCCTCTGGCGCGCGCAGGTGGACGTTCTCGATGCTGAGCGGGGCGCCGAATCGGTGGCAGACGGCGGCCTTGATAATGCCCATGAATTTCTCCCTCGGTTTTTCACAGGTGACCGGGATTCGAGTTTGGGTGCAAGGGCAATTATGCGGCGGAACGTGCCGGTGACAGGGGATATCGGGAAAGACGGGGTGGGGCGGGTGGTGACCTAGAGGGGACGTTCAGGTCTTGGTGCCAATGCGCGGAGTAAAGGCGCGTTTACGCGCCGCCGCGCATCGCCGGGCCGCCTCCCGGCACGGCGACATGGCTGCAACCTGTGCGCCGTTCGGGCCTTCTTCGGATTTGGCTGCCATTAAGCGCGGCAGAACGAACCTTGGATCGTCGCGCTGCGGCCCGTCGACGTGCGGCTAGTGCAAACGACCGCTCCAGGCCAAACCCGCAGGTCAACGATATGGCGGGTTGTCCCCCGGCGCGGTGCGCATATGCCCTGTGGCGTCGATGAAGCCGCCGAGACAGGCGGCGTAGTCCTGCGGGGCGTCGATGGCAGGCACATGGCCGGTGCCGCGCAACAGGCGGAATTGCGAGCCGGGGATGAGGTCCACCGTTTCTCGCACCAGATCGGGCGGGGTGGAGCCATCCTCGAACCCGGCGATGCCGAGCGCGGGGATGCGCAGCCCGGAGGTGGGGGTGTAGAAATCGGTGCCGGAAATGGCGGCGGCGCAGCCGGCGTAGCCCTCGGGGTCGTGGGCGCGCAGATGCTCGTACCACGGCAGGTGGTGGCCAGCCCTGACATAGGCGCGCGGGAACCACCGCTCGCAGGAGGCGCGGGCCAGCTCTTCCATCCCGCCCGGTTGCCGTGCGGTGGCGATGCGGTCGGCCCAGATTTCGGGTGTGCCGATCTTGGCCCCGGTATTCGACAGGACCAGCGCGCGCACGAGGTCGGGCCGTTTCACCGCCAGCCCCTGCGCCACCATCCCGCCGATGGAAAGGCCCACGAACATGGCATCGCGCAGGCCGAGGTGATCCATCAGCCGCTCGGCATCTCGGATGAGCGCGCCCATCGTGTAGGGCGCGGGCGGGCAGGAGGATCGCCCGTGTCCGCGCGCATCGTAGCGGACAACCCGCACGCCCGCTGGCAGGAGCGGCATGATGTTGTCCCACAGGATCGTGCCGGTGCCGAGCGCGTGGGCGAGGACGAGGGGCGGGCCGTCGGGTGCGCCCTCGTCGAGGTAATGGAGCGTCACGTCGCCGAGATCGAGAAAGGGCATGGCGCGGTGCTCCTCAGCCGAACCGCGCAAGCGCGGTGGAGAAGATATCGGCATCGACATTGCCGCCCGAGATGGTGCAGATCACCGCCTCGCCCTCGATCTCGTCCGCGTGAAAGAGGGCGGCGGCGAGCGCCACGGCGCCGCCCGGCTCTGCCACCACCTTGAGCCGCTGGAAGGCGAGTGCCATCGCGTGCAGCGCCTCGTCGTCGGTCACCACTATGCCCGGCCCGCAGAGGCGGTGCATGATCGGGAAGGTGAGCGCGCCGGGCTGCGGCGTGATGATCGCGTCGCAAAGGCCGCCCGCGCTCGTCGCGTTGCGCTCGATCCGGCCATTGCGGAGGGAGCGGGCCACGTCGTCGAAGCCTTCGGGCTCCACCGGGCGCGCGCGCAGGCCCGGCGCGTCGGCCTCCAGCGCCAGCGCGATGCCGGACGTAAGCCCGCCTCCGCCGCAGCAGACGAGCACATCGGCGGTCTCGATCCCGAGGGCGGCGGCGTCCTCGGCGATTTCCAGCCCGGTGGTGCCCTGGCCCGCGATGACCTGCGGCTCGTCGAAGGGCCTGATGAGGGTGAGCCCGCGCTCGGCACTGAGCCGGTCGCCGAGGGCATCGCGATCCTCGCCCGCGCGGTCGTAGAGCACCACCTCTGCCCCGAGGGCGCGCGTGTTGTCGATCTTCAGGCGCGGCGCGTCGGACGGCATGATGATGACGCTCGGCACGCCGAACTCTCGCGCCGCAAGGGCGACGCCCTGCGCGTGGTTGCCGCTGGAAAAGGCGATCACCCCATGCGCGCGGGTATCGGCGTCAAGCGCCGAGATGGCCGAGCGCGCGCCGCGATACTTGAAGCTGCCGGTATGTTGCAGGCATTCGGGTTTTATGAGGACGTGCCGCCCGGCGATTTCATCGAGAAAGGGCGAGGTGAGCAGCGGGGTGCGCCGCGCGTGCCCGGCGAGGCGGGCCTGCGCCGCGCGGATCATGGTGATGTCGGTCATTGCGTCTGCTCCAGCAGGGATCGGATGGCGGCGAGCGCCTGCGGCTCGTCGAGGAACGGCACGTGGCCGCGATCGGGTACGGTGGCGGCAATCATGCCGGGGTGGTGCGCTTGCATCCTGGCGAAGGTCTCGGGCGAAAGCAGGTCGGAATTCGCGCCCCGGATCGCGGCGAGGGGGAGGCCGCCCAATGCCGCGAACATCTGCCACAGGTCGGGGGCCTCGCCCGCGCCCGCCTGTCCCACCAGCGCGTCGCGCAGGCGTGGATCATAGCGCAGGCCCAGCCCGCCGCCCGGTTTCTCGAAGAACATCGCCTCGGCCTGTGCGCGCCAGCGCGCGAGCGGCACGCCGGGGAAGGCGGCGGCGTGGACATGGGCAAGCGCGCTCGCGGCGGCGTCGAGATCGGGCAGGTCGGGCTCTCGCCCGACGTAATCCATGATCCGGGCGATGCCGGTGTCGGCCACCTCGGGGCCGATATCGTTCAGCACCACGCCCGCGAGCCGGCCCGGGTGCAGATGCGCCAGCGCCATCGCGATCAGCCCGCCGCGCGAGGTGCCGATGATGGTGACGCGGTCAAGGCCGAGGTGATCGAGCAATTCAATCGCATCGCGGGCCTCGGTCAGGATGTTGTAGGACATGAAATCGGCGGCGTGATCCGATTGCCCGCGCCCGCGATAGTCGAGCCGGATGAGCCGCGTGTCCGAGAGATGGGGGGCCATGAAGTCGAAATCGGCGCTGTTGCGCGTGAGCCCGGCGAGGCACAGGACGGGGTGTCCCGTGCCCTCGTCCCGGTAATGCAGCGACAGCCCGTCCGAAGTGGCAAACCTTGCCATCAGCCCCGCACCATGCCGGGAATGCCGGAAAGGTCGGAGAGCTGTGCGTCGGGCGCGGCGGGCAGACGGTCCACCGGGTCGCCCGCGCGGTTGACCCACACGGTGCGGAAGCCGTAGCCGGCGGCGGCGCAGGCGTCCCAGCCGTTGGACGAGACGAAGAGCACCTCCTCGGGCGGGCAGCCGAAGCGCTGGCCGACGAGGTCATAGACCACGCGGGCGGGCTTGAAGATGCCGACGCTTTCGACCGAGAGCACGTCGTCCAGCCGGTCGCCGATACCCGCGGACCGCACCGCCCCGTCGAGCATGTCGGGCGCGCCGTTGGAGAGGATCGCCGTGCTGATCCCGTCCGCCTTGAGCGCGGCGAGCATGTCGGGCACCTCCGGGTAGGCCTCGAGTTCCCAGTAGAGTTGCAGCAGCCGCTCGCGCAGGTCGGCATCCCCGAGCAGGCCCTCGGATTCGAGCGCCCAGTCGAGCCCGTCCTGCGTGATCTGCCAGAAGCCGATATGTTCGCCCATCACGGCGCGCAGCCAGGTGTATTGCAGTTGCTTGAGGCGCCATTTCTCGGCGATGGCGGGCCAGTGGCGGGCAAAGTTCTCGCGCCCCGGTTCGGAGGCCGCGGCGCGCGCCGCGGCGGCCACGTCGAAGAGCGTGCCATAAGCGTCGAAGATGCAGGTGGTGATCGGCATGACGTGTCCCTTTCTGTCGGTTGCGCGGAGACTGGCACGAACCGGGGGAAGGGGAAAGCCCTGCCACGCGCGCAGGCTGTTTGCGAATCCGTGACGGCTCGGCTAGGGTCTCTGCATCAACCGAGCACCCGCGCGCCGCGCGGCCTTGCAAACTCACCCATCCCCAAGCATTGGAACATCGTATGACCCAGGTCAAAGAGGGCGACACCGTCCGTATTCACTACACCGGCACGCTGGCCGATGGCGAGACCTTCGATTCGTCGCAAGGCCGCGATCCGCTGGAATTCACCGTCGGGTCGGGGCAGATCATCCCCGGTCTCGAAGCCGCGCTGCCCGGCATGGCCGTTGGCGAGAAAAAGACCGTCGAGGTGCCCGCCGCCGAAGCCTATGGCGACGCCGACCCCGACGCCAAGCAGGCGGTGCCGCGCGCCGACATCCCCGAGGATATCCCGCTCGATATCGGCACGCGCCTTCAGGTGCAGACGCCGCAGGGGCAGGTGATGCCCGTGACGGTGGCCGAAGTGACCGAAGAGCAGGTGATCCTCGACGCCAACCACCCGCTGGCGGGGCAGGACCTCACGTTCGCCATCGAGGTGGTCGATATCGACTGATCGCGGATGCCGCGACGGAATGCGCGCGCCGGGCCTTGCCCGGCGCGTTGCGTTTGAGGGGGGTGACGGGGCCCCGCGACACTACTTCTGAGCGACATGCTCTAGTTCAACACACGGACGGCTGCGCCGATCAGGTCCAGGACCTCGCGCGTATCGCGATCCACGCGGTAGACGTAATCGCCCACGCGGTAGTAGGTCTCGTTGGCATCAAGCCCGTAGCGCCCCGGATGGCGGACGATCCAGTAATCGCCATAGATGATGTCGCCACGCCCATATTTGCGAGCTAGCCCCGGTGGCACGCAGGGTGGATTTTTCTTGGCCAGACCGGGCGGGCAATCGGCGACTCTTCCGACGCCCACTGTATGTCCCTTGAGCGGCTTGTGATTTCCCGCCTCTGCGGCGAGGCCGAGACAGACTACAGCCGCTGTGGTGATGAGAAGCGGAATCTGTCGCATAAGAGATCTCCTCGTAATGACTACCTGTCGGACATGTAATCATCTTCCCTGCAATGTGCTTCTCTTGAACACGTATGTCGGCGGAAAGAGGCTTATCGGCGGATACGCCGTGCCCGCATTCTTTCAACTTTGGCAGCATTGCGAGCGTGACTGCCTTTAACGAGGCAATCCATGTGCACGCCGGGTCAGGCCGTGTCGGTCTGCAACCGCAATGCGCTCGTCCCGGTTATTGTGCCATTGCTGATAGTGCCTCGGACCTGGCGCGATCCACGACAAATCCGGCAAGGGGCTGCGGGGGTGTCCTCAGCCCTCGCTCAGCGCGACCTTCATGTCGCGGACCTGGTAGATGACCTCGCCATCGGCCTCGACGATGCCATCGGCCACCCCCATCGTGAGCCGCCGGGTCTGCACCGCCTTGGTGAAATCCACCTTGTAGGTGAGCATCGTTCTTTCGGGGCGGACCATGCCCGTGAGCTTTACCTCGCCCACGCCGAGCGCATAGCCGCGTCCCTGCCAGCCGCGCCAGCCGAGGTTGAAGCCGGTGAGCTGCCACAGGCCGTCGAGTCCGAGGCAGCCGGGCATGATCGGGTTGCCGGGGAAGTGGCATTCGAAGAACCACAGGTCGGGGCGGATGTCGAACTCGGCCACAACGTGGCCCTTGCCATGTGCTCCGCCATCGCCCGAGATATCGGTGATGCGGTCCATCATCAGCATCGGCGGCAGGGGCAGTTGCGCGTTGCCGGGGCCGAAAAGCTCTCCCCGCGCGCATTTCAGGAGGTCATCGCGATCGAAGCTGCGCGGATACTCGGCCATCGGGGCAATCCCTTTCACATGCGGGCGGGCGGGGTCTGGCATTCCTCTATCACCGCGCGAATCCTCCTTGCAACCCTGCGCCGCACCGTCCGTGCTGCATAATGGTCGCGATTTTCGTTTGAAATCGAGGGGGCGGAAAACCTATATTGTAGGGTAACGATAGGGAAATGGCGATGACGGATCAGCACAGCATCATGGCGACCGACTGGCTTGGGCAGGTTGGGCTGCGGCCGACGCGGCAGCGCGTGGCGCTGGCGCGACTGTTGCACGGCGACGGCCAGCACCGCCACGTCACCGCCGAGAGCCTGTTTGCCGATGCCCGCGCGGCGGGCGAGAGCGTGTCGCTTGCCACCATCTACAACACGCTCAAGGCATTCTGCGACGCGGGGCTTTTGCAGGAGGTGACGGTGGATGGCTCCAAGAGCTATTTCGACACCAACACCCATGATCACCCGCATTTCTTTTGGGAAGACGAGAACCGGCTGAGCGACGCGCCCGCCGACGAACTGGAGATCGCGCGCCTGCCTTCGGCCCCCGAAGGCGCTGAGATCACCGCCGTCGACGTGGTGATCCGCCTGCGCCGCAGCCGGGGCTGAGCGCGGCTCATCCCTTTGGCGCGATGCCCGACAGCCCGGCCTGCGTGATGCGGCGGCGCGATTCCTTCAGCCCCTCTTCGAACCCTTCGGCATCGCCGTAGTCGACGAATTGCGCGTAATAGGCATGGTGTGCGCCGACCCGCGCGGCGTGCTTGATCGGGCACCAATAGGCCTCGGTTCGACCCGCGATTTCCTGCACATAGCCGATGAGCCCGTTGCAGTAGCCGCAATAGACGCAGTTCAGCTTTTGCAGGGCGTTGAGATAGGCGAGGTGGTGACGGTCGATGCGGATGAAATCGGCGCGCCGCACCTTGTCGATCCCGTAGGCGGGAAAGCACACTGCCTGGTAGATGGTCACGAAGAGGTCGAGAGTCACGAAAGGCACGATCATGGCGTAGATCACCGGTGCGGTGATGATCGACATGGGCCGGGTGTGGCGCAGGAAGGTCGAGAGCCGCACCCGCATCTCGCGGTGACGGCGCCGCACCTCGGCCTCGAACACCACGCGGCCGTTCTCGAACCGGTATCGGAACGCGGCGCGGCGGCGGGCGAACTCTTCTTCCATTTCATCCTGCAACTCGCGGATGCGGGCGAGGATCGTCTCGGTGGTGCTCACGGGCGGGCCTCCGGGTTGGTGCGTGTGGCGGGACGCTACCCTACCGCGCGGTGACGCGAAACCGTGTCTGATGCCGGGACGCTTGCCCCTAACCGCTTGCCCCGTATACCTGCCTGTCCTACACAAGGCGGGAGCGCAGATAGGAGGACGGCGATGCGTCGAGTCGTGGTGACCGGGCTGGGGATCGTCTCCAGCATCGGCAACAACGTCGAGGAGGTTCTGGCCTCGCTCCGGGAGGGGCGGTCGGGGATCACCGCCAATGAGGCGATGGCCGAGCATGGCTTTCGCAGCCGCGTGGCGGGCGCGATCAACCTCGATATTACCGAGCATGTGGACAAGCGCACGCTGCGCTTCATGGGGCCGGGGGCGGCCTATGCCCATGTCGCCATGAGCCAGGCCATCGCCGATTCGGGGCTGGATGAGGGCGACATCGTCAACCCGCGCACCGGGCTCATTGCCGGATCGGGCGGGCCGTCGACCTCGGCGATGCTGGCGGCGCACCAGGTGGTGCTCAAGACGGGCTCCACCCGGCGGATCGGGCCGTTTGCCGTGCCCAAGACCATGTGCTCGACGATATCCGCCAATCTGAGCACCGCGTTCCGGATCAAGGGGATCAACTATTCGATCACCTCTGCCTGTTCCACCTCGCTGCATTGCATTGGCAATGCCGCCGAGCAGATCATGATGGGCAAGCAGGACGTGATGTTCGCCGGCGGCGGTGAGGAACTGGACTGGACGCTGTCGTGCCTGTTCGACGCGATGGGGGCGATGTCGTCGAAATACAATGACGACCCTTCCCGCGCGAGCCGCGCCTTCGACGAGGGGCGCGACGGGTTCGTGATCTCGGGCGGGGGCGGCATCGTGGTGCTGGAGGATCTCGATCACGCGCTCGCGCGGGGTGCGAAGATCTATGCCGAGGTTACGGGCTACGGTGCCACCTCGGATGGCGAGGACATGGTGGCCCCCTCGGGCGAGGGGGGCGAGCGGGCGATGCGGCTGGCCCTCTCGATGCTGCCTGAGGGCCGCGAGGTGAGCTATATCAACGCGCACGGCACCTCGACCCCGGTGGGCGACGTGGGCGAGGTCGAGGCGGTGCGCCGCATCTTCGGGCGCGGCACGACGCCGCCGATCAGTTCGACCAAGTCGATGACCGGCCACAGCCAGGGCGCGACTGGCGCGCAGGAGGCGATTTATTGCCTGCTGGCGCTCGAGCACGATTTCATCATCCCCTCGATCAATGTCGAGACACTGGACCCCGCGCTCGATCCGGGCGAGATCGCCACCGCACGGGTGGACGGGGCCGGGCTCGACACGGTGATGACCAACAGTTTCGGCTTCGGTGGCACCAACGGTGCGATGCTGCTGAGCAAGTATCACGGATGACAGGCAAATGACGATTTCGATGCAGGGCAAGCGCGGGCTTATCATGGGGGTGGCCAATGATCGCTCTATCGCCTGGGGGATCGCCCGCGAGATGCGCGCGGCGGGGGCGGAGCTGGCGTTTACCTACCAGGGCGAGGCGTTCGGCAAGCGCGTGGCCCCGCTCGCCGAGAGCCTCGGGTCGGACCTGCTTCTCGACGTGGACGTGACCGACGACGAGTCGCTCGGCGTGGCGTTCGGACAACTGGCCGAGCGTTGGCCCACCATCGATTTCGTGGTCCATGCCATCGCCTATTCGGACAAGTCGGAACTGACGGGGCGGTTTCTCAACACCAGCCGCGCGAATTTCAAGCATTCGCTGGACATCTCGACCTATTCCTTCATCGAGGTGGCGCGGCGCGCCTATCCGCTGATGAAGGCGAATGGTGGCTGCCTGATGACGCTGACGTACCAGGGATCGAACAAGGTGGTGCCCAATTACAACGTGATGGGGGTGGCCAAGGCCGCGCTAGAGGCGACGACGCGGTACCTGGCCAACGATCTCGGCCCCGACGGCATCCGCGTCAACGCGCTCAGCCCCGGCCCGATGAAGACGCTGGCGGGCGCGGCCATCGGAGGCGCGCGCAAGACGTTCAAGCACACCGAAATGAACGCTCCGTTGCGCGCCAATGCGACGCTCGAGGCGATCGGCGGCACGGCGGTCTGGCTTGCCTCGGACGCCGGGGCGTGCACCAGTGGCGAGATCATCCATATTGATTGCGGCTACCATGTTCTGGGGATGCCGCAGGCTGAGAACCTCTGAGGTCAGGGCGCGGCCCAGGTTCTGCCCCATTCCCGCCATGCGGGGGCGATAACCTGCGGCAATGTCCGTGGTCTATTCATCCCAGCCTCCGCGAGAGCAGGTTCTTGCCGCCAGAGCGCGCCGCGCGCGGGCCTGGGCCTGGCCGGTGCGGCTGGCGCTGCTGGTCTGTATCGGCACGGCGATCTGGCAGGAGCCGCGGCTTGCCCCCTGGGTTCATGCGCGGATGCAGCAGGCGGTCACCTACGCCGGGGCCGCCATCGAGGGCGCGCCGGGGCCGGGCACCCTTCTGGCGGGAATGGGCGGCGGCTCTTCCTCCTCGGGCAACAAGGCGGGGCTTTCGGGGTGGTTCATCGACACGGTGATGCGCTGAGGCACTGGCCACGCCGTCGTGAGTGGTGCGCGTGTTGATCTCGACACATGAATGCCCATCTCGGATGTATGACACACACGAGCCGCACACACCCCAATGTGCCGAGCGTAGATCAATCGGACCGCACGGTGCCCGCGAACCTGCGCCAATCCGGCACCACCCCCGTCCAGATGCTGATTTCAACACGGGTGCGCAAATCGCCGTTCTGGCACCTGTCGATCGAGGCGGGGGCGTGGCGTGCCACCGTCTACAACCGCATGTATCACCCGCGCGGCTATGCCCGGCCCGAGGATGGCGGGGCGATGGCGGAATACCGGGCGCTGGTCAATGGCGTGACGCTGTGGAACGTCGCGGTGGAGCGGCAGATCCGCGTCAAAGGGCCGGATGCCGAGGATTTCGTCAACACAGTCATCACCCGCGACGCCACCCGCATCCAGCCGATGCGTGGCAAATACTGCATATTGTGCAATGACAAGGGCGGCATCCTGAACGATCCGGTTCTGCTGCGGCTGTCGGAGGATGAATTCTGGTTCTCGATCTCGGACACCGACCTTATGCTGTGGTTGCAGGGGGTGAACACGCCGAAACGGTGGGATGTCGATATCCGCGAGTTGGACGTGGCCCCGTTGCAGGTGCAAGGCCCGCTGTCGGAAGAGTTGATGGCCGACCTGCTGGGCGAAGGCCTGCGGGAGATTCCCTATTACGGGCTGATGGAGGCGCAGATCGACGGTTGCCCGGTGATCATCAGCCAGACCGGGTTCAGCGGTGAGAAGGGATATGAGATTTACGTGCGCGACGCGTCGCAGACGGCCGAGCGCGTCTGGTATGCGTTGCGCGGCATCGGGGCGCATTACGGCCTCCGGGTGATCGCCCCGGGGCATCATCGGCGGATCGCGGCGGGTATCCTGTCGTGGGGGCAGGACATGGATGCCGAGACCTCTCCGTTTCAGGTCAATCTCGCCTACCAGGTGCCGCGCAAAAAGAGTGCCGATTATATCGGCAAGGCGGCGCTGGAGGCGCAGCGCGACGAGATCGAGGCGGGGCGCTACCCGTTCGCGCTGAAACTCGTGGGGCTCAAGATGGGTGGCCTGCCGATCACCGATTACGCGCCGGATTTCTGGCTGGTGGGGGACGAAAACGATGAACGCTGCGGCTATGTCACCTCGCCGTGGTATTCGCCCGACCTGGAGCAAAACATCGCGCTTGCCTACGTGCCGTGGGAGAAATCGGCCATCGGCACGCGGCTTCGGGTGGAACTGCCCGAGATGTATCAGGAAAGCTCGGGAAAATCGGTATGGGCGATCGTGTCCGAGGTGCCGTTCGTCGCGTCGGCGCATCCGAGTGCGCGCGAGCGCCGGAAAGAGGGTGGAGCCTGAGCGCGGGTCAGAACCACTGCCCCGGCTCCATCAGGCCGAGGTCGAGCAATTGCCGCGAGTGCCATTCGAATGGCACGGAATTGTGCCAGGTGAAGGTCGGGATGTCGAAGGTCGAGCCCGGATTGCGCTTGAGCGCCTTGGCGGTGCGAAACGACGCGATGGCCGCGGTCAGGTTGTTGTGCCAGGGGCAGGCATAGGTGTTGTATTCCTCGTCCGAGAAGGTGTGATCGGCGCGCAGGCGCACCCCCGGCTGCGCGCGAAACAGCGCGACGCGGTCGATCTTGCGGCGGTCCGGGGGGATGTGCTCCTCGAAGCGCCAGCGCAGCCCGCCGAAGAAATCGAGCTGGCGTTCCCTTGGGTGGTTGTGATTGTCCGGGTCGGGTCGGCCCAGCGCGTAATAGCCCGAGCGGTCGAGTTGTGCCTCTTCGAGCGAGACGGCATCGGCATGGCGGTCGAGATCGGGGGCGTAGAGGTCGATCACGTAGGCAAGCATCGCATCGCGCTGTTCCTCGGCGTGGAAGGTGAGCAGCTCGCCGACGCTGCGCGTTTCGCAGAACGGGTAGAACAGGTACTCGGCGTTGAAACAGTAATACATCCAAAGCCCCGGCGCGGCGGCGGCCACGGCGTTGACCGCGGTGACCGGATCCTCGCCGCCCGGCGCGTCGAAGCGGATGCGGTGGACTATCGGCTCTGCGGTGACGTCGGGCGCGGAGGCAAAGGCGTCGGGCGCGAAGAACAGCACCGACTTGAACCCCAGGTCGATATGATGGCGCAGGGTCGAGTCGATCTCGGTTTCGTCCTCGGCGAAGATCATCGCCAGCGGCCCGGTGGAAAGCGCCGTGCCCGGCGCGGCCAGGAAATCGGTGAGCGTGGGTGCCGTCATTTGTTTGTCCTGCCCGTTTCGGTGCAGAATCGGCAAAACCGGCGGGCATTGCAAGAGGGGCCTGCCCTGATGTAGGAGCCGAGCGTGAATTCACAGGCAGGAGCCGGGCGCATGGCCGATCCCAGAAAGCTCTATATCCGCACCTATGGCTGTCAGATGAACGTCTATGACAGCGAGCGCATGGTCGAGGCCATGGGCGCGGCGGGCTATGTCGAGACCGGGGACGCGACCGAGGCGGACATGATCCTGCTGAATACTTGCCATATCCGCGAAAAGGCCGCCGAGAAGGTCTATTCCGAGCTGGGCCGCCTGCGGGCGCTGAAGGCTGACAACCCCGATCTCATGATCGGGGTGGCGGGGTGCGTGGCGCAGGCCGAGGGCGAGGAGATCATGCGCCGTCAGCCGCTGGTCGACCTGGTGGTGGGGCCGCAGAGCTATCACCGCCTGCCGCAGATGGAGGCACGGGTGCGCGGGGGCGAGAAGGCGCTCGACACCGATTTCCCAACGGATGACAAGTTCGACACGCTGCGCAAGCGCCCCAAGGCGAAGCGCGGGCCGACCGCGTTCCTGACCGTGCAGGAGGGCTGTGACAAGTTCTGTGCCTTCTGCGTGGTTCCCTATACCCGCGGGGCCGAGGTGAGCCGTCCGCCCGCGCGGGTGCTGGAAGAGGCGCGCGACCTGGTCGAGCGCGGGGTGCGCGAGATCACCCTGCTGGGGCAGAACGTCAACGCCTATCACGGGCCGGGCGAGGGCGGGGACTGGAGCCTCGCGCGGCTGATCTGGGCGCTCAATGACATCGACGGGCTGGAGCGCATCCGATTCACCACCAGCCACCCCAACGACATGACCGACGACCTGATCGCGGCGCATGGCGAATGTGCAAAGCTGATGCCCTACCTGCACCTGCCGGTGCAGTCGGGCAGCGACCGCATCCTCAAGCGGATGAACCGCAAGCACACCGCCGAGGGCTATATCCGCCTGATCGAGCGGATTCGCGCGGCGCGGCCCGATATCCTCATCTCGGGCGATTTCATTACCGGCTTTCCCGAGGAAACCGAGGACGATTTCCAGGCCACGCTCGACCTGATCGAGGCCGTCGGATACGGGCAGGCGTTTTCGTTCAAGTATTCCACGCGCCCCGGCACCCCCGCCGCCGAGCGCCCGCAGGTGGATGAAGAGATCAAGGCCGAGCGGCTGCACCGGCTGCAGGACCTCATCACCCGGCAGCAGCGCGCGGTGCAGGACGCGATGGTGGGTCGCACCGTGGGTGTGCTGTTCGAGAAGCCGGGGCGGATGGTCGGGCAGATGGTGGGCAAGTCCGACCACCTGCACGCGGTCCACGTCACCGACCCCGGCCTCGGGGTGGGCGGTCTCGCGCAGGTCGAGATCGTGGAGAGTGGGGCCAATTCACTGGCCGGACGGGTCGTCGCATAGGGCGGTGAATGTGGCGAGATTGCGGCCCGATAGGGATTGTTTCCCGTTCGTCCACAATATCTGGTGAAATTTGCTTCACAAAGAGCGGAAATTAGTTAAACTACTGATAGATTTGATGACAGCCGCGCCGGTCCAGGCGCGGTATTTGACAACAGGGGACTGGGACAGTGGCAAGCAAGATATCCGAGATACTGCGCCGGGCCGCGGGGGGTGCCGCGGTCGTGGCGCTCGGGGCGTCGGTCTTCGCCGGGGCGGCAACCGCGCAGCAGGGACAGCGCACCGTGGTGGGAGAGCGGTATATCCCGACCATCTGGGTTGATCCCGACGGCTGCGAGCACTGGGTGATGGATGACGGGGCCGAGGGCTATATGAGCCCGCATGTCAACCGGCAGGGGGTGCCGGTCTGTCGCGAGGCCAACCTGTGCGGCACCGTCAATACCGACACGCTGTTCGCGACCGACAGCGCGCGCATTCAGCCCGCCGGGAAACAGCGGTTGCGCGAGTTTTTCCAGCAGGCGGGGGCGATCTCTTATACCATCGTCGGCCATACCGACAGCCGCGCCTCGGACGAATACAACATGGGCCTGTCGTATCGCCGCGCCAACGCGGTGGCGTCGGTGGCGCGCAGCATGGGCGCGCGCATCGCGGATGTACGCGGTTATGGCGAACGGATGCCCAAGGCGTCGAACAACACCGCCCAAGGCATGGCGCAGAACCGCCGTGTCGAGATCATGTGCTGGCGCTGAGGATATTGTCATGAAAACCTTTCGAATTGCACTCGTTTTTCCTGTCGTCGGTTTGTTGGCCGCATGTGATGTCGGTCCCGACAAGACGATGGACCGCAACCTGATCGACAAGGATCACCTCAGCACGATGCGTGCCGGTATATGGATCGATCCGAATGGCTGCGACCACTGGATCATCGACGACGGGGTCGAGGGTTATCTCTCCCAACGCCTCGACAAGTTCGGCAAGCCGGTCTGCTCGGGAGCGGCACCGCCCACGGTGGCCACGGGACCGTTCAAGGAAGGCCAAGGAATATCAGACTCTATTTGACGGTGGTTGGGAGCCGATTGCCATGACGGCGCGGAGCCGGGCGGCTTCGCGCCTCTCACACGCTTGTCGCTTGCGCTCGGCGGTACATCTTGGCAGGGTCGGGATGCAACTCTGACCCTTGGAGACCTGTTTGGGTAACACCGCATCGCCCCCCGCCCCCGGCCCCGATTCGCTCCACGAGACGGCGGTCGAATTTCCGGACAACAAGCTGCTGATCGACCTGTGCGGCGAATACGACCGCAACCTCGCCGAGATCGAGCGCGTTCTCGGCGTGCAGATCGTGCGGCGCGGCAACCTGCTATCCGTTCTGGGCGAGGAGGCACCGGCCGCCGAGGCGACGGGTGTCCTCAATGCTCTTTATGCCCGGCTCGAAGGTGGCAAGGACGTGGATTTCGCCGACGTGGACCGCGAGCTACGCATGGGGGCCGATGACGAGGCAACAACCGGCGGGCTCGACGGCGATCAGCTTGAAATGTTCAAGGGCGGTGCGGTCGAGATCCGCACCCGCAAGAAGCTGGTCGAGCCGCGCACCGACGCGCAGAAGGCCTATGTGAAATCGCTCTACGCGAACGAGCTGGCCTTTGGCATCGGTCCCGCGGGCACGGGCAAGACCTATCTCGCCGTCGCCGTTGGCGTGAACATGTTCATCGAGGGGCATGTGGACCGGATCATCCTGGCGCGCCCGGCGGTCGAGGCGGGCGAGAAGCTGGGCTATCTGCCCGGCGACATGAAGGAAAAAGTCGATCCCTACATGCAGCCGCTCTACGACGCGCTGAACGATTTCCTGCCGGGCAAGCAGCTGGCCAAGCTGATCGAGGAAAAGCGGATCGAGATCGCGCCGCTCGCGTTCATGCGCGGGCGCACGCTGTCGAACGCGTTCGTGGTGCTCGACGAGGCGCAGAACGCCACGTCGATGCAGATGAAGATGTTCTTGACCCGCCTGGGCGAAGGCAGCCGCATGGTCGTCACCGGCGATCGCACGCAGATCGACCTGCCGCGCGGCGTGCCCTCGGGGCTGTCGGATGCCGAGCGGTTGCTGGCCTCCATCCCGCAGATCAGCTTCAACTACTTCTCTGCGCGCGACGTGGTGCGCCACCCGCTGGTGGCGGCGATCATCGAGGCCTACGAGGCCGATGGCTGAGCAATGCCCGTGGAGATGATCGTCGAGGATGCGCGCTGGAATGAGGCGGGGCTGGAGGCGCTGGCGTCGCGCGCGGCCGGGGCCACGCTCGCCCATCTCGGGCTTGATCCCGAGTTGTGGGAGATCAGCCTGCTGGCCTGCGACGATTCGCGCATCATGGCGCTCAACGCCGATTTCCGGGACAAACCCGCCGCCACCAACGTGCTGAGCTGGCCCGCCGAGGACCGCGCACCGAAGGTGCCCGGAGCCCGCCCCGCCCCGCCCGAGCCGGGCCCGGAGCCCTTTCTTGGTGATGTCGCCATAGCTTGGGAGACCTGTGCGCGCGAGGCCGCCGAGGCGGGCCGCCCGTTGGCCGATCACGTCACCCATCTTGTCGTTCACGCGGTTCTGCACCTGCTGGGCTATGATCACATCCGTGACCCGGATGCCACGCTCATGGAGACAACCGAGATCGCGATACTTGGCAAACTGGGGGTTCCTGACCCATATACTTGACATGAAGGGGTGTTTTGCCCCGCCACCTGAGACGAGACGAATGGACGAAAGCATAGAAGGATCACCTGGCGCGGCGCGGAGCGCGCAGCCTGAGGGCCGAACCGAGAGCGACGAGACGGGCGGATTCTTTCGCCGGGTTATCGGTATTTTCAACCACAGTGACGAAGAGGACGCGGACGACGAGGTGCCCGACGGATCAGGGGCCGCGATTTTCGGCGTCGATCGGTTGCGCGATGTCACGGTCGAGGACGTGGCCGTCCCCACCGCCGAGATCATCGCCGTGCCGGTGGATATCAGCCTTGGCGATCTCGTGCAGGTGTTTCGTGAGAGCGGCATGTCGCGCCTACCGGTCTACGAGGGCACGCTCGACACGCCTCTCGGCATGATCCACCTCAAGGATTTTGCGCTCAAGCACGGATTTAACGGCAAGAGCGCGAAACTGTCGATCCGGACCATGCTGCGCCCGCTGCTCTATGTGCCGCCGTCGATGCCGATCGGCGTGCTGATGCAGAAGATGCAGGCCGAGCGGCGGCACATGGCGCTGGTGATCGACGAGTATGGCGGTGTGGACGGCCTCGTGACCATCGAGGACCTGATCGAACAGGTGGTGGGAGAGATTGAGGACGAGCACGACACCGACGACGATGCCTATTGGCACAAGGAGGGGCCGGGGTCCTATCTCGCCGCCGCCAAGACGCCGCTGGATCAGTTCGAGGCCGAGATCGGCCTGTCGCTCACCGAGGCCGACGAGGTCGACGAGGAAGAGATCGACACGCTTGGCGGTCTGGTCTTCATGCTGCTGGGCCGGGTGCCCGCCCGCGGCGAGGTGATCGAGCATCCCACGGGCGCGAGCCTCGAGGTGGTCGAGGCCGACCCCCGCCGGATCAAGCGGATACGGGTGCGCGTCCCGAGCCTCGCCGGTGAGTGACGCCTTGCCCGCGCCGCTTGCCCGCATGGGGTGGCCCGTGCGGGTGGTGGCGCTGCTGGCCGTCGGCGCGGTGGCGGCACTCGGGCAGGCCCCGTGGGGGCTGTGGCCTCTGACGCTGATCGGGTTCGCGCTGGTCTATGGGTTTTTCCGGCAGACGGAGGGTTGGCGCGCGGCGGCCTGGCTTGGCTGGGGCGTGGGAACCGGGCACTTCCTGCTGGCGCTTCACTGGATCGTTGAGCCGTTCATGGTCGATGCCGCGCGGCACGCCTGGATGGCGCCTTTTGCGCTTGTGGGGCTGGCAGGGGGCGCCGGGCTCTACTGGGGCGCCGGGCTGGCGCTGGCGCGCGCGGCCGGCGGTGGCCCGGCCGCCTTTGTCGCCGGGCTGGGGCTGGCCGAGGCCCTGCGCGGCTGGCTCTTTACCGGATTTCCCTGGGCGCAGCCGGGGCACGCACTGATCGACACGGCATGGCTGTACTGGGCCGC
>MRWG01000523.1_pt1 | contig 41066 bp, 30 predicted proteins | sample 1013341 | NCBI WGS metagenome assembly MRWG01 (sample SAMN06117577, study PRJNA244670) | biofilm metagenome | biome: Water; feature: Cathode Biofilm; material: Biofilm; isolation source: microbial consortium enriched at the cathode of a solar microbial fuel cell | place: USA: District of Columbia ... | reverse complement strand
GTGTATGGAATGGCTCAAGGAAATGGATTTCAACGAACAGTCAGCTTGAAACCACTGCCCGAAAAGTGCGAAAGATTTTTGACACTACCGACCAGCTGGGCGTGTCCACGCCCGCCGCCGACGCAGCCCGGCTCCACGGTCCCGAGACCTACAGGCTCGACGACTAAATCATCGCCACGCGGCCCGGCCAACGCCTGCCCGGCTACTCGAGGGCATCGCGCATCAGCGCCACACCGGTTCCCCAGTGGTGCAGGCGTTGCCAGAAGGTCTCCCGGGTGCCGGCGAAATTGTGCATATGGCCCATGCGGGGGCAGACAAAGACAGTGATGTCCGGCGCCCCCGGGTAGGCCCCCGGTTCACGCCAGGGATCCGGCACAACGTCCCGCTCGCCAGTGGCCGTCAGCACCGGCACCCGGATCGATGCCGCTTCCGGGGCCACGGTGCCGGGGGCAACCATATGGATGGCACAGGGCGGGGTGGTCGCTGACCGCCAGACCGGCAGTTTGCCGTTTTCGTCCTCGGCGTAAAGATCGGTCCTGACCACATCGTCCGGCACATCGTCGTAATGGAACGACCAGGAAAAGGGGTGCTCCCCCTGCTCCCCGGCCTTTTTCAGAGAATCGCCCCCCGCCACCACCAGACCTTCGGCTTCCGCCATGGCCCTGCGGTTGACCACCATCGGGTCATTGAGATCGCTGCCCCGGGGTATCCAGGGCCAGACCGCTTCGGGGGCTCCCGGGCGGGTGGGCACATGGGTGTGAATGGCGCTGTAACCCAGCACGGCGATGCCGTCGAAAGGGGCATGCTGCCCCTGGAGGACGATGGTGAAGCAACCGCCCATGGACTGGCCGATACCCAGCTTGACTGCGTTTTCAATGCGCGGATAACCGTCGAGCACTTCGCCATCGGCCAGGTGATCCATGACCGCCGCCACCGTTGCCTGGTTGGCCCGGGCAACATTTTCATAGGTCAGGGCATTGCCCTCCGGGATGGTGGAGTCCCCCACCCCCAGGTGATCGCAGGCCACGAAAATCCAGCCCCGCCGGCAGTGGTAACCGGCTTCACCGCCACCTTCGCTGCCGGGCATATCGAAACTGTAGTAGTGACGGCTGTAACCCCCTCCCGGAAAGCCGAAGCAGACCACCGGCGGCGATGCCAGCTCTCCTTCAGGCAGATAGACAGTAACCGCAGTGTGGGTGCTGATACCGATATCCGCCGCCTCGGTTACATCAATACTAAGGTCGATCGCATGCATAAAATTGTTTCTCCCCTCTTTCAATCGCTTCTTGTCCGTTTTTTATTCCGTACCTGTTGCCACACCGACAATTCGAAACTGGCAACAGCCTCTTCGAATAAAGAGTTTAAGGGAAAACACCACTCCCGACCACATCCCGGCCACACCCTGAACGGGCCCGCCACGACGCCTTAGAAAATGCCCGAACAAACTTGTCATTGTTGTAAACTTTAAAAATATTGCGTATTGTTCTCCGGACGCGGACGTCACCGGCCGGCTCGCACCAGGAACGCGGCTGCAACCATCACAGGGAGCGAACCCCATGAGCGCCTATAACGATAAGACCATCACCGACATAGACACCGATTCCTACCGGGTAACCGACGATTTTTTCGGCAAACCCTATATAGACCGGGACGAGCAGCTCCAGGAGCCCTGCCCCCATCGCCTGATTCACGGCGGCTTCCACGAATGCGACACTCGGTTCCAGTTTTATTTTCCGCCGAAGGAACAGTACAAAAGCCGCATGTTTCAGCCCATCGAGGGGGCCCATGCCGGCCACGAGGATGCATTCAGCGGCCTGATGGGCGAGATGGTGGGCGGACTGCCCATGATCGTGCGCCTGGGCGGCTATATGGTGGAATCCAATTCCGGCCACATCGGCGACGATATCGATGCCAAAGCCGGTGACGACCCGACCCTTTACGGTCATCGCGCCAGCATCGAGACCGCCCGCTTCTCGAAACACGTGGCGGCCCAGGTTTACGGAGAAGCGCCTGCCTACGCCTATGTCTGGGGCGGCAGCGGGGGCGGCCGCCGATCGCCCCTGTGCCTGGAATACGGCCCCGATGTCTACCAGGGCGCTTTGCCTTTCATGGGTGGCGGGCCCATTGCCGAGCACGGCACCACCGAGCGAATCCGTAGCGAGGGTCCCGTCCATTTCGGCTGCATGTTCAATGTCCAGCGGGTCCTGGGCGAGAAGATTCACCAGGTGATCGACGCCATGCAACCGGGTGGCAGCGGCGACCCCTTCGCAACCCTGGATACCCACCAGCGCGAGGAGCTGGCAAACCTATACCGCCTGGGTTATCCGCGGGGCGACGAATTCATGATCGCCAAGCCCATGGGCCAGATGTGGCTGTGGACCTCCATCGCCGACATGCTTCAGGAAGAAGACGCCGCCTACTTCCGGGATTTCTGGAACAGTCCGGGCTATGTGGGCCACGATTTTCCCGAGCTGGTGGCCGGGGACATCCTCGACCAGGAAATCGCCGTGAGCCGGGTTATCAGGGCCAAGGACCTGCTCGAGGACCCGATGTTTGCCGGCCCCGAGTACGATACCGCCCGGCCCATGGCCATGCTTATGTCAGCCAAGCATGGGGAGTTTCCCATCGCCGTGCAACTGGAAGGCCTCGATTCGGGCTATCGCCTGGGAACCGGGGTAAAAATACTGACCGGGGATGCCGCCGGCCGACAACTCTACTGCATGAACTACGGCGGTGACGTATTGTTTTGCGACGGCCACGGCGATGCCAATATCCTCCGCTTCACCGGTGTCCGGGCCGGCGACAAAGTCCATGTGGACAACCGCGCCTTTCTCGCCTACTGCTATTATTATCGCCACCATGTTTCCGGGGACCCCGCCAACGACTTTCTCCGCCTCGATGGCAGTCCCGTCTATCCCCAGCACGATATGCCGCAGCAATCGCCGCTCATGGGCGTCGCCTATTCCGGCCGCTACAAAGGCAAGTTGCTGTGGGTCCACCACACCCACGACGCCTCCCTGTGGCCCTCGCAGGGCATCGTCTACAAACGGGCGGTGGAGCAGGTGGAAAGCCCGGAAAAAGCCCGGGAAAAGTTCTGCCTGCGCTGGACGGAAAACGCCGAACACGTACCGCCCCGCTTCCTGCCATCCAGTCCCGACAGGGCCAGTTCCACCTGGCTTATCGACTACATGCCGGTTATCGAACAAAGCCTGGTGGATCTGTGCGACTGGGTGGAGAAGGGTATCGAACCCGCCGGCACGGCTTTCGAGTTCAGCGACGGTAAAGTATCCCTGCCCGAATCAGCGGCGGAACGCGGCGGCATTCAACCGGTAGTCAGGATTGCCGCCAACGGCGGCGAGAGGGCCGAGGTCAGGGTCGGTGAGGACGTCGACCTGACCGTGTCCGCCGAGGTGCCGGCCAATGCGGGGACCATTATCGACGTGGAATGGGACTTCGACGGAACGGGCGCGTTCCCCGAACATGGCGATACGAGCGGCGAGGAAACCGCCGTGCGCCTGTCGACCCGCCACGCCTACGAAAAACCCGGCACCTATTTCGTTACCGCCCGGGTCACCTCCCACCGTGAGGGGAACAAAAACGCGCACTGGCGCCGGGTCACCAACGTCGCCTCCGCAAGGGTGGTGGTTTCCTGAAGCAATTGGCGGTCGCCGTACCGGAATCGGGAAAACGCCCCGCTGCGGTGACCGCCATTGTTGCAACAGGAAGGCTTCAGCCAACCCAACCGGCGGCGACAAAACCGCCCGCCAGCCAGATCATGGCGATGATGCTCACCGTCTTGATGATGGGGCCGCCACTGTGGTGATGATGGTGGTGGTGATGACCCTCATGGTCGCTGTCTTTCCGGTCCCGGCGCCATAGCCAGGCCAGCCCGACCGTGACGGCAATAAACAGCAGATTGAGCCAGAAACCGTAGTTGATCTGGAAGTGATCCCGGTCGGTGATCTTCACGGCCCCCGGCTCCGGCAGCATATACAGGGCCAACAGGCCGTAATGCATCAGCACCGAAACCACCACCAGCCCGCACAACAGCGTAACGAGAATATAAAGGGCCATTTTCCAGCCGTAATAAGTGGCATTGATACGCAATACCGGCAGCACCACCAGGTCGGAAAAGATAAAGGCCATGACCCCGGCAAAGCTGACACCATGATCGAACAGCAATGCCGCCAGTGGGATATTGCCCATGGAGCCGATAAAGGTCAGGAACGCGGCAAAAGGACCCACCAGGGTCTGGAAGAGCACGGCCCAGAAGCCGGGATTGCTGGCATTGTCGCCGCCGGAGCCAATAAACAGGGCTTCGAAGAAGCTGTCGGGGACGAACGCCGCGATAATACCCGCCACGGTGAAGCCGATTAACACGTCCCGCCAGACCATTTGCCATTCCATGACGTACTTGCGGCCGATGGCCTGCCAGCCCGCCATGGTGCGGATTTTTTCTTTCCAGTCACCCGCCTGGTCGCCATCGCCGTCGTCGTCCGAACCCAGGCGTTCCCGAACTTTCTCCACCATCCGCCAGGGCCGGGTCACCTTGACGAACAGCCAGGCGAAGAGAATCAGCAGGAAACCACCCACGTACTCGCCCACCACAAACTGCCAGCTCAGGAAGACCGCGATCACGATACCCAGCTCGATCACCAGGTTGGTGGAGGCGAGCAGGAACGCCAGGGACGGGATCAGGCCCGCGCCCTTCTGGAACAGAGCCCGGGTGGTGGCCAGGGCGGCGAAACTGCAGGAACTGGAAATAAAGCCGAAAAACGTGCCCAGGGCCACGCTCTTGGGCCCGGTCTCGCCCATGGTGCGCTTCATGCGCTCCTCGGTGACCAGCACCTGGATCAGGCTGCTGATCAGGTAGCCGATGGCGAAGGCCCAGAAAGCCATCCAGAAAAAGCCGGCGCTGGTCATGGCGGCCTCGTGCCACCGTTCCAGAAAATCGGTCATGGCATTCTCCTTACCAGTAAAAATTGTCTCTAAAACGCTAAAACCAGAATCGGACCCGGGCACGCTGTCTATCTTGAAACGCAGGAGGATGCCGTGCCAGTGAGAGGGCTGTCCTCATCCCACTGGTTGACGACCCGCTAGCGCGCGTCCTGACCCTCACAGACCTGGCATCGGCCCCGGCATGGCGCCATTGCAAGCCGGGAGCCGCGCGGCGATCGGTCTCGGCAACGTCTTGCTCCACCGTCGTTAACCTCTGTCAATGCTCGTGATCGCCGTGGTGTTGATGGGAGTCGAGCCCGCCGGCGGTATCTGTTGCACTTTCCCCGCCACCGGCGCCGGCCTTCGGGAAACCATCGCCCTCCACCTGAGGACCCTCCCCGCCCGGTGTTTTCGCAGGGGCCGATCCCGAGCGGACAGCCGGCTCGTTGCCACCCTCATTCACATGACGATGATCGTGACCGTCGGCCCCGCCCGCCTGCCGCGCCCGCTCAACCAGCTCCCGGTAGCCGTCACTGTCCAGATGTTTGGCCCGGCGGACAAAGGCCGCCAGTTGCCACAATTGCTCGTCGTCGTGAGTTGGTCCGAACGCCGGCATTCCAGTCATGCGAACGCCGTGGCTCGCCACCCAGAAGATCTGGGCCATGCCGTGCTCGCCCATCAGCTCAGTTAAATCCGGAGGCGGCGGATTCATCCCCTGGCTCACCGTCGTGGCCTCAAGCCCGGGCGGGGTGTGGCAGCCGCTGCACATCTGCTCGAAGCTCCGGGCGCCGGCCAGGACAGTGTCTTCGTTATCGAGGCCGGAGGGCACGGCGATGTTTTGGGCCCGTTGCGCCAGACTCCTGTGATAGGTGGTGTGCATCAGCCACTGCAACCAGGTGGGCTCGGACACGCTGGCGGCAATGGTGGCCGAGCCGCTGGCCACATAGCCCACGGCGGCGGCAACGGCGACAACAGTGGCAAACACAAAACCGTAGATAAACGCTTTCATAACGGACTCCAGGCCGGAATTGACGGCGATCGGGTACGGTAAGTCGGGACGCGTCCGGATGCCCCCAAAAGGGCAAATCCCTGACCCAATTCGTTCCTGTCAGGTGCCGATGGGCCGGCGAAAAAAACCTCAGCAGCCAAGGCCGGGCACGCTATTTAGTCCGTAAGCGCAGGGCATTGCTGACCACGGATACGGAACTCAGGCTCATGGCCAGGGCGGCGATAATGGGCGACAGCAACAGGCCCGTGAAAGGATAGACCACCCCCGCCGCCACCGGCACGCCGATGCTGTTGTACAGAAAGGCAAAACCCAGGTTCTGGCGCATATTGGTAACGGTCAGCCGGGACAACTGGATGGCCTCGGCAATACCGCGCAGGTCGCCTTTCACAAGAGTGATCTGGGCGCTGCTCATGGCCACGTCGGTCCCCGTGCCCATGGCGATACCCACCTGCGCCTTGGCCAGGGCCGGAGCATCGTTGATGCCGTCGCCGGCCATGGCCACCTTGCGCCCTTCGTCCTGGAGCCTGCCGACAATATCGAGCTTGGCATCGGGGGTGACCTCACCGTAATAATCATCGATGCCCAGTTCCCGGGCCACCGCCCGGGCGGTTTTCTCACCGTCGCCGGTGGCCATGATGATCCGGACACCTTCCCCCCGGATAGCTTCAATGGCGGATTTGGTGGTTTCCTTGATGGGATCGGCCACGGCCAGGACGCCGGCCAGCCTGCCGTCCACCCCCAGGTGGATAACGCTCGCTCCCTGTTCCCGGAGTTGGTCGGTATCGGCGTCCAGAGTCCGCCAGTCGATGCCGGCGCGCTCCATCAGCGCGGTATTGCCCAGCGCAAGTCGTTTACCCGCAACCACACCGGTAACGCCGATCCCCGACTCCGAATCGAAGTCTTCGGGTCGGGTCAGGTCCAGTTTCCGTTCCCGAGCGGCCTCGACAATGGCCGCGGCCAGCGGGTGTTCGCTGCCCTGGTCCAGGCTGGCGGCCAGGCGCAGCACCTCGTCTTCCGTGAAGCCCTCGGCCGGGATGGCCTGGCGGAAGGCGGGGCGCCCCTCGGTGAGCGTGCCGGTCTTGTCGACCACCAGGGTATCGACGTGACGCAGGGCCTCGATGGCGGCGGCGTCCCGGAACAGAATTCCCCGGGTCGCGCCCTTGCCCGTGGCCACCATGATCGACATGGGGGTGGCCAGACCCAGGGCGCAGGGACAGGCGATAATAAGCACGGACACTGCCGCAATCAGGCCGTGGACCCAACTGGGGGCCGGCCCCCAAAAACCCCAGGCGAATAAGGCGAGGACGGCGATAGCCACCACGACCATGACAAAGTAGCCGGCAACGACATCCGCCAGCCTCTGCATGGGCGCCCGCGAGCGCTGGGCCTGGGCCACCAGTTCGACGATCCGCGACAGGGTGGTGTCCCGGCCCACGTGCTCGGCGCGGATCACCAGGCTGCCGCTGGTATTCATGGTGGCGCCGATAACCTTGTCGCCGACCCGTTTGCTGACGGGGACCGGCTCGCCGGTGAGCATGGACTCGTCCACTGCACTGCCACCCTCCTCCACTTCGCCATCCACCGGCACCTTCTCCCCCGGGCGCACCCGCAGGCGTTCGCCTTCTCGGACGTCGGAAAGCGGCACGTCCTCTTCGCTGCCGTCGTCGTTGATGCGCCGGGCGGTGTCCGGGGCCAGTCGCAACAGCGACTTGATGGCCTCGGAGGTCTGGGAGCGGGCGCGCAGCTCGAATACTTGTCCCATCAGGGTCAGGGAGATAATCACCGCAGCCGCCTCGAAATAGACGGCCACCCGCCCGTTTTCCACGAAGGATGAAGGAAAGACGCCCGGGGCCACCGTGGCTACGAAGCTGTACAGGTAGGCGGCTGCCGTGCCCAATCCGATAAGGGTCCACATATTGGGGCTGCGATTGATCACGGACTGGACACCGCGAACGAAGAACGGCAGGCCACTCCAGAGCACCACGGGTGTCGCCAGGCCCAGTTCCACCCAGTTGTGCCAGGCCGGAGGCAGCCAGCCATGCCCGAACATGGCCAGCACGAATACCGCCAGGGTAAAGGGCAGGCTCACCCAGAAACGGCGTCGGAAATCCACCAGTTCCGGATCTTCGCCTTCGTCAAGGGAAGGCATCTCCGGTTCCAGGGCCATGCCGCATTTTGGACAGGTACCCGGCCCCTTCTGGCGTACCTCCGGGTGCATGGGACAGGTATACCAGGCATCGCTGTCGCCTTCTTCCGGGCCCTCGCCCTTGTTCAGGTAGCCTTCGGGGTCCCGGGCGAAGCGCTCCCGGCAGCGGCTGCTGCAAAAATAATAATCCCTGTCCCGGTATTGGAAGTGATGCCCGGAATCCCCGGATACAGCCATTCCGCACACCGGGTCCTTCATTCCCGTTTCCCGCCCCCCTTGCCGGTGGTGACAGCACTCTTCCTGTTCGCTCATCGGGATACCTCGCTTGCGGATGATTCTTCGTGAATGACGTCCCGATCCGCCCCGAAACGGGACTCGATAAGCCGGCAAACGCTGTGGCCGTCGGGCGTACTGTCGTGCATGTTCCGCCATTCGCTCATGGCGGTTTCCATGCGCGCGCACAGGGCGCTCAGTTCGTCGATCTGGCGGCGGGTTTCCGTGATCCGTTCCGCCATAAGCTCTCGCACGCGGGGGCAGGGGGACCTGCCCTTGCCGGCCTCCTCGAAAATCTCCCGGATATCCGCCAGCCGGAAGCCGAGCGTGCGGGCACAACGAATAAAGTGCAACCGCGACAGATCCCCTGCCGAAAAAACCTGGTAGCCGTTCGCCGGATTTCGCACGGGCGCGAGCAGCCCGATATCCACATAATGGCGGACCGCATCCGGGGTGACGCCCGCCTGTCGGGCTATTTCACTCATCTTCATAACAAGACCGGTTTGCCAAAGGGCTCCATACAACCATAGACACCCTAAAACCCCGGGGCAACCCCGGGGTCAAGACCCCGGCACAACCCACAGCTCCGGCCAGAGATCGGCCTTTCTTCAACCCCTGCTACAGTAAAGGGAGCGGCGTTATCATTGAGGGGACGGTGTTACCATCCGGGTTCACTTCCACCGGCGGCAGGTTATGGCAATAATCTGGCACAAGGTCTTCAATCTGCACGGTAGCGGGGCGCTGGCCAGGAGCCTGTGCAGGTTGCTCGACGTGGAAAACGGCACATTCGAATGCAGCGCTTTTCCCGACGGCGAAACCTATCTGCGGATTCGCGAGGACGTCGACGGTCTCAATATCGTCATCCTGGCAGACCTCTGCCGGCCCGACCGCCGCACCCTGCCATTGCTGCTGCTTGCCGAAACCCTCCGGGACCTGGGAGCACGGCGCGTGGTGCTGGCGGCCCCCTACCTGCCCTATATGCGCCAGGACAAGCGCTTTAACCAGGGGGAAGGTATCACCTCCCGCTACTTCGCCCGGTTGCTGTCGCACTATTTCGACGGCCTGGTAACCGTGGACCCTCATCTGCATCGCTATGGCGATCTGTCGGAGATATACAGTATTCCCACCCGCACCGGCCACGCCGCGCCCCTGATCGCCGACTGGATTGCCGCACAGGTAGACAGGCCCATCCTGGTCGGCCCGGATAGCGAGAGCGAGCAGTGGGTTTCGGCGGTGGCACGGCAGGCGGACGCACCTTTTACGGTTCTGACCAAGACCCGGCACGGGGATCGGGAGGTATCGGTAAGCATGCCCATTATCGACCGCTGGCCGAACCATACCCCGGTGCTGGTGGACGATATTATTTCCAGCGGCCACACCATGCTGGAAACCCTGTCGCGGCTGGAGGCCCTGGGTCTGCCCGGCGCCGTGTGCATCGGTATCCACGGTATTTTTGCCGAGGGTGCGGACACGGCACTGAACAAAAAGGCGGCGCGCCTGGTCACCAGCAACGCGATTCCCCATCCGAGCAATGCCATCGATATCGCGGGCCCTTTGGCGGAAAGCATCGAGATGATTGAGTGAATAGATGCAATCGAGAATACGTGAAAGGCGCCGGAACCCTTCAATACAACCGCCGTTTCGCTAAACGGCCGCAAAGGAAAAAATATGCCGGAACCCTCCACTACCGCCCTCCACCGACAAACTGTCGCCAACCGGTTACTGAGTCTGGCACTGGTCACGCGACCGGCATTCCTGACGGCTTCGATACTGCCGGTCCTGACCGCCCTGGCCGCCAGCTGGCACTGGCGCAATGACCTGGACTGGGGGGTTGCCGTCCTGACCCTGGCGGCCGTTGCCCTCATTCACTCCGGCGCCAATGTTCTCAATGACTATTGCGATGCCCGCAATGGTACCGATAGCCATAACCGGGCTCGCATTTACCCGTTTTCGGGCGGTAGCCGCTTTATCCAGAATCATATTTACACCGAAGCGGAGGTACTGCGAATCGCGGTTGTGTTACTCGGTGCCGGTGGCCTTTGCGGCCTTTTGCTGGTTTTTATCGGCGGTCCGCTGGTGCTGGCGCTGGGCGTCACGGGCGGCCTGCTCGCTATCGCCTATTCCGCCCCCCCGTGTCTGGCGTGCCGGGGAATCGGCGATGCGGTTATCGCGGCCTGTTTCGGTATCCTGCCCATGGCGACGGCCGTGTACCTGCAGCTAGGTTGGATACCCGCATCGACCTGGTGGCTGGGTGCCGCCGTGGGCCTGTTCACGGCGGCCATCCTTTGGGTCAACAGCATCCCGGACATCGAGGCCGACCGGCGGGCCGGCAAATGGACCCTGCCCGCCCGCCTGGGTCCGGCGCGTGCCCGGCGGGGCCTGTGGGGATTCTTTATTACCGGCTTCGGGATTCTGGCCCTGTCCCCGATCGCCGGCGAACTCCGACTGACATGGCTTGCGGCCCTGCCCGCCCTGCTGGCATCCCGGTATCTCGTCGACGAAAAACTGCTGGCGGCGATACCCCTGACCCTGGTCACTCACGCGGCCGTGTGCGTTCTGCTGATAGTGGATTTCATCGCCTTTTGAACCGCTTTTGCTCCGGTCTGACGGCGATCAGGAACCGGCCGGGGGATGCACCAGGTTGGTGTGGCACTCGATACAGGTCATGCCTTTTTGTCGGGCAATGCCGTGCATGGTGCGTCCGGCCTGGCTGCGGGGCTCAATGGCGTCTTTCCTGTGGCAGTGCCGGCAGGTGGCGCTGTCGGTCTCAAGGAACCAGTGACGGGCCTCCTCGGTCAGGGCGGGCCGGCGGGCGGCCCAGGCCTCGGGGCTGTCCAGGTCGCGCACCAGGGTCGCGTAGATGTCGGCCAGCCCCTTCTTGACGTGCACCCAGGTGGCGGGCACCAGTTCGTTGGGGATATGGCAATCGCCGCAGCCGGTAACGACGCCGGTGTGGGTGCTACGGTGCACCGACTGCTGGTAGTAGTCCTTGCCGGCCACGTGCACCTGCATGCTGTGACAGGCACCCGTACAGAATTCCTGGCTGGATATCTTCGGGTCCACCCAGTCGGCGAGCACGACCAGGACAACACCGACTGCAAGGCCGCCGGCGGCCGCCAGCCAGATGGCCCTTTTTCCCTTAACGAAGCTCATAGGTCACTGAGAATACGAGGGTGTTGGCGCGAAAATCCGGGCTGGCGGCGCCGCTCAACAAGACACTTGGATCGGTATCGACGGCCACGCCGTCCAGGGCAAAATCGTCGGTGCTGTAATCCCGGAACCGGTATTGCAGGGCCAGGGAAATCCCCTCGCGGACCCGATAGCGGGCCCGGGCGGTAATATCCCGCCAATCCATGGTCAGATCCGGCAACGGGGCCGCCGTCAGCGCCGAGCCCGCTTCGATATCGTATTCCGTTTCCGAACGGGTCAGGGCATATTCCAGCTCCAGGTCGAGCCGGTTGTTGACCGCCCACTCCAGGCCGGCGCCCAGGGTATCGCTGCGGGACTCGCTGGCCACCCGCCAGCCGTTGGCACTGTTATCGCGCAGCGGCGGCAGGACCATCTGGGGCAGGAAGCCGAGCCACTGGAAGCCGCCCTGATCCCGCTCCTGCCAGGCCCGGCTGGCGTAGCCGTATAGGCTGAACGTTTTGTCGGGACTGTAGGAGGCGTCCAGGGTCAGGTTGCGCCGTTGTGCTTCGGACAGACCGAATTGGCTGTCGGGGTAGTCGTCGTCGCTACGCTGGATCTTCAGCGCCAGGCTGGTGCTCGCGGACGCGGCCCAGTTGAGCACCCAGTCCTGCTGGTCGCGCTCGCGATCGGCCAGGAAAAAAATCCGCAGCGCCGGATCGTTGACGAAGGCATCGGTGCCGTTGGCATCGATAAAGGCCTGGGGGTGGCCGGCCAGATAGGCGGCGTTGCTGTCGTAGGTGCCGCTGCTGCGATCGGCGCGCCGCCACTTGAGCCACCCGGAAACCCGGTCGCCCAGCCGGTAATTGAGCTTCAGGTGGCCGGCATCCTCCTCGGTTTCGTCCACAGGCAGGAAGTCCCGCTCCACGGTTTCCCGCTCCAATCCCACTGAAAGTCGCCAGCCGCCGGAAAAGCGGTAGCCACCCTCCAGTGACAACTGGCGGGTGGTGCGGCTGTAGGGCCGGTTGACCCGAATATCACCGGCCGCGGGGTCCGTGCCCTGCTCCAGGACATCGTGAAGGACAAAGGCGAAGGGCATCCGGTCGGTACGATCGTCCCGGTCGTGGTACCGGTATTTCAGAGCCAGGTTGGTGCGCGCCGTTGGCCGAACGGTCAGGGCAAACCTCGCGTGGCTGATAACGCGCTCGCCATCCAGGTCCGGGGCGGGCAGTGCCAGCGGTGTCGCCAGGCCGTCGTTGACGGTATAGGGCAGGAAGTCGTCGTCCTGCTCATGGCGGGCCCGCTGCAAATCCAGGCTCAGGCGGGCGGTTCTGCCCAGGCGCAGAATTCCCTTGCCGTAGAAAACATGGGCGCTGTTGTCCGGCGCCGGCGCCAGGCGGGCAAAACCCCGGGGATAATTGGCGGCATCGGCAAAGGCGGGGCTGATAAAGGGATTTTGCACGATCAGGGGATCGCTTTCTTCGTCCAGGTCGCTGTAGCGATAACCCCCGGTAAAACTGCCCCAACCGGACTGGTAGGCGAGGGACAACCCCATCTCCCGGGTTTGTCGGTCGATCTCGGAGGGCACGCGGACCCCCAGTTGGGTACCGCCGACCCCGAATACGACGCCGGTTAGCTGATTGCCGCTTTTGTCCTCCAGGCTATAGTCGGCGGCCAGGCTCCAGTTTTCATTAAGGGGGACCAGAAGCTCCGCCTCCACGCGCTTGCGCTTGGTGTGGGTATCCGTCTCCCCCAGGGCGCCGTCCAGGCCGGTGAAACCGGCGACGCCGCTGGCGCCGACCCAGTCGGCCGGCAGCTGCCAGCGATTGCCGCCGGCCCGGTGGAAAGGAATCAGAATGCTATCCAGTTCGTAATGGGGCAATTCCCGATAGGCCACGTCCAGCCGGATACCGCGGGCAAAGCCGAAGCGACCCAGGATCTGGCGCGATTCCAGCCCCAGGTCCCTGCCCTCAAGGCGGTAGTTAATGTCGCTTTCGAACCATTCGCCACCGCTGAAAAAGGCACCCAGGCCGTAGACGCCGTCTTCCCTCAAACCCGTATACTCGCCGAGCTTGAAGCTGTCCCGGTCGTTGCCGATAACACCCAGGGTGATGCGCTGGCCACGAACCAGTGACGGCTGCTCAAAGAGGGAATACTTGTCGCCCAGCAGGGGATTGACAGGCGACGCCAGGGCCTGGCAAACCGCCGCCAGCGCAGACAGGGTGAGAATCAGTTGCCGCTTCATGCCTTGGGCCTCCTATCGGGACAACACCGTACCCGAGGGATGATTGGAACCGTGCACCTGGCTGTGGCAGTTGGTGCAGGCGCCCCCGAGGATTTTGTTGTCGGGCGACGCGCCGGGCAGGCCGGTACCACTGCGCAGGGTGCCGGGGTGGAAGCTCTCGCTGTGGCATTGCTGGCACAGAAAGGGCGGGCGCTGGACCAGAAGATCCGGGTGCACCGAGCCGTGGGGATCGTGGCAGTTGGTGCAGTCGTCCGCAACCGGCGGATGCTCCCACAGGAACGGACCCCGCTTCTCGGCGTGGCAGGTGGTACAGGTATCGTTGACCGAGACCGCCTGCAACTGGCCGGGACCACTCCCGCCGTGGGGATTGTGGCAGTCGGCACAGCCCACCAGGCCTTCCTCGATGGGGTGGTGGGAGCGCCGGCGCAGTGCCTGGCGCTTGTCCAGGTGGCAGTCGAAACAGATACCCGCCTGGGCATTTCGGTTCAGAGCCTTCTGGCGGGGCTCGTGGACACTGTGGCAGTCGGCGCAGGCGACGCCGGCCGCGGCATGGGTACTGGCATGCCAGTCGTTTCTGTCGCCACTTTCATGGCAGTCCAGACAAACCGTATTCTGCGCCTCCACGGGTATCTCGCTGTCCGCACCGAAACCCATGGGTTTGACCTGCATGGGACTGGCCACGTGCTCGCTCGCGGGGCCGTGACAGGACTGGCAGCCTTGCCGCTCTCCCGGTGAGGCGGGATCGCCGGACATGAAATGGGGCGTTTCCAGCACCCCCTTTACCGCCGGGGTGTTGTGGCACATCAGGCAGGTTTGCCGTTCGTTATCGACGTATCCATCGGCCTCCTTCCCGCCTTCCCCGGCGAGGGAGGAAACCGGCACAAGCGCCACTACCAGTATAAAGAGAGTGCGGCACAGGTTTCTTATGCCCATATTTCCACCGCTCGTTATTCCCCTGTTGTTGATCCGGAAGTCTAGCTGACCAACCGGCACTTGCCACCCGCCGTTTCGGCGCGCCAGATACTTTCCCGGCGAATGCCTACCCGTCGGACGGGTGTACCTGATGGCATTGAACACAGCTGTTGTCCCCGATGGCCGGATGGGAAGACGGCAATGCCGGGCCGGAATTCTCCTGATGGCAGCCAAGGCAGACGCCGTTCTGTTTCTCCACCGCAAGATCGCTGCCTGTGCCAAAACGCCGCGGACTCACCTGCAGGGGTTTTTCCAGATGGGCCCCGGCCGGCCCATGGCAGGATTGACACCCCTTCTGCGCGCCCGGTGCCCGGGGGCTGGTGGAGGTGAAATGCGGCGTTTTCAGAATCCCCCTGACCGGCGCCGAACCGTGGCACATGAGGCAGGCCCGGGGGTCGTCGGCAACGGTGGTACCGCTATCGGCCGATGCCCTTCCCGCCGGCACCGCCTGTGCCAGTCCGAAAAAAACCATGAAAAGAAAAAAACCGCCTTTTCCCGTGCGCATGGCCGTGCCCGATAACATTCTCTCCACCACCCATTCTAGGTCCTTGGCGAAAACAACAAAGCCTCAAACCGGTTTTGCATGATCTGCATCATTCCACCCGCCTCATTCTCCACCGGAGCCGCTGTCCGGCCGTTCAGCGGGAAAGGGCTCTGGCCACTGCCGACGCCGGCGGCCCCTGCAGACCAAAGGCCCCGCGCCCGCCGTCCACGGGTAACAGGGCGCCGGTGATCATTGCCGCCTCATCCGAAGCCAGCCAGAGAATGGCGGCGGCCTGCTCTTCCGGTTCTATGGGCCTGGGAATGGCCTGTTGCCCGGTGCAGATTTCGGTGATTTGCTCTTCGCTGAAGAGATCCCTGAGCAGGGGCGTAGCGGTGGTCCCTGGCATGATGGCATTGACGCGGATCCCGTATCTGGCGTAATCCGCGGCGGCGAAACGGGTCAGGTGATTAAGGGCGGCCTTGGCCATACCGTAGGCGAGGGTGGCGTGCTTTTCCGCCGCCACCGCCGCCATGGACGAGACATTGACGATGGCGCCGCCGCCCTGGTCGATCATCTGCCCAACCTGCCGCTTCATCAGCAGGAAGACGCTGTCCAGGGAGATGGCCATGGTTCCGTGGTAGGCATCTTCGCTGGTGGTGTGCAGCGTGTTGCCCGGCTTGTCTTCGGGATGGGCGCCGCCGAGGACGTTGGCCGCGACATCGAGCCTGCCAAGTTCCCGGACCGTGGCGGCGACAAGGTTTTCCACGTCACTGCCCCGAGTGCAGTCGGCGCGCAGGTAAATGGCCCTGCCGCCTTCGGCCGTGAGTCTTTCCGACAGCGCCTTGCCCCTGCCGTCCTGAATATCGGCGATGGCCACCAGCGCCCCCTCCCGGGCAAATGCCTCACTGGTGGCGGCGCCGATGCCGCTGGCGCCACCGGCCACGAGCACGACTTTATCCTGGAATCTTGCCATCTGCTTCTGTCCCTTCTTGTCTTGTTGTATAGCACCGGTCGGAGACTCGTTGGTAGTGCCGCCCCCCGGCCGGCTGTAGTCCGCTAGCGCGCAGACCAGCCGCCATCCACCGGCAGGTTCTGCCCGGTGACCATGGCGGCGTCCTCGGAACACAGCCAGAGCATGGCGGCCGCCTGTTCACCGGGATCGATGGGGCGCTTGATGGCGTGCCCCTCCAGCAGGCGCTGGGTCAACGCCTCGGCCGCCTCCGGTCCCCACTTTTGGTAGGCGGCGGTGGGCGTGGTGCCCGGTGCGATGCAATTGACACGAACGCCCCGGTCCGCATAGGTGAGCGCCGCAAAACGGGTCAGCTGGATGACGCCGGCCTTGGCGGCGGAATAGGCGGCTCCCGAATCGGGCACATAGAGCATACCGGACAATGACGCCACATTGGCGATGGTGCCGCCGCCGTGCTCGATCATGTGGGCGATCTCATATTTCATGGAAAGGAATACGCTGCGCAGGGAAACGGCGACAGTACCGTCCCAGCCCTCGAGACTTTGTTGGTGGAATTCCGGACCGTAGGCATCGCCAACCGCATCCCCCACGACATTGGCGGCCACATGCAGGCCACCGAAGGCATTCACGGTTTCGGCGACCAGTGCCCGGATATCCGGCTCCAGGGTGGCATCGGCGGCAAAAAAGCGGGCATCGGCACCGCCCTGGCGCAACGATTGCGCCATTTCCTCGCCCCCCGCCTCATTGATGTCGGAGAGCATGACCTTCGCCCCCTCGATGGCAAAAGCCTTGGCTGTGGCGGCGCCGATGCCGCCGGCCGCCGCCGTCACCAGGACCACCTTTCCGTCAAATCGTCCTGTCATTATTTTTCCCTCCTGCTGCTGTCAGGTGGTGGCAACCGGTTTGCACCAGGCCCGCCACGCCGGCTTAAGTCGCCGCTTATTATCTTCCCGGCGAGTATAGGGAGGCGCGGCGGTGAAATCCAGGCAACGGCAAGCGCCGGATTCCATTATGCGCTGCACGTTTATGCTCATTCCCAAATATTCTTGTGCAAAACTTCCGTCAAACATTAAAGTTATAACTAATGCTTTACTGCTCTCTCAGGTTCATAAAGACCTGAAGTTATCGCCACTATGCGGGTCAATGACATCAATGAACATGCCAGCCCACTCGACCGCGAGCAGGCCAGGTGTCTCAATGAACTGGTGAAAAGCCTGTCCGCCGACCAGGCCCAGTGGATCAGCGGTTACCTGGCGGGACTCAACGCCGCCGGTGCCGGCGAGGCCGGCGCCCGGGTAGCGCCGTCGGCCACCGAAAAACCCACCATAACCATCCTCTACGGCTCGGAAACGGGCAACGCCGAGAGGATCGCCGAGCAATTCAGGGCCCAGGCCGAAGACAGGGGCCTGAACGCCCGGGCCCTGGATATGGCCGATTACAAACCCCGGGACCTGAAGAAGGAACAGTGCCTGGTCCTGGTCACCGCCACCCACGGCGAAGGCGACCCGCCGGATCCCGCCGAGGAGTTTCACGAATTCCTGCACAGCCGCAAGGCCCCCGGCCTCGCCGGCGTGCCCTATGCGGTACTCGGCCTGGGCGATTCGAGTTACGAGCATTTCTGCCAGACCGGCAAGGATTTCGATGCCCGGCTGGCCGAACTGGGCGCGGAACGCCTCCATGATCGCGTCGACTGCGACGTGGACTACGACGAGCCGGCGGCTCACTGGACAGAGACGGTGCTGAAACGGCTCGGCGAGCGATTCGACAGCGGCGGGGAGCCAGGGCCCAACGTGGTGGCCATCGGCAGCCAGGCCCGGACCAGGCAACCGAGCGCCTTCGGCCGGGACAATCCCTTTCCCGCGGAAGTGCTCGACAACCTCAAGATCACCGGTCGCGGCTCCAACAAGGAAATCCGCCATATCGAGCTTTCCCTGGCGGATTCGGGGCTCAGTTTCGAGCCCGGCGACGCCCTGTCCATTGTCGCCCGCAACCACGACGAAGTGATCTTCGAACTGCTCGAGGCCGTCGGCCTGGAGGGCTCGGAAGTCGTTCCCACTCCCCGCGGCGAGCAGACCCTGGAGGAGGCCCTGCGCCACGACTACGAAATCACCACCGTGACCCCGCCCTTCCTCGGGGCCTACGCGGAATTCGCCGACAGCGACGAACTGAACCGGCTGCTGGAACCCGACAACGCCGGCAGGCTGACCGAATACCGCTGGGGCCGGCACATCGTCGATGTGGTGCGGGATTTTTCCGCCCGGGAACTGGACGCGAAACGGTTCGTGACCATGTTGCGCAAGCTCCAGCCGAGGGATTACTCCATTGCCTCCAGCTACAACGCCAATCCGGACGAAGTCCATCTCACCGTGGCGGCCGTTCGCTATCGCAGTCACGGCCGGGAGCGGCACGGTGTCGCCTCCACCTACCTGTCGGACCGGGTCGAACCGGGGGAGACGGTACCCGTCTACGTCCAGCGCAACAAAAATTTCAAGCTGCCGGCCGACGACGCCACGCCGATCATCATGATCGGTCCCGGCACCGGCGTGGCGCCCTTCCGGGCTTTTGTCGAGGAACGGGAACACCGGGGCGCCGACGGCCGCAACTGGCTGTTTTTCGGAGAGCAGCACTTTCGCACCGACTTCCTCTACCAGACCGACTGGCAGCGCTGGCTGCGCGACGGCATCCTCACCCGCATGGACGTGGCCTTCTCCCGGGACACCGAAAACAAGGTTTACGTCCAGCACCGGCTGCTGGAGAACGCCCGGGATCTCTACGCCTGGATTCAGGACGGTGCCCATCTCTATGTGTGCGGCGACGCCGACCGCATGGCGCCGGACGTGCACGAGGCCCTGACCACGATTATCGCCGAACAGGGCGGGATGTCCGCCGACAAGGCCCGCGACTACCTGAAATCCCTGCAACGGGAAAAACGTTATCAGCGGGATGTTTACTGACCCCGCTCCCCCGTGCCGCCGGCGTAGGGCTTTTTGTTGCCGGAGCACCACACAGGAATCTGCGAGCAGACACAGAGGTTAAGGAACCATGACTGACGACAGCGGGCGCCTTACCCGGGATGCTCCCCTTGAGGAGTTGCACCCGAACGAGCGACTGAAACACGACAGCAACTACCTGCGCGGCACACTACAGGAAGGGCTCGCCGACCCCATTACCGGCGGTATTTCCGAGCAGGACAACCAGTTGCTCAAGTTCCACGGCATCTACCAGCAGGATGACCGCGACCTGCGCAGCGAGCGCCGCCACCAGAAACTGGAGCCCGCCTACCAGTTCATGGTCCGGGTGAGGCTGCCCGGCGGCGTCTGCACCACCGGGCGCTGGCTTAAGCTTGACAGCCTTGCCAATGATTACGCCGACGGCAGCCTGCGCCTGACCACCCGCCAGACATTCCAGTTTCACGGCGTACTCAAGGGCCGCCTGAAGCCCCTGATCAGGGGCATGGATGAGGTGCTTCTGGACACCATCGCCGCCTGCGGCGACGACAACCGGGGGGTGATGTGCGCCGCCAACCCCGAGCATTCCAGGGTGCATGCCCGGGTTTTCGAACTGTCCCGCCGGATCAGTGAAAGACTGCTGCCGCGCAGCCGCGCCTGGCACGAGATATGGCTCGACGAAGAGCCGGTGTCCGGGGGTGGCGACGGCGAACAGGAGCCTTTGTACGGGCGCACCTACCTGCCCCGGAAATTCAAGATCGGCCTGGCGGTACCGCCGGTCAACGACATCGACGTCCACAGCCAGGACATCGGCTTTATCGCCATCGAGGAAAACGGCGAACTGGCCGGCTTCAACGTCTGCCTGGGCGGCGGCATGGGCCGCACCGACCATGCCCCGGACACCTACCCCCGGCTCGCCGACGTGGTGGGCTTCTGCAGCCCCGAACAGGCGGAGGAAGTAGCGGAGGCCGTGGTGAGTGTGCAGCGGGATCACGGCAATCGCCTGGACCGAAAACGCGCCCGGATGAAATACACCATCGAGGACCTGGGCCTCGACTGGTTTGTGGCGGAAACCGAACGCCGCCTGGGCTGGCGGTTTGGCGAGGCCCGGCCCTTCCGCTTCCACCACAACGGCGATGCCTACGGCTGGACCCGGGCCGACGACGGCCGCTGGCACTATTGCCTGTTCATCGAAAACGGTCGTGTGCGGGACCGGGAGGGCCTGCCCCTGATGACCGGCCTGCGCAAAATCGCCGAGAGCCACGACGGCGAGTTCCGCATCACCCCCAACCAGAACCTGATTATCGCCAATGTGGCCGAGGCGAAAAAGCCGGAAATCGACGACCTGCTCAAGGAACACCGGCTGCTCGACGCCACCCAGGCGAGCCCCCTCAGGCGCAATGCCATGGCCTGCGTGGCGCTGCCCACCTGCGGCCTGGCCATGGCCGAGAGCGAACGCTATCTGCCCGACCTGGTGGGCAAGCTGGAAGCGATAATGGCGGAGGCGGGCATTGCCGACGAGCCCATCGTGGTTCGCATGACCGGCTGCCCCAACGGCTGCGCCCGCCCCTACCTGGCGGAAATCGGTTTCTCCGGTCGCGGCCCGGGCAAGTACGACCTCTACCTGGGGGGCAGTTTCCGCGGCGACCGGCTCAACAAGCCCTATCTTGAAAACATCAACGAGGACAAAATCCTCGAGGCCCTGTCGCCCATCCTTCACCAGTTCGCCCGGGAGCGGCAAAGCGGCGAGCGGTTCGGGGATTTCGTCATCCGCGCAGGCTACGTGCCGGAAGTGAAGGCCGGGCGGGATTTCAACCGGTGACCGGAAAAGAGCCGGTACCCGTCTTTACTCCCGCAGGCTGAATAACACCGTATCGCCGCCCCTGGCGGTCAGGTTTTCGGTGCGTGTCCTCTCATAACAAAAACGCGCCAGATAATAATCCACCGGTGCCAGTCTCTTCGGCGCCCATATCGCCGGCAAACGCTCGATCCACGGCAGGATAGCCCCGTGCCGATCCGCCAGCCGCCTTCGCGCCCACTGTTTCGGAGCGGACGAGAGATCGGTTGCGACCACGCCGGCCAGTTGGGGATGCTCCAGCAATGCCGTTACCTGCTCCCAGGGAACACCGGCAACCAGGTTGTCGGGCACGCCGGCATCGGCCAGGGCGCTAATAACAGGGACAGGGACAGGAACCGGGTCCTCCACCGGCTGCCTGGTGGCAACCACCAGGCCGCAGCCTGCGGCCAGGGCCACCAGTAACGGGGTCGACGACCAGGGCCCCTCCGTAAGACACAGAAACACCCCCCGGGGATGCAGGGAGAGGCGGTTGTCCTCGCCGGTGGGTCCCGGCAGTGAAACCGGCTTCAACAGCCTGCGGGCGTCCGCGAGGATCTGCCCCCGGAGTTCTGCATTGTCTTCATCGACCGCCCCGGCCGCCCCCGACAACCGTTCGAAGGCAACCCCGACGCGATCGCAGCGATCGGGTGGAGGTATTTCCCGCCACTGCCGCCAGGCTCGCACCACTGTACTGAAATCGACAGGGGCCATCGCCTTGCCGGTATCCGACCGGACAGTCCCTGCTCCGGCAGCCGTTTCCGGCATCGACAAAGGCCGGGCAAAGGCCGGCACATAATGGGGCCCCCCGGCTTTGGGCCCGGTCCCGGAAAGACCGGTGCCACCGAAGGGGTTGACCCCCACCACGGCACCCACCATGTTGCGGTTGATATAGGTGTTACCCGCCCGGGTGTGGCGGAAAACGTGGTCGGCAAAGGCCTCGACCCGGCTGTGCACACCAAGGGTCAGGCCGTAGCCCGTACCCTCGATCTGCTCGATCACCGAATCCAGTTCCGACAACCGGTAGCGGATCACATGCAGTACCGGCCCGAAAACCTCGCCGGGCAATTGGTCTATGTGCTCGATCTCGAAGACCCGGGGCGCGACGAAATGACCCTGGTCCGAATGCGGCGGCTCACAGGCGGCGACGATTCGCGCCTCCCGGTACATGGCCCGGACGTGCGCTTCCAGCGCGGCCCTGGCATCCCCGTCGATCACCGGCCCCACATCGGTGGCCGGATGCAGGGGGTTGCCCAGGCGGAGTTCGGCCATGGCGCCCCGAAGCATGGCCAGCACATCGTCGGCAATTTCCTCCTGGAGGTAGAGCACGCGCAGGGCCGAACAACGCTGGCCGGCACTGTGGAAGGCGGAGGCGACAATATCGTCCACCAGTTGTTCGTGCAGGGCGGAGGAGTCCACCACCATGGCATTCTGCCCGCCGGTTTCGGCGATCAGGGGAATGGCGTCCTGCCGTCTCGCCAGCAACCGGTTGATTCGCCCGGCCGTGGCCGTGGAGCCGGTAAAGGCGACGCCAGCCAGGCGGGCGTCGGGAATCAACTGCTCCCCGATGCGCGGCCCGTCCCCCGGCACCAGTTGAACCACCTCCCGGGGCAACCCCGCCTCCCGGAAAAGGTCCACTGCCCGGGCTGCAACCAGGGGAGTCTGCTCGGCGGGCTTGGCGAGCACGGTATTCCCGGCCGCCAGGGCCCCGGCGATCTGGCCGGTGAAAATCGCCAGGGGAAAATTCCAGGGGCTGATGCAAAAAAAGACGCCTCGACCGTGCAGCAGTGCGCCGACTCCGAAATGCGAGCGGGCCTGGAGCGCGTAGTAGCGGCAGAAATCCACCGCTTCCCGGACTTCCGAAAGGCCGTCCTTCAGGGTCCTGCCCCCTTCCCGGCCGATTATGCCTATCAGTTCGCGGGTGTGGGCCTCCAGGACATCCGCCATGGCCTCCAGGATGTGTGCCCGGTACTCTCCCCCCCTGCGATTCCACTCCGGTTGCGCCCGGGCGGCGACGGCCAGGGCCGCATCGAGGGAAGCCGTACTGCTTTCCACCACCCGACCGACCGTGTCGCCGGTGGCCGGGTCGCGTATGGTCCGCCCCTGGGCCTGTTTGCCGTCCGCGGACAGGCCGTCGGCGACGGCTTCCAGGGGGTGCCGGAGGCGATCCAGTTCCGCCATCAGGCCCGCCACCGGCAAGGGGGCGTCCAGGTCCAGGCCCCGGGCCTGGGCGCGCTCCTCGCCGGCGTTGCGGTAAATGGCAAGCGGTGGGGGAATCGACCCGTGGCGGCGGGATGCGCTTTCCTCCACCTGCCCGATAACGTCCCGCACCAGTGCGTCCACGGGTAATTCGTCGTCCAGAAAACGATTGACGAAGGAACTGTTGGCGCCGTTTTCCAGCAGGCGCCGCACCAGATAGGGGAGCAAATCCCGGTGTTGGCCGATGGGCGCATAGACCCGCAACGGCGGCGCATTCTCTCCCGCGTCCCGGTAAAAGTGCTCGTAGAGCAGCGCCCCCATGCCGTGCAGCCGCTGGAATTCATGGGGCCGGTCCCCGGCCATTGCCCGAACCATGGCCAGGGTATAGGCGTTGTGGCTGCCGAATTGGGGGTAGACGGCATCCGTGGCTTCCAGCAGCCGGGCCGCGCAAACCAGGTAACACAGGTCGGTGTTGGCCTTGCGGGTAAACACCGGGTAATCGTCGAGGCCCTGCTGCTGCGCGCGCTTGATCTCGGCGTCCCAGTAAGCCCCTTTTACCAGCCGCACCATAAAGCGCCGGCCGGTCTGCCGGGCCAGGGCGATAAGCCAGTCGGCGACCCCGGGTGCCCGTTTCTGGTAGGCCTGGAGCACGAAGCCCAGGCCCTGCCAGCCCGCCAGGGCCGGGTCCCGGGCCAGGGCCTCGAACAGGGACAGGTTGAGGTCGAGCCGGACCGCTTCCTCGGCATCGATACTGAGCCCCAGGTTGTGGGCCCGGGCCCGCAGGCAGAGGGTGCGCAAACGGGGCAGCAATTCATTCAGCACCCGGTCGTACTGGGCAAACTCATAGCGGGGATGCAGGGCCGAAAGCTTGACCGAGATACCGTCGGCCCGCTCGATGGGCCTGTCCTTTCCCGACCCCGCCAGTATCGCCACCCGATCGAGGGCCTCCCGGTAGGACTCGAAGTAGGCCCGCGCATCGACGTCGGTGCGGGCACCCTCCCCCAGCATGTCGAAGGAGAACAGGGTGCCGGGCGGATTCTGCCGGCGGCCCCGGCGCACACCTTCGTCGATGGTGCGACCCAGCACGAACTCGCCACCCATGATCGCCATGGCCCGGCGCACCGCCCGGCGGACCAGGGGCTCTCCCAGTCTGCCCGTCAGTTGCTCGAGCCAGGAGACCGGTGCTCCGGTCAGGGCGGGGTCGAGCGTGACCACGCGGCCGGTGAGCATCAATCCCCAGGTCGACGCGTTGACGAACAGTGAATCGGTTTGCCCCAGGTGGCTGCGCCAGTCTCCCCCGCGAATTTTTTCCGCGATCAGCCGGTCGCTGGTTTCCTCGTCCGGTACCCGCAGCAGGGCCTCCGCCAGGCACATAAGGGCAACCCCCTCCGGGGATGAGAGTCCGAACTCCCGGAGAAAGGCGTCCAGGCCACCGCCATGGCCACTATCGCCCCGGCACTCCGCCACCAGCCGGCGGGCCTCGGCGAGCCCCTGTTGACGGGCCGCGTCATCGGGAGCGCGAGCTCCAAGCAGAGTGGCAACCGCGCCGGTTTCATCCGCGTGGGTGGCCAGCCGGATTTGCCGGCGCAGTGACGAAAGCGTCATGGTGACAGCCTCTGGAGGTTTCCCGGGACCACGGCCGTAAGCCGACGGTCACTTCAACATATGCCGGCCCCGCGATATTGGCAAGGGCCGCCGTCCCATCGCCTATACTGGGAGAACATCACCCGCAACGCCGCTCAATACGGCGATTGCCGTCGCTTCATGCAACCATCGTCGAGAGGTGCCCGTGCCCAACCGACTGCAACTGGAAACCAGCCCCTACCTTCGCCAGCATGCCGACAACCCAGTGAACTGGTATCCCTGGTGCGACGAGGCACTGGAACTGGCCCGCAGGGAAGACCGCCCCATCCTTTTGTCCATTGGCTATTCCACCTGCCACTGGTGCCATGTCATGGCCCATGAGTCCTTCGAAAACCCGCGGATTGCCGAATTGATGAACGACAATTTCGTCAATATCAAGGTGGACCGGGAGGAACGGCCGGACCTGGACCAGGTCTACCAGACCTGTTTCCAGCTCATGCACCAGCGCGGGGGCGGCTGGCCCCTGACCGTTTTCCTGGATCCCCACAACCATATTCCCTTCTATACCGCCACCTACATTCCCGACAAACCCCGCCACGGCATGGCCGGCTTCGACCAGATACTGGACAGTGTCAGCGAGTTTTACCGGGAAAGGCGAGGGGACGTTCGCTCCATGGAGCAGCAATTCCGGGACGTTTTCCAGCGTCTCGAACGACGCACACCGGCCACGGAATGGGACCTCAACATCATCGACAAGGCCGTACACCAGGCCCTGGGCGAGTACGATCCGAAACACGGCGGCTTTCGCGGTGCGCCAAAATTCCCCCTCCCCTATCAACTCCAGCTGCTATGGTGGCGCGGCGGCAGGAAGGGGCGTGACGCGGTGCGCCACAGTCTCGCCCGGATGATCCGCGGGGGCAGTTTCGATCAGGTGGGCGGGGGTCTGTTCCGCTATTCCGTGGACGAACGCTGGGAGATACCTCATTTCGAGAAAATGCTTTACGACAATGGCCCCCTGCTTACTCTCCTGGCTCCCCTGGCTGAGGAACCGGAATTCGCCCGCGCCGCCAGGGCGGTGGCCGACTGGCTGCTGCGGGAGATGCGCACGCCGGAGGGTGCCTTCTACGCGGCGGTGGATGCCGACAGCGAGGGCCGCGAGGGTCTGTTCTACCTGTGGACGCCGGACGAAATCGCCACGATTCTGGGCCCGGGCAGCGAAGCCCTGGCACTGCTGCGACACTGGCTGAATCTCGATAAGCCGGCCAACTTCGAGGGCCGCTGGCACCTGCACCAGACCCGGCCCCTGGTCGAGGCCGCCAATGCGGTGGGATTGCCTTTCGAGCGGGCGGCACAGGTAGCGGACGCTGCTCTTACCCGGCTGCACCGGGCCCGGGAAGAGCGGGTTTTTCCGTTCACCGACATCAAGATACTCACCAGTTGGAATGCCCTGGCGGTCACCGGTCTTCTGGATATTGCCGAGGCCCTCAACGAACCGGCTTACGGCGAGGCGGCCCTGCTCGCCCTGGATTTCATCCAGCAGAGGTTATGGCGGAACGACAGCCTTTACGCCTCCTGGCAGTGGCGGGAGGACGGCACCGGCGAACCCCGGTACGCTGGCTATCTGGATGACTACGCCTTTCTGGCGGCGGCCCTGTACCGGGCGCTGGCATGGCGCTGGGACAACGACAGGGCGGCCTGGCTCCAGGCAATACTCACCCAGCTGCTGGCCCGTTTCGACGAGGGTGACAACGGCTTTCGTTTCACGGATCGCGCGTCGCCGCCGCTGATCCTCAAACAGCGCACCTTTATCGACAACGTGGTGCCCGCCGGCAATGCCGTGGCCGCGCTGACCCTCACCCGGGCCGGGCACCTGTTCGCCGTCGGCGACTGGCTCGCCGCCGCCGAACGCCCCGTGCGCGCCGGCTGGGAAGACGCCCTGCGCCAGCCCTCGGCCACCTTCCACCTGTTGCGGGCCGCGGACGAGATCACCTCGCCCCCGCCCCTGGTGCTGGTACAGGGTCCCGACCGGGAGGACTGGCGCCGGATACTGCAACCGGAGAATCCGGCATGCCACCTGTTCGCCCTGCCGCCGGCAGTATCGCTGCCCATGGCAACGGCCCGGCGGGAAAACTCGGCGACGGTCTGCATCGGCCATCAGTGCACGGGGCCGTACCGGACACTGGACGAACTACGCGCCGCCCTCAGGGACATTACCGACGCAACAAAGGCATAGGCGACGAAACCCGGCCCCGGTGAATGATGCGGCGCCGGCTTGCCACCGGACCGAAACCGCCATGCCGGCTCAGCTCGGGTCCGGCACCAGGCGCAGGTAGGGCCGGGGCGCCTCCCAGCCGTCCGGAAACAGCTGACGGGCCTCGTCATCGGGCACGGAGGGTACGATGATGACATTCTGCCCCCGCTGCCAGTTAACCGGTGTGGCCACCTTGTGTTCGGCGGTGAGCTGGATGGAATCCAGCACCCGCAGGACCTCGTCGAAATTGCGGCCGGTACTCATGGGGTAGGTGATCATCAGCTTGATCTTCTTGTCGGGACCGATCACGAACACGGAACGCACCGTGGCGTTGTCCGCGGGCGTGCGCCCCTCCGATGATTTGCCCTCGTCGGCCGGCAGCATGTCGTAGAGCTTGGCCACCTTAAGATCGGTATCGCCGATAATGGGATAGTTGGGCGCCTGACCCTGGGTTTCCTCGATATCCCGGGCCCACTTCTCGTGATCCTCGACGGGATCGACGCTGAGACCGATAATCTTGCAGTTGCGCTTGTCGAATTCCGGTTTCAGTTTTGCCATGTACCCGAGCTCCGTGGTGCACACGGGGGTAAAGTCCTTGGGGTGGGAAAAGAGAATGGCCCACTGATCGCCGATCCAGTCGTGAAACTCAATGGTGCCCTCGGATGTGTTGGCGGTAAAGTTGGGTGCTTCATCGCCGATTCGCAGTGACATACCTTTGTCCTCCTCATTCGATTATTGTCCACAATCTCACGAGCGTCTTGAGTATAGTCCGCTCCCCCATCGTCGGTAACCACAGCCTTATAATTTTTTCCTATAGCGGTGTGCCTGCCGATCATAGGAACTGACAGGTCGGGATCACCGGATTCACGGAGAGACGCTGCCCTCGAGCAACCGGTTCAGTTTGTCCAGGAGATTGTGGTAGTGGGACCCCTTCCAATACAGTTTGCCGCAGCTTGCGCACTGGAAAAATTCCCGGTAATAGCGGGCGGTCAAGGGTTCCAACCGGTCCAACACCGCGGATTTTGCCACCGGCTCAATAAGCCCATTGCAATGAAGGCAACGATGGAAGGGATGGATGTTGCCCCCCAGGTCGAAACGTGCCACCACTTCGGCCACCTGTTCCTCGGGCACCACCGAGCGCACGTAATAACCGTGAGTAATGACCGCGTTGTAAAGGAGCCGCCGATCCCGTGTAAGTATCACCCGGCGCTGGGCGACACCCTGGCGAACGATTTCCTCATCCCGGTAGTCGTTACGATAGAGGGTGTCGAAACCCAGCAGCCTCAGATACCGGGCCAGCTTGCCCAGGTGTACATCGGCAATAAAACGGACCTGGCGCAAAGGGCGCGAGCGAATCTTCACCAGGGGCGAGATATCCAGGCTTTCAAAGACAGGGTAAACGGCGACCCGGTCGCCATCGCGCAGCTGGTAGTCGAAGCCGCGGGAACGACCGTTGACAATGATCAGTTCCACCTCGGTGTGCGGAACCCCCAGGGCTTCGATCGGGTCCTTGATACCCGGGTTGCCGTCGAAAAAATAATCGATGCTTCGGCCCCGCTGCCCGGCGGGCAGGAAATCGTTCAATTCCTGGTAAAACCGAAAACTGGCCCGCCTGCCCCTGAAGTCCGTCATGGCCCGGCGCCCGGCATCACCGGGAAGCGCCCAGCATATTGAGATACTGCCTGAGCACCTCGGCATTGTTGTGACGATCGTCCCTGGAGGCGTAGAGGAGGGTAACGGTTTCGCGCCGGGCTCGCCGGGCGAGGGGCCGGAGGGCGCTCCGCCAGGGCTTGAGTTCGCGAAGGTAGGCGCGGCGGAACTCCCCCCATCGGTTCGGGTGGTCGTGGAACCAGCGGCGGAGTTGGTCGGAGGGGGCAATTTCCTTGAGCCACTCGTCAAGCCTGGCATCGCGCTTGGCTATGCCCCGGGGCCAGAGCTTATCCACAAGAACCCGGTAACCATCGTCGCGTCCGGGCTTGTCGTAGATTCTTTTCAGGGCAACAGACATGATTCACCGCCGGTAATCGATGAATGGGAAATTCACGGAATCCTTTAACGATAGTCAATCAAGGGTAGTCAATTTCCCACCGGGTCTCAAAAAACCCCGCCAATGATTGCCCCCGATGCCTTTGTGGCTGCCACTAGCTCCCGATACCACCTTTGTGGATATCTCCCCGTGGACGGCCCGGCGCGTACTGGGGCACGATCCGGGCTAGACTAAAGAAACCATATGTGTGTGTGAGCCGATTGAAGGAGGCAGTTCCATGTTGCGAGTGGCAATAAATGGTTTCGGACGTATCGGGCGCAATATCCTGCGCAGTTGTTATGAAAACGGCTACAACGACAGGCTAAAGGTGGTGGCCATCAACGATCTGGGGGATGCCGGTGTCAACGCCCACCTGTTGCGGTTCGATTCCACCCACGGCCCCTTTTCGGGGACGGTGGAGTCCGGAGACGGGTCCATCCGGGTCAACGGCGACGACATCCGGGTCCTCTCCGAGAAAGATCCCGCCCTTTTGCCCTGGGGGGAACTGGATGTGGACCTGGTGATGGAATGTACCGGTCGCTTTACCAAGCGCCGTGACGCCACCCGGCACCTGGAAGCCGGCGCCGGGCGGATCCTCCTGTCGGCGCCCGGGGAGGATGCGGACGCCATGGTGGTGTACGGCGTCAACCACCAGATACTTCGACCCGAGCACCGGGTGGTGTCGGCGGCTTCCTGCACCACCAACTGCCTGGCGCCGGTGGCCCAGGCCCTGCACCGGGAACTGGGCATCGAATCCGGCCTGATGACCACTATCCATGCCTACACCAACGACCAGCACCTGATCGATGATTACCACAAGGATCTGCACCGGGCCCGCTCGGCGACCCAGTCCATGATTCCCACCAGTACCGGGGCGGCCCGGGCCATCGGCCGGGTGATCCCGGCGCTGCACGGACGCCTGGACGGCCTCGCGGTGCGCGTGCCGGTAATCAACGTTTCCCTGGTGGACCTGGCCTTCAAGGCATCCCGCCACACCTCCGTGGAAGAGGTCAACGACTGCATGCGCCGTGCCGCCCGGGACGATTTCCCGGGCATCCTGGCAATCAATGAACTGCCGCTGGTATCCACGGACTTCAACCACAACAGCGCTTCATCCATTTTCGATACCGCCCACACCCGGGTCATCGACGACCAGGTCAAGATCCTGGCCTGGTATGACAATGAATGGGCCTACTCCACCCGAATGCTTGATAACGCCCTGATTCTCGGGAAACGGGATAGCGGGGCCTGAGTTGGCCCGTGCAACGCTGTATACTGACGGGATTTGCCGGTCCCGCTCCGCCGGGGCGCTGTGAACGTCATCACCGGCGAACCCACATGCGACGGGAGCATTGTTATCAAGCGATTGATCCCCGGGATCAACGGGCACGGCCGCCTGCTGGTTTCCGCCCTGATTTTTCTGGCCTGTACCGGGGCAGGCTACCTGGCCATTGCCCGTTTGCTGGGGGCCGGCTTCGTCCGTTTCGATTCGCGCCTGCTGTCCCCCGCGGTACTTGGCTCCGTGGCGGTGTTGCTGCTGGTTTACTATGTGGCCGACGGCCTGCGCCTGTACTATGCCCTGCGCACCATGGGCAGCCATGTCCCGTTCAGGGCGATGATGCGCCTTGTCTTCATTAACCTCTTTTTCTCCAACATCACCCCCATGGCCACCGGCGGCGGTGTCGCCCAGATCTATTTCATGCGCCGTCACGGGGTCCCGGTGGGTATCGCCACCGCTGCCACCACGGCCAGGACCGTCTTCGCCGCGCTGATGATCTTTGGCGGCTCCCTGGTATTTATCGCCGCCAGGCCCCGCCTGGAACAGGCCGGAGTGTTAAACGGTTCCTGGGGCTATATTGGCGGTTTTGTCGGCATCTATCTGGCGGGTTTCATTGCCCTGATACTGCGGCCGAACTGGTTCCTGCGTCCGGTGCTGACGCTACTGGCCGGGATCAGCCAGACACGGATGATGCAGCGCCAGCGCGCCCAGCGATGGATGCGTTCGCTCAGTCGTGAAATGCGCCGCTTCTCGCTGGCATTCACGGACTTCCTTAACGGCCACCCTCGGGATATTGCGCTGACCCTGGTGTTTACCGTGGTATTCCTCCTGTGCCTGTTCAGTTTCAGCATCGTCCTGTTATGGGGGCTGGGTTATGACGTTCCCATGACCACTATCCTGGGACTCCAGCTGGTCACCACGCTGGTCATGTATTTCTCCCCCACCCCCGGCGCATCGGGTATTGCCGAGGGCCTGTACGGCCAGTTGTTTTCCGGCCTGATCACCGCCAACCACATCGTGCTCGTAACCCTGGCCTGGCGCTTCCTGACGGTGCACCTGGGCATGGTGATCGGCATTTTTTTCGTCAACCGTGAATTTCTGCGCGCGAGCACGACCTATGCAGAAGACCAATAAACTCAAAATCGTCTTTTATATTAACCTGCTTATAGCCATCGGACTGGTGGCCTACAAGGGCTACCTCAATTTCTTTGAACGGGATTTCGAAGCCGTCAATGCCCGCAATATCCAGGCGATACGCGACGCCGTCGGCGGACGGGAAAAATTCAGTTTTGCCGTTGTCGGCAACATCAAGAACTCCATTGGCATTTTCGAACGCAAAATCGTGCCCATGCTCAACGACGCGGGAGTGGACTTTGTCGTATCCGCCGGCAACGCGGTCAGCGGCGGCGGCGAGGACAAATACCGGGCCGTGCACCGCACCTTCAAGCGCCTCGACCCACCCCACTTGCTCACCTTCGGCCCCGACGAATACAGCAGTTTCGGCGCTTTTCGCTTCTACCAGCACTACGGCCCCTATTTTTTCAGTTTCGATTTGAACGGCAACCGGTTCGTTTTCCTCGATACCACGGAAGAGACGCCCCGTCTCTGGCAGACCCTGTGGCTCAGGGACCAGTTGGCCAGCGCCCCCACCCGGAATACCTTCCTGTTTATGTCGCACCCCTTGTACGAAACGGGGAAGAAACCACTGTTCGAAATCGAAGAAAGCCATCTCCAGGCAGGCCCTTTTCGCGACACTTTGCGCGAACTGATTGGCAGGCATGAGGTGGATGCCGTGTTCTCCGCCAATTTGCCCTTTTATTCCCGGCAAACGTTCGACGGTACGGATTATTTTGTCACCGGTGGTGCCGGCGGCCTGGTCCTCAACGATGCGGATAATTTCTATCACTACATCAAGGTGGCAGTGGACGGAGACCGGGTCGACTACGACCTCCAGCGTCTCGACATTGGCCAGCACGGCCTGTTGCGATTTCTGGAAAGCCTCTGGTTTTTTATCCACTCACTCTTTTACGTGGGCTTTGTCAACTTCATCCTGATTCTCAGCATTTTTATCGTTGTCGGTATCAAGCTGTACACCGCGATCTTCGTGGACCGGGATTTCTACCGGGACTTCGACACGGACCCGCGGCCGTTTCTCGATAAACCGTTGCGCATTGCCATGTTCACCAACAACTATCTTCCGTTTATCGGCGGCGTGCCCCTATCCATCAACCGGCTCTATCGGGGCCTGAAAACGCTGGGCGACAGGGTCCTGATTTTTGCCCCAGGTTACGGCAGGCAGGACAAAAGCGAAGAGGAAGGCGTGATCCGGGTCCCGACCCTGATCGCATTCGGCAAACGAAAGCTTCTGCGTATCACCAATATTTTCTCGCCAAAACTTTTTTTCCGATTGCGGGAATTCCAGCCGGATATCGTTCACCTCCACCACCCGCTATGGCTGGGCAGCGCCGGCCTGTGGCTGGCCCGGCGGCTCAAGATTCCCACCGTCTATACCTACCATACCCGGCTCGAGCACTACGCCCATTTCGTGCCCCTGCCGGGTCCGCTGTTCCGCAACCTGATATCCCACCAACTGGTGAAACGCTTTGCCAACCGCTGCGATGCGGTGGTGGTGCCAACCTTTTCCGCCGAGGAATACCTGAGAGTCATCGGTGTCACTGCCCCCATTCATGTACTGCCCACCGGTATCGACTTCGAGCGGTTCCGACAGGTCGACGACAACAGGCTCAACCGGCTTCGCACAGAACATCACCTGGATGGCGTACCTGTACTGATCAGTATTTCGCGCCTGAGCCAGGAAAAGAATATCGATTTCATCATCGACAGCCTGGCTGAATTGCGTCATCGCCAATACCGCTTGCTGATCATCGGCGAGGGCAATGAGCGAGCCCGTCTCGAAGAAAAAATAAAGCGGCTCGGCCTGGACAATCATATAACCCTGGTGGGGGAAGTGGCGCCGGAGGATATTCCCGCCTATTGCCGCCTCGGCGACCTCTTTCTGTTCGCCTCCAAATCCGAAACCCAGGGCATGGTGATACTGGAAGCCATGGCCGCGGGCATGCCGGTGGTGGCGGTGCGTTCCAGTGGCATCGACGATGTGGTACGGGATGGCGTCAACGGCTTCAAGACACCGGAAGACCCCGGGGCCTGGATTGGGCGTCTCGAAGCACTGCTGGACGACCCGGCCCTGCGACGTCGGTTCAGCGACAACGCCGTGGAATCCGCCCGCCAGCATTCAGTGGCGCATTTCGCCGCCGACATGCGAAACATTTACGCCAGGCTCCTGGCCGCCCAGGCCCGGTCGGCGGACAAAGACAGCCGGACGCAAAACTCAAGGGAAACTGCGGCACCAATGAGATTCCGCAATAGCGGCAAGTAGGGATCGCACCTAATCCAGAAAGGTCACCGCCTCACGCACCCCGGCCCGCTCCTGCTCGATGCGCCAGCCGGGATGGGATGTGTCGGCATAGCCGATGGACATGCCGTAAAGCAGTTTCATATCCGCATCCACGCCCAGGACCTCGCGTACCGGGTCGCAGAAAAAACCCAGCACGGTCTGGGGGCAGGTGGCAATACCGTATGCGGCCAGGGTCAGGGCCACGGTCTGGGCATACATGCCTACGTCCGAGGCCTGGCGCTCGTTGCCCCAGGCCGGCATAAAATAAAAAGCGACATGGGGGGCGCCAAAAAAACTGAGGTTACGCATCAACACCTGCCGGTCACCTTCACGGTCGTGGCGATGAACGTCGTTGGCGGCGTACATCCTGGCCCCGTGCTCCTTCTTGCGGGCTTCGTACAGGGGTGTAAAGCTGTCGCTGAGGAAAGGGATATCCGTGGTGAAATGGAAAGATTTCCCGTCCTGCTTCAGGCGCGCTTCCAGTTTATTCCGGGTTTCACCGCTTGCCAGGTAAACCACCCAGGGCTGGGTATTGCAGTTGGACGGCGCCCACTGGGCCAGCCCGAAAGCGTCCTCCAGCACGGCGCGGTCGACGGGCCGGGGTAGAAAATGGCGTACGGCCCCACGCCGTTGCACGGCTGTCTGCACAGACACACTGGCGGGACTATCTGACTGCGGTGGCATGGAGCCCTCCGGGATGCGGCTAAAACGCCGTCGAGGCTAATCCGTCGCCGTGCCCGGCACAAGCGTCTGCGGTCGGAAAAATGCACCCGCCGACCCGAGATCGCCAATTTGTCCTTTTCGCAACAGTCGGCCCGGCGCCGGATCCGGCTCCCGGCAACGCCGAAAGCACCCGGAACGCCTCGCGGCAACCGGATGGCACTGGAACTCCTGCAAACCTATGCGGATAATGGAGCCCGGTTATTCACCGGGATTATCGGCAACGACAATCCCGGCGCCAATTGAAAACCATCAATCAACCGATCAACCCAGGGGCTATGCAATGGACAACAAAGGACAAGGGGAACTGGAAAACAAGGTCGCCATCGTCACCGGCGCTCAACAGGGCATTGGCCTGGCCACGGCCAGCCGGCTCGCCGCCAACGGGGCAAAAGTGGTTCTGGCGGACCTGCCGGGCAGTCGCATCGAGGAAGCTGCCCAAAAAGCTTCCGAAAAGGGCGACGCGGTCGCACGCCACGTGGACATCACCGACGAACAGAGCGTCAGGGAGCTGGTGGAATTCACGCGCGATACCTGGGGTGGGCTGGACATCCTCGACAATAACGCCGCCCGCCAGGGCCTGGCCGGGGATACCGACATCCTCTCCATGGACCCCGATGTCTGGGACAGCATTTTTGCCGTCAATGCCCGGGGTACGATGTTGATGTGCAAACACGCCATCGCCGCCATGACCCGGAACGGCGGTTCCATCATCAACATCAGCTCCGGCACCTCACTGGCCGGCCAGCTTTACCAGAGCGCCTACGCCTGCTCGAAAGGTACAATCAACACCCTGACCAAGTACATCGCCACCCAGTACGGCGACCAGGGCATTCGCTGCAACGCCATCGCCGTGGGTCTGGTCAAGACGGAAATGCTCAAGAAAGCCATGCCCGAGTCTTACCAGCAATTGATGGTGGACCAGAAACTGGCCGGCCGCCTGGGCGACCCCGACGATATCGCCCAGATGGTGTCCTTCCTGGCCTCGGACCGGGCCAGCTGGATCACCGGCCAGATTTACAGCGTTGACGGGGGCTATTTCGCTCACGGCCCCCAGGTCAGTGCCGAGAAAAAAATGATGGCCCAATCCAGCGAGGGTGTGGGCGTCTGACGGCGGGATTCAGGCGGCGGACTCCGCCGCCTTTTCAAGCGCCACCGGAATGCCGTTGACCACGGCATTGCCGGACGGTACGTCCAGCGCCGAACCGGGGCTCAAGCGATTGCTGTTGATGCCGGCGTGGGCCCGGGCCACCTGCATCTCGGCACCCTCGGCGTCGTGCCCCCACCCGTGCGGCAGGCACACCACGCCCGGCACCAGGTCCCCGGTGATCTCGGCCGGGGCGACCACGGCGTTTTCCGAACTGGCGATACGCACAAGATCGCCCTCCTCCACGCCCAGACGGGCAGCGTCCGCGGGGTGTATCTGCAGGGTGCAGCGGTGGCGACCACGCATCAGGGTGTCGACATTGTGCATCCAGGAATTCATCGACGACAGCTGCCGGCGGCTGACCAGTACCGTCTCCGGTTGCGGCCGCGCCAATGCCTTTTCCAGCCGGGGAATATCGTTCAGTATGAAGTCGGGTGCCAGCTCGATTTTTCCCGAAGGGGTTGTCACCACCTCCTCGACGCAGGGGCGTGCCTCGCCCAGCATGATACCGTGAGGCTCGGCCTTGAAGGTTGCCAGGTTAACCCCGCCGGGATTTTCCCCGTAGCGGTCCCCGTAGGGTCCGGTGCGGATGGCCAGGTCGAGTATCCGCTCCGGCCCGGGGTCCGGCGCATGGTCCATGGCCACCGCCGGATCAATGCCCACCTGCCGGCACATGCCGGCGAAATAGTCGTCGTCAAGGGCGGCTATGTCGATATCCCGGTTCCTGGCGCCACCGCAAATGGCCCCCAGCCGCAACATCACTTCCCAGTCTGGGCACCAGCCCGCGGGCGGTTCGTAGAGCGGGGGCGAATAGTGGCCACCGCTTTTCAGGGCAAAAGGCCAGGCCCAGCTGTCCCAGTGCGGCTGCTCCAGCACCGACGCCGTGGGCAGGATAACGTGGGCGTGGCGGGTGGTTTCGTTAAGATAGATATCGACGCTGATCATGCACTCCAGATCCGCCAGGCCATCGGCCACCGCCCCGGCGCTGGGCGCACTCAATGCCGGATTGGCGGCAACGGTGACCAGGCCGCGAATACGGCCCTCGCCGGGTTCGTTCATCTCCTCGGCAAAACAGCCCGCCGGGCTCTGGCCCAGAACCTTGGGCGCGCCCCGGACCCGGGTATACCCGGTGATCACCGGCGCGTCGCTGGGGTATGGGGGCGAGAGCTTCAGGTGGGGCGCCGCTTCCCGGCTCCACATCAGGCCGCCTTCCCGGTCCAGGTTGCCGGTGAGCGCCGCCACCACATCGATCAGCCAGGAGGCCAAAGTGCCGAACTCCTGGTTGCACAGGCCGATTCGACCGTATACGGCGGCGGACGGCGCTTCGCTGATATCCCGGGCCAGGGTGCGGATCACCCCGGGCTCAACGCCGCAAAATTCGGCAATTTTTTCCGGCGGATAGTCCGCCGCCAGCGCCTCGATGGCAGCAGCACCTTCCACCCAGGGTTCCAGATGGCCCAGGCGCACGCGTTTTTCATCAAACAGCGTATGGACAACCCCGAGCAGGAACGCGGCGTCGGTACCGGGACGGATGCCGATCCACTGATCGGCTTTTTTGGCGGTGCCGGTGCGGCGGGGATCGACAACGATGGCGCGGCCGCCCCGCTTGCGCAGATCGGCGATACCCTGCATCACGTTGGGATGGGAGAAAATGCTGCCCTTGGAGGCGGCGGGATTGCCGCCAAAGATGACCATCAGGTCAGTCCGGTCGAGGTCCGGAATAGGTATCCGCCACATGTCGCCATACATCAACTGGCAGGCCAGGTTCTTGGGCTGCTGGTCCACCGTGGAAGAGCTGAAGATATTGGCAATACCCGCCTGTTTGAGGAATTCTCCCGTGTAGCGGTTGACGCCAAAGCACTTGGCGATCATGTTGCCCAGGTACGCGGCCATGGCTTCCGGACCGTGTCTTTCCCGAACGCCGTGCAACAGCGTCTCGCAACGCTCGAAGGCTTCGTCCCAGGTGGCCTTTCGCCACTGGTTTCCCTCGCGGATCATGGGGCTGCGCAAGCGGTCCGGATCGTGATGCACTTCCCCCAGGGTGGTCCCCTTGGGGCAGACGTGACCCCGGCTCCAGACATTGTCGCGGTCGGGACGAACAGATTTAACCCGCCCCGCTTCGGTGGTGATTTCGACACCGCACATACCCTCGCAAAAAGGGCACACCCGGTAGTGCTTGTCCGTGGTCAGTAATGTCATAAGGGTACTCCCGATTCAGCAAACTTCGCGACCAGCCCGGAACGGGCGAACGTATTTCCCGGACTCCCGGCAATGCGGGTCTGTCGGCCGACAATACATCAGGGTTCGCCGCGGCGAAACAGGCGGAAATAAGAATGCGATGGGTCGTCCGGACCGCTGCTGCCCAGTCGCATGCCGTGGATCTCGGGCGCGTTCTCAAGGATGTCCGGCGCCACGCCGTAACGCTGGAGCCAGTCGGTGACGACCCGGCGATGGGCGAATTTCCAGACGCCGTCGCGCCGTTCGTACTTGTCCAGGTAGCGGGCGCCCTGGAGAAAGGAGTATCGCTCGCCATTGAAATCGACCACATGGAAAGCCGATACATAGGCCTCCCCCTCCGCATAGTCGCCCTCCACCTTGATGGCGTGGTTGGTGATACTGTGATGGAGGGCCTGGACCGGCTGCATGAGGCCCGGCAGCCGCTCAAAAAATTCATCGGCGGTACCGGACGGATTGAGGCCGTGCTCATCGCCAGCCCCCTCGTGATAGAGCTTTCGCAGCAGCACAAAGTCCTTGCGATCAATGGCTCGACAATAGGCCAGGACCAGTTCCCGGATCTGCTCCCGGGCCCGCAGTTCCTCAAGGGTTTGGGCATCGCTCATAGATAGCCTGTCTTTCGCCGTTGTCTTTTGCCGCTGACTCTCTGTTGCCGGCCACACAACAGCTTAACAAGGTGACCAGACAATTGTCTTATATATTGTGTGGATCATAACCCCTGTCCGCCACAGCGACAAGCCCGCCGCACGCCCGAAGGCGAGTTGCCTCAGCCATGTTATGATTGGCCGCTTTGCCCGGCGCGGAATCCCGCCGGCCCGGGCCTGCCTCGGCGTCGACAATACAAAAGGATACCCATGACACCGGCATACCGATGGATAGTGTTATCCCTGACCCTGGTGATGCAGATGCTGGTTATCGGCATCGGCATGTACTGTTTTACCTTTTTCGCCGTGGCCTGGGTGGACGAATTTGCCACCAGCCGCAGTCAGTTGATGATGGCCTTTGCCGGTATGACTGTAATGGCGGCGCTGCTGTCGCCCTTTGGCGGCATGCTTATCGACAGTTTTCCGGCACGCCGGCTGGTCATGGCGGGTATTGCCCTGTACAGCCTGGGCTTCCTGCTGATTTCCCAGGCAACACAGGCCTGGGCCGTGATCGCCGTCTTTACCCTGCTCATGCCCATGGCGGTGGTGCTGACCGGCCCGCTCATGTCCCAGAGCCTGGTGGCCAGGGTGTTCGAGGAAAAACGGGGCACGGCCATCGGCATTTGCGCCCTGGGCACCTCGCTGGGAGGTTTCGTCATGCCACCCCTCCTCGCCTCCCTGCTCGCCGTCATGGATTGGCGAATCGTGGCCATGCTGGTGGCCGGCGTGATTGGCGCGGGGCTCCTGCCCCTGGCCTTTTTAATCCTCGGCGCGGCACCCCGGCCCAGGCCGGCCGGGGAACGAACTCATGGGGCCAGGTCATCCGTCGAACTGATCAGGAATCCGGACGTCCTGAAACTGGCCATCGCCTATGCGATACCGGCCGCCCTGTTCTCGGCCGTGTTGCAGAACATGGGGCTGTACGCCCGGGACCTCTCGGTATCCCAGCCCCAGGCCGGTTTTATCGTATCGATCACCGCGATCCTCATGGCGGGAGGAAAGCTGTCGTCGGGGTTTCTCGCCGACCGCATCAGCCAGGCGGCGATTTACTATACGCTGACCGGTCTCGCCGGTGCGGGTATCCTGCTCACGGCCCTGGCCTCCGACTACCCTTCCCTGGCCGCGGGCGTTTTCCTGCTCGGGACCACCGCGGGGGGACTATTGCCACTGATTATCGTCGTCGCCTCCCAGCGTTTCGGGTCGGAGAATTTTGGCCGGGTCATGGGGCTGATAATGGCGGTGGCCAGCCTCTCGGGCCTGGCGCCGCTTTTCGCCGGCTGGATCCGGGATCTGAGCGGCAGCTACCAGCCGGCATTCATGCTGTTGCTGCCACTGTTATTGCTGGCTGCATTCTGCTTTTACCGGCTGACAAAGGAGACGGTGCCAATACCATCGAGCCAGAATGCGCAGGGTCAGTAGGGAAAGTGCCAGCCGGAGGCAGCGACCCGCTGTGCCGATATTCCCTTCCGCCCCCGCATGCCGGGGTCCACGGATGACCGTCGCCGGCGGGACGGCGGATTTTCAACACCACAACACAGGATAAAATCGATGAACGATGCAACCATGCAGGATTTAACGGATAAAGTCGCCATTGTCACCGGTGCCCATCGCGGCATCGGCCTGGAAACGGTCAAGCGACTGGCGGCGGGCGGCGCCCGGGTGGTGGCGGCGGACCTTCCCGGCCAGTCGCTGGAAACCGCGGTCCGGGAAGCCTCCCGGCTAGGCGAGGTGGTGCCCTTCCCGGTGGATATTGCCGACGAGAAAAGCGTCGAGGCGTTGATGGAATTCACCCTCGATACTTACAAGGGGCTGGATATCGTCGACAACAATGCCGCGCTCACCGCCGGCGGAGCCGACGGCGATATCCTCAACATGGATGTGGAAGCCTGGGACAAGACATTCCAGGTCAACAGCCGTGGCACCATGCTCATGTGCAAGCACGCGGTCAGGCACATGCTCGCCACCGGGGGCGGTTCCATTATCAATATCAGCTCCGGCACCTCCCTCTCCGGCCAGATCTACGCCAGCGCCTATGCCTGTTCCAAGGGCGCCATCAATACCCTCACCCAATATGTCGCCACCCAGTACGGCGAACAGGGGATCCGCTGCAATGCCCTGGCATTGGGACTGGTGATGACCGAGCGACTCGCCGAAGTGATGCCAGATGCGTTCCAGGAACTGTACCGGGAAAACAAGCTCGCCGGCCGCCTGGGCAAGCCCGAGGACGTGGCGGAAATGGTGGCTTTCCTGGGCTCGGATCGCTCCGCCTGGATTACCGGGCAAGTCTATTCGGTGGACGGGGGCTTCCTGGCCCATGCCCCGCAAATGGCCAGCGAAAAGAAAATGATCACGGCATCCGATGGTTTTCTGAATAAAGGGCACCTCTAAAAATTGTGAGTGGCCTCTGCGCAACCTGACAGGCGTCAGCGCAAGGCGGTTTGCGCAGGGCAAGGCTGGTTGTCCTTGTCAAGCAAGCCAACGCAGCGCTGGCGTCTGTCAGGCCGCGCCCTTCGGGGCTTTCAGGCGGACTCACACTCGGCGTTGCAACTTCTCGACAGGCAACCAGCATGCCTGCGAAGTTGCTCCTTGATTGCAAATCCGCCTGAAAGCCAGAGGCTGCT
>MRWG01001483.1_pt1 | contig 41166 bp, 41 predicted proteins | sample 1013341 | NCBI WGS metagenome assembly MRWG01 (sample SAMN06117577, study PRJNA244670) | biofilm metagenome | biome: Water; feature: Cathode Biofilm; material: Biofilm; isolation source: microbial consortium enriched at the cathode of a solar microbial fuel cell | place: USA: District of Columbia ... | reverse complement strand
CGGGTTGCGCCTGTTTCCTCGTATTTTGTGGGATTTTCCCAGATGAGGTTTCGGTCTTTACATCCTATTTGTAAGAATTTTGGAATCGAGTGAATGAATATTCATGTAAATCTATGTATATCAAAGGTTGTAAAATGCCTGGCGAGCTTCAGTAACAGAAAATATACAATTGTTTCCTTATTGTACTTGTTAATTTAGACATGGCCTCAAGTGACGATGCGAGAACCGCACACAAGGTGATGAGAATTGCTGCATAAAATGATCCGCATTCTTGTCGCTGACGACAGCGGCATCGCTCGTGAAGTCATCAACAACGGCATCGCCGTTCATCGTTCCAAGCGGTACATCGAGGTTGATAACGTCGATAACGGTCGTTCCGCTGTCGAGGTTCTGAAGAAGAAACAGATCGACATCGCCTTCATCGACATCAACATGCCGGGGCTGAATGGTCCGGACGTAATCGCCGCGATGAGCGAGACGAAGTCTGCAGATTGTCTGACGGTCGCGATTTCAAGCGGCCTTGATGAGCGCAATGCCAACATGCTTCAGCAGCTGGGGGCCTATCATTTCCTGAAAAAGCCTTTCACCCAGGAGGATGTGTCGGAGATCGTCGCCACTTACATGACGATGACGACGACCTATCCGATCCTGATCGTCGACGACAGCGGTACGATGCGCAAACTGACGCGCAAGGTTCTGGAGGCCAGCCGGTTCGACTTCGAAATCTCGGAAGCCGACAGCGCGCAGGCGGCGCTTCGTACACTGGCATCGGGCAAGTTCCGGATGGTGCTGACGGATTTTCACATGCCGGATGTCGACGGTATCGAGCTTGCCGGTTCGATCCGGGACCTGTCGAGCAAGATCGGCATCTACATGATGTCCACCAACGACACGAGCTATCTGGAGCGGTCCGCGGCCTTCGTCGGGATATCCGGTTTCCTGAAAAAGCCGTTCACGCCTCAGGACATAGATACGCTCATGCATCAGTTCCTGGAGCTGGATACGCCAAAATTCGGCAAGGTGCGCAACATGTTCAGCTTCATGGAACGAGAACGCAAGGCATCGTGAGGCTCGCCGGACTGGCGAGTGCTGATCGTTCCTCTTGGGTCTCCTGGACATTTCGCGGGAACCATTTGCCGAACGCTTACATTGTTTCTGGATTGTTTGTCAGCATTCTTGATTTAAAACGCTTCAGTTGATTCAATGAAAGAATCAGAAGTCTCCCCCTAGTTCGTATCGGTTCCACTGTCTGAATGCATGGAGAGCGGTGTGGGCAAAACAGCAAAACTTGAATTACTTCGCCGGATATTGCCTCTCGGCCTCTGCGTGCTGGGTATAGTCGGCGGATTTTTTTTCATGTCGGTGCTCAGCAGCCTGCTCTGCATTATCGCGGCCGCCGGGATCTATGCCGCCTTGCCGCGGCCGAACGTACCGTCCGGTGCCGTAAAACCGGTATGTCATCCGCCGGTTCTGGTACTCGACATGATCGGGTTTGTTATTGGTGCCGCTTTCTTTTCCATAGCATTCATCGGGATGGCAGACTGGAGCGGAGGCGCAGCCCTGATGGCGCTGCTTTGCCTGGGTCCTGCCTCGATTGCACCGGTGCTGTTCACCGTGTCCGCACGACAGGAGACATCCTGGGTCCGTTTCTTCAGCAACGGTTTCGAATTCACACAGTTCGGCCGGCGCGTCCGGGTGATGTATGAGGATCTGAAAAAGATCGACATCCGCCTGTGGCACGCTTCCGGCTGGGCTGCCTGGTTCCAGTCGACGATCGGCTCGCTGGGGCCGAGATCAGCGGTTCTGCTGAATGGGGCTGAAACCACCACGACTCTGGTCTTCAAGCGCCCGGACGGGGCAACCTTTACCATTTCCTCCGAACTGGTGCCGGACCTGCAGCGGGTGCTGATCAACATCGACAGGGCCGGTATGGAGCTTCCTGACGGGATCAGTGAATATCAGCGGTTTCCCAGGTCTCGGCGAGACGGCGGATGGTGTCGTCGATGATTTCTTCGGTGATTTCCGGGCCAAGGCTGCGGGCCAGCGCCTTGGAGGCGGCTACGGCAGCGGGGGCAGCGGAGAGATACGGTTTGATTTCCTTTTCGATCGCCGCATCGAGGTCCGCCTCGCTCACGACCTTCGCCACAAGATCGAGATCCCGGGCCTCTTCCGCGCCGAACAGGCGGGCGGACATGAATACCCGGCGTGCCTTGCCTTCGCCCATGCGGGCCAGCACATAGGGGCTGATGGTTGCCGGGATGAGGCCGAGACGTACTTCCGTCAGGCCGAATTTGGCGCTGTCGACGGCAATCACGGTGTCGCAGACGCTCATCATGCCGATGCCGCCGCCAAAGGCCTGGCCCTGCACACGGCCTATCAGTGGCTTCGACAATTCGTTGAGGCTCTGCAGCATCATGGCAAGCTTGCGCGCTTCAGTCATGCGGGTTTCGCGGTCAGCTTCGAACTGCTCGCGCATCCATCCAAGGTCGCCGCCCGCGCAGAAGCTGGCACCGGCACCCGTCAGGATAACGACACGGACAGTGTCGTCCTCCGCCAATTGCGAGGCAACTTCCGTCAGTTCGGCGATCATCGTGGCGGAAAGCGAATTGTGCTTGTCCGGGCGGTTGAGTGTCAGCGTTGCGACGCCCCGGTCGTCAACAGCAAGGGAGATTGTCTCGAAGCTCATGCGTCAACACTCCTGAGGGTGCGGGCAAAGTCGGCGATTTCAGCAAGCTTCGCCCGGTCGATGCCGGTCTCGAAGCCTTTGCGGGTCATCAGGTCGAGGACGGCTTCGGTTGCGACATTGCCTTTGGCGCCCGGTGCATAGGGGCAACCGCCCAGACCGCCGACCGCACTGTCGAAGGTGCGCAAGCCCTTTTCGAGGCTGACCTCGATGTTCTCGATCGCCCGGCCTTTGGTGTCATGAAAATGGCCGGCAAGCTTGTCCGCAGGGATCGCGGTCAGCACGGCGTCCAGCATCCGGCCGATGGTCTCCGGCGTTCCGGCGCCGATGGTATCGCCGAGGGAAATCTCGTAGCAGCCGAGATCGAACAGCGTTTTGGCGACCTCCGCAACCTTCTCCGGTGGTGTTGCACCGTCGTAGGGGCAGTCGGTTACGCAAGAGACATAGCCGCGAACCGGGATGCCGTCCTCGTGTGCCTTTTCCAGAAGCGGCTTGAACCGTTCGATGCTTTCGGCAACCGAGCAATTGATGTTCTTTCTGGAAAAGCCTTCCGAGGCCGAACCGAAAATGGCGACTTCATCCGCCGACACCTTCTTGGCGGCCGTATAACCCTTCACATTGGGTGTCAGCACCGCATAGGTCACTGACGGATGCCGGTAGATGCCTTCCATCACTTCCTGGGCATCGGCCATCTGCGGTACCCATTTCGGACTGACGAAACTGGTTACCTCGATCTTGCGGAAGCCGCAGGCAGAAAGCCGGTCCACGAGGTCGATCTTCTGGGCCGTCGGCACAAAGGTTTTCTCGTTCTGCAGACCGTCGCGCGGGCCCATTTCAAACAGGGTGACGAATTCAGACATGTTTTCTTCTCTAGCTTCTCGTGAGGCCTAAAGGTGAGGCCGGTTCTTCGCTGCGCTTCGTCCGTGGACGGCACTAGGCAAATCGCGGAGGCATTCGTTAAACGGTGTTTGACACGATCACTCTTCCTGCTCGGCACGGGCGCGCAGTTCACGGCGGATGACCTTGCCGGTGGTGGTCAGGGGCAGGGCGTCGACAAAAGCGACTTCGCGCGGATACTCGTGGGCTGCAAGGCGCGTCTTGACGAAGTCGGCGATTTCCCCGGCAAGTTTGTCGGTCGGTTCAATGCCGTTTTTCAACACGATGTACGCCTTGACGATCTCCGTGCGCTGGCTGTCGGGCTTGCCGACGACACCGGCCATGGCGACCGCCGGGTGCTTGATCAGGCAATCCTCGATCTCTCCCGGGCCGATGCGATAGCCTGATGACGTGATGACGTCGTCATCCCGGCCAACGAAGCGGATCCACCCGGTGTCGTCCTTGATGCCCGTGTCGCCGGTCAAAAGCCAGTCGCCCGCAAATTTCTTTTCCGTCGCTTCCATGTTGTTCCAGTAGGTCAGGAACATCACAGGATCAGGACGTCTGACGGCAATGTTGCCGAGTGATCCGGCAGGCAGTTCCTCACCCGTGTCGCTGACGACGCTGACATCATGACCCGGAACAGGGCGGCCCATGATACCGGGACGCGCCTCCATCAGACTGGCGCAACTGGAAACGATCATGTTGCACTCGGTCTGGCCGTAGAATTCGTTGATCGTCAGGCCGAATATGCGCCGGCCCCAGTCTATCAGCTCAGCGCCGAGCGTCTCGCCACCGGAGGCAACCGAGCGCAGGGTGAATTGCCAGCGGTTTTCCGGGGCTTCCACCTGACGCATCATCTTCAGCGCGGTTGGCGGCAGGAAGGTGTTGCGGATTTTCTGGTCCTGCAGCAGCTGGAAGGCTGCTTCAGCGGTGAACTTTCTGAACCGGCACGCTACCACGGGCACACCCAGGAAGAGCGCGGGCATCAGAACGTCGAGCAGGCCGCCGATCCAGGCCCAGTCCGCCGGGGTCCAGATCCTGTCACCCGGCTGGCCCAGAAGATCATGGCTCATCTCGACGCCCGGCAGATGGCCGAGCAGCACCCGGTGGCCGTGCAGGGCGCCCTTGGGCTGTCCGGTGGTGCCGGAGGTGTAGATGATGATTGCCGGGTCATCGGGGCCTGTGTCGAAGGGGTGGAAGGAGCCTTCGTGTCCGGCCATGTGATTTCGGGCCTTTGCGGCATCAGGACGCCGATCCGGTCGCCGGGCTGGACGCCTCGGGCGGTCAGCAGGTTGGCAAGCTGATTGGAAAGCCGCCTCAGGTCGCCATAGGTGTAGCTGGTGGCGCTGCCGTCCTCGTCGGTATAGACCAGCGCCTCCCGGTTCGGCTCGCGTGCCGCCCAGTCGTCACATATGGCAACGCCGATGTTGAACCGGTCAGGGATCTCCCATCGGAACCTGCCTGACAGGTCGTCATAACTCGTGGCGTCATGCGGCAGCATCGGCTTCCTCCGCGAGCGCGAGAAGAACGGTGCCGTCGGTTACCTGCTCGCCTTCGGCAACAAGAACCTCGCCAATGACACCGTCCCGCGGGGCTTTCAGCGTGTGTTCCATCTTCATGGCTTCCAGGATCACCAGAGGCTGGTCCTTCGTCACGGCTTCGCCTGCCTTGGCGTTCAGAACCTTCACGAGGCCGGGCATCGGCGCAATCAGCTGATCGCCCGCGCCGCCGGCTTCCTCGTCGGCGCTGAGCGTGTCCGGCAAGGCAACCGGGAAGGCATGGCCGCCGAGGAAGACCGTCAGTCCCTTGCGGTCCTCCACCACGACCGCCCGGGCACGGTGGCCGTCACAGTCGTAGGTGATTGCACCGCCTTCAACCTTCACCAGAGCATATTCGCGTGAGCCTTCCTCCAGCTGGACCGCGAACCGCTGATGGCCGAGGGCGTGGACCTCGACGTCCCGGCGCTCGCCCGCAATTTCAAGCAGTGCGTACTGGCGCGATGCACTCCAGATCCGCCATCCGGCCAGCGTGTCGAACGGATCGTTGCCACTTGCCGGCCTGGTCAGGCCGAGCGCCGTGAGAGCGGCAAGGGCAATGGCGTCCACCGGGATGGAGGGCTCTTCTATGAGCTGGGTCAGATCCCGGTCGATAAGGCCGGTGTCGACATCGCCCGCGGCAAAACCTTCATGGCGACACAGGGCCGCCAGAAAGCCGGCGTTGGTGACGCAGCCGGCAACTTCCGTTGCCTCAAGGCTTGCCAGCAGCTTGCCAAGTGCCGCCTGGCGGGTCGGGCCGTGGACGATCACCTTGGCGATCATCGGATCGTAATAGGGGGTGATTTCATCTCCGGAGCGCACGCCGCTGTCGACCCGGGCACTGTCTTCCGGAAGGGCCAGATGCTCCAGCGTGCCGATGGCGGGCAGGAAGCCCTTCGGCGCATCTTCCGCATACAGCCGGGCTTCGAAGGCCCAGCCGTTGAAGGAAAGATCTTCCTGGCGCTTTGGCAAGGTTTCGCCGGAGGCCACTCGAAGCTGCCACTCGACCAGGTCTTCGCCGGTGATGAGCTCGGTAACCGGATGCTCGACCTGCAGCCGGGTATTCATTTCCATGAAATAGAACCGGTCGGTTGCCGTGGCTGTCGCCGAAAACCTGAATCTCGATATGGCGCGGCTTGGTCAGGTATTTCTCGATCAGCACGCGGCCATCGCCAAAACTGGCTTCGCCTTCGCGCTGCGCGCCTTTCAGGGCGTCTGCAAAATCCTTCGGTTCATCGACACGCCGCATGCCTTTGCCACCACCGCCGGCACGCGCCTTGATCAACACCGGATAGCCGATCCGGTCGGCCTGTTCCTTCAGGAAGTCCGCGTCCTGGTTCTCGCCATGATATCCAGGCACCACAGGCACACCGGCCTTTTCCATCAGCGCCTTGGCGGCATCCTTCAGGCCCATGGCGCGGATGGAAGAGGCGCTCGGGCCGATGAAGGCTATGCCGGCCCTGTCGAGGACGTCGACGAAATCCGGATTTTCCGACAGAAAGCCGTAGCCCGGATGCACGGCTTCGGCGCCACTCAGCTTGCAGGCTTCGATGATCTTGTCAGCCTTCAGATAGCTTTTCGAGACCGGTGCCGGTCCAATACGGAAAGCCTCGTCGGCCATGGCAACGTGCTTGGCCCTGGCGTCCGCATCGGAATAGACCGCAACGGTCTTGATGCCGAGCTTCTTGGCCGTTGCCATCACCCGGCAGGCAATCTCGCCGCGGTTGGCAATGAGGATCTTCTTGAACATTTCTCAGTTCTCCTCCCAGGGAGTGACTAGTGCGCCGGGGGTATCGGCAGTTCGGTCCGGAGCAAGATCCGGCATATGTTGTATGGGCAGCTCGCTGAACACCGTGATGGAGTTCCGGCTTCCGTCGGCAAGGAGTGCGCTTCGTCCGGTTGCCAGCACGCTCACCTTCAGGCCGCCGACGGAGAGGGTGTCACCCTTGTCGATATTGCCTTCGTCGAGCGCAACCAGGATGGCCGTCAGGGGCTGCGTCAGCTGTATGTCGGGATGCTGGTCACGGAACGCTGCTTCGATATCCGGGCCGCATTCCACCATCGAGCGGACTTCACCCTTCATGAGGTTTCCTCCCGAGTGCGGCCAGAAGATGGGCATGGCTTGCCTCGTCGAAGGCAACCAGTGTGACGGTTTCGACTTCCGGCAGGTCCTCCAGAACCCGTTTGACAGTTTCCACCGCGACCGACGCGGCGCCGCCGGCCGGATAGCCGTAAATGCCGGTGGAAATGGCCGGGAAGGCTATGCTTCTGAAGCCGGTTTCTGCCGCAAGACGCAGGCTCGTTTCATAACAGGAGGCAAGAAGGTCCGCTTCGCCCGACGTGCCGCCTTTCCAGACGGGGCCGACCGTGTGGATGACGTGGCGGGCGGGCAGGCGGTAGCCACTGGTGATCTTTGCATCGCCTGTTTCACAGCCGTTAAGCGTCCTGCATTCGGCCAGGAGCTCCGGACCTGCCGCACGGTGGATCGCCCCGTCGACACCACCGCCGCCGAGCAGCGACGAGTTGGCCGCGTTGACGATGGCATCCACGTCGAGCCGGGTGATGTCGCCGATGTGTGTCTCGATCCTGCTCACGGCTTGAGCTCCGGCTGCAGATCTTCAACAACCTTGAAACGCTCGCAGACAAGGTCCATTTCCGGGTCAAATCCACCGTTGCGTTCAAAGAAGACCTGATGGTCCCTGCGCCAGCCGGCGAGGTCATCATTCTCGCCTTCCGCCAGGGCGAAGTCTTCCCCGACATCGCAGAAGCGCACGACGGACACTTCCAGTGTTTCGATCACCAGCGCGGGGGTGTCGTCCCAGTTCAGTGCAATGTCCCGCCGTCCATGAACGGGCAGGACCTCACCACCGTCCTCATAGCTCTGCAAGGCGCCGCATGTAGCGGTTTTCCTGCCGGCGCGGACAAGGGCGATGAGCTGGGCACACAGGTCCGCATTGTCGCCGAACTTGAAGGTTTCGGCGCCGGGGTATCTTGCTTTCAGCTCGTCGATGGACATCGGATCACATCCTGAAGAGACCGAAGCGCGTGTCTTCGATCGGGGCGTTGAGGGCTGCCGACAGGGAAAGGCCCAGAATGTCCCGGGTCTTGCGCGGGTCGACAATGCCATCGTCCCAGAGCCGGGCAGTCGCGTAAAGCGGGTGACCCTGCTGTTCGAACTGATCGATGATCGGTTGCTTGAAGGTTTTTTCCTCATCCGCCGGCCAGCTGCCACCCTTGCGCTCGATACCGTCGCGGCGGACGGTGGCAAGCACGCCGGCGGCCTGTTCGCCGCCCATGACCGAAATGCGGGAATTGGGCCAGGTCCACAGGAAGCGCGGCGAATAGGCCCGGCCGCACATGCCGTAGTTGCCGGCACCGAAGGAGCCGCCCACCAGCATGGTGATCTTCGGGACCGAGGTGGTGGCGACCGCCGTCACCAGCTTGGCGCCGTCCTTGGCAATGCCGCCGCTTTCATATTTGCGGCCGACCATGAAGCCGGTGATGTTCTGCAGGAACACCAGCGGAACCTTGCGCTGGGAGCAGAGCTCGACGAAGTGGGCCCCTTTCACCGCGCTTTCGGAAAACAGAACGCCGTTGTTGGCGATGATGCCGACCGGCATGCCATGGATATGGGCGAAGCCGCAGACCAGTGTGGTGCCGTAGCGGGCCTTGAATTCATCGAAGCGCGATCCGTCGACGGTGCGGGCGATCACTTCGCGGATGTCGTAGGGCGTTTTCAGATCGGCCGGAACGACACCGAGGATTTCGTCCGGATCGTAGAGCGGGTCTTCCGGTCTTCCGCAGATACTTCCTCGCCGGTGGCGGCCTTCACCAAAGGCGGACCGGCCAGGAAGATGGTGCCCTGGTTCTTGACGATGATGGTCTCGTCCGACATGGCCGGCACATAAGCGCCGCCCGCGGTGCAGGAGCCCATGACGACCGCGATCTGGGCGATGCCTTTTGCCGACATGTTGGCCTGGTTGAAGAAGATGCGGCCAAAGTGGTCGCGGTCCGGGAAGACCTCGTCCTGGTTGGGCAGGTTGGCGCCGCCGCTGTCGACCAGATAGATACAGGGTAGATTGTTTTCCGAGGCAATTTCCTGAGCGCGCAGGTGTTTCTTGACCGACATCGGATAATAGGTGCCGCCTTTGACGGTCGCGTCATTGGCGAGGATCATCACCTCGCGGCCTTCAACCCGGCCGATGCCCGCGATCATGCCGGCGGCGGGAGCCGCGCCCTCATACATCTCGTGGGCGGCCAGCATGCCGACTTCCAGGAAGGGTGAGCCGGGATCGAGCAGGCGGGAGACGCGTTCGCGCGGCAGGATCTTGCCGCGGGACACATGACGCTGTCGGGCGGTCTCGCCACCACCGTCCAGGGCTGTCTGGGCTGCTGCCTTGACGGTGTCCATGGCCGCTTCGTGGGCGGCGCGGTTTGCTGCAAACTGTTCGCTTCTCGGCGATAGGCTCGATTTCAGGATGCTCATGTCACCCGGTCTCCCTTGGATCAACCTTGTGGACGGTCGATTGAGTTCAGTTGCTTGCTCCCCACGCGTCCGGTTTCACGCCTGAGGGGCCAGAATGTGTTGGTTCCCCGGCGCAACGGCCTTGCGCGCCAGGTCCAGGTAAATCTCTTCGATATCCAGTTTCGACAGGCGGCCGCCTGGGCGGTACCAGCTCGGAATGCCAGTCAGCATGGCGATGATCGCGCGGGTGGCGACCCTCGGTTCGCGTACGCTGTAGCGGCCTTCAGCGGAGCCGGTTTCCAGAATACCCGTCAGGATGCCCTCGTAGCGACGGCGCTCGGCTTCGACGATGTCGAAGTTGTCCGGTTCGAGATTGCGCAGTTCCATGTAGGAAATGAACACCTCGTCCGCCCGTTCCAGGTGATAGCGGATGTGAAAGCGGACAAAACGCTCCAGCGGGTCCATGTCAGCCGGAAAAGCCGCTTCGTCCCAAGCGGCAAGGAGTTCGCCCATGTGGGCGAGCATCAGGTCCTTCAGGATGTCCTGCTTGGTCGGGAAATGGTTGTAGAGCGCGCCTGGCTGAACGCCGACATCGGCGGCGATTTCGCGCATGGAGACAGCGGCATAACCGTTGGCGGCAAAGCGTTTCAAGGCTGCCTTGCGCACACGTGCGGCAGTCTCGCGAAAGCGTTGCTGCTAGAAAGAATGACAGGGGAACAGGCGCGACTGTCAAAAAACTTTCATGGATAACCTGTTCACAGTCCTTGGGCATTCTGCGTCCGGTTGAATGCGCTGACGAACCTGGGCGTACCTCCGGGATGTATTTCAAAGGAACCGATTGATGACCGAAGAAAGTGCAAAAACCTGGGTTGAAGCGGAATGGGCAGACAGCCTGGACGAAGAGCTGGAGATGGAGATCGACGATTTTCTCGTCGCCAAGGATCTCGCCTTCATCTCCGCGAAGAAGCACAAGTCGACCATCGACCGGAACACCTATTTCCACGAGTTGCTGCGTCTGCAGGCCGAACTGGTGAAGCTGCAGGACTGGGTGCAGCATACCGGTGAGAAGATCGTGATCATCTTCGAGGGGCGCGACGCCGCCGGCAAGGGCGGGGTCATCAAGCGCATCGCGCAAAGGCTCAATCCGCGTGTCGCCCGTGTGGTGGCGCTGCCCGCACCAACCGACCGTGAAAAGACCCAGTGGTACTTCCAGCGCTACGTGCCGCATCTGCCGGCCGCCGGCGAAATGGTGCTGTTCGATCGCTCCTGGTACAACCGCTCCGGCGTCGAGCGCGTCATGGGCTTTGCCAGCGATAGCCAGGTGGAGGAGTTCTTCCACGATGTACCGGAATTCGAACGCATGATCGTGCGCTCCGGTGTGCGGCTGATCAAATACTGGTTCTCCATCACGGATGAAGAACAGCAGCTCCGCTTCCTGATGCGCATCCACGATCCGCTGAAGCAGTGGAAACTGTCGCCGATGGATCTGGAATCCCGCGTGCGCTGGGAGGATTACACCAAGGCCAAGGAAGAAACCTTCGAGCGGACCAATATTCCCGAAGCACCCTGGTTCATCGTGGAAGGCAACGACAAGAAGCAGGCGCGCCTCAACTGCATCAGCCACCTCCTGTCGATGATCCCTTACGAAGATATCCCGCACGACCCGATCAAGCTGCCGGAACGGGTCTACAATTCCGATTATGAGCGAAAAGTCCTGCCGGAACATCTCTACGTGCCGGAGAAATTCTGAGCCGGGACAATGCTCCCTTCACGGGCGCGGCGCTGCTATGTGAAATCGCGGTGAAAGACCTTCGATGTCTCCCCGGATCTCCGCTACGCTTGTCCGGGGGGGCGAGTTTGGTGTGACTGCTGCCTGCGTCCAGCCGATGAGGCCGGTTTCAAATCAGCTTTTCACCAGCGAGCAGGCCTTTCTCCGGCCTTTCTGCCCTTGCAGAGTTAAATCGTTTTATGTCATCTGGCGTGCGTACCTCAAAATCATGGGAAGGATGCCGGCATGACGGAAAAGACTATCAGGTGGGGGATCGTTTCGACCGCGAAAATCGGTCTTGATAAGGTCATTCCGGGCATCCAGCGGTCGAAGACCGGCACCGCCTATGCGATTGCTTCGCGAGATCTCGACCGGGCAAAGGAAGCAGCGAGGGGTCTCGGCATCGAGAAGGCCTACGGATCATACGAGGAGCTGCTCGCAGATCCGGAGATCGACGCGATCTACAATCCGCTGCCCAACCATATGCATGTGCCCGTGACGATCCAGGCGGTGAACGCGGGCAAGCACGTGCTTTGCGAAAAGCCGGTCGCGCTGAATGCCGACGAGGCAAAACAGCTTCTGGACCTGCCGAAGGACAAGCTGGTTGCCGAAGGCTTCATGGTTCGGGCGCACCCGCAATGGATCAAGGCGCGCGAGATCGTGCGGTCCGGCGATCTGGGGGAGCTGAAGGCGATCCAGACCTTCTTCAGCTACTACAACGATGACCCGGGCAACATCCGCAACAAGGCGGATATCGGCGGGGGTGCGCTGCTTGACATCGGTTGCTACACGATGCTGGCCGGCCGGTATTTCTTCGATGCCGAACCTCAGCGGGTCGTTTCGCTGATCGACCGGGATCCCGCCTTCGGCACCGACCGCATGACCAGTGCCCTGCTCGACTTCGGCAACAACCGGCATCTCAACTTCACCGTCTCGACCCAGCTGACGCCTTATCAGCGCATTCATCTGGTCGGTACGAAGAAGCGGCTGGAAATCGTCATTCCGTTCAACGCGCCGCAGGGCGAAGCTGTTCAGATCCGGCTTGACGACGGTTCGCTGCTCGGCGATGCGGCGATGCAGTCGGATATCATCGCGCCTTGCGATCAATATGCCGAACTGGCGGATGTGTTTGGCCGGGCGATCACCGGTGAAGCGCCACTGCCTTATGGTGCGGAAGACGCCGTCCAGAACATGAAGATCCTCGACGCTATCTTCGCGTCGGCCGAAAAGGATGGCTGGGTCAGTATCGGCTAAGCCGTTCGCACACCCTGCCTGCCACAAAGCCAGGTCCCGGCCTCGAGCCGGGACTTGTTTTTTGAGGAGACCGCGGCGGAAAGGCCTGCGCAACCACGAAAGGACTTGGCGTGGTTGAAAAGTCGCCTTGTGTTCAAATCTCCACAAAAGCGAAACCGTTGTCGCGTGTTTCCAGATATCCGAACCTGTCGGTAGACAGGTGGGTCGCGGCAAAGGGAATCCTGTCTGCCGACAGCCTGTCGAACAGAGCCCTTCTTGTTTTTACGGCCAGATCCGGGTCGCTGTCGAGCGCATAACGGACATCCGGATTGGCAAATTGCAGCGCATCGGACACCACGACATCCGCGAGCAGAATGGCTTCCTTGTTGCCTGAAGAAAGGTGCAAGGCCTGATGACCAGGGGTGTGGCCGGGCGCTGAAAGCAGGGTGATGCCATCGCCGATGTCGGCATCGCCACGATGAAGCCGCAGCTGCCGTTCAGTGACAGTCCGCCGATATGATCGGCATGCATGTGGGTAATGACGATATCGGTCACCGCTGCGCGCTCTTCGGTCTTTTCCGGAGCCTGCCAGGTCAGCGTGCCGCTGGCCGGAAATCGTTCCTTCAGATATTCGCCCGAACCGGCGTCGACCAGGATCTTGCGGGTGCCGGTCTCAATCAACCAGGTATTGGCGCCAAAGCGTGTGCTCGGGCTGACGGCGTCCTGTTCGGTCTGTGTCACGTTGGAAAAATAGGCTGCGGGAATATCGAGATAGCCGTCCGACAGGGCCGTGACGGTCAGGTTGCCTCGTGCAAGACGGGATGCAGATTTATCGAGAGTGTCGAGCATAGGGGTCTCCATGTGTTTGTACTTTGGAGAAACCTAGCTTCGAGCATCTTTCGGGGCGATTGGCGCAAATGACAAAGAATGTGCTAAATCAGCCAAATGGATCAATCGCTGTCGATCGCCATTCTCGCTTATCCGGGATCCCTGAAATCCGCTGTCTACGGGCTCCAGGATATTCTGGGCCATGCGGCGCGGATCAGCGATACCGGGATGAAACTGGATCTGTTGGAAGATTTTTCTGCGGCAGTGGACCGATATGACGCGGTAGTCCTGCCGCCCTCGGCAGGAACGGTGCGTCTGGAAGAGGTTCCGGCTCTTCCTGCTTTTCTGCAGCATTTGCACGGTCGCGGCGCTGTTGTCTGTTCGGCTTGTACCGGGCTGACGTTCGTTGCGGCGGCCGGTCTGGCGGAGAGGCGCAAGGTTACCACCCATTGGGGACTGGAACAGCGTTTGTCAGCAACCTATCCGGACCTCAGGCTCGATACGGACAGGCTGCTGATCGAATATTCCGACCTGATCACGGCCGGAGGCCTCATGGCCTGGGTCGATCTTGCGCTGGCGCTCATCGAGCGGTTTCTGGGGTACCCGGTCGCTGTTGACACGGCGCGGCATTTCATTGTCGACTTTCGCCGCCGAGACCAGCGCCGGTTCAGGCGCTTCCTGCCTGAACTTCGGCACGGCGATGCTTCCATCTTGAAAGTGCAGCATTTCCTGGAAACCCGGTCGGGTGACGACGTGAGCGTTGCCGATATGGTGCGCACCAGCGGGCTGCCGGCGCGGACCTTTCAAAGGCGCTTCAAGATGGCAACGGGACTTGCCCCGAAACAGTATCTCCAGGAGCTTCGCATTGAACGTGCCAGGGATCTCCTGATCGAAACGGATCGGCCCGTCTCGGATATCTGCTTTGCCGTCGGCTACAACGACCCGCCATCCTTCGTTCGCCTGTTTTCACGCCTTTCCGGTCTGACGCCGGGCGCGTTCCGCGAGCAGTATCGACGGCAGTCAGATATGGCAGGGTAACCGGCTTGATCGACCCTCTTGTTGGTGCGACCTTTCCCGCTGCCGGCGAGCGCATATGAATATGAGAGAGGGACACGCGATAGGTATCTTCGCAAGAACTTTGGGACTTCTGGCCGTGGTGGGCCCCTGCCTTCTCGCGGGAGGCGCCGCTGCGGACACGTTGCCTTCCCCCATCACGGGTGCGGTCGAGTTCGGCGGTCTCCAGATGAAGCTGTCAGAGGGCGACGGTCAAAGACGTTTGATCTTGGCAAACGGCGACCGTCTGCCTTTTCCGAAAGGTGGCAACATCGTTCTGGCTGTCGATCGGGTCCTGGTCTTTGATGCAGAGGGAAACACCGCCGGGAGTTTTCTTCATGACGGTCGGATTTCTTCTGAATTGCTGCAGCGGATGGCCATTCTGGAGAGCTTTTCCGCAATAGGTGCAAACCAGACACGTGAAGACGCCGCACAGCATCTTGCTGCCTTTGGTCTGCCTCGGACGTCTGCAGAACTGCTGGCGGCAATAAACCGGGATGTGCCGGAGTTTGCCCGCGCCAGTGGAGAAGAGTGTGGCGGCAATTGCGATTGGGCCGCGCTCAACGCCATCGAGCGTATTGCAGAAGACCTGGAACGCAAGGATGTCCGTATCTTCGAAAACGCCACTCGCTATCTTGTCGGCTTCGGGCCGCCGGAAGTAGAGGCGAAGCCTGATTACATGATAGCGGCAAACCCCGCTGCGCCGCTTTACCTGTCTGCGGACAAGACGGCTGCGGCAACGGATGCACTCGGCCTGAAGTTCTTGCTGCTGAATGCGGATGAGCAAACGGACAGCCCCGGGCGCCGAGCCGTCTGCGTTCCGCTTTCAGGCTGTGGTTGGGCGGAAATCGATGTTCTGACAGAAGTTCGCCCGGAATGGCTCGAGTTTGAAAAAACGACCGGAAAATTGCTGCGCGTGATGTTTTGAGGGCGTTCAAAAGGTCCTGAATGAAAAGAAGGCGTACCTCTTCCGAGACACGCCTTTGGAGATGTTTGCAGGATTTCCCTGAAACGTCAGCTTTTCAGGAAACGCTCGCACTCCGTTGCCAGAGCCGACAGATCGTCAAATGTTCCCGGACCGGCCGCGAGAACCGGGCCACCGTCCAGGATGGCATCCCCCGCCACCGGGAACGGGCGGTAGCTGCCGCCGGCTTCGGCGACCAGGCAATAGCCGGCAAGGCAATCCCAGGCATGCATGGACGGTTCGTAGAAACCGGCGAGCCTGCCCGCGGCCACGGAGGCCAGCATCTGCGCGCCCGATCCGGTGCGGATATAGTTGCCGCCACGCGCCATCAGACCGGCGATAAGCGCGCCGATCATTTCCGCCGGTACGGCGTGGTTGGCGCCGATCCCGGTCAGGCTGTTTTGCAGGGTCCTGGATGAATCAAGCCGGAGGGGTTCGCCGTTAAGCGTTGCACCGCCGCCCTTGACGGCTGCGAAGCTCTCGTCGTCGCAAGGCACGCGGATAACACCCATGACCAGATCCGTGCCGTTGAGAAGGGCGATGGAAACACACCAGCTCGGCAGACCGTGAACGAAGGCGGATGTACCGTCGATCGGGTCAACCACCCAGGTGAACCCGCTGCTGCCCTGTTCGACGCCGTGTTCCTCACCCAGGATGCCGTCTTCGGGAAACGAGGTGTGCAGCCTGTCGCGGATGAGGGTTTCAACGTTCTTGTCGGCGATCGAAACGACATCCTGCAGGCCGCCCTTGATCTCTATGGTGAGGTCCTTGCGCCGCCGAAAATGCAAACGACCTTTCGACCGAATGATCGATGACGAAGAAGTTTCCGACCTGGGTCTCGATCTCGTATTCGACGTGATCGCCGAGATAGGCCGCGCTCAGGATCTCTCCGCCAAAGCCGGAAGCGCCTTCCGGGTTCAGCACGACCGAGCCGGGGCGTACCGCCAGCTTGGCCTTGCCGTTGGCGGTCTGGCGGGCGCGCAGCCGGTGCTGCAGGCCACCGACATCGATCAGTGTTTCGTCGCCTTCACGCCCGACGACTTCGCAAGTTACGACATTCGCCTCGCCCATGAAGTCTGCGATGAACTCTGAAACGGGTTCTTCGTAGAGTTCACGCGGAGCGCCCTCCTGGGCGATCTTGCCGTCTTTCATGACCACGATACGGTCGGACACCGCAAGTGCTTCGTCCTGGTCGTGGGTGACGTAGACGGCGGTGAAACCGAGCCGCTGCTGCAGCTCGCGGATTTCCGTCCTGACGCGCCGGCGCAGCCGGGCATCAAGGTTGGACAGGGGTTCGTCCAGCAGAAGCACCTGTGGGTTCAGCACCAGAGCACGAGCGACCGCGACGCGCTGCTGCTGACCACCGGAAAGCTCTGCCGGCAGGCGGTGACCCATGCCGCCAAGACCGACCTGGGCAAGGCCTTCTTCCGCCCGCTCGCGCGCTTCGCGTTTTTTGTACCCGGAGGATTCCAGGCCGTAGGCAACATTGTCGAGCGCGTTCATGTGCGGGAAAAGGGCATAGGACTGGAACACCATGGAGACGTCGCGTTCATGTGCCGGAACCATGGTCACGTCCCGTCCACCGATCAGGATCCTGCCCGCGCTCGGGTGTTCGAGACCTGCCAGCATGCGCAAGGTGGTCGTCTTGCCGCAGCCGGAGGGGCCGAGCAGGGTCACCAGAGTGCCGGGTTCGATGGTGATCGACAGGTCCGGAATGGCGGTGAAGGTGCCGAAGTCCTTGCGGACGTTTTCAAAAACGACGGAGCCGGGTTTGAGGTCAGTCATGCAGTTTTCTCCTGCGCGATACGGATTTTATTGGATTTGGCCATGCCGGAGACGCGGTTTTCCCGGCGCAGGCGGCGTTCGCCGACCAGCAGCTGGAAGCCCGCAATGACCGTGATCATCACGAAGATCAGCATGGAGGAATAGGCGATGGCGATGCCGTATTCGCCGTTTTCGACGAGGCCGACGATGTAGGAGGTCGCCATGTTGTATTCCGCGCTGACCAGGAAGATGACCGCACTGATGGATGTGATTGCCCGGACGAAGGAATAGACCAGCGCAGCGGTGATGGCCGGCCGCAACAGCGGCAGGATCACCTTGCGCAGGGTCCGGGCGCTGTTGGCCCGAAGCGTCAGCGAAGCTTCGTCCAGGCTCTTGTCGAGCTGGCTCATGGCGGCAATGCCGCCGCGCACGCCAACGGGCATGTTCCGGAAGACAAAGCAGGCAACCAGGATCAGGGCCGAGCCGGTCATCTCGATGGGCGGCAGGTTGAAGGCCATGATGTAGCTGATGCCGATGACGGTGCCGGGAATGGCGAAGCTCATCATGAGGGCAAATTCGAAGGCGTTCTTGCCGGCGAATTTCTGCCGCACGATGATATAGGCCGTCAGCAGGCCGACTGCCGCCGTCAGGGGGGCGGAGATCAGGGCGATTTCCATGGTCGTCCAGAAGGAGTTCCAGGCAACGCCGGTCCACACGAGAGCGCCATCCTGGAAGGTGACCGAGAACGCCCTGGCGTAGTGTTCCAGCGTCAGGGAATTGTCGAGACCCCAGGTCTTCACGAAGCCGCCGAACAGGATCATGCCGTAGACGACGATGGTGAAGCCCATCCAGGGAAGAACGATGCCATAGACGGTGACGGAGAGGCTCTTCGGCAGGCCCGCATGGGCACCGCTGTCGCCCTTGCCGGTGACGGTTGCGAAGTTCTTGCCCGACAGCCATAGACGCTGCGCAAGGAAGGCGGTCAGTGTGAAGCTGAGCAGGATGATCGCGAGCACGGCGGCGCGGGACGGGTCGACCTGCGAGCCGACGACGGCAAAGAAGATTTCGGTCGAGAGCACGCCATGGCTGCCGCCAAGCACCAGCGGATTGCCGAAATCGGCCATGCTTTCGATGAAGCCGATCAGGAAAGCGTTGGCAAGGCCGGGTTTCATCAAGGGCAACGAGACGCGCCAGAACGTGCGCCAGCGATCAGCCCGCAGCGTTTGCGAGGCTTCTTCCATCGATGGGCTGACACCTTCGACAACACCGATCAGGACGAGGAAGGAGATTGGCGTGAAGGACAGGACCTGCGCAATCCAGATGCCCGTCAGCCCATAGAGCCAACGGCTTGGTTCGATGCCGAACAGCGTGTCGAGCGCTTCGGTAACAACGCCGGAGCGGCCGAACAACAAGGTGAGTGCCAGGCCGATCACGAAGGGCGGGGTGATGATCGGCAGGACGGTCAGAAGCCGCAGGCCCTTCTTGAAGGGAAAGCGCGTGCGTGTGGCGACCAATGCGAAGGCGAGGCCGAGGATGGTCGAGCCGAGGCCGGTCATCACCGCAAGGAACAGCGTGCGCCATGCGACGCCGCAGCGATTGCCGCCGATGACACAGTCAAGGCTCCAGATCGCGGGATCCTGCATGTTGCGGATGAAGCCGTCCGGCTTGAACGATCCGTCGAAATCCTGCACCGAGCCGGCGAACATCGAGCCAATGGGATAGAAGATGAATACCGTCACCAGGAAGATCAGGATGGAGATCGATCCGACGACAAAGGCATCGCCCTTCATGAAGCCCCGCTCGGCAAGACCGAAGGCTATGAAGAGAACGAAGATCAGCGAGGTGAGGATGGCACCTGCCCCCATGGCGGGCTGGCCAAGCGGCAAGGCTCCGAAGGCGGTTTCGGGAAAGGTCCAGGCCCAGCCGGTGAAGCTGATCGCAAGGCCCTGAAGCGCCATGTACAGAATGCCGATGGTGCCGGTGACGACGAGCAATCGGCCGCGCTTGTTGGCGTCCGCCATGAAGCGCGCGCTGCCGCCGATCAGGAAGAGGGCCAGTGCCAGCACAAGCCACACGCGACCTTCCGCGAAGATCTGCAGAAGACCGGGCGCGAGATCGGATGAGAACGGAAAGTCCGATGGCCACTCAAAGGAAAAGAAGCCGCGTTCGACCCTGTACCAGGGTACGATCAGAAAGGCGCCGATCCCCAGCCCGAGTAGAGCGTTCAGCCGTTTGTTGCCACTCAGCATGGCCACCCCTGTATTTATGGTTTTTCAATAACGGACGTGCCCCGCCGCATGCCTGTTGCGATGCGCTGGCGAAGCCGGCCGGAAGTGCGGACGTGCCGCGGCATTGCCATCGATGTGCAGATGCTTGTGGCGGCAGCTTTTAGCGAACGTACGTCCACCTTGCTGCGCAGACTGTCCGGGCGAAGCCCGCACCCGGCTATTAGGCAGCCGTGTGCGGACTTCTTCGGGTGTTGGGGTCAGTTGGCGATAGCGCCAATCTCACGGTCCCAACGCTCCAGGAGGCTCTTGCGGGTATCCGGGTTGCCGTAGGTGGTGAAGTCGTAGTCGATCAGCTTGATGTCTTCGAACTTCGGTGCTTCCGGCGGAACTTCGGCAGCCTTGTTGGACGGCAGCTGGAAGGACTTTGCCTCTTTCATACGGGACTGAACTTCCGGAGACAGGGCCCAATCGTACCAGACCTTCGCATTGTCGAGGTTGCGGGCACCCTTGACGATGGACATGGAGCCGATTTCATAACCGGTACCTTCGCACGGTGCGATTGCCTTGACCGGGAAGCCGGAAGCAGCCTGTGCAATGGCGTCATGCATGAAGACGATACCGAGGCCGGTTTCGCCGCGTGCCGCGGCCTTCACCGGTGCAGAACCCGACTTGGTGTACTGGGACACGTTGTTGTTGAGTTCCTTCAGATAGTCGAAGGCCTCATCTTCGCCCATGATCTGAACCAGGGAAGCAAGCGCTGTATAGGCGGTGCCGGAAGAATTCGGGTTAGCGACCTGGATTTCAGCTTTCAGCTCAGGTTTCAGGAGGTCTGCCCAGCAGGCGGGTTCGGCAAGGCCCTTGTCCTTGAAGATTTCGGTGTTGTAACCCCAGCCGAGAGCGCCGGCATAGACGCCAACGGTCTTGAAGCCGGAGCTTTCCGCCTGCTTCTGAGCCCACTCATGAAGATCTGCGAGCTTTTCCGACTTGTATTCCTGGGTCAGGTTTTCAGAAGCTGCCTGAAGATGCGGGTCGCCGGTGCCGCCCCACCAGATATCGGTCTTCGGATTGCGGGATTCGGCGCGGATCTTTGCGTAGCTTTCGCCTGACGACAGGCGCACCATGTTGACCTTGATGTCATGCTTGGCTTCGAAGTCGCCCTGCAGCTGTTCACAGATCACGACATCCGCCGAACAGATGACATTGAGGTCGCCCGCTGCCATGGCCGGAGCAACCGAGTAGGTTGCTGCCGTTGCAAGCAGTGCGACGGAAAGTGATTTCAAAGACATGGTTTCCTCCACTTTTGGCTTTCAGCCTGTTACCTGCCCGGACGGGCAGGCGTTTGTTTCAGCCCGGGGGCTGATGTGTTGACCGGCATGAGGCAAAGCTTGCCCGTTCGGATCCGCCTCCACGGGTCCGTTGCCGGTCGAATTTCAAATGACGAACTCCGGATTTTCCTTCGCTGGCGAAGGGTCAATCTCGTCCTTTACTGGGTGGCTACAGGGGTTGCCGTCTGCAGCACCTCCTTGTCGAAACGGTCGAGCAGTCTTCGCCTCTGGTCAGGTGAACCGAAGGTGGCGAAGTCGTAGTCGACCATGCGAATGAGTGAAATATCGGGGGCTGCCGGTGGCAGCGACGCTTTCGCGTTTGCGGGTATCTGGTTCTGTCCCGAGGCCGCGCAGGTTTCCTGTCCTTCCGGGCTCAGCGCAAAATCGACGAACAGGCGGGCAGCCTCGGGGTTCCTGGCGCCCTTGACGATGCTGACGGCGCCGATCTCGTAGCCGGTGCCTTCGCAAGGTGCGACGATGACCATGGGCGCGCCGGCAAGTTTCTGCGTCACCGCGTCGTGGATGAAGGAGATGCCGATGCCTGTCTCACCACGGGCGGCTGCCTGAACCGGTGCTGCGCCCGAAGTGGTGAACCGGTCGATGTTTATCGCAAGCGCCGCCAGATATTCGAAAGCCTCGTCTTCCCCCAGCAGCTGAACGAGCGTTGCCAGCATCGTATAGGCGGTTCCCGAGGAATTCGGATTGGGCATCTGAACAAGGCCCTTGTACCGCGGTGCGGTCAGGTCTTTCCAGCAGGACGGAGCGGCAACGCCATGCGCAGCCAGAAAGTCGGAATTATAGCCAAACCCGAGTGCGCCCGCATAAATGCCTGCCGCCTTGCCGCCTGACATCAGAAAGAAATTCTGCGCCCAGGGCAGCGTGTCCTCGAAGTTTTTCGGCTGGTAGGGTTCAAGCAGGTCTTCGCCTGCAGCCTGCAGGTGGGTGTCACCGGTGCCGCCCCACCAAACGTCGATCTCTGGTGCGGCGCGCTCGGCCCGGACCCTGTCGAGGATCTCGCCGGTGCTTCTGCGTTCCATGGAAACATCAAGGCCGGTCTTTTCCTCGAAGACAGCCTCCATCATCTGGCACCACTCGACCTGCACGGCACAAAGGACATTCAGGTCCTGCGCCGAAGCAGCGTTGAGCGACAGCGACAGCCATACGGCCGCACCCGCTCCGAGTGACGCGATGAATTTCATGTTTCCTCCCAGTCCGGAACCAGGCCCCGGACAGCTATTACCATGGCAGAAGAGGCAGTGTTCGCAACAGGAGATTGGTTACTGTTGTTTCGCTGGCAAAAGAAAAGAGTTACAAATATTACAAGCCTTACAAATGTGACAAGCAATTGAAAAACCAAGGCTTTGCATAATACGGCTCTATGCCTATGATGTCACTCGGGAGGACATAGGTTTGCTGAACGAAGGCATCAAGATCCTGATCGTGGAGGACGATCAGGATATGGCGGAATTGATATCGGATCTTCTGGAAGCCGAAGGCTGGTCGCCGGTTGCTGCGCGCTCGGCGGAAGAAGCTGCGCGGATCCTGCCGGAGCATGCCTTTCATCTGGTTCTGGTCGATCATAACCTGCCGGGCATGTCCGGCCGGGTGTTTGCGCAGAAGCTGCGATCGCAGACCGATATCGGTATCGTCATGGTGACGGCCGCCGGTAGCGCCGCAGAGCGTGTGCTTGGCCTTGAAACCGCCGCCGACGATTATGTGGTCAAGCCGTTCGAGCCGATTGAACTCACCGCCCGGATCAAGGCGGTGCTCCGGCGGATGCATCCGTCCCTGCGCGGCAGCGACAAGGACACCATCAGCGTTCAGCACGAGCCGACCGCGCTGCTTCTGGGCGACTGGGTGATCGATCTCGTCAATCGCAAGGCCGTCTGCACGTCTCACCCGACCCGGACGCTGACGTCGTCGGAATTTTCCCTGCTGGAGATCTTGGCATCGACGCCGAACGAACCGGTGAGCCGGACCAAGATCCTGGAACAGCTGGGCGCGGAAACGGACAGGCTGATCGATCGCAACGTCGATGTTCTGGTCCTGCGGCTTCGCCGCAAGATCGAGCGAAACCCTGACCTGCCGCAACATATCAAGACCCGCCGGGGGAAGGGCTACATCCTGCATCAGGATCCCGCCCATGCACCTTAAATGATCAGCCGGCCGGTTCTTTCTTCCATTGCCTTCAGGCTGCCTGCCGCCATCGCGCTGATCTGCGCCGTCGCCTTCACGCTGTCGGCCATCGCGATCTACGGGCTTTTGAAGGCGCGTGAGGAAACCGCCGCTTACGGGCTGCAGGCCTTCACCAGTCTGGCTGATGCCGCGCTGGTCTCCAGGCAGGTGTCTGACCTCGTCTCCAGTGCGCCTTTCCTGATGAATGCGACCTCGCCCTACACCGTCTCTGGCAAGAGCCGGCTGCTGGTGGAGCAGGTCGACCAGTTGTTGAGTTCACTTCCTGACTATCCGCCGGGCAAGGAGACCTACCGGGCCGCCAACACGCGGATCTTCGAACTGCTCGGGCAGATCCGTGCGCAGACGCTCGCGCTGTCTGCCAAGGCCGAAACCGCCCAGCACTACAAGGAAGAGGTCTCCTCTGCGCTCGGCATGATCGCCGTTGCCGACACCGCCAGCCAGAAGGAACCTCGTCAGCGTCTCAATGCCATCGTGCATTCCGTGTCGAGTGCGGGCAGCCTGTTTCAGCTGGGTGAATTGAAGCGGCGCTATGTGGCGGAGCCTGCCGCGGCCTCATTGCCGCCGTCGGACCTCAGGCCCTATGAGCGGGTTTTCGAGGCGCAGACCAGCTATCTCCTGGAAATGTTCGCCGTGCGCAGCGCAATTGCCAGACTGCACACGGTGGCGCGGGAGCTGTCCCTTGCGACGGAAACCCAGTCGGGCATCGTGACGGAAACCCTCAACCGGGATTTCCAGTCGACTTCGGCCACCTTGCAGCAGCTTCTGGTGATCGTTGCCGTGGCTTCACTGCTGGTGCTGACCATGGCGGTGATGTCGATCCGTTCGGTCATCCGGGTCTCGAAAGGCATCGTTTCGCTGTCGAGCGGCATGAACGCCCTTGCCAAGGGGCAGAAGGATGTCGGTCCGCCGGTCTATCAGGGCGATGAAACCGAGCTCCTGAACCTGCAACAGGCCTTTCTCGCCTTCAAGGAAAGCGTTGACCGGGTCACACGTTTGCGGCGCACGGCGGAAGCCGCTGCCAGGACAATCCGTTCCACCTTCCGCAGCATGAATGAGGGCATTGCCATCTTCGATGCTGCCGGCAAACCGGTCACCATGAACCGGCGGGTCATCGAATTGCTGGGTCACAAGGGTGCTGCCCGCAAGCTGCCGCTTGTCCAGTTTCTGGAGCCGGTCCCGGAAATCCGGACCGAACTGCTTCCGGGTGCGCCCGACGGCAGACCCCTGAGCGCACCCTTTTCCGTACGTCATCGTTCCGAGAACGGGTCGGTGACGGAAATCTCTCTGTCGCGGCAAAGCGATGATGGTGTCGTGCTGCTCGCCCGGGATGTGACCTTGCTGGACCGGCAGGAAGCGGAGGCAGCCAAGGCCCAGAGGCTTGACGGCATCATGCGCCTGACGCACCAGCTCAGCCACGAGGTCGGCAACACCATCGGCATCATTACAGGAAGCCTCGGACTGCTGGAGCGGGACGGCGGCTTCAGTGATCGTCAGGCCCGCAACATTGCCCGCATTCGCAAGGCGGCGGATCGGGGCCGATCGCTTGCCAGCAGCATGTTGACCATCGGCCGTCAGCAACCTGCCAACCTCAGCCGCATCGGTATGTCCTCGTTGCTGCGCGGCATGGCGGACATTCTGGAAATCGCCATCGGCGAGAAATGCAGTCTGAAACTGGATCTGGACGACAGCTTGCCACCGCTGGTGCTGGATCCGGAACTGTTCGAGCAATCGGTACTCAATCTCTGCCTGAATTCGGCAGCGGCGATGCCCGACGGCGGCGAAGTGCAGGTTGCCACATTTTCAAACGGGGACGCGGTCGTGGTTGCCGTCCGGGACACGGGCATCGGCATGAGCCGGGAAGAGGTCGACAAGGCCTTCGAGCCCTATTTCACCACCAAGACCAGCGAGGGCGGCGCGGGGCTGGGCCTTGCTGTCGTCTATGGCTTCGTTCGCCAAAGCGGCGGCACGGCAAATATCTTCTCCGAGCCGGGCAAGGGCACGACCGTCGAATTGCGGTTTCCGCAAAACGTGGAAGAAGCCGGGGAAGTCACCCCGCGCATCGAGGTCGTTTCCTGAGGTGCTGACCATCCACCTGCGGAACGTTTCCAAGTTCATCGCATTCGGAACCACCTCACCACCTGAGTCACCCCGGACAAGCGAAGCGCAGATCCGGGGCCTACTCGCGAAGCCGCTTGCTGAAGCCGATGTCATCGTCTTGATGGTTGCTGCACCTTGCGAACGCTCTGGAAATGAGTGGGCCCCGGGTCTCGCGATGCTCGCCCGGGGTGACGCAGGGGGGGTGAAGTGGGGGCAATTTCTGATGCAGTGCTGAGCAGGCGAGAGCCTAGCTGCCTTAAGTCGTTGATAAGGCGGAGATGTCTGGAGACTTTGAGCAATGCGAACGTGTTGCTGATTGTTGTCTAACCCGATCATCGATCTCGTCTGTCTCTCCAATTTCACCTCCTTGCAAAATTCCACTCTTGACTCATTTGGAACGTTCCAGTAATTGTTCCGATCAAGAAATTGGAACGTTCCAAAATTAAGAGTTATTCGGGAGGAATGGATGCGTTGGGCCCTTATCGGTGCAAGCCGAATTGCGTCGAGTTACATGATCGATGCCATCCGCTCGCAGAATGCCGACATCCAGTCCGTCCTGAGTTCGGATGCGGCCCGCGGCGAGGCGTATGCCCGTGAGCATGGTATTGCCGACAGCTTCACGGATCTGGATGCGCTCCTTGCGGATGACAGTGTCGACGCGGTCTATATTTCCACCACCAACGAAAAGCACCATGCGCAGGCGCTGGCCGCGATCGCTGCCGGCAAGCATGTGTTGTGCGAAAAACCGCTGGCCATGACCCTGGATGAGGCCGGTGAAATGGTTCGCACCGCCGCTGGCAAGGGTGTGGTCTTTGCGACCAATCATCATTTGCGCAATGCCGGGTCTCATCTGGCCATCCGCGAGCTGATCGCTTCCGGCCGCATCGGCAAGGTGTTGAGCGCGCGCGTCTTCCACGCGGTCAACCTGCCGGACGCGTTGCGCGGCTGGCGCATCAACGATGCGGCCGCCGGTGGCGGCGTCATTCCCGATATCACCGTGCATGACGCGGACACCATCCGCTTCCACCTGGGTGAAGACCCGCAGGAAGTCGTTGCCAAGGCAGCAGCCTCAGGCCTCGGAGAAGGGGTCGAGGACAGCGTGATGTCCGTCTGGTCGATGCCGTCGGGTGCCATGGTGCAGTCGCATGAAAGCTTCACGCATAAATTTGCGGGAACCGGCATCGAGTTTCATGGCACGGATGGGTCGATCTTCGCCCGCAACGTCATGACCCAGGAACCTGTCGGAGCGGTTCGTCTGGTCGATGCGGATGGCGAACACGAGATCTCCTACGACAAGCATAACCTCTACCACCGCGCGCTCGGCCTCTTTGCCGATGCGGTCAACGGCAAGGGGCGTCCTTCTGCCGATGGTGTCGACGGGGTCAAGTCGCTGGCGGTCGCCCTTGCCGTGCGCGAGGCCGCGCAGTCCGGCAAGGCTGTTGCCGTCAATTATGGAGGCTTCTGAACATGACCTCCAAGATCGTTTCCATGGCGGATGCTGCCGCCCGCATTCAGGACGGCGCGGTCATCACCGTTTCCTCTTCCTCCGGTCTCGGGTGCCCGGACAAGATTCTTGAGGCCATTGGCACAAGGTTCGACAGCGAAGGGCACCCGAGAAACCTCACGACGCTCCATCCCATTGCCGCCGGCGACATGTACGGCATCAAGGGGATCGACCACCTTGCCAAGGATGGTCTGCTGTCGACCATCATTGCAGGGTCCTACCCCTCCGGTCCGTCCAACCTGCCGATGCCGGCGATCTGGCAGATGCTGGTGGAGAACCGGGTAGCTGCCTACAACGTGCCTTCCGGCATCCTGTTCGACATGCACAGGGATGTTGCGGCCCGCCGCCCGGGCGTCATGACCAAGGTCGGGCTGGACACCTTCGTCGACCCGATCCGTCAGGGCTGTGCCATGAACGATGTTGCGGCAGACCGGCCCATCGTGTCCCGGCTGGAGCTTGGCGGCGAAACCTGGCTGCATTTTCCGAACATCGTGCCGGACGTCGCGATCATTCGGGCAACGACTGCGGATGAACGCGGCAACCTCACCTACGAACACGAAGGCGCCTATCTCGGCGGCCTGGAGCAAGCGATTGCCGTGCGCAATCACGGCGGCCTGGTGATCGCGCAGGTGAAGCGCGTGACAGCCTCGGGCTCGCTGCGTCCGCACGATGTGCGTGTGCCCGGTCATCTGGTCGATCTCATCGTTGTCGATCCGGACCAGCGCCAGACCACGGAAACCGGTTACGACCCGGCGATCTCGGGCGAGATCATGCGGCCATGGTCCAGCTTCTCGCTTGCCGAGCACGGCATCGAGAAGGTTGTCGCCCGCCGGGCAGCAATGGAACTCAAGTCCGGCCAGACGGCAAACCTCGGCTTCGGCATTTCGGCGATGGTGCCACGCGTGCTGCTGGAAGCCGGTCAGGAACAGGCCGTCACCTGGGCGATCGAGCAAGGTGCGACCGGCGGCATGCCGCTGACGGGTTTTGCCTTCGGCTGCGCTTCCAACGCCGATGCTTACATGCCGTCGCCGCAGCAGTTTACCTACTTCCAGGGCGGCGGTTTCGATGTCTCCTTCCTGTCCTTCCTAGAGATCGATCTGGATGGCAACGTCAATGTCTCCAAGCTCGGCAAGAAGCCCTATCTGACCGCAGGTTGCGGCGGGTTTGTCGACATCACTGCGAATGCGCGCAAGATCGTGTTCTCGGGTCTTTTCGAGGCGGGTGCCGATCTGGAGTTGACGGAGGACGCGCTGAAGGTGCGGACGCCGGGCAAGTTCACCAAGATGGTGGACGAGGTCGAGCATGTCACTTTCTCCGGTCGCAGGGCGAAGGAACTCGGCCAGGACGTCATCTATGTGACCGAGCGCTGCGTTATCCACCTGACCGATGCAGGTCTGGTGGCGACTGAGATCATGCCGGGCATCGATCCGGCACGTGACATCGTCGATGCTTCGAAGGGCCGGGTGCGGCTCGCAAACGATCTGGTCGAGATGCCGAAAGCGCTTCTGTCCAGGGGTGCGATGGAGCTGAGCCTGTGAGCGCGCTGCATCTCATCCGTCATGGGGCAATCGCCGAGCTGAAGCTGGACAATCCGGCCAAGCTGAATGCGTTCACGCTCGACATGCTGAAGGCACTTGAACCCTTTTGCGATGAGCTGGAGCGCGATGCGTCGATCCTTGCGGTGGTGATTACGGCGGAGGAGAGCAAGGCCTTTTGTGCCGGCGCGGACATTCTCGAATGGTCCGAGCTGTCGCCTTACGACTTTGCCCGCCACTGGGTGCGCGAAGGCCACCGGGTTTTTGACCGGTTGGCGCGGCTTTCCAAGCCGACGGTGGCTGCGCTTGGCGCGCACGCCTTTGGTGGCGGACTGGAGTTTGCAGCGACCGCCGATATCCGCGTGATGGCGCCAAGGGCGACGCTGGCGCTGCCGGAAGCATCCGTCGGCATCGTACCGGGCTGGTCCGGCACGCAACGGTTGATCCGTTTGCTGGGTGAGCCGATGGTGAAGGAAATGGCCCTGTTCGGCCGGCGCATTTCCGCAGAACGTGCCTATGCGGCGGGCTTTGCAGCCGAGATATCCGACGATCCGGCTTCAGCTGCGTTCGAGATGGCCGAGAAGCTGGCCGACAAATCGTCCCGGGCCGTGGAAGTGGCCAAATACATGATCCATGCCGCCGTGGGTGAAGATCGCAGTGCCATGATCGAGGCGCTCGGCTCCGGCATGATCAGTCCGACAGAAGATCGCAACGAGGGCGTTACCGCCTTCCGTGAAAAGCGCAAACCGAATTTCCTGGAAGTTAAGTCATGAGTGACCTGAACGTCGTTTCCATCAGTGAAGCAAAACTCCCGGCCGAACCCTTCGTCGCCCGTCACCTGATCGATGGCGACTGGCGTCAGAGCGCTGACGGCTCCACCTTCGATCGTGTGTCTCCGTCCCATGGCAGCGTTGTCACGAAGGCAGCGAAGGGCGGTGCCCGTGATGTTGATGCGGCGGTATCCGCCGCACGCCTGGCCTTCGACAAGGGCCGCTGGTCGCGCACCAGCGGCAAGGAGCGGGCAACGCTTCTCTTGAAGATCGCCGATCTGATCGACCGGGAACGGGAGCGGATCGCTTATTGGGAAACGCTGGAATCCGGCAAGCCGATCAGCCAGGCCATGGCGGAAATCGAAGGCGCGTCCGATATCTGGCGCTTTGCCGCTTCACTGGCGCGCACCATGCACGGCGAAAGCTACAACTCCCTTGGCAGCGACATGCTCGGCCTGGTTCTCAAGGAGCCGGTCGGTGTCGTCTCGATCATCACGCCGTGGAACTTTCCGTTCCTGATCGTGTCGCAGAAACTGCCCTTCGCGCTGGCCGCCGGCTGCACCGCGGTTATCAAACCTTCCGAAATGACCCCGGCAACGACGGTCATTCTGGGTGAACTGTGCATCGAAGCCGGTATTCCGGCCGGGGTCGTCAACATCGTCCTTGGCTATGGCGATCCGGTTGGAACGGCGATGACCGCCGACAAGCGTGTCGACATGGTCACCTTCACCGGCTCGACCGGCGTCGGCAAGGCCATCGTCAAGGCGGCGGCCGGAACCTTGAAGAAGGTCTCGCTGGAACTTGGTGGCAAGAACCCGCAGGTCATCTTCCCCGATGCCGACCTCGAAAGCGCCGTCGATGCGGTTGTCTTCGGCGTCTATTTCAATGCCGGCGAATGCTGCAACTCCGGATCCCGGATCATTGTGCACGAAGACATCGCCGAGGCGTTCCTGAAGGCGACAGTGGACCTGTCGCGGAAGGTGCCCTTCGGCGATCCTCTGGACCCATCGACCAAGGTCGGCGCGATCATCACGCCCGACCACCAGAGCAAGATCGACAAATATGTGCGCGATGCCGCGGACGCCGGAGCGACTGTCCACCTGGGTGGGGAAGCCCTGACGGTTCCCGGCCTTGCCGGACAGTTCTATCAGCCGACGATCGTTGCGGATGTAAAAAACGACATGCCGATCGCCCGCGAAGAAGTGTTCGGGCCGGTGCTTTCGGTGCTGACTTTCAAGACGCTGGATGAGGCGATCGAACTCGTCAACGATGCCGACTACGGTCTGTCCGCCGGTGTGTGGAGCGAGAACGTTCACACCTGTCTGGAATTCGCCCGCCGGGCGCATGCAGGCACGGTGTGGACCAACACCTGGATGGATGGTTTTGCGGAATTGCCCTTCGGCGGCGTGAAGGAAAGCGGCCAGGGCAGGGAACTTGGCAAATACGGACTGGACGAGTTCCTGGAAGCCAAGACCGTGACCATGCGCATCGGCAAGACCCGGGCACCCTGGGTGGCGTGATGAGCAGGCTAGTCCGAAATCGAGAAGGCGCCTTCGGGCTTCAGGAGGATCTGCATATCCTCCATGGGGGCGCCGTCGATCCTCGCGAGAAGAACCTTGGCCATGGCTCTGCCGGTGGCGCGCAGGTCCTCGTCGATGGTCTCGATTCTCGGGCGGAAATGATTGGAAATGGGCGAGGCGCGCTTGGCGACGACGTCGATTTCCATACCGGGTGTCAGACCGATGTCGTTGAGATAGGCCAGGGTGACCAGGGCCATGACCTCACCGACGCAGACATAACCGTCGGGCGCGTTGGGGCCGGCATGGAGCGAGCGCAGGGTCGCTGCGATCTCGTCGGGCTCGCTGTCGAGGTCAACGCCATCGGGAACCGTCAATTGAACGCCATGGGAAATGGCTGCCTGGCGGGCGCCGAACCGCAGGTGCTGACCGAAGGTGTAGCGTTCGTTCGGCATGACCATGCAAATGTGTTTGCGCCCCTTTGCAACCAGTCGCTCCACGGCCATGCGAGCGAAAACCTCGTTGTCGAAGTCGACGTAAGGGTGGGGCGTGGTGAAGTCCGTCCGGCCATGGGTGGCAAAGGGGAAGTCGTGTTCCAGCAGGTAGCGGACCCGCTCGTCAAAGCATTCGGTGCGGGTAAAGACAATGGCGTTCCTGCGCCACCGTGCGCAAGGTGGGACGCGGCAGCTTTTCGGCGGCGCGACCGCTGTTGGTTTCAAAGGTTTTTCGCGTCATGCCCGTTCACTTCAGCCGAAGCCTTCTAGCTCAAAAAGCAAGCCAAGTCTAATCAGGGCTTTTGTAACGTTACAACACAATAATGTGCTGCACTGCAGCACCGAAACATCCGCCTTAATAGTATGTAAGACAAACGAAACTCTTTGTTTTTCGGGAGTGATGAAAATCGTTGACACCACTCCGGTTTGCAACGTTACAATAAACGTTGCGTGACACTCGATTGCCGGGCTCCGGCACTCGAAACGCCTTTAGGCACCTTATGGGAGGAATATCGATGTCTTTGAAATCTCTGAAGCTGGGCCTCGCCGCCCTTGCAATGAGCACAAGCCTGGCGTCCGCCGCCGATGTTGAAGTTCTGCACTGGTGGACTTCCGGCGGTGAAGCTGCTGCTCTGAACGTTCTGAAGCAGGACCTGGAAAGCCAGGGCATCGGCTGGCAGGACATGCCGGTTGCAGGTGGCGGCGGTACCCAGGCCATGACCGTGCTGCGCGCACGCGTTACTTCCGGCAACCCGCCCACCGCCGTACAGATGCTCGGCTTCGACATCACCGACTGGGCCAAGGAAGGCGCACTTGCCGACCTGAACATCCTGGCCGGCATGGAAGGCTGGGACGACGTGGTTCCGGAAGCCCTGCAGAAATTCTCCAAGTATGACGGCAAGTGGGTCTCCGCTCCGGTGAACGTCCACTCCACCAACTGGGTCTGGGCGAACAAGGCCATCCTCGACGAGCTTGGCATCGAGCCGCCGCAGAACTGGGACGAGTTCGTTGCCGCTCTGGAGAAGGTCAAGGCATCCGGCAAGACCGCGATCGCGCACGGCGGTCAGGCCTGGCAGGACGCGACGATCTTCGACGCAGTCGTGATGGCGACCGGTGGACCCGAGTTCTACCAGAAAGCCTTCATCGACCTGGACGAGGACGCGCTCGGCTCCGACACCATGAAGGAATCGTTCGACCGCATGGCCGTGATCCGCTCCTATGTGGATGACAACTTCTCCGGCCGTGACTGGAACCTTGCAACCGCCATGGTCATCAACGGCGATGCGGCCTTCCAGATGATGGGCGACTGGGCGAAGGGTGAATTCCTGAATGCCGGCAAGAAGCCGGATGAAGACTTCCTCTGCTTCCGCTTCCCGGGCACCCAGGACCAGGTGACCTTCAACGCCGACCAGTTCGCGATGTTCGCGCAGGGTCCGGAAGTCGGCAAGGAGCAGGCTGCACTTGCAACCGCTATCCTGTCACCGAGCTTCCAGTCCGCGTTCAACGTCGTCAAAGGCTCCGTTCCGGCTCGGACCGACGTGCCGAACGATGACTTTGACGCCTGCGGCAAGAAGGGCATGGTGGATCTGAAAAAGGCTGCCGACAGCGGCAACCTCTACGGCTCCATGGCGCATGGTCACGCCAACCCGGCTGCCGTCAAGAACGCCATGTATGACGTGATCACGGCGCATTTCAACGGGGAATACGACAGCGAAACCGCTGTTGCAGAACTCGTTACCGCCGTTCAGATCAACAAGTAACGACCGCGCGGAGAGCGGTGATCCGTCACCGCTCTCCCACCGGTTCGGCGGACCGTCTCGCGGTTGCAACCAACCGCCTGGAGCCGGCCGGAACCAAAGTCTCAGAGCTGCCGCGCGCGTTCGCTGGAACGCCGGCAAAAGTGCTCTAGGTCGGGGAACTCAAGATGTCTCTCTCTGAAACGGCGAACCCGCGCGGTTCCGTTGTTGACAGACTGCGTGATGCTTTGCCCAAACTCGTGCTCAGCCCGACGATCGCCATCGTGGCAATCTTCGTTTACGGCTTCATCGCCTTCACGCTTTACCTGTCTTTCACGGACAGCCGTATTCTGCCCACCTTCGGCTGGGTCGGCTGGCAGAATTATGAAAACCTCTTCAAGATCCGTGCGTGGGATACGGCCGTTTGGAACCTTGTGGTTTTCGGCGTTCTCTACATCACCATCTGCTGCGTCCTGGGTCTGCTGCTGGCGATCCTTCTCGATCAGAAGATCCGCGCAGAAGGCTTCATCCGCACGATCTACCTCTATCCGATGGCGCTCAGCTTCATCGTGACCGGAATTGCCTGGAAATGGTTCCTCGACCCGGGCATCGGTATCGAGGCCGTCGTGCGCGGCTGGGGCTGGGAAACCTTCACCTTCAACTGGATCAAGGACCGGGATTTCGCGATCTACACCATCGTGATCGCGGCGGTCTGGCAGACCTCGGGCTTCGTCATGGCGATGTTCCTTGCGGGCCTGCGCGGTATCGACAGCGAGATGATGAAAGCTGCCCAGATCGACGGTGCTTCCACGTTCGCCCTTTATCGCCGGATCGTGATTCCGCAGCTTCGTCCTGCCTTCATGTCGGCCTTCGTGGTGCTCGCCCATATGGCGATCAAGTCCTACGACCTGGTGATCGCCCTGACAGGTGGCGGACCGGGCACCGCAACCGAAGTGCCGGCAACCTTCATGTATTCCTACACATTCACCCGAAACCAGATGGGCATCGGTGCCTCTTCCGCCGTGATCATGCTGATGACGATCGCCGCGATCATCGTGCCCTACCTCTGGTCAGAACTCAGGGAGAAAAAGTGATGTCGACGATGTCCAAGTCTTCCTCCCTGCGTCCGGCCCGGGTGATCCTGTATCTGCTGCTCGCGCTGTTCTGCATCTACTACCTGCTGCCGCTGTACGTGATGGTGGTCAACTCGCTGAAGCCGCTGACCGAAATCACTTCGGGCGGGATGATGGCGTTGCCGCAGGAGTGGACTATTGCTCCCTGTCCGGGCGGCGCAGATCGACGGTGCCGGTTTCTTCCGGATCTTCTGGCGCATCCTGCTGCCATCGTCGGGTCCGATCGCGGTGGTCTGCATCATCTGGCAGTTCACCAACATCTGGAACGACTTCCTGTTCGGCGCGTCCTTCTCCGATTTCGACAGCCAGCCGATGACCGTTGCCCTCAACAACCTGGTGCAATCCTCCACCGGGGTGAAGGAATACAACGTGCATTTCGCCGGCGCGATCATGGCCGCGCTGCCAACCCTTCTCGTCTACATCGTCGCGGGCCGCTACTTCGTGCGTGGTCTGATGGCAGGCTCAGTAAAAGGATAAGACAATGGGCTTTCTCGACATCAAGCAGGCGACCAAGTCTTATGGATCCTTGCGGGTCCTGCATGAAACCGACATCTCCATCGAGGAGGGCGAGTTCCTCGTACTCGTCGGCCCGTCCGGCTGCGGCAAGTCCACCCTGCTCAACATGATTGCTGGCCTGGAGGACATCACCTCCGGCGAGATCGCGATCAAGGGCAAGAGCATGAACGGCGTCAAGCCGGCGGACCGCAACATCGCGATGGTGTTCCAGTCCTACGCGCTTTACCCGAACATGACCGTTGCGGGGAACATCTCCTTCGGCATGGAAATGCACGGCATTGCGAAGCCGGAACGCGAAAAGCGGATCGGCCAGGTGGCCGATCTCCTTCAGATCAGCCATCTGCTCGACCGCAAGCCGGGCCAGCTTTCCGGTGGTCAGCGCCAGCGTGTTGCCATGGGGCGTGCACTGGTGCGCGAGCCGGACGTGTTCCTGTTCGACGAGCCGCTGTCCAACCTGGATGCAAAGCTGCGCGTCGACATGCGCACGGAAATCAAGAAGCTGCACCAGAAGCTCGGCACGACAATCGTCTATGTGACACATGACCAGATCGAGGCACTGACGCTGTCGACCCGGATCGCTGTCATGTTCGGCGGCTATGTCCAGCAGCTGGGCACGCCGAAAGAGATCTACGACAATCCGGCCAACATGTTCGTGGCGGGCTTCATGGGATCGCCTTCCATGAACCTGTTCCCGGCCAAGGTGGTCTCGGCGGACGGCAGGCCGGCAGCGGAAGTCTCGCTGGCAGACGGCAAGACGGCGGCCATTCCGTTTGCCTCCGACGCGCTCTCTTCCAGCATCGGCAAGGACATCATCCTCGGCATTCGGCCGGAAGCCATTACCGACAAGGATGGTGCCGACCGCAATTCCAAGGCGGTTCACATCGTCGATGCTCCGGTGGAAGTCACCGAGCCGGCAGGTTCCGACACGTTCGTCGTCAGCCAGATCGGCGGCAAGGACGTGACCGGCCGCTTCCGTGCCGACGTTGCCGTGAAGGCGGGAGAAGTGTTCCCGTTTGCCTTCAACATGGAAAAGGCGGTCGCTTTCGACCCGAAGACCGAAAAGCGGATCGCCTGACCCATGAATACGGCGCCCGACATTGTGATCATCGGCAGCGGCATGGGAGGAGCTTCCCTTGCCGCGGGCCTTGCTCCTACCGGGGCCAAGATCACGATTCTGGAACGGGGATACCGGATCCCGGACGATGCTCCGGCCCGGGACCCCTGGCGCATCTATACCAACAGCGCCTTCCGGGCACCGGAAACCTGGCTCGACGGACAGGGTAATCCGTTCGAGCCCGGCAATTACTACAATGTCGGTGGCAACTCGAAGCTCTACGGTGCGGTGCTGATCCGTTACCGGGAAGAGGACTTCAGCGCGCTGGAGCATTATGACGGTGTTTCGCCTGCCTGGCCGATTGCCTATGACGAGCTGTCGCCCTGGTATGACGCCGCCGAACAGCTTTTCCAGGTTCGGGGCGATACCGCCTCCGATCCGACTGAGCCGCCGCATGGCAGGCCTTATCCGTTTCCGCCCATCCCGGACGAGGAAGCCATCCGGATTGCCCGGCGGCGCCTTGAGCAGGCGGGCGTTCGCCCGTTCAGCCTGCCCCTGGGGGTTGATATCGACCGCTGGCTGGATGCCGGGCACACCGGCTGGGACGGTTACCCCGACCTCAGATGCGGCAAGATGGATGCGGAAACCTGTGCGCTGGAAGCCGCAATGGCTCATGACAACGTCACTCTTGTCACCGGTGCCGAAGTCACCGCGCTGCGGACAGGCTACAAGTCCGGCCGAATAGATGAAGTCCACTACAGCAAGGACGGTGAAGAGATCTGCCTGACGCCGGGGGTCGTTGCCCTGTGTGCGGGGGCGGTCCAGTCCGCGGCGCTCTTGTTGCGGTCCGGCGTTGCCAACCTCTCGGACTATGTCGGTCGTTGTTTCATGAACCACAATGCGACGGCGATGATCGCCATTGATCCGCGGTTCCGGAATACTTCCGTTTATCAGAAGACCTTCGGCCTGAACGATTGGTATCTCGATGACGGCGAAGACGGCAAGCCATTGGGCAACGTCCGGCACGGTGCGCATGGGCGATGATCCGGCTAACTCCGTGCTCAATCCGGACTGCCGGTCCTGGGATCATCCCAACCTATTTGTGGCCGATGCGGGAGCGCTGCCAACCTCGGCTGCCGTCAATCCGGCCCTTACGGTCGCGGCATTGGCACTGCGCGCCGCCGAAACGATCAAGAAGGACCTGGCGGCATGAACAGGATCGCACTTGTCACCGGCGGCCAGCGCGGCATCGGTCTCGGCATTTCGAGGGCTCTCGCGGAGGCCGGTTACACTGTTGCCATCGCCGCTCAGGAAGAAGCGGACGCACCGGAGGTAGTCGAAGCCCTGAACAGCCTGGGTGGCAAGGGCCGCTATTTCCGGCATGACCTTCTGGACATCGACCATTGCAAGACGTTGCTCGACCGGGTGGAGGCGGATCTCGGGCCGGTGACGGCTTTTGTTTCCAACGCGGGCGTTCCGGCCAGGATCCGGGGCGACATGCTGGATCTGGCGCCCGACAGTTTCGACTTCGTCATGGGTGTCAACCTGCGCGGGGCCTTCTTCCTGGCGCAGGAAGTGGCGAGGCGCATGCTGGATCAGCCGTCAGACAGCTATCGCTCGATGAGCTTCATCACCTCCGTAAGTGCGGAGATGGTGTCGATCGAAAGGGCGGAATACTGCCTGTCGAAAGCAGGCGCCGCCATGATGGCGGAGCTTTTCGCCGTCCGGCTTGCGCCGCATGGCATTGGTGTCTTCGAGCTAAGGCCAGGCATCATCGAAACCGGCATGACCGCCGGAGTGAAAGACAAATACACGGCCCGGATCGAAGGCGGTCTGGTGCCTGCTGCCAGGTGGGGGCAGCCCGCCGATATCGGCTCAATCATCGTGCCGATTGCCGATGGCCAAATGGCCTTTGCAACCGGTTCGACCTTCGCGGTGGACGGCGGACTGTCGATCCCCCGGCTTTAGAGCGAGTTGTTCTGAGAGACTTCAGATGAATACAGGCTACGACTTCATCATCATCGGTGGTGGCAGCGCCGGCTCGGTTGTTGCCGCGCGTTTAACCGAGAACCCGGACGTTTCCGTGCTGCTGCTGGAAGCAGGCGGACGCGACTGGCATCCGTTCTATCACCTGCCTGCCGGCTTTGCGAAAATGACCAAGGGCATCGGCTCCTGGGGCTGGCACACGGTGCCGCAAAAGCACATGCAGAACCGGGTGTTCCGCTATACCCAGGCCAAGGTGATTGGTGGAGGTTCGGCCATCAATGCGCAGATCTATACCCGCGGCAACGCGCTCGATTATGACGAGTGGCGTCAAATGGGCTGCGAGGGCTGGGGGTATGAAGACGTTCTGCCCTACTACCGCAAGGCCGAGGACAACGACACCTACGACAACCGCTACCATGGCAAGGGCGGCCCGCTCGGCGTTTCCAGGCCCTGTGCCCCGCTGCCGATCTGCGAAGCCTATTTCGAAGCCGCTGCTGCGCTTGGCATTCCGAAAAACGAGGATGTGACCGGCGAGAAGCAGGACGGTGTTGCCTACTACCAGCTGACCCAGCGCAATGCCCGCCGGTCTTCCTCCGCCATGGCGTATCTGGCGCCCAACAAGGGCAGGCCCAATCTCCATATCAAGACCGGTGCCCAGGTGCGCCGTATCGTGGTGGAAGGCGGCAAGGCGACCGGTGTCGAGCTCATTGACGGCACCCGGCTGACGGCGGGCTCTGAAGTCATTTTGTCGTCCGGCTCCATCGGCTCTCCCCGTCTGCTGCAGCTTTCCGGCATCGGTCCCGCGGACGAGCTCAGAAAGCTCGGTATCGATATCGCCTATGACCAGCCTGAGGTCGGTTCCAACCTGCAGGACCATCTGGACCTCTACTGCATTTGCGAAGTCAGTGGCCCGCATACCTACGACCGCTATGCCAAGCCGCTTCTGTCGGTTCTGGCCGGCCTTCAATATCTGCTCACCCGGCGCGGGCCGGTGTCCTCCAGCCTGTTCGAGACGGGCGGGTTCTGGTACGCGAACCCCGATGCGCGTTCGCCGGACCTGCAGTTCCATCTGGGTCTGGGGACGGGGATCGAATCCGGCGTTGCTGCCATGCCGGACGGCGGCGTGACGCTCAACTCCTGTTATCTTCGCCCGCGCTCAAGGGGCAGTGTGCGCCTGAAGAGCTCCAATCCTGCGGATGCGCCGTTGATCGACCCGAATTACTTGCAGGACAGCCAGGACCGGGAAATGTCGATCCGGGGTCTGAAGCTGACGCAGGAAATTCTGGCGCAGGCACCGCTGAAGCCCTTCATCAAGGCCGAGCATTTGCCGGGGCCAGGAGTGAAGACCGACGAAGACTACTTCCGCTTCATCTGCGAACACTCCAAGACCTCTCACCACCCGGCCGGCACCTGCCGCATGGGCTCCGACGACAAGGCCGTGGTCGATCCGCGCCTGAGGTTCAACGGTGTGGACGGTCTGCGTGTGGTCGATGCTTCCATCATGCCGACGGTCGTTTCCTCCAACACCAATGCCGCGGCCATCATGATCGGCGAGAAAGCCTCCGACATGATCCGCCAAGATCACGGGGCGCTGTCATGATCCGCCATATCGTTCTCATCAAGTTTCAGCCGGACGTCGCCGAAGAGCTGATCGAAAGCCTGTTTCAGGAACTCAGAAGCATCCGCGATCAGGTGTCCGGCATCGGCGAGATCGTTTCGGGCCGCAGCGAAAGCCCGGAACAGATCGAACGGGGCTACATGCACGGTTTCACCGTCGATTTCGAAAGCTGGGAGGCACTGGAAGCCTACCAGACCCATCCGGACCACAAGGCGCTCGGCGCCAAGCTGGTCGCCAATGCCATCGGCGGGATCGACGGCATTCTCGTCCTCGATATTCCCGTCTCGGCCTGACCGGCCGCCAAGTTTCCGGAGCGTATCATGCTGACCCTGCCCACTTACGAAAACCGTCTGGAACCCTACAGCCTCATCGGAGAAGCCCTGACCCCGCGCGCACCACGGGTACCGCTGACCCGCACCGCTTTTGCGGCAGCGCATGTGGTGTCCGATCCGCTGCGCGAGCGCGATCCATGGGTCGGTTCTCCGGCTGTCGATTGGGAAAATACGCTGAAATTCCGGCACTGGCTGTGGGATCAGGGGCTTGGACTGGCCGAGGCGATGGACACCGCGCAGCGCGGCATGGGCGTTGACTGGGCAACGGCGAAGGAACTGATTGAACGCACCATGAAAGAGGCGAAGACGCATCCGCTGAAGCCGCGTGTTGCCTGCGGGGCAGGCACCGATCAGGTGCCGCTGGAAAATCTCAAGACGAAGGACGACATCGTTGCGGCCTATACGGTCCAGCTGGAGGCCATCGAGGCGGCAGGCGGGCAGGCGATCCTGATGGCATCGCGGGCTCTTCCCGCCATCGGGGCCGGGCCGGACGATTACGCCGATGTCTATGGCCGGCTGATCCGTCAGGCACGGGAGCCGATCATCCTGCACTGGCTGGGCGACATGTTCGATCCGGAACTGACCGGCTATTGGGGGTCTAAGGATGTCGCGGCGGCGTCCGACGCTGTTCTACAAGGCCGGAATCGCGTTTCTTGCCTGGCTGAACGATGCCCAGAGCCACTTCATCATGCCGGCCGGGTTTCAGTCTTCGCGTGAGATTGCCCATTATGCAGAGGTCTTCCGGCTTGCGGATCAGGCGCGTTTGTTGTCAAAGCCGGAGATCGCCGAGGAGCGCATGGGGCTGCTCCTGAAACTGCACGGGATCGGATAGACCTTTCATGAAGAAGCGGCCGACAATTCTGGATGTTGCAAGGCAGGCGGGCGTTTCGAAATCGACCGTCTCGCTGGTGCTCCAGAATTCGTCGCTGGTGAAACAGTCGACCCGGGAAGAGGTGGCCAGGGCCATTGATGAGCTTGGTTATGTCTACAACCGGTCGGCTGCCGGCTTGCGGGGCGCTGCATCCGGCCTCATCGGCCTGATCATCAACGACCTGCGCAACCCCTTCTTCACCGAATTTGCCGCCAGTGCGCAGATGACCTTTGCCAGCAAGGGATACTCGACCGTCATCGCCAATACGGACGAGGACCCGGAGATCCAGGCCCAGGTGATCGACAGCATGATCGAGCATGGCGTGTCGGCCTTTGTCATCTCGCCGACCTATGGCGGCGACGAAAGCCCCTTCGAACGGATCGAGCGGGCCGGAATTCCCACCATGCAGGTGCTGCGCCAGCTGGACGAGCGCACGGACCTGTTTCCCTTCGCTTCGCATGACTACGCCTTTGGAGGCGAAGCTGCGACACGGCACCTGATCGATACGGGATGTCAGAAGATCGCCTTTGCCGGCGGTCTGGCGGATCGTCCGATTACCTTGGAGCGCATGTCCGGCTATCGAAGCGTGATGCAGGCGAACGGCCTTGCGCCGACCATTTTTCACGGACGGCCATCGAGGCAGTTCGGCCGTGAAATCGCGTTGAAGATCCTGCAGGAACACGAAGGCCTGGAAGCGGCGATCTGTTTCAGCGACCTGGTTGCGCTTGGCATGTTGAGCGGCTTTGCCGAGCTTGGCATCAAGGTTGGTCAGGATTTCAGGATCATCGGCTTCGACGATATCGAGGAATGCTCGCTGGCCTTTCCCAGGCTCAGCTCGGTGCGCTGCGATACCGCGCTGTTCGGCCGCAATGCTGCCGAAGCGATGCTGGCCTGGATTGTCGATGGCGTCAGGCCACCCGACACGAAACATTATCCGGTCGAGCTGATCAAACGGCAATCGACCCTGGGGCTCGATGCATGACAGATTGTTCGCGTGAGGCCCTGTTGCGGCGTCTGTTCGAGACGGCCGTTGCAGCGGCCGACCCGATGAAGTGCGTTCCCGCATTCCTGCCGGAACGGAT